>VYLE01000308.1_pt1 | contig 59427 bp, 37 predicted proteins | sample 5114391 | NCBI WGS metagenome assembly VYLE01 (sample SAMN12291771, study PRJNA351875) | freshwater metagenome | isolation source: freshwater lake | place: USA: Michigan, Kent Lake | collected 2013-08-15 | reverse complement strand
CTTGACCCGTCTCGAGTGCGACGGCGATGCCGTGCTTGCCGAAGAGCGCGGCGATCTCGCGTAGCCGAGCGAGCATGGTCGCCCGCTCCGGGTCGGCCGAATCATGGGGCAGGAACCCGGCGTGAAAGGTGACCAGCCGAAGCCCGAGGTCACGGGCTACCGCGGCCACGCGCGCGGCACGCTCCCGCGTCGCCGGCCAGGTCGCGGAGGGGCGAACGCCGCCCGTGCGGGTAATCGACGCAATCGAACCGTAGTCCTCGCCGACGGTCTCGAGCATGCCCGAGAGGATCGTGATCCCCGCCTCACGCAGGAGTTCGCCCGTCGTTCCCCACACCAGGGGACGCTCGGCCAGCGGCGTGAGCGCAAGCTGAACCGAAGAAAGACCGGTGGCCCTGACCCGCTCAGCCAGTTCCGCTGGCGTGGCGGGCTGGAGCGACCACGAGCAGACCCCGAGCCGCGGTCGGTGCGTGTTGGCGGTGCGGGCGTTCGGGGGTGCACTAGCGGCTGCCATGCGTCGGTTCCTTCGAAGGGGCTGCGTCACCTTTTCGGACGCGGCGTGCGGAGTGTAGTGGAACCTCTCAGGCCCCCTTCGTACGATGCGGCCCCCGTCCGACCTCGACCCGGTCGCCTTCTGCCCCGGACGACCCTGGCCTCCGATCCTCCGCTCCCGTCGTGACCCACGCGCCGCTCTCCACCCCCGCTTCACTGAATGACGCCGACGACCGCGGCGGCGATCGCGCGGAGGAAGTCGGCCCGGACTCGGGTCCGACGCAGCGCGGCGGCGGTCGCGGCGGAGACGGCGAGCGTCGCGAGCGGCTCACCTTCATGCAGCGGGCCGAGGCCTACTGCTCGCGGCTCGCGACGAAGAATCAGTTCTTCCACCGCATCTTCTCGCTCATCTATCTTCCCTTTGCCTATCGCTCAGGGATCTCGATGAAGAAGGACGGCACGAGCCGCTTCGTCGCGGTGCTGCCCTTCACCCGCTTCAATCGCAATTGGTACAACGCAATGGCGGGCGCTGCCCTCCTCGGCAACTCCGAGGTCGCGGGCGGCATGTATCTTTTCGCGAAGTGCGGCGGCGAATACACCGTCGTCTGCAAGCAGATGAATTATCGATTTCTGCGCCCCTGCTTCGGCCCGGCGATCTACGAGGTCGTGCAGAGCGAGAACATCGACGAGAAGCTGAAGGCCGGGGGCGAGTTCAACATCGATCTCGAGATGGAGGTCCGGCAGCAGCTTCGCTCGCGAGGTCGCGAGATGCTCGTCGGCAAGTGCCACATCACCTTCCACTGCACGCCGAAGGCGATGGCCCGGGCCCGACGCGAACGGAAGCGCACCAAGCAGCTCCCCGGACCGAGGCCAGCGTCCAGTGACGGCCAGCCAGGGGCGTGAGGAACCCTGTACAGTCCCCCGCCATGACCGACGGCGGCTCGACTTCGCGCAGCGTGTTTTCGACGGCGGCCGCCACCGCGGGGTGGGGTCTCTTCTGTTCGTCGAGCTGGACCTGGTGCATCGGGATGTACCTGCCGGTCATCCTCCTCCGCAACTGGGGCTGGCCCGGTTTCTGGGTCTTCGCGATCTTCAATGTCGTCGGCTGCGCGGGATTCGGGTACCTCTGCACGCGCAGGCGAAGCGCGGAGCTCTGCGAGCGACACGCCGGCGCGATGACGCTCTTCTCGGTCGTCACCGTTGCGTATCAGGTCTTCTTCGTGGCCTTCCTCGCGAGTTGGGTCGCCCAGCTCGGCGCTTCCGATCAAAGCATGGGCCAGCCGGGCGCCGGCCCCACGACGGTGCCAATCACCTGGCTCGTCGCGTTTGCCGCCGTGGTCCTCGGCTCGCTCCTGAGTCTCGCCCCCGACCGGGCGTGGCCATGGCTCGGAGCCGCAGCGACGGCGGTGTCCTACGCGACCTGGATGGCCCTCGCGCCGCGCGTGACCGCCGAGCATCTCGCCCAGGCCTCGGGCTTCGGCACCGAAGGCGGCCTCTCGCTCCTCTTTGCCGCACCGATCATCGCCCTCGGATTCCTGCTCTGCCCGTGGCTTGACCGGACCTTCCATCGCGCCAGACAGCTTGCCCCCTCCGTCCACGGATTCGGGGTCTTCGGCGTGACCTTCTTCCCGATCATCACCATGACGGCGATCTACGGGACGCGCGGTGAACTCGATCCGACCGCCCCGATCCTCGCCCATCTCGGCACCCAGCTCCTCTTCACAATCGCCGTGCATGTGCGCGAGATCCGGCTTGCCCCGACTCCCACCGCGCCGCGAGCCCGCCGCGCGACGCTCCTGGTAGCGCTCCTCGGTGGCCTCCTGGTCGCCGAGGCGAGCGGCTTCCTCGGCCTCTCCTTCGAGACGGGATATCTCCTCTTCCTGGGCTGCTACGGACTCCTCTTCCCGGCGTACGCCCTGCTCTTCATGCCCGGGGAACGGGCGGCACGCTGGGGGCTGCGGGCGTGGCCGCTTTCGCCGAAGGCGCTCGGGCTCTTTTGCCTCCTGATCCTGACCCTCGCCCCGCTCTGCGCGATCGGATTTATCGCACTCGAAACCTGGACCCTTCCGATCGCCTTCGTCGCGGTGCTGCTCGCGGCGTTCGGCGGCCGGCTGCTCGTCGGTCCGAGTGACGAAGCGCGAAGTGGCGAGTTCGTGGATGCGTCCCCGCTGAACCGCCGATAGGCTTTCGGGTGCGCGGTGCGGGTCTCCTCCCGCACGCCACGGAACCCGGCGATGCCTGCGAACCCCCTGCGACCACTCGCGCGCGACGCGTTCGACTACTGGAAAGCGCTGCATCTCCTGCAGCGCGCCGGGTTCGGCGGCACGCCCGACGAGGTGCGCACGCTCGCCAACCTCGGTCTTGAAGCCGCGGTCGACTCGCTCGTCGACTTCGATCGCATCGCGGCCGTTCCGACCACGCTGACCCCTTCCGCGAACGAGGCCGAGCGTCCCGGCGCCGACGGCTGGGACATGGCGATCATGCGGCCGCCGACGAGCGAGGAGCGGGCGATGGAGGCCGCGGCGCGGCGCGCGAACGACGAGGAGACGCTCGCACGGCTCCAGCGCGAGCGCGGCGAGCGCGAGCGGCGCGATCGCGACCAGCTCGCCCGGATGCGGCGGTGGTGGATGCATCGGATGCTCGAGACGCAACGTCCGCTCGAGGAGAAGCTCACCCTCTTCTGGCACGGCCACTTCGCCACCGGCTACCGCACGATCGAGAACAGCTATCACATGGCCCGCCAGAACGCCCTCTTTCGGGCCTATGCGGCGGGCAACTTCCAGCGCCTCGTCGTCGAGATCATTCGCGATCCGGCGATGCTGAAATATCTCGACAACGACGAGAACCGTCGCAGCCGACCGAACGAGAACCTCGCCCGCGAACTGATGGAGCTCTTCGTCCTCGGCGAGGGCAACGGCTACACCGAGCGGGACATCAAGGAAGGCGCCCGCGCGCTCACCGGCTACAGCTTCGTCGACGACGATTTCGTGTTCGACGCGAACGAGCACGATGACGCTCCGAAGAACCTCTTCGGGCGTGTGGGCCGCTGGAACGGCGAGGATTTCGTTCGTCTCCTCTTCACGCTGAAGGGCTCGAGCGAGTTTCTCTGCCTGAAGCTCGTGCGGTTCTTCGTGACCGATGCCCCCGGCCCCGTGCCCGAGGAGACGCGCGAGGTCGTCCGGGCCCTCGCGAAGGAGCTGCGCGACGCCGACTTCGAGCTGCGGCCGGTGCTCAGGACGCTTTTCCGAAGCGAGTTCTTCTACGCGCCGCAACATGTCGCATCGGTCATCAAGAGTCCGGTGCAGCTCATCGTCCAGTCGATCCGCTCGCTGCGCACGCCGATTCGCTCGATCGATGCGCTGGTCAGCGCCAGCGCCCTCATGGGTCAGGATCTCTTCCAGCCGCCCAATGTGAAGGGCTGGGACGGCGGCCGCTCGTGGATCAACACGGCCACGCTCTTCATCCGCCAGAATTTTCTCATTTACCTGCTCACCGGTCGGCGCCCCGCCCAGTTCGAATGGCCCGAGAGCCGCGACCGCAGCGATGTGACGCACCTTCTTGCCGACCTGCGCCGCGACCTCGTTCGCGAAGGCGGCGTCGGCGCTGCCCTCGAACCCGAGACGCTGGCCCGCTATCTCCTCCGCTTCTGCCTCGCCGCCCGCCCGCACCCGGAGCGCGTGGCTACGCTTGCCGCGTTCCTCGGTGAGAACGAGTCTGCGCCGGAGAACGACCGACTGCTTGCGGCCCTCTGCCTCATCACCGCCCTTCCCGAGTTCCAACTGAGTTGAGTTGAGCGAAGCCTTCCACCGAGCGACCCTCCCATGCAATTCCACACGCCGCTCTCCCGCCGTCTCTTTCTCCAGCACGGTGTCACGCTCGCCTCGCTCATCCCGACATTGCCCGCGTTCATCGAACGCTCGGCGCTCGGCATGGTGGCGCAGGCCGCCGGCGGCACCGCCGGGATTCCCGATGAACGGATCCTCGTCATCATTCAGCTCGGCGGCGGCAACGACGGCCTGAACACCGTCGTTCCCTACGGCGCGAGCGAATACTTCAACGCGCGTCCCTCGATCGCGATCGGCGTGCCCGGCTCGACCCGCGGCGGCGCCGGCGCGGCCATCGAGCTCGATCAGGCGAAGGGCATCGGACTTCACCCTGCGCTCACCGGATTGAAGGAACTCTACGACGACGGGCTCGTCACGGTGGTGCAGGGCACCGGCTATCCGAATCCGAATCGCTCGCACTTCACCTCGATGGACATCTGGCAGACCGCGCGCACCGACGGCAAGGGCAACGGCTGGGTCGGTCGCTACTTCGACGCCACCTGCAACGGAACGCCCGCGCCCGAAGGTGCGGTGGCGATGGGACGACAGGCCCCGCTCGCTCTCATGGGCGATGTGCAGAAGCCGATCGCCTTCGAGTCGGCCGAGCTCTTCGAGTGGCTCGGGAAGGACCTGCACGGCACCCTCGAGGCGCCCTACGAGTCGATCAATCGGCGCGGCACGCTCGACGGCGTCGAGGCCGAGACGCAGGCGAGCTTCCTGATGCGCACCGCCCTCGACGCCCAGATCTCGAGCGAGCGCATCCGCACCGCGGTGGCCAAGCGTCCGCTCGTCGAGTATCCCGGCTCTGGGCTCGCCCGCCAGTTGCAGACGATCGGCGCGATGATCCGCGACGGCATGCGCACGCGGGTCTACTACGCCTCGCTCTCCGGTTTCGATACGCATAGCGGGCAGGTCGGCTCGCACGCGAATCTCATGGGGCAGCTCGGCGGCGCGCTGCGGGCCTTCCAGAACGACCTCAAGGCCCAAGGCAACGAGGGTCGCGTCGTCACCATGTGCTTCAGCGAGTTCGGGCGTCGGGTGCGCCAGAACGCCAGCGCCGGCACCGACCACGGAACGGCCGCCCCCCTCTTCCTCGTCGGCGCTCCGGTGCGCCCCGGGATTCTCGGAGAGCATCCCTCGCTCGTCGATCTCGATCAGGGCGACCTCAAGCACACCGTCGACTTCCGCAGCGTGTACGCAGGCATCCTCGAGGACTGGCTCCGGGCACCGTCCGAGAAGGTGCTGGGCGGGACCTTCCCCAAGGCTGCGCTCTTCCGCGGGGCGTGAGTTCCCGCGATACGCGTGGGCCCCTGAAAATTGCCGCGAACTCTCGCGATGCGATGAGGGAATCCGAACGATTCCGGCGCATGATGCTCCGTATCGATCGCGTTCCGGCCCCGCCGCCGGAGACGCCTGGAGCTCCCATGTCCTTCCCCATCACCGCTTCGCTCTCGCATCGCGCAGCGACGATCACTCGCGCCGCCGCCTCGGCTGCGCTTCTCACGGCCACCTCGGTCGCGCTTGCCGGTCCGACCTTTGAAGAGGTCCCCGACGCCGGTTCGACGCCAGCGACCGCTCAGCCCACCACGACCTCGCCTGCCCTCGGCCGCATCAAGGGCGAACTCACGACGACCGCCGATGCCGCTGACTTTCAGGACATGTTCCTGATTTGCATCACCGACCCGGAGGGCTTCACCGCCAAGGTCGATCCGATGGGAACCGAGTTCGATACGCGACTCTGGCTTTTCAAGCTCGACGGGAAGGGACTCCTCGCCAACGACAACGATCCGGTCTCTTTCCCGACTCCCTTCTCGGCGCTCCAACCCAACGCCACCGACGGCTCGGGCGCTGCCCTCGTGACGCCCGGGCTCTACTTCCTCGCGATCTCAACCAAGGACACGGTGCCGGTGAGTGCGGGCGGCCCGATCTTCAACGACCCAACGCCGAACAACACCGAAATCACTGGCCCCGACGGCCCCGGCGGCGGGCAGGCGATCCAGGGCTGGACCGCCGGCGGCAATGCCCCGGGCGGCAAGTATGCGATCGACCTCACCGGCGTGAAGCCATTTGCGCCATCCTGCACCGTCGAGTGTCCCCTCGGTGCGGCGATCGACGCCGATGCCTTCGACTGCGATCCCTTCGACGCCGATCCGAACGGCGGCTGTAGCGAGCCGGGCAATCCGATTCAGCCGATCGGCTCGATCGCGCCGGGCATGTATCGAAGCGTCTGCGGCACGATGGGCGTCGAATCGAACGCCGGCAGTCCGGTCAACAAGGACCGTGATTACTATCGAATCAATGTCGCTGCGCCGGGCTATCTCGCGCTTTCGCTGGTGACGAAGACCCCCGGCGGCGGACCAGCCACGAACGCCCGCCTCACGCTCGTGCGCGGCACGGACTGCAACACCGGCGTGGTGCTCGCCACGACCACCGCCCCCGCCTGTCCGCTCACCATCGGTCCGACCCCGGTGACCGTCGGCGAACACACCATCATCGTGACGCTCGACGGCTCCCTGCCCGCAGGTCCCCCCTGCCCGACGACCTATGTCCTCTACGCGGATGAGCGCCCGACGAAGTTCGACGCCTGCGGCTCGCCCTTCGCCGAACCCTGCGGCGCCGTCCATGCGAGTCCCGGCTGCAATCGCCCGCTCTGCTGCGACGCGATCTGCACGATCGACCCCGCCTGCTGCGAGGAGTCATGGGATGCAAGCTGCGTCGCCCTGGCCATCGGGAACTGCCCCGGCGTCACCTGCGAGGGAGATCTCGACGGCGACGGCGTTGTCGGCGGCAGTGACCTCGCGATCCTCCTCGGCCAATGGGGCGGCCGGGCTCGCCTCACCGCGGATCTGAACAATGACGATGCGGTCGACGCCGCGGATCTTGCGATCCTCCTCGGCGCCTGGGGCCCCTGCATCTGACGGGCTGAAGCGTCCCCCGCGCCGACTGGGCGCACAAGAGGAGAGGGACGAAAGGACGCCTCATGCCAGCTGACAAGGACACCGTTTCACCCGTTCCCGACGACATCCGGCGATGGACCGCAGGCCGCAAGGCCGCCGTCGTGATTGACCTGATACCAGCTTGATGGTGGGACAAGTCGACCCCGGCCGACATCGCACGCCAGCACGGCCTCACCGTCACCGAGGTTGAGACCTGGCTCGAACGCTTCCCAAGCAGAGATTGTGGGGGCGGCAACGAGTTTCTCCGGGCGGCCCATCGCGACACGGAGTCGAGATGCGTAGCCAGAATGTGGCTGTCCAAAGTGGAAGCCGCGCTTCGCGAGAGCAGCCGCCGCAGAGAGCAGAGCAGCAGCCTGAAGTCCATGTGACTTGGGCTGGTTGGTGCTTTTTGTTTGCCTCACCGCGACCGTCCGAAACTTCGTGAACGGCGCGCCGAGCTCGGCGACCTCCGACGACGACCAGATCATCCGCCAGGTCTACGCCGACGGCCTTCGGACGAAGTACTGGGTCGACCTCTACCCGGTCGATACCGACGGGACACCGGACTCCGAGGACCAGGTCACGACCTACACCTACGGGACGAGCAAGGGCACCTCCGCCGGCGACTCGAAGGCCGCGACCGGCAATCTCCTTCAGAAGGTCCAGTACCCGGACAGCTCGTGTAGCCATAATGTGGCTGTCCGAAGTGGTCCCACGAGGAGCCTATGCCCCACCGAGCACAAACCCAGGCCCCCCGGCACCCCCTGCAGCCCCTTGGTGGCGGTGGTTGATCTAGTGCGCAGAAATCCGACTTCTACAAGTGATTCAAACCGATCACGAACAGTCGCCTGCGCTTGCATTAGGGCCGTAGGCTCCGCAACGCATTTATTAGTATGCCATGACCACCGAGTCAGGTCGGCGTTCGCTCTCGGCTTCGGGCTGCTGATTCCTGTGCTCAGCGGGGTGTTGCCCGTCGCCCATGGCCGACATGGAGTAGTGCTGCGTCAATCAGCGGGTCTTCCCCGGCAAGAGCCGACCCCACATGCGGCCCGGCCGTGGGTTGTAGCAAAGGTAGACGGGCTTGCGGCGGACGATGTTGTGATTGTCAGCCCCTCTTACATTGAGAGAGGTAGCTGGCACATCGAGCCAACTGGCTTCTTCAACTTCGTGAACTACAGTGTGACACACGAGCCAACATTGCTCGACGGAGAGTCGCCCGCGCATTTAGGCAGCTTCGATTATCTTTTTCTCTTGCAGTCCGGCTGGCCATTTCGATGGATAGAACTCTCATCTGCGGGCTTCGATCCTTGGGACCTGAATCGGTTCCGCGCTCGTGTTGATACGAGAATCGAATGGGCTCGGCTACTTGCGGGAATCACCCTGACTTCCCTGATGTTCGGGACCGTTGCGTTTCTTCCTTCCGGCGTTCAGGCCTACATTTGGTCTCGCTCGGGCAGGTGCTACGGATGCGGCCACGATCTGCGTGCCAGCGCGGGCCCCTTTTGCCCCGAGTGTGGACGGTCGAAAAGGGGCCACACGCGGCCGACTTCGGCAGGGCAGCCAAGTCATCAACAGTTGGGTGGCAGGACGGCCCAGCAGCCGTCGGCGGACCGCTCGTCTTGAAGAGCACGCCCGCACTGAACCTTTCTGGATTCTCACATTCTCGAGAGCTACCCCGAGTTTGGACAGCCACATTCTGAGCAACTTCGCGATGGCTCGTACCCCGAGTTTGGACAGCCACATTCTGAGCAACTTCGCGATGGCTCGTGCAGAACCTGTCGGCATGCGCAATTGACAGGCCCCTCAGCGGACCTTTGGCAAAACACCTGAAATTCGAGACCCCCTCTGAAAGCGCGGTACTCTCGCGGCGCCCTCGCGGCACCCGCGGCACCGGCTCGACGCATCGTTTCGCGCGTCGCTTTCTTCGCGTCGCATCGTGAGACGCACATCGGCACAGCGATACAGGAGGAGGGGGTTATCTCATGGGATACGCACGCTACCCCGAGTTTGGACAGCCACATTCTGAGCAGAGGTATACGCATGGCTTCGCGAAATGCCGGACCACCTCCCGGATGACGATCTCTACATTTTCCCGGATACGCTGAAATGGTGCCTCGCACTTCACCATGACGGAGACTTCATTTTGACATTAAGCTAAGCTCCGTCGCCCTGCCTGAGCGCTGTTCGGCCCAGGTCGCCTCTTTGGACAGTCACATTCTGAAGAGGCGGCGGGCAAGCACGCCTGGCCCGGCGCGGTCTCATCAGAATCAGCCTGACGATTGAACTCGCCCAGCGTCAGCCGCACCTACGAACCCCTGCCCACGCCTGCCATCCACGGCCGCCAGTCCGTGCAACGCCATAATGTGGCTGTCCAAAATGGTCCCCTATTGGTTGCGATCTCTTAAGGCCCTCTTTGTAGGTACTGCAGCTACAGTAGCGCTCGCCGCACTACCTATTGCCGTGCCACCACAGTGGGGCTCATTGCCGAAAGGTAACATTGATGGTCGGTGGAGATTCTACCTTAGTAATTATTCGCCGACCAAGCGACAGACGCTCTTTGTATATGATCGCCCGTTGATTGCTGTGGCCATCCTGTGGAGGCCGATTCGTGACATAGAACGAGAGCTAGCAGAACCCAGCTCGAAGACTCCGGAGGTGACGGAGAGCCCTCTTCCAGCGAGCCTACTTCGAGACGCCCGGGCTTTTACTCAGCCAGATCCCACGTTCCAGGCCTGCATGGTGGGCTGGCCGCTGCGCTGCCTCACCCTCGCGTATCCCGACGTCGTCCAGATTCCGCCTAATGCCATGGCGATTCAACTGCCCAGGAACAGCGTGGGTTATGTTGACCAGTACTCCGTGCCACTGCGGGAGGTTCGCCTGTACGCCGATCTGGGATCGCTCGTCCTGAATGTCTTTTTCTTCACATTCTGCTGGTTCTGCGTCCAGATGGCTCCGACTGTGGCTCGTCGCCAGTGGAGACTCCGGATGGGACGATGCGAGAAGTGCGGCTATCCAAGACTGCTAGCGGTTTGCTCTGAATGCGGAACACGCAATCGCGATGTTGCGTCAACTCGTGCCCAAGATTCTTGCGACCCCTCGTCGAACCCAAGAGCCCACTTTGGACACCCAGATTCCGAGCGGCCCGTGGACAACCTATCCTGAGCCGCCTCTTCCGAAGGCACGGACAGCTTGCCGATCTCCAGTCGCCCCAACAGTCGCCCCCGAAGGAGAAAATGGACAGGCTCATCGAGCTGTTTGGCGGACGCCGCAGTGGCTGGGTCAAGAAGGAGGGAACGGACGCCGCTGGAGAGGAGTGGCACTGGTACGAGCATCACGGCATTGGCCGAAGAGGAATCAAGCGAGACGGTGATTGTGATCCCTTCTATCTTTTACCGCATCGAGGGTCTAGACCACTACCATAGGAGCCGCAATTCACAATGCAAGTACGAGTCCGCGCTAGCTATAGAGGGAAGCAAGCAATAACCCCAGGCAAAGACTATCTGGTGCTAGAATTGGATGACGAGTACTATCGGATCTTGAATGACGCTGGCGATCCCGTCCTGATCCGCAAATGGGTTTTCGGCACGCCGCGGGGCGTCGTCCCGCGCGACTGGATTCGGCTAGAATTTCCCCCTGATGGCTACCGGGTTTGCCCGGCGCGATTCGCAGAGGGAGGCTTCTGGGACCGCTACTTCGACGGTGACATGTCCGCGGCCAGAACCTTTAATGAGGTGCACCGCGAAGTGCAACTGGCAGAGCAGCATCGGGAAGACTGAGGCTCAGACGATCGGCATTGCCTCCACCGACCCGAGTTTGGACAGCCACATTCTGAGCGACACGGAGTCGAGATGCGTAGCTTGAGTGTGACTGTCCAAAGCGGAAGCCTTGGGTGCGGCACCAGTGGGTTCTAGTTCTCAGTGTCAACATGAATACACTTTCGCATTTGGCTTGGGCTCCCATTAACGGCGTGGCAAGGCGATCGGCGCGGATATTCCAGCTACCGCTTACCGATAGCCAGATTGCAGACATCGCGGCGTTCGGCCCATTCGCGATCCACGTTGCAGGACCTCGTATTGAGCGGCCCGATTTCGGCTTCCTTCGAGCCCTCCCATCAGTCCGGGCGGTTGCCATCTTCGATTCCACGGTGGACGTCCGAACCGATGATTTGGCGGGCCTGACGGACCTATGCGAAGTGTCGCTAGGCATGGGCCAAAGAACCGCGATCAATATCGCCAAGCTTCCAAGCCTAAGTGCCCTTATAGGATACTGGGGCGACGCGTTGCGCCTGACGCTCGAAGGCGCCCGCCTCGATTCCGTCTGCATCCTCGAGTATCGATGCGACTCGTTCTCGGACATTCCAACCGTCCATGGCCTTCGATCCCTCATGATTCCCACGGCTCGGGCGCGGCGACTCGAGATTCCAGGCTGGATGTGTACGCTTGAGGAACTGGACTTGAAAGGCGGCAAAAGATTGGCGATGTGGGGCGAGTTCGACCTACCAAAGCTCAAATATTTGAATCTTGATGGCTGCCGAGCCCTCGACTCTATTCAGCCAGCGTTTTCGATAGGTTCGCTGGAGACTTTGACATTCGCTAATGTAGGAAAGAGAGACTCGCTCGACGGAATCGACCGGTTGCGTCGTCTAGAACGCGTCATCTTTTACGGGTCGACCGACATCCGCGACGGCGACCTGCGCCCGCTGCTTTCTTTGCCTCGCCTCAAAGCTGTGGCCTTTGCGAACAGGAAGCACTACAATCTCACCCTAGATCAACTGGAGCGATTCATCGAATCCCGGACGAAGGAGAACTCGGCATGAACGTTCAGCCCCGCGATGCAGGACCCGAGTTTGGACAGCCACATTCTTGGACCCGAGTTTGGACAGCCACATTCTGAGCAACTTCGCGATGGCTCGTGCAGAACCTGTCGGCATGCGCAATTGACAGGCCCCTCAGCGGACCTTTGGCAAAGCACCTGAAATTCGAGCCCCCCTCTGAAAGCGCGGTACTCTCGCGGCGCCCTCGCGGCACCCGCGGCACCGGCTCGACGCATCGTTTCGCGCGTCGCTTTCTTCGCGTCGCATCGTGAGGCGCACATTGGCACAGCGATACAGGAGGAGGGGGTTATCCCATGGGTTACGCACGATCGCACACCGTCCCCGCGGACATCAGCGGCATCTACCACTGCTACTCGCGATGCGTCCGACGCGAGCGGCTGCTCGAGTCGCTCGACCGCGTCGCGCTCCTCGAGCGGAGGCTCGCCTTCCTCTCGACCCGCGTCTTCGCCGTCGATCTCATCGAGTTCAAGCCGATGGGAAACCACCTCCACCTCATCGTCCGCGTCCATCCGGAGCTCGCATGGTGCTGGACCGACGAGGAGGTCGCTCGGCGCTGGCTCACGCTCTCGCTCGCCGGACGCAGGCCTGACCTTGAAGACATCGAGGGGCCGAGCGACGCGGCCGTCGCCGCACTCGTCGAGGACAAGCCGAGGATCGAGGAACTTCGACGGCGGCTCTCCAACCTCGGGGCATACCACGCGGCCTGGAGGGAATGGACGGCGAAACGATGGAACCGCGAGGACCGGGTCTCCGGCCACTTCTGGCAGGGTCGCTACGGCGTGACGACAGCCCTCGACGACGCTGCTGTGCTGACGCAGTCGACCTATGTCCTGCTCAACGCGGTGCATGCGGGGCTTGAGCAGGAGCTCGGGACGCAGACGGGCGGCTCGCTTGCGACGAGGATGAAGCGACTGATCAAGAAGGCCGCGCACGCTGCACGCGAGTTGATTGGCTCGAGTGTTGGCCCGAATCCTGGCGTGAACGCGGGCGGCGGAGTTCAGGCCGAAGCGTTCGAACGGGAGTTCGTCCATGCCTCCTGGACGCCGGTCTATCCCTGCGATCCCGGATCGGCGGCGGACCTTGACGACAAGGCGTTTGCGGAGCGCGTCGCGGCCGGTAAGCACCAGGCGTCGCATCGAGCCTCGCTTCGCGAGGATGGGTTGGCTTTGGCTCACTTCGCGACACGTGGCGAGAGAGAGGATGTGGAGCGTGTGGCGTGGGAGCTTCGCGATCCGGGACGGGTGTCCGATGGGGTGTCTGATGGGGAGGCCGATGGCGTGAAGCAGGGAGCGTCTGATGGGGCGTCGCACGGGGAATCGCTGCCGAGCGAGAGTGAGCCGCAGCGTCGCCCGCGACCGATGAACGCCCCGCGGCACCGGAGGCAACCGTTCCCGGCACGGACGGCGGCCCGGCGGACGGTCCTGAAGCCCGATGAGCAGGCCTGGCTGACGCCGATGGCAAATGTGTTCCACGCATCGCGGCTCGTCGACGGTGCCGTGCCGGTCATCCCGGGTATGACGCTCGGCATGCTGATCGACTTCGTCGACGAGGAGGGGCGTCATCCGCGACCGGACAAGCGCGGCTCGATCGCGCGGGGCGCGGAGCGGGCGATCGTCTCGCTGCGCAGGGAGTTCCTCATTGAGAGCGACGGTGCTCAAGGCACAGAGCAACGGGAAGGTCGAAGCGACGATGATCTCGCTAGAGCCGCAGCCGCCGATCCGGACGCGGCGACGCTCCCCGTCATCGCTGTGGCGAGGAAACTCACGGCGTCGGTTCGCTCGGGAATTGCGAAGCTCGTGTCGAGCGTCATGCCGTCGGTGCCGTCGGAAGCGCATGCCAGCGGCCAGAACGGCTCTGCAAAGGAGCCGCACCAACCGATCGCGATGACGCCACGCGGCTCTGCATTCGGCACGAGGGAGTCGCTCGCCGCCGAGGCCGCGCGACGCGGCGGGACGAGCGTGCACGCGGTACGCATGCAATTGACGAGCTGCGCATAGCTTCGCTGGGCACGAGCGCGCTGCGCGGAACGAAGCCGAAGAAGCCAAAGAAGCCGCGGGCAGCCAGCGGAAGGCGGAGGCGACGGCACGCAGCGCCCGACGAGGGTCCGCCCAAGTCGCCGCCCAAGTCACGCAAGTCGAGAGGGGTCACCCCACGCCCCAGGCTGTCGCATGCGCGAAGTTCCCCATCGAGCGAGCGAGATCAACCGAAATCAGCCCGACATCAAGCGAGTCCGGACGGCAAACGGCGCGAAACCTCCGACTTCGGCCTCGCAATCCGCCCCACCCTCCGCCAGAATGTCGCCAGAATGTGGCTGTCCAAGTTAGGCCTGGGACGGGACTGGCGGATGTCCGGCGGATGTCGGCGGATGTCCGGCCCCGCTGCCGCACTTTGGACAGCCACATTCTGGAACATTCTGGATAACTCCGGAGCTAGACGAATGAAGTGCGGTGGCAACATGTCGATCCTCGTTGCGGTAGGAGCACTGCTGTGCTTTGGTCGTATCGCATCAAGTCAAGACATTGGCACAGGCCGGACGTGGTTCGAGGCCCACGAACGTGCGCAGATGGCCCGCAACTCCCGCGAGGCCGGGGAGCAGGCCGGGGCGGCGCTCGCCAAGTACGCCGACATGAAGCTGGAGGCGACCAAGGCGTTGCAGGCGGCGCGGCGGGCCTACTGGGACGCGGCCTCGGCGATGGGTGGGACGGCGCCCGTCTCCTCCGAGCTGACGAAGAACTACCTCGAGCGTCTGCGCGACAAGGACTTTGCGTGCCTGGTGCGCGTGGTGCAGAACGAGATGCGCGGCAACGGTCGGGTGGGGCTGGGCGACATCCTCTCGGGGCTATCGGGGGGCGACGTCGACGGCGGGATTCACCCGCACGCGCAGGGCGAGTTCACGGCGTGGGCCAACACGCTGATCAACGTCACCGCCAACGCCAGCGTGGGACGGGGCGAGCCCGACGACGCGGAGGCGGTGCAGCGCGCGTACGAACGCTACCTCGAGGCACGCAACCGGGCCGAGTACCTCTTTGGCAACCACCACTCGCCCCTGCGCTCGGAGAAGCCGGTTGAGGTGGCCTTTGCCCACCAGCTGCTAACCAAGCGGCTGGCGGGGGCGCAGGCGCTGGCGAGCGTGGCGGCGATGGAGAAGGTGGCGGGGCGGGAGCGGATCGTCGCGGCGCTCGCGAAGATTCGCAAGGACCTCGACGAGGTGCTGGCCAAGCCGGCCGTGACGCTCAACGGGGACTACTTCGACTGGCTGGTCTTTGATGGGGGTAGCGAGACGCGGCCCCGCGCGGTCTTTTTGCTGGGGCGCGCGATGGGCTCGCGGTGGGACCTCGCCGACGCGTTCGTGGCGAGCCGCGAAAAGCGATATGGCGCGCCCAAGGTGCGCGAGGCGGAGGCGGGCGTGCTCGCGAACTTCCGGGAGTACAAGTCGCTGCCCGGGGGGCTCGAGTCGCGCGAGATGCGCTACGCCGACCTGGTGGGGGAGGCGCTCGCGCCCAACGTGCGGCCCATGGAGAAGAGCGGGTTCAGTGGGCAGGAGGAGTTCTGGCGCACGGCGCGGGATGTCCTCCAGCAGCGGCGCGAGGCGAAGGCTTGGAACGAGGGCGTGACGCGTGACAACCTGAGGGCGACGGCGCAGGGCCTGGGGCTCTCGGTCGGCGAGGGGCTGACGATCCTGACGACGGTGCTGGGCGAGGAGACGGCGCTGGGGGTGCAGTGGCTCATCGACCACGATCTCGTGGGGGCGTTTCGGAAGGACGACGCGATGTTCGCGATCAGCGACGCGAGCCGATACGCGAAGGTGCTCGAGGCGGCGTACGGCGAGGAGCCGCGGGTGCATGCGGTGCGAATCCTCATGCACCGCGCGCTGCTGCGGGGCGAGGTGGCGATGGACGGGAACTGGGACACGATGCCCCAGAAGCAGCTGGTCAAGGCGCTCGCGGGCTATCGGGCGCTGGTTGCCAAGCATGGCGAGCCCGCGGTGCTGGCCCGGGCGCAGCAGCTGCCCGAGTCGAGCTGGCCCTTCGAGGGGACGGGGGCGGAGCTGGGCGCGATCTTCGGCGAGTAGCGGCGCGGGCGTGCGCGTGTCGTGCGGGGATAGAGTCTCGCATAGACGTTGGGCGTGCGGCGATCGGGGCGGAGGCGCGGGCGCTCGAGGTGCCCGGCGGGCCGGCAATGAGGTTGAGGCGTATCGGTCGCAGCGCGCGGACCACTTTGGACAGTCACATTCTGAAGAACCGGTGGGAAAGCCAACCCGTCCGCGGTCGGCGCACCCCGAGTCTTGAAGAGCGAGCTCGCGCGAGCGCACGATCTCGACGAAGTTCGCCTAGCAGATCAACTCGCCCGCGCCGTCCGAACCGAAGAAGCTCTGCCCACACCTGCCACCCACGGGAGCCCACTTTGGACGAGCCCACTTTGGACAGCCACATTCTGAAGAGTTGGTGAATGAGTTGGGACGAGCCCACTTTGGACAGCCGGACGAGCCCACTTTGGACAGCCACATTCTGAACGGCGCGTCCCCACGATGGCCCTCGGCCTTAACGATCGATGCGACCCATCGTCAACGCACGCTCAAGACTGACCTCCCTCCGAGCATCGAGATCTGACCCACGCGCCAACACCAGCTCTTTTGAGCCCACTTTAGCCCACTTTGGACAGCCACATTCTGAAGAGTTGGTGAATGAGCTGGTGAAGAAGCCAGTCCGTCCGCCATCGGCGCACCGCTGCGCCTTCGAGCGCGAGCTCGCGCGGGCGCACGAGCACTGACGAATTTCGCCCGTCACATCAACTCGCCCGCATCGCCCGAACCGGCAGACCCGTGACAGCCACTGCCACCCACGGCCGCCAGTCCGTGCAAGCCCCTGTGCAAGGCGAATCCGCGGCTCGCGCAAGCCGCGCCCGCTTCGCCACTTCGAACGCCCGTCCCTCCCCTTGCCAAGGTGGATGTCCCAGCTTCACACCAAGCTTCAAAGGGCGGTTCGAATCCCTTCACCCGCTCGTTTTCGAACATGATGACCGCGGCGCTTCGCGAGAGCAGCCGACACAGAGAGCAGAGCAGCAGCCTGAAGTCCATGCGGCTTGGGCTGGTTGGCGCTTTTGCGCGGCAGTGTCGACGAGGCGGGGAGCCATCCTGTGGCTGTCCAAATCGGTTCCCCCAAATCGGTTCCCTGCATCTGACGGACGAGCCTACGGGCAGGCGCCCCACGCGCCGAGCACGAGGGCGATGTCCGGGGCACCCGTCACGCCGTCGCCGTCGAGGTCGCCCGATGGCGTGCCCCATGCTCCGAGGACGAACGCGAGGTCAGGCGCGCCGACATCGCCGTTCCCGTCGAAGTCGCCCAGACAGGCGGGCGAGCTCGGGCTGATCGCCCAGAAGCCTCCCTCGAAGGTGAAGTCGCCGCCGGCCATCAGGACACCGGCGTCGGACTGACCGATCGTGCCGGTGAGCGTCACATCGAGCCCACTTGAGGTTCCGCCGCCGCCATCGACGGTGTGCCAGGTGAGATCGGGCGAAGCGATGTCGCCGCCGTGAACGAGCCCCACGGTGAGGAACGCGAGAAACAAAGGTGAAGCGATTCGTCGCATGGTGATTGGGTGTCCCTGCTTGCTGATGCTACTTGCTGATGCCCGTGCCAATACCCGTGGCTGACACTAGTTCCCGATCGTCACGGTGCCGGATACCGCTTGCAGCGTGACGGCCTTCGTGAAGGTGCCGGTGTGGCCGTTCGCCGCCGTGTAGCTGCCGCCCGCGATCGCGACGGTACCGTTGGTCGGCGTCGTGCTCATGCCTGCGACCACGCTCTGGAGCGGATTGAGCGCCGTGCCGAGATCGATCGAACTGACATTCGCGAAGTCGACGAAGACGGTGTTCGTTCCGAGAAAGATATTGAGATAGTCGGCCAGAACGGCTTGGGTCAGACGCGTTCCGACATTCGCTCCGCCGGTGCTCGTGCAGCCGCCATTGGTGTGAATGCCGATGGCGAAATCGCTGCTGTTCACGATGACCGGGCTGCCCGAGTTCGCCGGCTCGGTGTCGACGGCATAGCTCAGCGAGTTCGTCGTGTGATCGGACTTCGGTCCGGTCGAGGTCTGGAGCGTGAGGGAGTCGGCGTTGCAGCCCGACCGGATGCAACTGCCGTTGCTCCACGCGCAGCAGGTCGAGGGGGCGCTTCCCGCCGGCGAGTTGTCGACGCCGTAGCCGGTGATCCGAAGCGTGGTGTTGTCGGCGGGAATGTCCGGATCGAGATGGAAGTACCCCTGGACCCAGTGTGCCCGGAGTCCGGTGTTGGCGTTCGGTCCGACATCCATGATCGCCCAGTCAAAGCCGACATCGGCCTCCTGGAACGCGTAGTACGAACCACCGACCGGGTACTGGTCTTCGGGCGCCGCAGCGACCGGCAGGCCGGCGGAGTTCGACGCTGGGACATTGAACTCGATCAGTCCCCCCGACGCGGTGCCGCAGTGACCGGCGGTCAGAGCGCATCCGATCGAGGTGAGCCATGCGGTGCAGCCGCCGCAGCCGCCGCCGTCGCCGCAGTTCGCGCCCGAGAGCCGTCCGACGCGGGAGTCGTTCGACTCGGTGCGACTGTCGGAACCGCAGATGGTCGCGATGCCGCCCTCGCTGATCTCCGTGGGCGGCGTGTTGGCCGCGATCTCATCGATCTCGAAGGAGACGCTCTCGTTCGGCGCGACGAGAAGCTGCACGAGCACGCTGTCACCGTTGAAGATCGCGCTCCAGCCGCTCCACGCCTCGAGCATGTCGTGGGTGAAGCGCTGCGTCGCACCGTCGGCGAGCGAGGTGATGTGGATCTCGCTCACCTGGTCGAGGTCGAACTGGGCGAAGTGCACGCGGATCATGTGCGCGCCCTCCGCCCGCACCACGCTGAAGTGGCGCGTCGCGAGCTGCGGGGTTTCGTCGAGGGAAGCGACCGCATTCTTGGTCTGCGCATCGCCGACATGGATGCCCGAGGACTCCCGGTGACTCCGGGTCTCGAAGCGCATGAGGGATGAGCTTTCGCCGAGCGCCGATCCGCCGCAGAGGAGGGCAATCGAAGCGGCCAGCGTCGCGTGGGGAAGAGTGAACTGCATGGGTGGTTCTCCTTCGTCAGCCGTCCGTGGAAGCATCAGTGGAGGTTGACGAGCACCAGGACCATCCCGCGCTCATCGGCGGCGAGTCCGGACATCGCCTTGCCGATGATCGCGCCGTGGCTGCGGGTCGGGTCGGCGACCTTCATCGCGTGGCCCGGAACATCCGAAGTCGTGAGCAGGTCGCCCGGTTCGATCGCACCGCCGGTCGAGTCGACATGCACATAGACGCGGCCGGTCAGGGCGACGGGATGGAGGCCGTCGGCGACCGACCCCTCCTGCCCCATCACCATGCCGGTCCGGATGCCGTTGGCGCCGCTGATGACGCCGGCAATCGTGCGGTCGTAGGCCCGGCTGCTGAGGACGAGCTTGCCCGGATTCGCCGGGTCGATGCAGACGAGCATGCCCGCAGCGGGAAGCGTGTCGCCCACCGCTGCGACATCGAATCCCTCGGCGAGGTCGGATCCGCCGGTGATCTGGAGGACCGGCGTCACCAGTCGCCCGGTGCCGCCGCTGCCTTGCCCGATGCGCACCTCACCGCCGTTGTGGTTGAGGGAGAGCGGAGCGACCGCGCCGTTCGAGCGGGCCATGATCTCGTTGTTGTCGAAGACGACATTCGTCGAAGTGGTCGAACCGATCACGAGCTGACCGCCACTGGCGGGACTCGCATCCGAGCCGGCGAGCAGATTGAGCGCTCCGGCATCGCCGGCATTTCCGAAGAAGGTCCCGGCGCTCGACATCCAAAAGATGTTCTGTCCGCCGACGGAGAGGAAGAGTCCACCGAGGAACCCGTCGGTGTAGCGCATTTCGGCAGCGACGCTCCCAGCCTCCTCAAGGAAACGCACGCGACCGAGGACCGATGTGCCGAAGCCGGTTGGCTCGACTCCCTGGAGATCGAGTTGTGATCCGCTCGTGCTCGATGTTGACTCAAGCCGCATCGTGGCCTGGGCCTTGGCAACATGGACATTCGCCGCGGGAGCCGATGTTCCGACGCCGATGTTGCCGGCGTTGTAGAAGGTGACGGTTCCGGAGAGCGACCATGGCGAGGCGCCCGCGGGCCCCTGCGGGCCCTGAATGCCCTGCGGACCTTGCAGACCCTGCGGACCTGCGGGCCCGACCGGACCAGTCGCGCCAGCCGGGCCCGTCGTGCCAGCAGGGCCAGCGGGGCCCGTCGCGCCAACGGGACCAGTTGGGCCAGCGGGGCCAGTCAGGCCAGTTGGGCCGGGCAGACCGATCGGCCCCTGCGGACCCGCAGGACCGGTCGGACCTTCGTTGCCGCTCAGTGCGAAGAGGGCGTACGGGGCCGCAGCGAGCCGTTGCCGCGGAGCCAGCGTCGTGCCGTCAACGGTGATTTCGATCCAGCGATCCTGGCCGTTGAAGGCGAGGAGGCCAAAGTCGAGGTCCACGGTGACGAGACCGTCGACCACCATGACATCGTTGAACTCGATCGCACCGGCGACCGCGACCGCGCCCGGTCCGGCACCGTCGAAGAGCTGAAATCGCATCGTGCCGACGACGCCGCTGAAGGGCTGGCCCGCTTGGCGAAGCTGCCCCTGATAGGTGATCGCAGAACCGACCTGGGTGCCGCCGGCGAGCGCGCTCGAGCCGAGGGTGGTCAGGTGGACGGAGAGAGCGCAGAGGGCAACGACGAGCGAGCGAGAGGGACGAAGCATGGATGGTTTCCTCGAGAGGCGAGGGCCAAACAACGGCGGCACTCGCTCAAGGGAGAGGCGTCGTCCGGCGGAGGAGAGTCCGATCGGGCCGAGAAGATTTCTTCCTCGCTCCCGCGATGCGTCCGCGACGCCCGCATCGGGTGACCACCCCTTCATGGGCCCGCTCGTCGACCGGGTTGGCCACGCGCCGTTATCGCTTCGCAGCCTCGATCAGCCGCTCAGCCTCGATGCGAAGCGCGTCCTGCGGGCCGAGATCGAAGGACGAGAGCAGGCGTTCGGCGCAGGCCCGCGCCCCCTCGGCGTTGCCGCGACGCTGCTCGAGCCGAGCGCGGTGGAGGATCGTCGTGGCCACCTCGCGATTGGTCGGCCCGAGTTGCTGGATGAAGATCACCTCAGCCTCGTCGAGCGAGGCGAGGCCATCGTCGAAGTGACGATTGAAGCCTTCCTCCGTGCCGAGATTCCGCAGCACGCGGGCCTCGTCGACGGCGCGGCGCTCGTTGTCGGGCATCGAGCGCAGCGTCCGAAGCGAGCGTTCGAGGAGCGTCTGGGCTTCGACATGCTCGCCAGTGCCGCTCAGGAACGCTGCGAGTCCGTTCAGCCCGCTCGCGACCATCACCGGCGTCGCCAGCGGATCGCCGGCCGCGTGCAGGCGCTCATGGATGTCAAGCGACTCGCGATAGAGCGCCTCAGCCGCGACGAGGTCGCCAAGTGCCCGCCGCACCGCGGCGAGGTGACGCATCGTGAGCGCCGTGTCGCTGTGGTCATGGCCGAGAGCGTCATCCCGCGCTGCGAGGGCCAGCTCATAGCGCTCCGCGACCGACGCCAGTCGCGCAGCGTCGCCTTGGGCGAGAAAGAACTCCGCCGCGGCGAGTCCGTGCAGCGCCGCAGCGCGCAGCGCTCGGGCATCGCCGACCGCCGCAGCGCTCCGCTCCAGCGAACGCTCGAAGAGTTCCTTCGCCTTCGCGTAGTCGTTGAGGGTGTGGTGACGCTCTGCGATCGCATTGAGGAGCCGCGCCTCCGCCTGCGGCCGATCGGCGAGGCGGCGCCGCCCATCCGCCTCGAGCGCCCCAAGCATCTCCCGCAACCGCGCGACATCGACCGGTCCGGTGGTCGGCACCTGGGCATCGAGACCGAGACTCCAGAGCATCGCGTCGACCACGGCTGAGGAGTCGTCGGCCCGTTGGCGCTCGCGCTCCTCGGCCGCTTGGGTACGAATGAGAAGGCCGGTGACGAGGGCGAAGGCGACGAGCACCGTCGCCGCGATCGCCCCAGCGGCAGCGACCTGCGCCCGATGGCGGCGGGCGTAGCGGGCGGCGAGATAGGCAAGCGTCGGCGGGCGGGCGCTGACCGGCTCATGTCGGCGGAAGCGCCCGAGATCGGCCGCGAAGGCGTCGGCGGTCGCGTAGCGGCGCGACGCATCTGGCTCGAGAGCCTTGCCGATGACCATCGCAAGATCGACTGGACAGTCGGGCGCGACGGTGGCAAGCGACGGGGGCGAGCGATCGAGCGCGGCCCGCACCGCGTCGGCGAGACTGCCGTCGATGAAGGTGCGGGCAGGCCGCTCGGCGATGAGCTCCCAGGCGACGAGGCCGAGGGCGTAGATGTCGCTGCGCGTATCGATCTCCTCGCCACGCACCTGCTCGGGACTCATGTAGGCGAGCGTGCCGACGAGATGCCCCTCAAGGGTCATCCCCCGCCGTCCCTCGCGCTCGCGGCCATCGGATGCGTGGGCCAGTCGGGCGACGCCGAAGTCGAGGACCCGCGGCCGCGGCCCCTGCGGCGACTCCTCGACCAGCAGGTTCTCCGGCTTCAGGTCGCGGTGGATGATCCCGTTCTGGTGCGCGTGCTGGATCGCTTCCGCAATCGCCTCGATCACCCGCACTTTGGTCGCGAGGTCGGGTCCGCTTGCGGTGAGCCAGGTTCGCAGCGGCCAGCCCTCGACGAACTCCATCGCCACGAAGGGCTGCGGCCCCATGCCGAGGTCGGCGGTGCCCGCGGCGTGAATCGACGCAATGCCCGGATGGCGCACGCGGCCAAGGGCTTCCGCCTCGAGCTCCAGCCGTCGCATGCTCGATGCCGAGGCGAGGCCGGGCCGCACGAGCTTGAGCGCCACCGTCCGCTGCGGCTGACGCTGGGTCGCCCGATAGACGACGCCCATGCCCCCCTGTCCGAGCACCGCGTCCAGGGTGAAGTCGCCAACGCTGCGTCCGATGAGCGATTCGGCCATGGCCCTGTCGATAGCCAGATCGACATCCAGATCGATGCCAGCGCCGCCATGCCGGTCGATCGCCGACCGCAGGCTCGCCCCTTCCGACTCGTCGCGGCGCGCCGCTCGAGCGAGTGCCACGGCGTCACTCGGCGGCGCTTCGAGAAAGGTCCCAGCCTCACCGCTTGCTTCGAGAAGCGACCGAACCTCCTCATGCATCGCCGGACGGTCAGCGCACTGCTCGGCGAGCCACCGCGCCCGCTGGTCGCGCGGCTGGGCGAGGGCTTCATGAAAGAGGCGCTCGACGAGCGTCTCCGCGTCACGCTGCTGCGCGGGGGACGGATGCTCGAGATCGGCGGTCTCGGCGGCGGCCGGATCGCGCCTCGGGACGCTATCCACCGCGTCCTCGCTTGCCCGATTCGCCGCCCTCACCGACATCGCCCGCTCGGTGGTCCGACGCAGACTCCTGCATCCGCCGGAAGAGCCACGCCTTCGCGAAGGTCCAGTCCCGTTCGACGGTCGCTTCGGCGATCCCGAGTTCGACCGCGGTGCGTTCGATCGAAAGGCCCGCGAAGAATCGCAGCATCACGACCTCGTGCTTGCGCTCATCCTTCTGGGCGAGTCCGACGAGGGCATCGTCCAGGGCGAGAATGTCGACCGAGTCCTCCTCCGCGCCGATGGCGAGGTCGTCGAGCTCGACGCGCTGCCGACCGCCGCCATGCTTGAGCCTGCCCCGAGCCCGGGCCCGCTCGACGAGGATGCGGCGCATCGCCATCGCAGCGGCGGCAAAGAAATGCCCGCGACCATCCCACTTGCGCTCGCCACCCTCACCGGTCCCCCCGGCGATCCGAAGGTAGGCCTCATGGACGAGGGCGGTCGCCTGGAGGGTGCCCGCATGTCGCTCGCGGGCAAGGCGTGACTCCGCGAGGCTGCGAAGTTCGTCATACAACTGCGGAAAGAGCGTCTCCGCGGCGTGGCGACGGCCGGCCCCCAGCGCATCCTCGTGAGGGTTGTTCGGCCCCGGCTCCATCGCCCCATTCTCCAGCCCGCCCCCCCCGACCGCAATCGTCCATCACAAACACCTCCCGCGAGCCCGTCCGGGCTCTACCATGCGGTCATGCCGCACCCAGCCCCCGCCTCTGGACTTGGTTCCTGCTGCTTCACGATCCGACTCCTCGCCGTCGGCCTCCTGCTCGGCAGCGTCTCGATCGGCGCCTGCAGCCGCGGGGACGCGCCCCCCGAGGCGGTCTTGGCCGCTGCGACCCACACGGTTCGCTACCGCGTCGACGGGATGCACTGCGACGGCTGCGTCGGCGCCATCACCCGCAAGGTGACCGCGGTGCAGGGCGTCACGGCGTGTGAGGTCTCGCTCGAGGGCGGTGAAGCGACGATTTCGATGACGAGCGCGTCGGTCGAGGTCGCGGTGCTCGAGGCGATCCGAAAGCTCGGCTACACGCTCCCCGACGCACCGGGGGCCGATGACGCGGAGCAGGGCGACTCCTCAGGCGAGCACCCGACGAAGGGAGCCTAACACTCCAGCGACCCTTCGGTCCTGCTGCGGCCGAGCGGAGGCCCTCGCGACGAACCGAAGGGGTGCCGTCGTGCTGAACGACTTCCCGCGAGCATCAGGGGCAGACATCGCGTTGCGGTCTCCAGACCGACCGATCGGCGGCGGGACTGTTCGCTTGCCACTTGCGGCGAGTTTGCTTTCTGCGATTCTGCCCGCTCCCCGCCCTTTCCCGTGAGCGGGGCGCATCCGGCCATTTCCCTTCAGTGCAGCGACGAATCCCATGAGCGAACCCGCCGTCTCCTATCCGCCGCGCGATCTGACCGGCCTCCAGCTCACGGTGCGAGCGGTCCTCACCGGCATGGTGCTCGGTGGCCTGCTCTCGCTGTGCAACATCTATGTGAGTCTCCAGATCGGCTGGAGTACGAACATGTCGGTGACGGGCGTGCTGCTCGCGTTTGCGCTGTGGAAGGCGGTCGGCGTCGTCTTCCGAACGATGAAGCCCTTCGGGGCGCTTGAGAACAACATCAATCAGGCGGCCTGCTCGGCGGCGGCGGCGATCTCCTCCGCTGGTCTCGTCGCACCGATTCCGGCTCTGACCCTGATGACCGGACAGGAGCTCTCGTGGGGCGGGCTCGTCGTCTGGACCTTCTCCGTCTGCCTCGTCGGCATCGCCTGTGCGACGCTGATCCGGCGGCAGATGATCATCATCGATCGGCTGCCCTTTCCCGGCGGCTTGGCGACCGCTCAGACGCTCAAGGAAGTCTACTCAGAGGGAAGCGAAGCACTTGGCCGCGTGGCGATGCTTGGCGTCGGCGCCCTCATCGCCGCCGCGGTGAAGCTGGGAGCGATTGTCAAGCTCGTTCCAAGTCTTCTCATCCCCGGGCGCATCGCCGGTCACAAGGCCGGTGCCCTTGGCTTCGAACTCGAGCCGAGTCTTCTGATGGTCGGCGTCGGTGCGCTCATTGGTACGCGAGCGGCGTGGTCGATGCTCGCCGGTGCGATCCTTGCATGGGGCATCATCGCACCGTGGGCCCTGAATCAGGGCTACGCGGAGCTGAAGGCGAAGGAGACGATCGCCGCATTGCCTGAGGGAGTCACCTTCGACGCGAACGATCGCATGCAATATCGCGAGGGACGGAAGCTCCTCGAACTCCGCGGCATCATGAGCGCGGAGGAGAAGGCCAAGTACCTCGCGATGAGCGAGGACCCGATCTGGCGCGCCGTGGTCGAGAAGCTCGACCTCGAGAGCGTGCGCGACAACGAGACCCGCGCCGACCTGAGTTGGACGAGCCATGTCAAGCTGCCGGCCGGCCATACCCTGACCGTGCCGACCGCGCTCGGCGCCCGGTTCGCGGTGGACGGCGACCATCTGCGCATCACCGGGCCGGCGACGCGGGAAGAGATCGATGGCCTTCTCGACGGCGTCGGCGAGATCGGCACGGAGGCTGGCGAGAAGACCGCCGCCGCGGTGCGTCAGGCGTCCGATGCCTCGAAGCTCGTCGTGGTCGAGGCGAACATGACCGAGCTGCTCGAGTGGCTCCTCTGGCCGGGCGTCACGCTCATGGTCGTCGCAAGCCTCGTGAGCTTCTCCTTCTCGTGGCGTTCGATCCTGCGGGCCTTCCGTCGCAGCGAGGGCGATGCCCCGCCGAACGACGACGGCGACCTGCCCGGCAAGTGGCTCTTCCGGTTCGGCCTGGTGGCCATGGGCTTCGCCGTCTTCACCCAGGTCTACTTCTTCGGCATCGCGTGGTGGGCGGCTGCCTTGGGCGTTGCCCTTTCGGCGGTCCTTGCGATCGTCGCGGCACGCGTCTCCGGCGAGACGAACATCACGCCGATCGGGGCGATGGGCAAGGTCACGCAGCTCACCTTCGGCGCGGTGCTGCCCGCCGATCCCGCCGCCAACCTGATGACGGCCAATGTCACCGGCGGCGCAGCGTCGCAGGCCGCCGATCTCATGCATGACCTGAAGACGGGGGCCATGATCGGCGCCACCCCGTGGAAGCAGACCGTTTCCCAGATCTGCGGCGCCGGTGCGGGTGCCCTGGCCGGTTCGGCGTTCTATCTCCTGCTCATCCCCGATCCGCAGACCCAGCTCCTGACCCCCGAATGGCCCGCCCCAGCGGTGGCCACCTGGAAGGCCGTCGCCGAGCTCTTCCAGCGCGGATTCGAGGCCCTCCCCGCGGGCGCAGCGGACTCGATGATCATTGCGGCCATCGCCGGCGTGATCCTCCCCTGCCTCGATCGTCTCGCCCCGAAGGCCGTCAAGCCATTCGTCCCAAGCGCGTCGAGCGTCGGCCTGAGCTTCGTGGTCAGCCCGAAGTACGCGATCTCGATCTTCCTCGGAGCGATCCTCGCGATCGTCTCAGGCAAGCTCTTCAAGACCTGGACCGCGAAGTTCGCCGTGACGCTCGCGTCGGGCTTCATCGTCGGCGACGCCCTCGTCGGCGCCGGCGACGCGATCCTCCGTGTCATCGAAGGATTGACCGGGTCGAAGTAAGCGGGCCGCGGGACCGGAGAGCGCGCCCGTGGTTCGCTGGCGTACAAGACCCTACGCCAGCGGCGCGCCCGCTCGGAGGCAGCGCTCGTCGTGGGCGCGGATCACCGTCGCGATCGCCGCTGCTGCGCCGGTGTCGGTGGTGACCGGGCCTCGTGCCTCGATCAAGTCACAGACCGCGAATGGTTCGATCGCCCGTTCGTAGGCCCGCACCCAGTCGGCGTGGGCCTGCTCATGTTCGCGGCTTCGGAAGGGCCAGGGCCAGACCGGCTCGCGCACGCCGCAGCGCCATGGCTTCGGCGTGAGGCGCGCCCGAAAGCAACGCTGCACCCGACAGAGGGCGCGATAGCGCGGGTCGCTGCCGAAACGCTCGAGGAGCGCATCCGTCCGCCGATCGGCCGGATCGAGGAGTTGGCTCGTCACCAGCCCGCGAAAGCCCGCCTTCGTGCGGTAGATGCGAAGTCCGATCCCTTCGCGATCGGCAACCGTCCGAAGGCGATCGAGCGCCGACGCAGCCGCGTCGACCTTGGCGCGGCCGAACGCCCGCTCGAAGAGGCCAGCGAGGCCGCGCTTCGGTGCGGGCACATCGACATCGACGAAGCAGACCGTCGCGGTGTTGAGGACAAGCGAGCCGTAGGCGTTGCGCGTGATCACCGCCGACTGCGCCTGATCGAGCGAGCGCACGACCGGTTCGCGCAACGGCCGATCGTCGCCATAGCCATAACGACGATGGGGATCGTCGCCCTTCTCCGGATCGCGCAGCCATCGCAGCACGCGCTTCGCACGCTCACTGGCGTCGCGTTGCGCATCCGCGGGGCTCTGATCGGAGGACCCGAAGGCCTCCGTCGTGTGGCCATCCAGTGATTCTGTCGCCCGCGCCCAGAACTTCGGAATTCGCATAGACACCAGCTTTCTGCGCGCTTCGCGTCGTTCATTCAACAGGATTCTGCATGATTCGACCAGAGAACCACAGAGGCACCAGCCTTCTGCATGCTTCGGGTCGTTCATTCAACAGGATTCTGCACGATTCGACCAGAGAACCACAGAGGCACGGAGGACACAGAGGCAGCACAGAGAAGGCGACGGAACGAGGGAATTGGTCGCGAAAAATCGTGGGCGCAGAGTGAACTCCACTCGGGTCGGGACTTCTCACTGTTCCCAGCGGCTGCGCTCCTCAGGCCTCTCCTGCAACGGCGTGTCTCCATGAACTCGCTCGCACCTGTCTCCCGCCTTTTGCCTTCTCTGTGCTACCTCTGTGCCCTCCGTGCCTCTGTGGTTCTCTGGTTGATTTGTACAGAATGTGTGGCTCTCCGGTTGATTTGTACAGAATCTGTGGCTCTCCGGCTGATTTGTGCAGAATCCTGACACCTCGCCGTGGGCCATCACGATGTCCCGATCGCCTCGACGATCCGTCGCTCCGCCTCAATCAGGCTCGCCCGGATCCGGGCCCCCGCTGCGTGCACATGGCCGCCGCCGCCGAAGCGAGCGGCGAGTTCGTTCACATCGACGAAGCGAGCCCCGTCACGCGCCGGCTTCGAGCGGAAGGAGATCTTGACGAGCCCCGGGCCCGCAGCGCTCGGCGCTTCCGATTCGATCAGGAGCGCAGCGGCGCGGACCGAACCGACCGCCATCGGCATGTTGACGACGCCGGAGGTCTCCTCGAGGGTGGCCCCGGTCTCGGCGAAGTCAGCAAGCGAGAGCGTCGTCAGCGCGATCGATCCGTCGGCGATGAGACGCACCTTGGCGAGGGCCCGCGCTTCGATCGCAAGACGCTCGGGGCGATGGCTGTTCTCGATGATCTCGACGAGGCGATTCTTGTCGACGCCGGCGTCGAGGAGGCGAGCTGCGAGGGCGAATGCCGCAGGATTCGCATTCTGAAAGCGAAACCAACCGGTGTCGGTGGCGAGGCCGAGGAAGATCGCCTCAGCGATCGAACCGGCCGCGCCGGCCGCGCCCGACGCAAAGGAAACGCCCAACGCCTCCACCACCTGGGCGACGAGCACCGTCGCCGAGGCAGCGCTGACATCGACGATCCGTTCGGCCGCGACACGATCCCCGCGAGCGTGGTGATCGATGCCGATCGTGCGCTCCACGCGCTCCCGAAGCCACGGCGCGAGCGCCTCGAGTTGCGACCACGCGCCGGTGTCGACGATGACGATGCAGTCGGGCTCGCCCTCCGCTGCGCTCGGCGGCAGACGCGGCGACTTCGGATCGACCAGCACGAGATCGGTCGGCGCTGCGAGCGACAGGAGATTCGGCTCGAAGGGCCCGACGAGCCACCCCTCAGCGGCGATCCCCAAGGCACGCGCGGCCCGGACGATGCCGAGCACGCTGCCGAGCGCATCGCCGTCGGGCTTCTGGTGGGTCGTCACGAGCAACCGCCGCGCGGTGCGGATGCGCTCCGCCAGTCGGGCCGGCGTTGCGTTCGTCCGGTAGGGTTCGTCGCTGGTCATGCGTGTGTTTCCGCGAGATGCTCCCGATCCGGCGCGCCCCGCGACGCGAGCCGAGCTCGCACCAGTTCGACATCGCGTCCGATCCGCTCGACGAGCGCGTCGAGCGATGGAAATGCCCGTTGATCGCGGATCCAGGTCTCGCAGGAGAGCCGCAGCTCGACGCCGTAGAGATCCGGCGGAAGCGTCACGCCGATGCAGTGCGCTTCGCAGGTGCGAACGGCCAGCCGCTCACCGTTCGTGCCGCCGTGGCCGCGCTGGAAGGTCGGCTTCGTGCCGATCGAGATCGCCGCCGGATAGGGAGCGCCGCCATCGATGCGGGCGAAACCGCCGTAGACCCCATCCATCGGAAGAAGCTGCTCCGTCGGGGCGGCGTTGAGCGTCGGAAAGCCGATCGTGCGGCCGCGGCGATCGCCCGGCGCGGTCGTCAGGGTGAGTGCATAGGGCCGTCCGAGGAGCGCTGCGGCGTCGCGCACCCGCCCCATCGCGAGCAGCCAGCGGATCATCGATGAACTCGCCCGCACGAGCGACTGATCGGTGAGCGGGACATCGACCGGATCCACCACGATCGCCCGGATGCCATGGGCGTCGGCGTAGCGTTCGAGCGTCTCGACCGAACCGGTCCGCCCCTTCCCGAAGCGGAAGTCGGGCCCTTCGACGATCACATCGAAGGGCACGCGGGCCCGCAGGTCGTCGAGGAAGGCGACCGGATCCCGTTCGAGAAGTCCGTTCCGCGGATCGAGGGTGAGCGTCTCATCCGCACCGGCCGCGCGGAGGAGACGCTCGCGCTCGGCCGGCAGGGCCAGTCGCGGCGGAATCGCCTCTGGCCGCAGGAGCGCAGCCGGGTGCGGCTCGAAGGTCACGGCCACGACGCGACCGCCGCTGGCCCCCCCGGCAACCGCAGCGTGGGCCGCAGCGTGGACCGCAGCGCGGGCCGCCTGCACGAGGGCGAGGTGGCCGCGGTGCACGCCGTCGAAGTTTCCGATGGTGATCGCCAGCATCGAGAGCCCAGCAAAGGGTGCAGCGTGAGCGGTTCGGACGCGGTCCGAGGGTGAAACGCGGAGTCGGACGCAGGGGATTGTGGCAGCGGTTCCGACCGAGGAAATCGCACGCCGCGGGGGCGGACGCCCCGAAACCGCTTGCCGCCTACCCCGCTCAACGGGTATGTATACGGGATGCGCTCTTCGCCTGCCCCGTCCTCGAACGACTCCACGATCTCCTGCACCGATGTCGCCCATCTGCTCGACGAGCTGACGAGCACCTTCCGAGCGACCGCCGAGACCGTCGTCCCCTGGTTCCAGAGCCAGATGCCGACGATGTACTTCCAGGACACCGACAAGGCGTCGCAGCTCAGCCACCTGCGGGCGATCATCGCCGCGAAGGCGAGCAATCGCCCGCTCGAGATGACCCTCCGCAGCGAGGACAACCGGCAGTGGACGCTCCTCCGGCCGGGCAATCGGCCGGGCGTGCTTGCGGAGCTCGTCTCGAGCCTTCCGATGGACCTCTCGCTGCGGGCCGCGAAGATCCACAGCTCGAAGGACGGCCAGCTCGTCCTCGACACCTTCGAGTTCGGCGAGCAGGCCGCGTTCGACCCGAACGATCCGCGTCAGGCCGAGAAGCTGAAGGCGACGATCGCCTACGCCGAGAGCAACGCGGCGGACTGGTCGAAACAGGAGATCGAGGCCTACTTCCGCAACTGCACCGCCGACTACACGCTGACGCTGACGCCGCTTCGCATCTGCAAGCACAACGCCCTCTTCCGGCAGGTGTCCGGGACCGACAGCGGCGTCCTCGAACTCGAGCCCGAAAGTGACCCGACGGTCAGTCGCGTGACCTTCGCCTTCGCCAACGCCCGCACCCGCACGATGCTCGAGCGGGTCACGCGCATCTTCGGCGGACACGGCATCTCGATCAGCCGTGCGTATCTCGATGTCATTAAGGATCCGCCATACGGCAGCGTGACGCTCCTCGGTTTCGTGATCCAGAGTCCGCAGGGCACCGCGATCGACCCGAAGAGCGCCTTCTGGCAGCGGGTCTCGGGCAACCTGAGCCGCATCAAGTGGATCGACGACGCCGATCTCGCCCTCGCCGTCAAGCATGACGGACTCGATGTGGCCCGCGCCGAGGCGATCATGGGCCTCGGCCACCTCGCCCATCAGGTGCTCTGCCCGACGAATCCCTACGCCTACACGCACGACCGCATCCACGCCGCGATCGACGAGCAGATCGGCCTGGCCATCCGCATCGTCGACCTCTTCGTCGAGCGCTTCGATCCGGCGCCGGCGAACGGCCGTTCGATGGACGACGCGAGCTTCGCGGCCCGCGCCGCCGGCCTCCATGCCGACATCGAGAGCTCGGTCCAGACCGAGCCGAACCGCTCGATCCTGCACACGATGCTCAGGGGCGTCGAGCACACCTTCCGCACGAACTTCTTCCTCCCCGACCGCTTCGGCCTCGCCCTGCGGATCAACCCGCAGTTCCTGAAGAACGAGCGCCGCCCGGAGAATCCCTACGGCACCTTCTTCGTCCACGGCCGCGGCTTCGACGGCTTCCAGAATCGCTTCCAAGACATCGCCCGCGGCGGCCTGCGCGTCATCCGCCCGAACACCGCAGCGCAGTGGTCGCGCGAGGCGGAGCGGCTCTTCGACGAGGTCTACGGACTCTCCTGGGCCCAGCAGCAGAAGAACAAGGACATTCCGGAGGGCGGGGCGAAGTGCGCGATCCTCGTCCGCCCCGGCGAGGACATCACCCGCTGCGTGAAGGCCTTCGTCGACGGCATCCTCGATCTCATCACCCCCGAGCCGAGCACCCGCTCGCTGGTCGTCGATCGCTTCGGCAAGCCGGAATTCATTTATCTCGGGCCGGATGAAAACATTACGCCGGACCATATCGATTGGATCACCGCCCGGGCGAAGCGGCGGAAGTACGGCATGCCGACCGCGTTCATGTCGAGCAAGCCGGCAGCGGGCATCAACCACAAGGTCTACGGCGTGACGAGCGAGGGCGTGAATGTCTTCCTCGAGGTCGCCCTGCTCGCCCGCGGCATCGACCCGCGCAAGCAGCCCTTCACGGTCAAGATCACCGGCGGCCCCGACGGCGATGTCGCCGGCAACATGATCAAGATCCTGAACCGCGACTACGGCGCGAATGCCCGCATCGTCGGCATCGCCGACGGCTCGGGCGTGGGCGAGGATCCGGACGGCCTGAACCACAACGAACTCCTCCGCCTCTTCCGCGAGGGCCTGCCGATCGGCAGCTTCGACCGCACGAAGCTCGGACCGAAGGGTCGCGTCGTTACCGTCGAGGAGCCCGAGGGCGCCCGTCTGCGGAACACGCTCCACAACCGCATCGTGAGCGATGCGTTCGTGCCCGGCGGCGGCCGACCGGCGACGATCCACGAGGGCAACTGGCGCGACTATCTCACCGCCGACGGGAAGCCGTCGAGCCCGATCATCGTCGAGGGCGCCAACCTCTTCCTCACCCCCGAGGCCCGCAAGCGGCTCTGCGCCGAGGGCTGCCTGATCATCAAGGACAGCTCCGCGAACAAGTGCGGCGTCATCTGCTCGAGCTTCGAGATCGGCGCCTGCATGGTGCTGAGCGAAGAGGAGTTCCTCTCGATCAAGGACGCGTATGTGAAGGATGTCCTCGACCGACTGCGCACCCTTGCCCGCCAGGAGGCGATGCTCCTCATGGCCGAGGGTCGCCGCCACGCCGAGACGCCGCTCCCCGAGATCTCGACGCAGATGTCGAAGGTGATGAACGGCGCCGCCACGGCGATTGCCGCGGCGATTCCGAACTGGCCGGCCGCCAGCAAGGAGACCGCCAAGTCGCTCGTCATCGAGCACCTCCCGCCGACGCTCACGAACTACGCGAAGGACCGCATCTGGAAGGCGATTCCAGAGTCCTATCTCGTGTGGCTCATGGCCAAGCGGCTCGCCGCGAACATCGTCTATCGCGAGGGCATCGATTTCTTTGCGTCGATGGACCCGACCGCGATCGCCGAGATCTCGCGCCGCTACCTCGAGAAGGAGATCGAGAACCAGCGCCTCATCGCCGCCGTCCGCTCGAGTTCGCTCCCCGAGCGCGAGCGGCTCGTCACGCTGCTTGAGCGAGCCGGCACGCGCGGCGCGCTCTCGGACTTCTGATCGATGGCGGGCTGCGATTGGGCGAGCTGCGATTGGGCTAGCTGCGATTGGGCGGACTGCGATTCGGCGAGTTGGGCGTCGACATGGCGCGGTGACGGGTCTCGCACGGACCTGTTACCATCCGCCAATGACTGCATCATTTGAAGCGCTCGGGCTCGGCCCGAAATTGCTCGCTGAGTTGGCGAGCCTCGGGTACGAGGAGCCGACTCCGATCCAGGAGGCGGCGATCCCGCCGCTGGTCGCCGGGCGCGACCTGCTTGGGCAGGCGGCGACCGGCACCGGCAAGACCGCAGCCTTCGCCCTTCCGATCCTCGAGCGGATCGGAAGCGAGCCGGCCCTTCCGCACAAGCCGCGGGCCCTGGTGCTCGTCCCGACGCGCGAGCTCGCCGTGCAGGTCGCCGAGGCCTTCCACCGCTACGGCCGGGGCATCGGCATCGCCATCGTCCCGATCTACGGCGGGCAGGAGTTCCATCGTCAGATCATCGCCCTCCGTCGCGGCGTCCATGTCGTGATCGCGACCCCGGGCCGGGCCCTCGATCACCTCCGCCGCGAGACTCTCGACTTCTCCGAACTTCGCTGCGTCGCCCTCGACGAGGCCGACGAGATGCTCGACATGGGCTTCGCCGAGGACATTGAACTCCTCCTCGAGTCGACCCCCGAGACGCGCCAGACCGCCCTCTTCTCGGCCACGCTTCCGCCGCGCATCGCCGCGATCGCCGAGCGCCACCTGCGCGATCCGGTGCGCATTCTCATTCCGCGCGACAAGGCGACGAAGGGCTCGCTGCCGAAGGTGCGGCAGACCGCCTATGTCGTCCCCCGCGCCCACAAGATCACCGCGCTCGGCCGCGTGCTCGACATCGAGTCGCCGACGCTCGCGCTCGTCTTCTGCCGCACGCGCCTCGAGGTCGACGAGCTCGCCGAGCGCCTCGTCGGCCGCGGCTTCACCGTCGAGGCCCTCCACGGCGGCATGTCCCAGATGGACCGCGACCGCGTCATGCGCAAGGCCCGCGGCCAGATGGTCGATCTCGTCGTCGCCACCGATGTCGCAGCGCGCGGCATCGACATCGATCACCTGACCCATGTCGTCAACTTCGATGTGCCCAGTTCGCCCGAGGCCTATGTCCATCGCATCGGCCGCACGGGCCGCGCCGGTCGCGAAGGCGTTGCCATCACCTTCGCCGAGCCGCGCGAGCATCGCCTCCTCCGCAACATCGAGTGGGCGACGAAGCAGACGATCTCGATCTCGACGGTGCCGACACCGCTTGATGTGAAGGCCAGACGCCTCGATCTGACCAAGGCTGCCGTGCGCGAGGCGATCGTGGCCGGCGACCTCGACGGCTTCCGTGTCGTGGTCGAGTCGCTCGCCGCGGAGTTCGACCCGATGGAGGTCGCAGCGGCCGCGGTGCGCCTGGCCCACGAGGCGACCTCGGGCGGCGCCGCCGAAGAGGACACGATCGAGATTCCCTCACCCCACATGCGTCCGCAGAGGCCCGCTCAGCAGGGCTTCGGCGGCGGTGGCGGCGGAGGTGGCGGCTGGCAGGGTGGCGACCGGCGGGCGGGCGGCCCCCGCTTCGAGCGAGGCGGACCGCGACGCGAGCATGGCGAGGGGCACGGCGAAGGCCAGCATGACCGGCAGCACGCCCCGCAGGGTCGCCCCTCGAATCTCGTGCGGATCTACATCGCCGCTGGGCGCAACGCCAACCTGCGTCCGGCCGATTTGGTCGGAGCGATCGCCAACGAGGCGGGCATCAACGCCCGCGGCATCGGCGCCATCGAGATCGGCGATCGCTTCTCCCTCGTCGAGCTGCCCCAGCAGGACGCCGAGCGGGTCATCGACGCGCTGCGGAACGCGACGCTGAAGGGCCGCAAGGTCACCGTGCGTCTCGACGATGGGCGCCACGGCGGGCGATGACCAAGGTCACGCGTTGAGGCGGCAGGCGATGAGAGGCGCCGATCGTGTCAGCGCGCGCCGATCGTCCACCCGCGCCTGAGCACAGCCAACTGACCCCCCGATCGGCAACGACGAAGCGGGAGCGCCTGACAGGACGCTTTGTCCCCCGGCGCGCGCCCGCCGTGCGCGATGCCTGCGCGCGGATCCGCCGGGGATTCCCCGGCACGCCGGAGGGAAGTCGCAGGACAACCCCGCTATCGCGCACCCGCTCTGCGAGCCACGATGCCCAGTGGAGTCGCGGGAGGTGCCTTGACGCCTCTCGCGACATCCGCTTCGGCCGTGCACAAGGAAACAACCATGCAGATCGCACACACCCGTTCCATCTCCGTGCTGTCACTCCTCATCCTGACAGGCGTCGCCCGCGCCGATGTCTTCGTCAATCAGGTTCCGGTCAGTGGCGGCGGCGTCATGCGCTCCTCGCAGCTCTGGCAGGATCCGGGTCCCGACGAGAACGACCTCGCGAGCGATGCCGTCTGCTGGCAGGACTTCACCGTGAGCGAAGCAACCACCATCGACCACATCGAATGGTGGGGCAACGGCGCCTGCGAACTCGGGTTCCGCATCGAGATCTGGAAGCAGGATCCCGGAACCATCGCCTACCAACCCTACGGCCTGTTCTTCTACGGCGGCGTCGAAACCGCCGAGCCGCTCATCAGCTTCGATACCACCGCCCACACGGTCTCGGCCGGCCCCGGCGGACTGACCCACTACTCGCTCGATCTCGCGACGCCGATTGATGTGCCGGCGAACAGCACGATCAACCCGCGCTGGTTCATCGACATCGTCGGCCTCACCGCCCAGCCGTGGATGGAGTGGAAGTGGTCGAAGGGAACGGGCGGCAGCACGAAGTCCTATCAGTTTCTTCGCGGCGACGGTCCATTGTTCTGGTCGCTTCCCGAAGGCCGCGCGCTCGTGCTTGCGAGTCCGGCAAGCCCCTGCCCTGCCGATCTCACCGGCGACGGCGCGGTCGACGGCGCTGACTTGGGATCGCTCCTTGGCGCCTGGGGCACCGCAGGGGCGAGCGACATCAATGACGACGGAACGGTCGACGCGGCGGATATCGCGATCCTCCTCGGCGCATGGGGCGCCTGTTCCTGATCGAGCTCGTTTCCATCCATCACACACATCACGACCAACCGGAAGGACCTCCTATGACCACGCACACTCGCACAACACTTCTCGCTCGCATCGCACTCATCAGCACACTGGGGCTCGCGGTCGCAACCGTGCGGGCCGACCAACTTGCCTATGAGAGTTTCAGCTACGGCGCTTCGGCCAATCTCCAGGGCGCCAACGGCGGCACGGGCTGGGGCAGCGCATGGTTCAAGCTCAGCTCGATCCCGACCGGCGTCACCCTCGACAGCCTCGCATCGCCAGGCATGACTCCCGCCGGAGGGAGCGCATTCACCGCCGCGTATCCATCAGCGGACTACACGCGATACTCGAGATCGATTGCGCCGTACGCCGCGCCGACCAACACGGTGTACATCTCGTTCCTCTTCCGACCCAACGCGGGCTTCGGCGTCGGCGGCGGTCTCGCCTTCGGCACCTGGGACAACGGCATGATCGTCGGCCTCGCCCCCGGCAGCGGCCACTACGGCCTCTCGGGCTTCCAGGGACCATCGAGCCTGAGCTCGACGCAGGTCGCGCAGAACGAGACGGCGCTTCTCGTCGCCAGTGCCCACCGGAACGCGAACAACACGATCACTTGGAGCCTGCATGTCAATCCCGCCACCGATGAGGCGGAACCTTCGATGGCGGACGCGACGATGACGATTCCGGGTTCCGCCCTTCCTGCGGCACTCGTCCTCTACAACGACGGCGGCTTCTCGACGGACGAAATCCGCGTCGCAACGACATGGCATGAGGCGCTTGGCCAGCCACCACAGGCCTGCGATGGCGATCTCAACGGCAACGGGCTGGTCGACGCCGCGGACCTCGCGTTGCTCCTTGGCCAGTGGGGGACGAGCGGCAGCGCTGACTTTGACGGGAGCGGAGTCGTCGACGGCGCTGACCTCGCCATCGTTCTTGGCGCATGGGGTCCGTGCGCATGACGCGGCCTGCTCGATCGGTGCCAGACTCAACTTGGGCCCCAATGCCAGCCTCAAGTTGGGCCTCAATAGTGGTCTGGGATCTTCCGGTCCGGCTCTTCCACTGGCTCCTGGCCGGTGGATTTGCCGTTGCGGCTTTCGTCGCGCTCGTCCTCGGGGAGGAGAGCCCTCTCTTTCCGTCTCACGCGATCATCGGACTGACGCTTGCAATGATGATCGGCTTGCGGCTCCTGTGGGGCATCGTTGGCACGCGTCATGCCCGCTTCAGCTCCTTCGCCTTCTCTCCGAAGTCCGTTCTCGACTATCTGCATGGCGTCGCCACCGGGCGTGGCGTTCGACACATCGGTCACAATCCGGCCTCGGCATATGCGATCGTCGCGATGCTCGCGCTCCTGGTCGGATTGACGGTGACCGGCGTGATGATGAGCCGGGGCGCCGAGGGCGTGAAGGCCGTCCATGAACTCATGTCCTACGCGATGCTCGCCGTCGTGGCGATCCATGTGCTCGGCGTTGCGATACACACCATTCGCTTCCGCGAGAACATCACGCGCAGCATGATCGACGGTCGCAAAGCCGGGGACGCGTCCGACGGCATCGCGTCAGCGCAGCCGGTTGCCGCGATCGTCGCACTCGGGATCACGGCCGCGTGGGCCGCTGCGCTCGTGGCGAACTACGACGCCACCACGGCGACGACGGAGATCCCGCTGGTCGGCACGCGTCTCGTCTTGGGTGATTCGGAGTCGCCGGAGGCAGGCGACGACGACTGAATGCGGCGCAGCGATCCGCAACGCCGTCTCGCTCACCGACGGCGACACCCGCTGACTGCACGGGCCGGTGCTGCATCGCCATCACCCTCCTTCGCGATCCCCGACCTCATCGGCCCGGGCCGGGCGTTCGGCGAGCGCGGCCATTTCACCCATGCTGTCTACACTCCCGGCATGATGGCCCTGCTCGACCAAGGGATCTCGGAGTTGACCCGACCGCTGGCGGCAACCGGCTCGGCAACGGGCTGGGGCTCCTTCCATCGTTGGTGGGAGGCGTGGGACGCCGCCGATGTCGGCATCCGCTTCGACGCGCCGCTCTGGCTCCTCGCGATCCCGATCCTCGTCGGGCTCATTCTGATTCCGGTCCTGCGGCCCGCGTTCGGTCATGCCCGAACGCTCACCGACGCGGATCGCATCCACATCGTCCTTCGCGTCCTTGTCATCCTGCTCGCCGGCATCGCGCTCGCCCAGCCGCAGTGGACCTGGACGGCCCGTGCGACCGAGGTGGTCCTCGTTCGCGACATCAGCGAGTCGATTCCAGCAGCGAGCGCGGCGGCCCTCGACCAGACCCTCGCGGCGATGCCTTCGCCGCGTCCAGACAGGGGCGAGCGGCTTGGCGAGATCGTCGTCGCCGAGCAGGCCGAGATCCGACGGCGTCCCGAGTCCGCACCGCTCGCGCCGTGGTCGAACGCCAGCGTCGCGACCGGCATCGATCGCGGCGGCTCGCGGCTGAGCGACGGGATCGCGACGGCGGAGTCGCTTCGCTCGCCCAGCGCCGGACTGCGCATCCTGCTCGCAAGCGACGGCAATGAGACCAACGGCTCGCTGCTCGAGAGCGCTCGCGGACTCGCGGCCCGCTCGGTGCCGGTCGATGTCCTCCCGCTTCCATCCTCGCGGTCGCCCTGGTCGGTGCTTCGCAGCTTCGAGATGCCTGCGTACGCGCGACCCGGTTCGACGGTCGATGCCCGCGTCGAGGTCGAGAGCGATGGCCCCTTCACCGGCACGCTCCGCGTCGTGGGTTCGGCGACGAAGGACCGCTCCGACGGCGACGGCGATACGGAAGCGTCCGAGCCAGTGACGCTCGAGATGCCGATCGCTTTCGACGGAGGACGGATCACGCTTCGTGTGCCGATCGCGATCGGTGATGCCTCGATCCAGCGCTTCGACGCCCGGCTCGTTCCCGACACGACGCCACAGGTCGATCCCGCAGCCCTTCGGGCGACGGCCCTGACCATCGTCGAGCGCGACGCGCAGGCTCTCGTCATCGCCCCCGCCGAAGCCGATCCTCAGCCGTTCGTCGAGGACCTCTCCTCGCGCGGACTGCGGGTCGATGTCGCGACCCCCGCGAACGCCCCGACCTCGGTGGAGGCTTGGAGCGCCTACGACCTGGTCGCGCTCGTGGGGGTTTCCGCAGAGGAACTTGGCCGAACGGGACAGGAGCAACTCGCCATCGCCGTCGAGGATCTCGGCAGCGGACTGCTCGTGACCGGCGGTCGATTCGGATTCGCCCGCGATTGGCAGGATGGGCCGCTCGAGTCGCTCCTGCCGGTGAGTCTGCGACTGCCCGAGCACAAGCTGCCGTCGCGCGGCGCGGTGGCGATCGTGCTCGATCGGTCAGGTTCGATGAGTAGCTTCGTCGCCAACACCGGCCGGTCGCAGCAGGACCTCGCCGCCGACGCTGCGATCGCCGCCCTTGGCGTCCTGACCCGCGTGGATCTCGTCACCGTCATCGCCTTCGACGGCTCCGCCTCGATCGTCGTGCCGCTTCGCCAGAACAACGACCCGGCTCGCATCGCGGCGGCCATCCGCTCCATCGCTCCGGGTGGCGGCACCGATGCGTTTCGGGGGATCGAAGCGGCCGCGGGCGAACTCGAACGGGCTCCGGTTGCCGCTCGGCACATGATCCTCCTCTCCGACGGGAACTCGACCGGGGATCATGATGCGGGCGTGCGACGAGTCGATGAGCTTCGACGCCGCGGCATCAGCGTCTCGACCGTCTCGATCGGCGATGGAGCGGCGGATGCGCTCCTCGCCCGCCTGGCGAACGCCGGCGGTGGACGCTTCCATCGCATCACCTCGACCGCGCTCGCCCAGTCGCTGCCCGAAGTCCTGCGGCGCGAGACGGAGTTCGTCCGGCGGGCGCCGATCCGTGAGGGCGAACCCTTCGAACTCGCCGTCACCTCCACCAGCGGCCCCTTTGCGGCGCTGGCCGGCGCTGCCTCGCGTCTTCCGCCGATCACCGGCTACGGCGTCGTCGCCGATCGCGACGGTCCCATCATCGTCGGCGTGCGCGGTCCGGAATCGGATCCCATCGCGGCGGCGTGGAATCGCGGCGTCGGCCGGGTCGCGGTCTTCACGAGCGATCCGCTCGGCCCGTGGGGGACGGCATGGCGAAGCTGGAGCGAGCGGGCCGCCTACTGGACACAGCTGGCCCGCTGGACGACGCGGCAGCCGAACGCGATCGGGGCACGCGTGCAACTCGAGCCGGCCCTGGTCGCAAGCGCCGAGAGCACCGCTGGCGGCGACGCCCATCGCGTCGTCCTCTCGCTTGAGCCGCCTGCGGGAGGCCAACCGGTGCCGACCCTCGCCCGCGTCCGCGTCGTCACGGCCGATGGTGCTCGCAGTGAGTCGGCGCTGGAACAGGTCGGCGCCCTCCGCTTCGAGGGCGTGGTGGCGATCCCGCAGAACGCCGTCGGTCAGCTCGTCGTGACGATGGCCCAGGCGGCTGGCGAGCCAGGCCTTGATGGCAAGACGGCACCGACCCTTTCGATCCTCCGACGCGGCTTCGTGACCCGCTCGTTGGGCGAATCGGCCCATGCCGAGGCGGACGAGGCCATGCTTCGCCGCGTCGCCGCCCTCACCGGCGGCCGTGTCCTGCCGTTGCAACCCCCGCAGCAACTCCAGCAGCAGCTCTTCGATCCGACGGGCATCCGATTCCCCACCTGGTCCAGGCCGATGTGGGATCTCTTCGCCCTGCTCGCAGCCGTTCTGTTCCTCGGCGATGCAGCGGCCAGACGGCTGATGGACCCCCAACGACGCGTGTGGAGCCGAGCGCTCCTGACTCGACTGCGCACCACGCTCCTCGGCCAACCGCGCCCCTCTCCCGCTGCCATCACACCAGAGGGCGCTCCCGAGCAGGCGAGCGCGGAGCGCCATCCGCCGACGAAGCCGACCATCTCGGCCCCGTTGCCATCCGCTCGGCCGGAGGGAGCGTCGGGAAGGTCCAGCGAACCGAAGCAAGCCGAGAGCCCGCTCGACCGGCTCCGCGAGGCGAAGCGACGCGCCGGCGATCGCGGCTAACCGTTTCGTCTCGAGCGAGGCCGAGTCAAACGACTCGGGCGAAACCTGCGACGATGTCGGGTGCCCCGTGCTCACCCCACGCGTCGTTGGAGGCCCTCTCCGTGCGATTCTCCGCGCTGCCGCTCGTTTCGCTCATCGCGCTCCTTGCTGCGTTGAGCCTCCCCGCAAACTCGACCGCCGCCGCGACGCATCAGTCGGCGGCCGAACCGACCCTCGTCGATCCGAAGCCGCTGCCGATCGACGCCCGCATCAGCGCTGTCACGCTCTATCAGGGGCGGGCCCTCGTGACGCGCAGCGTCTCCCAGTCGGTTGCCCCGGGGGTCTGGGAGGTGCGCTTCGAGCAGTTGCCCGAAACCGTCCTTCGCGATTCGCTCCAGGCGACGATCTCGGCGCCGGCGAAGCTACTCGATGTCCGCTACGAGGAAGAGCGACTCGCAGCGCGATCGTCGAACGATCCGGAATCGATGCGGCTCGCCGAGGCCCTCAAGCAGTCGCTCATCGAGAGCGGCGCGATCCAATCGCGCGTCGAGTCGATCGGCGCATCGGTGCGTCTCTTGGACGCCGTGGCGACGCGGCTGAGTGATGGCGCCGCCAAGGAACTCGGCGGTTCGCTCGATCCGTCAGCGCTCATCGGCCAGGTTGCGGCGCTCGCCTCGGAGCGCGAGCGGCTCGGCAACGCCATGCGCGAGGCGACCCGCACGCTTGAACGACTCGACGGGGAACAGCGCACGCTCCGGGCGAAGATCGATGCGATCGGCAGCGAGTCGCGCACCCTTCGCCGCGGCACGCTCCTCATCGCGATGCCGACGGATGCCGCGACGCCCATCGACATTCGGTTTTCCTACTTCGTGAACCGGGCCACCTGGGTTCCGAGCTACGCAATCCGTGCCGCATCGGACCTCACCGGGCTGGTCGTCGAATATGACGCGATCATCCGGCAGGCGACCGGCGAATCCTGGGACGGCGTTGCCCTCACGCTCTCGACCGCCCAGCCGGCGCGGGCCGCCGAGCCGCCCGAGCTTCGCCCGATTCCCGTCGATCTCTTCCGGCAGAACGAACGGATGAGTTTCGAGATGGATGCGGTGAAGTCCGCTGCGCCGCCGCCCCCACCGCCGCCGAGCGCCGGCGCGGCCGATCCGGCCGAAGCCGCCGATCGCGCTGCGGCTGAGCCGACCGTCACGCAGAACGCGACCGCGACGAGCTTCACGCTCAGCCGCGCGGTCACGATCGCGAGCGACGCCGACCGTGACCAGACGACGCGCATCGCGACGATCGACTTCGCGCCGACCTACACCTATGTGACGCGGCCGGCGCTCGACGCGGCCGCGTATCTGCGCGGCACGACCCGCAACACGAGCGCGTACCAGCTTCTCGCCGGACGAGCGCGGGTCTTCCTCGGCGGCGACTCGATCGGCGTCGCCGAACTGCCCGATGTCGCTCCGGGCAGCGAGTTCGATCTCTGGTTCGGCGCCGACAAGCGCATCGATGTGGAGCGCAAGCTCATCAGCCGCAACACCTCGACCACCGGACTCCTCTCGAAGGCCGACGAGATCGAGTGGCAGTATCGCGTCACGCTCAAGAACGCCGTCGCGACGGCCACCTCGATCGAGGTCTGGGATCGCATGCCGGTCGCCCGCAACGATCAGATCACGGTGACGCTTCGTGAGGTGAATCCTGCCCTGGCGAGCGATCGTCCCTATCTCGCCAACGAACGCAACCAGGGATTGCTGAAGTGGTCGCTCACGATGCCCGCCGCGACGGCGGAGCGTGGTCCCTCCTCGCTGACGATCCAGTGGACGGTGAAGCTCTCGAAGCCCGAGAAGACCATGATCACGCCGCTGCCGGAGTGACGCGGCGCGCAGCGGCATCGGTGGTTTGCAGGCCGGTTCCTCCATGACGATTCCCTGGCTCCTTCAGACCGCTCGCATCGACTGCCACCCGCCCAGCGGGGCCGACGAGTTCGTCCTCGTCTCGAGCGGACTGCCCGGTTCGACGATTCCCGACGACTGGCGCGAGCCGCTCATGGCGGCGGCGCTTCGTCACGGGCCGGGCGTCGTGACCGTCGCGAAGCGCGTCGCGCTCGACGGGACGATCGTGGCGATGGGCGAGGTCGTTGTCCATCCGAAGGGACTGCACTCGATCGGCCACGGATTGCCGGGCGGCGCCCATCGCTTTCCGGAAGAAGTCGACGGCTCGATGGACGGCGTCGCCGCCTTTCCCCGGCATCTCGTCGAAGGGCTCGAGCCGCCGGCCGGCCACTTCGGCCTCCTGCAATGGTGTCTCGAGGCGCGGCTGCGCGGCGGCCGGATCGTCGCGGTTCCCGATGTGGTCTGGACGGCGGGTGTCCCTTCGATACCGATCAGCCGCGCAGAGCTCGATGCCTTCATCGACCGCTTCGGCTTCCATCCGTTCGCTCCGGACATCGATGCGATCGCGGCCCGCCCAGACCTCTCGCCCCTTCGCTGGCAGGTTCGCTTTTTCGGCGGTCCGACCCGTTTCGAGAAGTATCAGGAGCGCGGGGCCTTTCACTGGAAGGCCTATCGCGAACATGATGCCTTCCGCGCTCGGGCCGATTTTCTTGTGCGACTTGCCCTGGAGAGCTTCGGCCGCGGGAAGGGCGAGCAGATCCTCGACATCGGCTGCGGCGACGGACTCTTCACCCAGCTTCTCGTCGACGCGGGGATCACGATCATCGGCGTCGACGACGATGAGGATGGCCTCCGCGTGGCTCAGGAGGCGACCGCCGCAGCGATCAAGCCGGCCATGTTCGTGCCCGGCTCTGCCTACAACATTCCGTTTCTGTCGACCGCGATGGGCGGCGCGATGCTGCTCGATGTGATCGAACACCTGCACAACCCGACCCGCGCGATCCGCGAGATCGCCCGGGTCATGAAGCCCGGCACGCCCCTTCTCCTGTCGACGCCCGAGTGGCGCTACGGCTCGATGAGCGATCCCGTCCACCACGCCCACGAGTTCACCCAGGCGGAGCTCATGCGACTGCTCACCGCCGAGGGACTCTTCACGGTCGAGCGTTCCGCCCGCATCGGCGGCGTCTATCGCGATCTGGTGCTGGTCGCCCGACGGACATCCTGACGCAGCACTACAGCGCCGGCGTCGGCGAGGCCGCTGCGGTGCGGCCCTTCCACGAGCGGCGGCCGCGAAGGGCGAGCCAAAGGCTGTGCCACTGGATCGCCGTCATCATGACCATTGCGAAGGGATGGAGGAAGGCGATGAAGCGCGGCTGCTCGAAGCGCACCGCGAGCATCCATCGCTCGACGATCGCGAGGACGACGGCGGCTGCGGCGAGTCCGGTGATCGTGTCGGCGGGCCGCGCGGTCACGAGCGACCAGGCGAGGAACGCCCAGGGAAGCACATGTCCGACGCCATGCATGATCGTGAGCATCACGAGGAGGGCCACGCTGCCGAGTCCCTCGAATGCATTCTTTGCAAATCCGCGCCAGGTCTGGGCCAGTCCTCGATACATCCTCACCGAGACGAGATCGGTGCCGTCGAAGAGATCGGTGCGGAAGCCCGCAGCGCGGAAGAGCCGCGGCATGCGGATGCCGTCGTGCATCGATTCGCGGAAGCTGCTGTGGCCGCCGGTCGCGCGATAGGCGTCGGCGCGAGCGAGGAGAAACTGACCGCAGCCGGCGCTCGCCGACGGATCGAGCGTCGAGCGCATCCGCCCGATCGGCAGATACGAGAGAAGGAGCACATGAATCATCGGAACGGCGAGCGCTTCCGAGAGCGAGCCGACGATCTGGCGGGGAACGGTCGAGAGGAGCGCGACGCCGAGCCGCTCGGCCTCGCCGACGGAACGGCGGAGGGCGTCGGGCTCGAAGCGCACATCGGCGTCGGTGAAGAGCAGCCACGCGCCGCGGGCCTCGTTGGCGAGCCGCCAGCAGGCGTGCTGCTTGCCGTTCCAGCCGGGGGGAAGCGGCACGGTTTGGGCAACGCGCACGCGCTCGTCCTCGGCGACGAGCTTGGCGAGCATCGTCGGCGTCGCGTCGGTCGACTGGTCGTCGTAGCAGAGCACTTCGATCGTGAGCGGCCCCGCGTTCGCGAGCACCGAACGCACGCAGGCCTCGATGTTCGCCTCCTCGTTCCGCGCCGGAATGCAGACCGTGACCGATGTCGACGCCGTCGGCGCGACATCAGCGGCCGCCCGCCGATAGCGCGAGAGATTGACGAAGCCGAGGATCGCCGCCTGGAGCGCGAAGACCACGCCGAGGCCGAGCGCCACCGGCAGGCCCCACGCGGCGAGTCCGGCAACGATCGCATCAAGCGTCGAATCGGCAAGCGGCGTGGCGACAGAGGTGATCGCTGATCCCATCATGATCGAAGCTCCTGAAGCCGATCGTTCGCACGGCGGTCGCCATCCTGCCCGGCACCTTCGCCCCGATGCGTCGTCTCGATGCCCCGACCGCGCCCGGTCAGCGAGAGCCAGAGGTCGTATACGGGATGGACGGACGAGCGGCGGGCGAGCGCGTCCTCGAAGGCTGCGGGATCGCGGCGGCGCACCAGCTCCGCGAGGGCAGCGCCGTTCGAGGCCATCGCCCGCTCGAGGGCGTCCTGCCATCGGGATGTCGTCGGCGCTGTCGGCATCGCGACCCGCTCTGCCCGCAGGAAGACCTCGGGCTTCGCGTCGTTCCAGAAGGCGTATTCCACGGCGAGCACGACGGCCGTGCGCACGCCAAGCCTCGCGGCGATGGCGGCTGCGCCGGGACGAATGACCAGCGGCTCGCGCGGATCGGTGAAGCGCCCCTGCGGCGTGATCGCGATGACCGTTTCCGGCTTCGCCTCGGTCACGCGGCCGAGATAGCGAAGCATCGCCGGCAGCGAGCGAGGCTCGTCGGGGTCGATTCCGAAGATGCCGAGCTTCCGCATGAAGCGAAAGCGGTTGAGCTCGCGGGCATCCATCGGCGCGAAGACCGGGGCAGCGCTGAAGTGGGCTCGCCACAGGAAGGAGACGACGATCGGATCCCACCACGATGCGTGGCTCATCGCGAGGAGCCGCGGCGCTCGTTCCGCAGGCTCGGCGCCCGCACCGGGCGCGCTGAGCGTTGCGATCGCGTCGACCGTGCCAGGCGCGCAGCGCACCGCCGCGAAGCGCTTCCGAAGGAGTCGCGTCGCGTACCACGCGAAGACCCGCTGCACGCGGGGCGCCGGCGTGGCCTCGATCAGTTCGTCGCGCCGGTCATGCACGCCGCCTCCTGTCGTGCGGTGCCCCCGCCGGATGCCCCGAGCGCGTCGGCGAGTTCCTCACCATGCGTCGACGAGCGATTCACCCGAACGCCTTGGTCATCAAGCAGCGACCACGCAGCGGTGACGCCGCTCATGAGCACCATCGGGACGCCGGGGCCGGGATTGGCGCTGCCGCCGGCGAGGTAGAGATTCTTCAGGACGCGGCTGCGATTCCGCGGCTTGAAGCCCCCCTTCAGCCGGCCATGCGAGGCGAGACCGTAGATCGCCCCGCCTTCGGCGTTGTACATGCGATCGATGTCCCGCGGCGTGAGCCGTCGCTCGACGACGATCTGATCCTCGATGTCCTCCATGCCGAAGCGCTTCATCTTGTCGAGAATCAGGCGGCGATAGCGGGCAAAGAGCCCATCCTTCGCTTCGCTGTCCCAGTCGTGGTGCGAGCGGAGGTACGGGGCGTGGACGAGCACATAGAGCGATTCGCAGCCCTCCGGCGCCTGCGACGGATCGGTGCGGCTCGGCACGCAGAGGTAGAGCGTCGGATCGCTCGTCGGCTCGCCCTTTCCGTAGATCTCGCCGAACTCGACGCTCGACTCGCGGCTGAAGAGGAAGTCGTGATGGAGGAGGTGGTCGTACTGCCGCTTGAGGCCGAGATAGAGCACGATGCCGCTGCACGCGGGCGTGAAGTCCTTGGCGATCCTCCGCTGCTCGTGCATCGACGCCGGATCGCCGAGCAGGCTGCGGTAGGTCCGCTGCACATCGCAGTTCGAGATCACTGCATCGGCCATGATTCGGCGGCCGTCGTCGAGCAGGACGCCCGCGGCGCGATCGCCATCGTGGAGCACCCGCGCGACGCCGGTGCCGGTGATGATCTCGCATTCCGACGGCTCGCTCTCCCGCAGGATGCGCTCGAGCGAACGGGCCACCATGCGCGTGCCGCCCATCGCGTACCAGCAGCCGTGGTCGACCTGGGCCGCGGCGATGAGCGTGAGGATCGCCGGCGCGAGGAAGGGACTCGATCCGACATACTGGAGGAAGTGCTCGCTGAGTTGCAGGAGATGCGGCTCGCGGAGCCAGAGATTCGCCGTCTTCGCCATCGTCGAGTGCATGCGCATCGCGGCGATGTCGCGGAGAAGGCCAAGCTCGGCCGGCGGCTTCGTGCGCATCATGTCCGCGACGCCGCCGAGATCCTTATAGAAAAAGACCCGATCGCTCAATCGATACATGCGCCGGCTGTACTCGACGAAGGACTTCCAGCCCGCCCCGATGCCCGAGGCGTTGGGGAACTGCCGATCCATCGCGGCCGCCATCGCGTCGACATCGCCGAGGAGATCGATCTTCGTGCCGTCCTCATAGAGGCAGCGCCATTGCGGCTCGAGGCGCACGAGATCGATGCAATCCTTCACCCGTCGCCCGCTGCGGGTGATGATGCCGCGGAGAACATCGGGCATCGTGAGAATCGTCGGCCCCATGTCGAAGGTGAAGCCGCGATCGCTGAGGACATTCATCTTGCCGCCGAGGTGGGCGTTCCGCTCGACGAGGGTGACGCGCACGCCATGCGAGCGGAGTTCGGCAGCGGAGGCGAGTCCGGCGAGGCCTCCGCCGATCACGATCGCGTGCGGCGTGGAGGGGCGGGTCGAAGGGGTGGTCGGCATCGGCATGGACTCGAAGGGTGATGGAGCTGGCGGCTCGGAAGGAAGGGTGGCGGTGCGTGATGGTCGAGGGAGCGTTACCGGCGCGGCCCGGAGAGACCGGCGAAGCGGCGGATCCACGCGAGGAGCGCTGGGCTCGGCGTCTCGGCGGGAGGCGTGAAGAGCCCGCGCGTGGTGATCGTGACCGGTCGCGTCAACGCTGCAAGGCCGGCGAGACCGCGACTGGCCCCCCAGCCGCTCGGGCCGCGTCCGGCGATCGAGGCCGCCGGGTGGGCGGTCGGCCGGACCACATCGTTGATGGTGACGAAGGAACTCCCGAAATCGGCTGCTCGTCGTTCGACGGCACGAGCGTCGCGGGTGAAGACGCTCGTCGCGAGGGCCTGACCGACACGCTCATGCAGTCGCAGGGCGTCGTCGAGCCCATCGATCGGCGTGATCGCGAGGGCCGGACCGAAGTGTTCACCGGCGAAGAGCTCGGTCTCGACGGGACACTCGGCGATCGCGATCGGGCGGAGCCGCATCCCCTGCCGAGCCTCGAGATGCCCGACCAGCGAACGGCCGCCGGCGGCGATCGCCTCGCGGGCGAGCCGCTCGACCTGGGCCGCACTCGTCTCGTCGATGAGCCGAAGCGGCTGGCCGCCGGCGACGAGCGGAGCAAGCGCGTCGAGAAACGCGGGCATGACCCGGCGATCGACCAAGGCCCGCCGCGGCGCCATGCAGGTCTGCCCGGCGTTCATCGTCACCGCCTGCCAGACCGACTGGGCCGCGAGGCGCGGGTCGGCATCGGCGAGAACAATCGCCGAGTCGTGGCCGGAGAGCTCCAGCGTCGTCGGCGTGAGCGTGGCCGCAGCGACCGCAGCGATCCGCCGACCGACCGCCGTCGAGCCGGTGAAGAGGACATGGTCGAAGGGGACTTCACGGAGGAGTCGTTCGCCCTCGGCGCGGGTGGAGGGAGCGACGCGCAGGAGGCCCGACGGCAGGCCAGATGCCGCCAGAGCCTCCTGCACGCCGTCGAGGAGAAGAGCTTGGGAAGCGGGCGAACGCTCGCTCGGCTTCACCCATGTCTCGTTGCCCGCGGCGATCGACTGGACGATCTGGATGCCGGCGAGCTGCACGGGGTAATTCCAGGTGGCGATGATCAGCACGCGCCCGACCGGCGCTTGGAGCACCCGAACCCGGTCGCCGAGCTGCCACCAGGGAGCGCCACCGAGCCGCCGCGGACCGATCAGCCGCCGAAGGTGCCGCCGATGCCACGAGATGCTCGCCAGAAGCGGGAGGACCTCGGTGAGCGTCGTCTCCCACGCGGGCTTGCCGAGCTCGGCGTGGACGGTCGAGCAGAGGGCGTCATGGTCGCGGCGAAGGATCCCGCCGAGGGCATCGAGCCATCGGAGGCGAGCCTCAAGCGTCGGCGGCTCGAGGGCGGCCCTTTCGTCTGCGCGCGTCTCCCCCGCCGAGCGACTCGCGGGTGAGCCGTCGGGAGCGGACGCAGGTTCCAAGGTCGCATCGGCAAGCCTCGTTGGCAGGAAGGCCTCGAGGGTGCGCGACGACGAGTCCCCGGATGAGTCCGCGTCGGGCAGACCTCTGGTGGGATGCGACAAGAGCGGCATGAAGTCGACTCCGCAAAGTGCGAGTTCGGGAGTCGGGCCTGTTTCGAGCCCCATTTCGCGACGGATTCGTCCGAAGCGGGGCGGGATCCTCAAAAGATGACCCGGAGAGAGGATACTTCGGGGACGATCTCCCCGCTGGGGATCTTTGACCGAGGCACCCCGACGCAAGATTTCGGGGCGCAGGAATCTGGTTGAAGCCACCGTCCGAAACAGACCCACCATGATCGCTCCGACCCCCTCCACCGCCCTTCCCCGAGCCCGATCGAGCGATGGGACATCACCCGCCCGGACTCGGGACGAGGCGACGAAGGGCGGACGACCCACCGACCGTGACTCCGGCGGTGAGGGCCGGCGCGACGGACATGGCCGAGGCCGCTCGGTCGGCGTCGTCGGGGCCGGACCGGGTGGATTGGCGACGGCGATGATGCTGGCCCGCGCCGGCTTCGACATCACGATCTACGAAGCGCAGCCGATCGTCGGCGGACGCACCCGGCATATCGAATGCGCTCCGGCGAGCGATCCCGAGCGGCGCTATCGATTCGACTGCGGTCCGACATTTTTCATGATGCCGTATGTGCTCGAGGAGATCTTCGCGGCAAGCGGCCGACGGCTCTCCGACTACGCCGACCTCACCCGGCTCGACCCGATGTATCGGCTGCTCATGGGCCGGCCGAATGGCCAGTCGCCGATCACCATCGACGCGACCCAAGACCTCGACCGCATGGCAGCGCAGCTCAGCGCGATCGAGCCGCAGGACGGTCCCGCGTTCCTTCGCTTCATCCGCGACAATCGCAAGAAGCTCGAGCTCATGACGCCGATTCTCCGGCGCCCGATCCGCTCCTTCGCGGACCTCATGACCTGGGACGCGATCCGCGTCGCTCCGACGCTCACCCCGTGGAAGTCGCTCTACGACCTGCTCTCCGGGTACTTCAAGAACGAACAGATCCGGCTCGCGCTCAGCTTCCAGAGCAAGTACCTGGGCATGTCGCCCTTCGAGTGCCCGAGTCTTTTTTCGATTCTGCCCTTCATCGAATATGAATATGGCATCTGGCACCCGCGCGGCGGATGCAACGCCCTGACCAAGGCGATGGCGGAGGTCTGCGAGGAATATGGCGCGACGATCCGATGCAACGCCGCCGTCGAACGGCTGGTCTTCGAGGGCAAGCGCTGCGTCGGCGCCGTGATCGACGGAACGGTCCATCGCCACGACCACATGGTGCTGAACGCCGACGCGACCTGGGCGATGAAGCACCTCATCCCGCAAGAGCTTCGAGGCGGCTGGACCGACGAGGCGATCGACCGCAAGCGATACTCCTGCTCGACCTTCATGATGTATCTCGGCGTCGAGGGCGAGGTCGACCTGCCGCACCACACGATCTACACCTCGACGCGCTACAAGGCGAACATCGACGAGATCGCCGTGCATGGCACGCTGAGCGAGGATCCCTCGACCTATGTCTGCAATCCCTCGCGGATTGACCCGACGCTCGCCCCAGCCGGCGACTCAGCTCTGTATGTCCTCGTGCCGACGCCGAACGCCCAAGCGCCGATCGACTGGGAGGCGGCGAAGCCGGACCTCCGCGAGCGGACCTATCGGCAGCTCGAGCGCGTCTTCGGGATCGCCGACATCCGCAAGCGGGTCGTCTGCGAGCATCTCGTGACCCCGGCGGACTGGAAGAACGAGCGGATCAACCACGGCGCGACCTTCAACCTCGCCCACTCCCTCTCGCAGATGCTCCACCGCCGGCCGCACCACCGCCTCCAAGGCTTCGACGGCCTCTGGCTCGTCGGCGGCGGCACCCATCCCGGCTCGGGCCTGCCGGTCATCTTCCTCAGCGCGGAGATCACGACGAAACTCCTCTGCGAGGAGGTCGGTTGCCCCTCGCCGATCGGAGCCTCCGGAACGCTCACACCGGCCGTGAAGGCCGCGAGCCACGCGTAGCACGACCCGCTCACAACTCCGATCGGATCTCCCAGAGATCCGGGAAGAGCGGCTTGAAGAGCGTCGAGCGGAGATAGTCGACGCCGGCCGAACCGCCGGTGCCCATCTTCATGCCGATGGTCCGTTCGACCATCTTGACATGGCGATAGCGCCACTCCTGAATGCCCTCGTCGAGATCGACGAGCATCTCGCAGACCTGGCGGACCTGCGGAAGCGTGCCGTAGGCGCGGATGAGTTCCTGTTGCACCGCGGCGTTCGATTCCGTCGGGAGCGTGACATCGCGAGCGAGAAGCTCATGCGGGATGGCGAGTCCGTTGGCAGCGAGGAATCGGAGGAACGCGTGCCAGAGGCTCGGCTCATGCAGGCGACGCTCGAGGGCAGCTCGCTCGGGGGAGCCCTCCGATTGCCACGCGACGGCCTGGGCACGCTTGTGGCCGAGGAGAAACTCGAACTCGCGAAACTGCGAGGACTGAAAGCCGCTTGAGTTCGAGAGCCGCGAGCGAAACGAGGTGAAGCTCGTCGGGGTCATCGTCTCGAGCACATCGATCTGTGCGACCATCGTCTTCAGGATGGTCAGCATGCGCTTGAGCGTCGCCGATGCGTTGGGCTGGTCGTTGCGGACGAGCAGGCGGGCGAGATGATCCGCCTCATGCAACTGCTGCTTGAACCAGAGTTCGTAGACTTGGTGGATGATGATGAAGAGCGTCTCGTCATGCTCCGGGCCGTCGGAGAGCGGCCTTTGCAGACTGAGCAGTTCGGGGATCTTCAGGTAGCTCCCGTAGGTCAGGGCACCGGGCCGAGCGGGTTCGGCCGGCGGCGTCTCGGGGCGCATGGGGCAGCCGAGGTTCGCGCTTCCGGTCCCGACGGCTCCAGGGCGTGGCGACGATCCGTTCATCCCGCGAGTATCGGGCAGCGCGGGGAATTCCGCCAGCCACGGCAGCGGGCGAGCGAACCTGCGGGCCTCAGGCGGCCACGATCCCCTCGCGGATCGCGAAACGGGCAAGGGCCACGCGATCGTGGAGCCCGAGCTTCTGCATGATGTTGGCGACATGCCGCTCCACCGTGCGCGGCGAGAGGTGCAGCATCTTGGCGATCTCGCGCTTCGTGAGACCCGTCGCGACATGCCGAAGGACCTCGCGCTCGCGGGCCGAGAGAGCGTCCGAACGCAACTGCGGCGCAGAGCCGAGCCGAACGCTCGCGCCTTCGATGACCAGCCGCTCCCGCACCTGCGGCGAGAAGTAGGTCGAACCTTCCGCGACGCGGGTCAGGGCGGCGAGCATGTTGCTCGGCGAATCTCCCTTCGTGACATACGCGGCGGCCTTCGCGGCGATGGCGTCGGAGATGTACCGATCGGTGCAGAATCCGCTGAGGAACATGACCTTCGACTCGGGCGAGGTGCGGCGGATCTCGTCGGCGACCTCGAAGGCGCTGCGACCCGGCATGTCGATGTCGAGAATCACGATGTCGGGCCGCAGCCGCGTTGCCGCATCGAGGGCTTCGGTGGCGGTGCCGACTTCCGCGACGATCTCGAACGCCCCGGAGCGCTCGATCCACTCGGCGGTGGCCCGGCGCAGACATGCGTGATCATCGGCGTAGACGAGTCTCTGACGGTGGGCGACCATGGATGGCTACTTCGAGAGGGAACTCAGGACCTGTGGAGTGATACGGAACGGGCGACGCCATCCTGACGGGAACATCGGCGATTCATGGACAATCCTCATCGCTGTCCAAGACCGCGCGCACGGCTGCGCAGACTTGGCCGACCGACACGGGCTGGGCGATCGCCAAGAAGTCTTCGGAATCCAACGAGCCCTCGGAATGCTCGTCGGCGGTGATGAGGATCACGGGGGCGAGTGAGCCGACCGAGCGCAGCCGCTCGATGCCGCTTCGACGCCGGTGCTCGTCGCTCCCGGCCCCGCGGGCCGTCGCCGAACCGACGGCGGGTTCGGGGAGCAACGCGTCCTCCATGACGACCGCTGCCGGGCGAAGATCGCCCCGCTCGATCGCCTGCGCGACCGCCTCGAACGAATCCGCCTCGTGCACGGCGAACCCAGCTTCGCCGAGGCCGTCGGCCAGGATCCTTCGGGCGTATTCGCCAGCCTGAATGACCGCAACGGTCGGTCGCGCCTTCGCCTCCAAGCTCGTGCGGGCGAGCCCCCGGTCTTCGAAGACCAGGCTCTCCGGCGCACACGCCGGCCAGCGGATCTGGAAGGTCGCGCCGGCGCCGGGCTGTGAATGCACATGGACCGAACCGCCGGTCGTATCGACAATCGTCTTGACGATCGCAAGGCCCAGTCCCGTGCCGCGGCCAGAGGGCCGCACCGAGACGAAGGGCTCGAAGAGGCGACTGAAGCCCTCGGCGGGGATGCCCGGTCCGTTGTCGGTGACCTCGAGCAGGTGCGTCGGCGTTCCGCTCTCCGATGCCCCTGGCGTCACCCGGATGCGCACCTCGCCCTCGCCCCCGCGCTCCGCCTCGATCGCATTGCGGGCGTTGAGGACGAGGTTCATCACGACCTGCTGCACGCTCACCGTCGGAACCCTGACGAGGGCCGGCTCGCGACCGCACTCCGCTGCGATCCGCAGGTTGCGGGGCAGAAGTCGCCGGAGAAAGGCGACGAAACCAAGACAGACCTCATTCAGGTCGACGACGCTCGGTCCCTGCTGACTCTGGAGTTGGGCCTGCGGCTGGGCAAAGGCGAGCAGCGATCCGGCGAGCTGCGCGGCCTGATTCGTCGCGAGCCGCAGGTCCGCCACGGCGGTGCGGGCGGCGTCATCGAGCCCCTTCGCCACCTCAAGCGTGGCCAAGGCGGCGTGGGCAAGGGTGAGGGTGTTCTTGAGGTCGTGTGACACGCCAGCGGAGAGTTCGCCCAGCGCCTCCAGCCGCTGCGAGAGCGACTGCTTCGCGTTCGCGAGCCGTTCGTCGGTCACATCGACGAGCGCGCCACACATCCGCACCGCCTCGCCGGCGTCGTTGTAGATGTAGCGTCCCTCCGCTTCAACCAAGCGAATCCCGCCGTCGGGGCGGCGGACGCGATGGGTGATCACATAGTTGTTCCGCTCCCGACGGGCCCGATCGAGCTCCGCTCGCGCGGCCGCCTCATCCTCGGGCGGCATCGCTGCGAGGTAATCCTCGGCGGTTCGAAGGCTCGTCTCGTCGCGATCGAAGATGCGATAGAGCCATGGCGTGCCGACGACCCGGCCGGTGAGAAGATTCCAATCCCACGCGCCGACATGGCCGGCCTCGACGGCGAGGGCGAGGCGCTCGGTGTAGGCGGCGAGCTCGCGCTCGATGCGCCGCTGCTCCGAGAGATTGTCGATGACGAAGGCCACACCGCGGCCGATCGGAAGGTCGATCGCAGCACCCCGCAAGCGCAGCGCGACGCGGGCGCCACAGGCGGCCTTTCCCTCCCACATCGACTCGAATCGCAGACTGCCGGCGGAAAGCAGCTCGCGCGCCTCATGGACGAGATGCAGGCCGAAGGAGTGGTCCGATCGGCGGCAATGCTCGAAGAAATCGACACCGGGCTCGACGGACATCACCGGACAGTTCGTGCGCTGGGCAAACTGACGCCACGCCCGGTTGACCTCGAGCAGCCGGCCCCGCTCGTCGACCACGCTGATCATCGAGTCAATCGACTCGACGACGACGCGGGCCCGGGCCTCGACCGCCCGCAGCGCTTCCCGATAGCCGGAGCGCTCGATCGCGTAGCGAATCACCCGCGCGATCGAGGAGGGCGTCAGCTCGGTCTTCAGGAGGAAGTCATCGGCACCCTCGCGCAGCGCGGCGACGGCAAGCGCCCGATCGCCCTCAGCGGTGAGGACGACGATCGGCGTATCGGTGCGACAGTTCGCCCGACATGCTTCGAGGGACTGCAAGCCATCGGAGTCGGGCAGCCGGAGGTCGAGCAGAACGACGCAATGCTCCGCGTCGCGCAGAAGCTGCAATCCCTCGCCGAGCGAGTGGGCTTCGGTGACATCGAGACCACCCTCGCCGCCAGCGGAAAGAAGTCCGCGCACGAGCGGAGCGAGGGCAGGGTCGTCATCAATCACCAGCACCATGCAAGCACACCTCGGAAGACCGGCTCCATTGCCATCGACCACATGGGCATGCCCAACTGCTCGTCGCAGAGAGCCCATGCACACGCGGCACCTACACCGACGAAGGTCATCACACCGATGAGGCGGAACAACTGGCCGGAAGCGTCCCCCGAGACGCGAGACTTGCCGAATTCGTGCGCCGACATTGTGACGAGATGCGGAGAACTTGTGCTGATCTCTCAGGCGAAATGCTGGAAAGTCGCGGGGTTTGCGGTCGGGTTCGAAACGCCGGGCCCGTTGAGCGGGCGCAGCGCGCCACGCTTGTGGCTATTTCTACCCACACATATGGGAAAGCCGGGCTGCTCTCTCCCAATCCCCCTTTTTCGCGGATCACCTGTAGGTGAATCGTTTATCACGAGCCGCGGGCATTGCGGACGCGAAGGGTGCCAGTCGCGAGGTTCCATTCGACGCTCTCGGCGGTCCGTCGACCCGGCGGGTTCGTGCCGACGACAACGACCGAGCGACCAGCCGCCGCCGTGAGCGTCGCGATCTGGGTTTCGGTGTCGTACACGAAAGCATCACACTCGACGACGAACTCCCCCGTATCGAACTGCACGCGAGCGGTTCCATCGCCGAACCCGCGCACGGCAAGCAGTTTGGCGGTGCCGGTCAAGTCGACTCCGGCGGCACCATCGCCTGCGGCCTGTCCCCCCTCCTCGAGGCGCTCGAAGTCCGCCTCGAGCCGTGCGGCCGTCAGGAGCGACGGGACAGCGGCGCCGGTCGTGTCGGCATGGACCATCTGCACGCCGCCGAGTAGCTCGACGCGGAAGCGGGATGGCCCGGTGGCCGCTTCGCTCGTCGTGATCGCTCGTAGATCAAGCCGATCGCGCCAGGTGAACCGCGTCGTACCAGTGGTGCCGAAGCCGAGTCGGCGTCCGACCATGGTTGTCTCGCCCGCCTGCTCCGGGCGATCGACGCCCGCCGTCGCGCCGCCGTCGCGCGTCGCCTCCGGCACATGGGCGAGGAGCTTCCCTGCGCCGGCGACGGATCCCTCGCGGGTCAGGAGGTCATACGCGATCTCCGGTCCTTCGAGTTGCAGCACCCGCGGATCGCCGCTTCGGCTCTCATCCGTCCAGCGACGACTTGCAAAGACCGCCGGAGCGCCGACGCTGCCGTCGTTCCCACGAGCGCCGCGGGCGACGATCCGTCGAATCCCAGCTTCGGCGGCGTCCTGCGTCGCACTCCCGCGCGGAGCGGCGTCGGCCCCATCCCCAACCAGCTCGACACGCAGCCAGGCGGCGTCGACCGCGTCCGTCGATGCCCGGTCTGGCGTACTCCGCACGGTCACGCTGCCATTGAGCTCCAGTGCCCCGCCAGGGCCGGCCCGCTCGTCGAATCGGAAGCCATCGCTCCACTCAACGACCATCGCCTGCTGCGCTGGCAGCGCGGGACGGGCGGTTGGCCGACCGCTGTCGGTCGCGTTCGCCACCGGGGCGACGGACATCGGAAACGCCCGGACCCGTCCCTTGCCGGTTGACTCGGCGACGCGGTTCGCTTCGTCGAAGCGAATGGCCGCCATGCGATCGGCGACGATCGTCTCCCGCACGACCCAGACGTCCTCGCCAGTCACCGCGAGTTGGCGGGTCAGGCCATTGCCATCAAGAGCGTCTGCGTAGACCCAGGCCGTCTCGGCTGGGGACGCGCTCGCCGGAGCGCCCGGGGTGACTCCGCCATCGAGGCGCACCTGCACCCCGCCCCGCCCTTCGACCGCCGCGATCTCGGCGCCGAGATCGGCCGCGGAGGGATTCGCCGGTCGCGCTGGCTCGGCACGCGACGGAGCGTCGGGCGAGACGAAGTGCACCGTCAACATCGAGGTCCAGAGCGTCGTGCCTGCGTCGCGGGCCTCCACGCCGCCCGTCGACTCACCTTCGCCGCCACCGACCGCGCCACCGACTGCGTCACCAATTGCGCCCCCCATCGCGACCAGTCGAGCGGGCACGCTGTTCCCCGTTGCGTCGAGAGCGAGCGAGAGTTCGAGCGTTCGCGCCGTCAGGGAACCGGTCGAGACTGCTCCCTCCAACCGTTCGGCCCGAGCCGGCGCCGCAGCGGTCCCGCGAGCCTCCAATCGCTCGAGCGCCCCATCCTTGCCGGCGTCCTGCGCCGCCGCGAAAGTCGCCTCGAGCGAGCCTGACTGCAAGCGGAAGCCCTCGCCATCGGCGACGACATCGCCGACGAACAGCGCCGATGTGAGTCCACCGGCGTCGATCGGCGTCGCCGGAGCGGCATCGCCCTCGGCGGCGAAGGCGAGGTCAAGCGCCTTGCTCCAGCGGATCGAGACACTCGCAGCGTCGCTGCCGGCTTGGGCGTCGGCGTCCCGCAGCGCAGCCAGGACGACCGTCGCGACGAGCGCGTCCGCATGGCCGGCCCCCGGACGCTCGTCGTGGTGCACTGCGAGCGCCGAAGCGGGCATCGAGCCATCGGCGAGGAGCGGGGCAGCCCGCATGAGTTCGGCGAAGCGTTCGCCGCCGCTTGCCAATCGCACGACGCCAGGGCCGGTGAAGCCGCCGGTGCCGGCCGTCTGGCGCAGCCAAAAGCGTTCGCCGCTCGCCGACAGTCGCGGACTCTCGACGGTGAGCGGTTGCTCCGACGAACCGAAGGCTTCGACCAGATCGGTGTCGCTGCGAAAGGCAACGCGATCACAGTCGACGACGGCCTTCGAGCGACTCTCCTCGAGGCGCACGCGTCGTCCGGGATCGCTTTTCAGCGCAACCGCGACATCGTCAGCGGTCGCGAGGGACTCCTCCGCCGGGCGCAGCACCAGCCGCCCGGTGTAGGCGATCGTGATCCGCTCGGATGCGCCGACCATCGACGGTCGCGAGGCGGACGCTGGCGTCGCAAAGACAAGCGCACCGGCGACCTGCACAGGATCCGTCGGAAGCGGCAGGAGCGATGGCGCGATCGGATGCTCCGCGGGCAACGACGCGCTCGGCGCCGCTGGCTCGACGAAACCGGCATCGCCGTCCATCGCGAAGATCGCGGTGAGGACATCGCCCTTGAGCGTCGTCGTCGTGCCGTCGCGCTCGCGGGTGACGAGCACATCGTCTTCAAGATCGAGCTGAAAGAAGCGCGGCGCGGCCGGCTTCGCGGCTGGCTTCTCGGCCGGCTTCTCGGCTGGCTTCGCGGCAGCAGCGGTGTTGCCGGCAGCAGCACCCGTCGGCCGGGCCGGCGCCGACTCGGCGGCCGGGGCCGCGGCGCCTCCAGCGGGCGCCGCCG
>VYLE01000167.1_pt1 | contig 59452 bp, 63 predicted proteins | sample 5114391 | NCBI WGS metagenome assembly VYLE01 (sample SAMN12291771, study PRJNA351875) | freshwater metagenome | isolation source: freshwater lake | place: USA: Michigan, Kent Lake | collected 2013-08-15 | reverse complement strand
GCGCGGCAAGCACCGCGCGGCAGCGCCGCGCCGCCGCCCCTTCCCGTGCGATCGCGCGCGTGCGCAGGAAGCAGTGACCGCAGGTGACGACATAGAGCACCGCGATCACGCTCGAAATGTAGGTGCGATCGGAACTCAGCATCAGCCGGATCAGGCCGAAGCGCCACAACAGCACGACGGCAAAGATCGAAAGGCCGGTGAAGATCATCCAGAACAACAGCGCGCTGCGCTCTGAGGGGTCCTCGGGCATGCGCGTGACGGGCGCAATGGTCATGGAACTCATGCTGCACTGCTCCCCGAACGGCCTCACGAGGCCGCCGCGTTCCCTGCCCGTTCAAGCCTGCCGTCCCTCGATGGGAGTACACCGCGGCCTGGTTGGGATCACCTTACCAGAGGTTGCGCGTGACCGCATGCCCCGCGTGAGTCAGGTGCCGCGAGGCCTTCAGGGTCCGGAAGAACGGAAATTGGATGGATGCGGGCGATGCGGCGCGTCACGCGCGGCGACGGTCGGTGACCGTCGCGCGGCAGCACGGCGAACGATATCGAATGAGCTTACGCCTTCAGGCCGCGCAGCAGCAGCGCGACGGTGGCATCGACGCGCGCCGGCAGATCGGCGTCCTTCCACTCGTCGGCATGGGCCGGATGATGGAAGCGGCTGGTGGCATCGAAGATCGCGCGGGCGGTGGCCTTGACGTCGTCCACGGCGAACACGCCCTGCGTCACGCCATCGGAGAGGATCGCGGCGATCTGGTCGATCATGGTGTTCTTGTGGCAGTTGACCGCCGCGCAGGTCTCGCGCGCCAGCGTCAGATAGGTCTCGAACATTTCAGGATCGTCGAGCACGCGTGAACGCTTGGCCGCGAACAGCGTTCGCAGCCAGCGCTCCAGCCGCGCGGGCGCGGGCCCTTCTTCGCGCGCAATCGCGAGCAACGGCGCATCGATGCGGTCCAGCCAGCGCTTGGCGACGGCCTCGCGCAGCGAGGCCTTGCTCGGGAAATGGCGATAGACGCTGCCATGGCTCACATCGAGCGCACGGGCGACGTCGACCACGGTGGCCTTGGCAAGTCCGTAGCGCCGCAGCACGTCCTCGGTTACTTCGAGGATGCGCTCCGGCGTCAACACCACGGCTTCGTTCATGCCAGCACCTTGTTCCCGTCGAGGGTCCAGTTATCCGGCGTTGGGGCTGCTTCCGAAGCGCCCTCACCGGTCGTTTCGGAAAGCCTATGCCTCAATGCGGCAGTTTTGCAGCCTGCGCCGCGATCTGGCGCGCCACCAGCAGATTGAGCCAATGCCCGATCGTGCCGGTGAAGTTGATGATTTCGGTGGTCATTTTCTTCAATCTCCGTTCGTCCGCGACACCGATCCCAAAATCGTGTCCGGCGATCCCAAACATTCGGACCGCAGGCCCCCGGGAGAGGTGGCGCAGGGACGTCCCATCCGGATCGTCCGGGAACGGATATACACGTCTCGCTGACAGATTTCAATATCTGTCAGTCAATGATCCGTGATTGACAGCTACTTTCTACCCCTACCCCGCTACAGTCGCCTTGCGAGCCATTTGACGACGGCCGGGCTGCCAAGGGCCGCGGAGCTGAAACCACACCTGTTGCCGTCGAGATAGCCGGTCCGGCCGCGACCCTGCATGTAGCGCTTGCTGAAGAAGATCGTGTGCAGCCTGGTTCCCGTCCCGTCGAGCAGGACCAGTTGCCAGCGCAGGTCGGGCTGATAGGCGATCTCGCCCGGCATCAGCTGGGCAAAAGACCCCGCGAGGCCCGCCGCATCAGCACGGCTGAGCTCGAGCGTGGCGCGGTCGCTCGCATAGCTGGCGAAGTGCTCGGGCGAAATCGGGATGCTGGTCAGCAGGCGATCCGAGATCTTCAGGAGCTCGATCCGCTTCACCTCGCCGCCTGAGAGCTGTCGCTGGATCGCGTTCAGTGCCGCGGTGGCGGCAGCAACATCGCACGCCATGACGCGACCGGACGGCACGACCAGCGCGAGCGCGAGCACCATCACGACAAGTCCAGATCGCATCACGCCTCGTTCCTCCCGTGCGCACCTGCGGCGCAGCAGCGTTGCCGGCCCGGATTTGCTGCAGCCGGGGCTGCAGGATACGGTACATCCTTCATTGCTTCGACCATGAATCACGGACATCCAACCTATGCCCATCGTCAATCGCGTCGCCGCCCTCTCCGATGAAATGGCTGCCTGGCGCCACGACTTCCACGAAAATCCCGAATTGCTCTACGAAGTCCATCGCACCGCCGGCATCGTCGCGGACAAATTGCGCGAGTTCGGCTGCGACGAGGTGGTGACGGGCATTGGCAAGACCGGCGTGGTCGGGGTGATCCGCGGCCGGACGTCGGCCTCCGGCAAGGCCATCGGGCTGCGGGCCGACATGGATGCGCTGCCGATCATGGAAACCTCCGGCGTGCCCTATGCCTCGAAGATTCCCGGCAAGATGCACGCCTGCGGCCATGACGGCCACACCGCGATGCTGCTCGGCGCGGCCAAATATCTCGCCGAGACCCGCAATTTCGACGGCACAGCGATCGTGATCTTCCAGCCCGCCGAAGAAGGCGGCGGCGGCGGCAAGGCCATGGTCGAGGACGGGCTGATGACGCGCTGGAACATCCAGGAGGTCTACGGCATGCACAACATGCCGGGCCTGCCCGAAGGCCATTTCGCCACCACGCCGGGACCGCTGCTGGCCTCCTCCGACAACATCCGCATCACGGTCCACGGCAAGGGCGGCCATGCCGGCGCCACTCCGCACCAGGCCATCGACAGCGTGCTGATCGGCTCGCAGATCGTCAATGCGCTGCAATCGATCGTCGCGCGCAACGTCGATCCGCTGAAATCGGCGGTGATCTCGATCACGCAGTTCCACGCCGGCACCGCCTTCAACATCATTCCGGAAACGGCGGAGCTCTGCGGTACCGTGCGCACGCTCGATCCGGAGGTGCGCGATCTGGTCGAGCGCCGCATCGCGGAGGTCGCCGAGAGCGTGGCGCGCGCCTATGGCGGCAGGGCCGAGACCAGCTACACGCGGATGTATCCGGTGACGCTGAACCACGCGCGCGAGGCCGGCGTCGCCGCCGACGTCGCCCGCGACATCGTCGGTGCCGAGCGCGTCAACGACAAGATCATCCCGATGATGGGCGCGGAGGATTTCTCGTTCATGCTGGAAGCGCGCCCCGGCGCGATGGTGCTGGTCGGCATGGGCGACAGCCCCGCATGCCACCATCCGGCCTACGTCTTCAACGACAACATCCTCGGCCACGGCGCCTCGTTCTGGGTGCGCCTGATCGAGACGGCGATGCCGGCGTAAAGGACCGCCAAACGGGCGGGCCCATCAGCGGCCCGCTCACCTGCGGACTCCCGGCGTTATCGCAGATGGTCGTGGCGAACGCGCCAGCATCCGCGAGGCCCGGTCCACTCTGGAGTGCATCCCTTGCCGACCGGGGGCGGCCTGCAGCCTCAATCACGCCAGCAGACCGAAGCATTTTCCCGTTTGGAATCAGTACCCCCCTTTACTTTGCATGGGGTTGTTTTTCGACGTGTCGGCGGCCACGCCGCCGGCGGCGCCCGGCCAGTCCCTTTGCGATCAGCCCGGCGGCGGCACGAACACGGTCACGGCGCGCGGACGAACGGTGAACTGGGCCGGGGTGAAGGTGACGAGTTCGCCGTCGGCATTGATCGGCCGCGGCTTGCGGGTCCGGATCTCGAACGAGGTGTCGCGGGTCGCCCGCACCTCCCGCCACAGGCCGTGGCGCCCCTTGCGGAACGCGTGCAGCATGGCGATCAGCTTCCACACCCGTCCGATCTCCAGCGAATAGAGGTCGAGGTGGTTGTCGTCGATCTCGGCGCTCTGCTCGACGGCCATGCCGCCGCCGTAATAGCGACCGTTGCCGACCGCGATCTGCAGCGTCTTCACGCGCGCGGCGCCATCGGACGAGACGATGATGGCGCGGAACGGTCGCGCCCTGACCAGCACCTTCAGCGCCGTCAGCGCATAGCCGAACCGCCCGAAGCGACGCTTGGTCTCGCGGGTGAGCTCGCGCGCCAGGTCGGCGCTGAGGCCGAGACTGGCGACGTTGAAGAACAGATGGCCGTTGACCTCGCCGAGATCGATCGTGCGACGATGGCCGGCGGCGATCACGTCGGCGGCCGCGCCGAGGTCCTCGGGCAGGCCGAGCGTGCGGGCCAGATCGTTGGCCGTCCCGGCCGGCAGGATGCCGAGCGGCAGGCCGGTCTTGACGAGCGCGGGCGCCGCGGCGTTGAGACTGCCGTCGCCGCCGACGACCACGACCGCTTCCGCGCCGTCCGCATGCGCCTCGATCCAGGGCGCAACCTCGCGCGGGCTGCTCGGCGTGGAAATCACGAGATCGAACCCGGCCGTCCCGAGCCGCGAAACGGCCACGCCTGCAGCGCTCTGGCCCGAGCGGCTGCCCTGGTTGACGATGACGAGAAGGCGACGGGTCCTTGCGGAACTCGCCGATCGAGTCGCGGTGTCGCCCAATCTGTCCTCGAGAGTCGTTGGCACCAAAATCCCCTGTCCCGTTGCGCTGCGCCGACGCGCCTGCGCCGGCATTAATGACGCCGCTCAATTTGGGTTCCCACCGCAGAACTCAAGCCGGCCGTGACGACGCGCCACGGGAGGATGTCGATTTCGGCCCTCCGGGAGCCGAGCGGGCCGCCGCAACCACCTGCGTCATTTTGCGCAGCTTGCGAACGGCGGAGCCCCTCCCAAATCTCCCGAAGGAACCCTGGTCCGGGCCCCTCTGGTGAAAGCCTCTGGCACTTTCACGATGTCGGACCCTCGACATCAATCGCCGGACCGGAGTTCGCCCCCGTGGCCATGCTTCTCGCTGACTTTCTCGGCACGCCCGTCTGGATGTGGCTTGCCTTCCTCACCATCGTGATCGCCCTGCTCGCCCTCGACCTCGGCGTGCTCCACCGCAAGAGCCAGGAAATCTCGCTGCGCGAGAGCCTCGTCATGAGCGCGATCTACATCGCGCTCGGTCTCGGCTTCGGCGTCTGGGTCTGGCTGCAGCTCGGCGGCGAGGCCGGCACGCAATATCTCACCGCCTTCACGGTCGAGAAGGCGCTGGCGATGGACAACGTCTTCGTCATCGCGATGATCTTCGCCTATTTCGCGGTGCCCCGCGCCTATCAGCACCGCGTGCTGTTCTGGGGCATCGTCGGCGTGATCGTGCTGCGCGCGATCATGATCGGCCTCGGTGCGGCCCTGGTCACCCAGGCAGGCTGGGTGCTCTATGTCTTCGCACTGTTCCTGATCCTCACCGGCATCAAGATGCTGGCCTTCGACAGCAAGGCGCAGGACATCGGCGCCAACCCGCTGCTCGTCTTCGTCCGCCGTCGCTTCAACGTGACGGATACATTGCGCGGCGAGCGCTTCTTCGTGCGCGAGGCGGACAGCACCGGAAAGGCGGCCTGGTTCATGACGCCGCTGTTCCTGGCGCTGATCACGATCGAATTCGCCGACGTGGTCTTTGCGGTCGACTCGGTGCCGGCGATCTTCGCCATCACCACCGATCCGTTCATCGTCTACACCTCGAACATCTTCGCGATCCTCGGCCTGCGTGCGCTGTATTTCGCACTCGCCGCCATGGTCGACCGCTTCCACTACCTGAAGTACGCGCTGGCGGCGGTGCTGATCTTCATCGGCTCGAAGATCTTCCTGGCCGACCTGCTTGGCCTCGAGAAGTTCCCGCCGGCCATCTCGCTCGGCATCACGTTCGGGCTGATCGGCGCCGGCATCGTCTGGTCGCTGTGGAAGACGAGGCGCCGCCCCGGCACGGCTGAACAGCTTTGAGGTGGAGCCTGCCGCAGCCGTCGTCGCGACGCCGCAACGGCCCCATCAGCCGGCGGCTGCTCGACGTCGCGCAATCGGTCCGGCGCGACAGCCTGACGCTCGGAGAACTCGTCGATCGCCTCGCCGCCGAAGGTCTCGGGCTGACGCTGCTGCTCTTGACGGTGCCCGCGCTGATCCCGCTGCCCGGCCCGTTCGGCATGGTGTTCGGGACGCTGGTCGCGCTGGTCGCGATCCAGATCATGCTCGGCGCGGAGCGACTCTGGCTGCCGGCGGCGTTGCGGCGGCGGCCATTGCCGCAGCGCGGGCTGCGCAACGTGATCCGTGTCGCGCTGGACTGGACGGGGCTGGCGGAACGGGTGCTCCGCGAACACCGTCTGGTCTGGCTGACGGGCCGGCCGGCGCGGATGCTGCTGGCCCCGCCACTGCTGCTGATGGCCATCACCATCGTGCTGCCGATTCCGTTCGGCAATGTCGTGCCGGCGCTGGCGCTGATTTCAGCCGCGCTCGGCTTCATCGCCAGCGACGGCCTCGCCGTGCTCGCCTCCATCGTGCTCGCGATCGTCGCGGTGCTGTGGACCGCTTTACTGCTGTATTCCGGCGCGGCGGCGGCGAGCTACCTCGCGGGCCTGGCCGGCGGTCTCACCGCGGAGATCGGCCATGGCCTCGAACGCCACGGCATCGATCCCGTGCTGGCCTCGGTCGTCGCGGTCCTGCTGGCCGTCGCCGCCACGATCGCGCTGGTGCGGCGATGGCGGCGCGCCCAACAGCAGGCACGCTAAGGGCGCCCTCAGGCGAACACGACCTCGTGCCGCATCACGAAGGGCGCGAGCAGCGTGTGCACCTCTCCCGCGATCACCTCGCGATCTGCCGGCGCAAGTCCTGACAGCGTCACGGTCGCGATCGAGCCGTGGCTGCCATGCGCGCCGACCTTGACCTTGCAGTCGATGCCTCGGGCGGCGACCGGCGCCAATACCTTGGTGAAGACGCGCTGCGCGGCATCCCAGCGCAGCTGCGGCTTGAACACCTTGCCAACCCCCGTCACCGGCATCGGATCGATCGGGATCACCTGCACCGGAACAGCGGCGCGCTCGGGCGTGCGCTCACGCACCCAGGTCTCCAGCTCGCCCGGCGCGACGCTTGCGCCCGGCTTCAGCTGCACGTAGCCGATCGGAAGCTCGCCGGCATAGGCGTCGGGCTGGCCGACCACGGCGGCAAAGCCGACCGCGGGATGCTGGAACATGATCTCCTCGATCGGCGCCGGATCGATGTTGTGGCCGCCGCGGATCACGAGGTCCTTGGCGCGCCCGGTGATCCAGAGATAGCCGTCGGCATCAAGCCGCCCGAGATCGCCGGAATTGACCCAGGCCTCGTCGACGAAGGCGCCCTTGTTGTGCTCGTCGTTGAGATAGCCTGCGAAGACGCCGGGCCCGGCCATGATCACGACGCCGATCTCGTCCGGCGCGCAGTCGCGAATCAGCCGGCCCTCGGCATCGAGCTGCACCACCCGCACGCGCGCATAGGGCATCGGCAGCCCCACCGAGCCGAGCCGGACCGGGCGCGACGGATAGGCCATGGTGTGCACGCTCGAGGTCTCCGTCATACCGTAGACCTCGAGCACCGGAAGCTTGAGCTTCTCCTGGATCGCGGAGCCGACCGCGACCGGAATCGCCGAGCCCCCGCCGGCGGCGTATTTCAGGCTCGATATGTCCGCATGGCCGGTCGGCACGCCGAGCGCGGCCGCCAGCACCGTCGGCACGCTCGACAGCGTTTCCGGCCGATAGCGCTCGACCAGCGCCCAGATGTTCTTCACCGCATTCGGATTGCGCCAGCCGCCCGGCGACAGCACCACGAGCGAGCCGCCGCCCGACAACATCATCAGCACCTGGGTCAGCGATCCGCCGACATGGAAGAGCGGCATGCCGAACAGCAGATTGCCGCCCGGCTTCGCCTTGAGCAGAAGATTGAGCCCCCAGGCCTGGTAGACCTGGTTGGCATGGGAATGGCGCACCAGCTTCGGCGTGCCCGTGGTGCCGCCGGTGTGGAAATAGGCGGCGAGGTCGCGGCCTTCGATCTTGCGGCCGCTGACGAAACGATCGGACGGCTGTTGGCCGATCAGATCGTTGAACGCAAAGATGCCCTTGGCCGGGTCGCCGCCGCCGAACACCTGCACGATCGCCTTCAGATGCTTCAGCTGCGGCCTGATCTGCTCGACCTTCTGCCAGATGTCGGTGCCGGGCATCGGCCCGAGCGCAACGAGAATCCTGGTGTTCGCGGCCTCCAGGATTTCCGCGATCTGGTGCGGCTCGAGCAGCGGGTTCACCGGGTTGGCGATGCCCGCGGCTTCCGCGCCGAACAGTGTCACGAAGGCATCGGGCACCAGCGGCAGCATGAAGCTGATGACGTCGCCCTTCTCCGCGCCAAGCGCATGAAACATGTTGGCGGCCTGCGTGACGCGCGCGATGAACTCGCGGTGGGTGACGATCGCCGGCGTCTCGGCCGGATCGGCGTTCGGCAGGAACTGGATCGCGGCGCCGTCCGGATTGCGCGCGGCCCCGAGCCTGATCGCGTCAAAGGTACTCTCGGCGGCCACACGATCGGCGTAGGGAATCTGCTCGAAGGCGCGGACCTCCGCGTCCGTGGCCAATTCCGGATAGTCGTCGCCGATGAACCGATCGAGCGCGTGAATGCCTGCCATGAATGACGTCCTCCCTCATCTGCATGTCCCGGCCCGCCGTTTCTGATGTTCTGGTTCGGGTCAGGCCCCGACCGTCATCCGGTCGGGCACGGACAGAATGAGCGATGATCGGGCGTTCGTCCATGGCCAGATGCGGCCGATGGCTGGGGACAATCGCGGGCCTCCCCGATGCCGCCGACCGTCACTCCCGCGAGCTCTTCATCCGTCCGACCAGCAGATCCGCCACCAGCCTGCACGAGGGTGACATGTTGCGTCCGGACAGTTGCACCAGCGTGACCTGCGTCGCCTCCAGCCGCTTGTCGCGCAGGGGGACGGCGACCAGCCGCCCCGCCTCGATCGAAGGCATCGCGGTATCGCGCGGCAGGAACGTTGCAAGATCGGTACGCGCGGCCAGCGTCTGCGCGAAGGCCAGCGAATTGGTCTCGTTGCAGATCTCCATCCGCACCTTGGCATTGGCACAGGCACGGTCGATCTCCTGGCGGATGCCGAAGGACGGATCGGGCACGACCACGCGCAGGCCAGCCAGCTCCTTGACCGAGCAACTGTCGCGATAGGCCAGCGAATGTTTCGGCGACACGACCAGACACAGCGACTGGCGCATGCGCGCCAGTTCGATCAGCTCGCGGCGCGGCGCGCGTCCGAACACGAGCCCGAGGTCAACCTCGTTGCGGCTGACCATCTCGGCGACCGCGCGCGAACCGACCACCGTCATCGAGGTCGAAATGCCCGGATAGTTGGCTGACAGATCGATGACGAAGTTGGACAGGAAGTTCGTCACCATGCCCTCGACGGCCGCGAACTTGACCTGGCCGCGACGCATCGTCTCGAATTCCTGGACCTTGACCCGGATGCCGTCGAGCTGCTGGCGATTGTCGACGGCGTAGCGGTAGAGCAGCCGGCCGGCATCGGTCAGCACCATGCCACGTGCTCCGCGCTCGAACAGCTTGACCGACAATTCCTCCTCGAGCGCCTGGACCTGCCGGCTGATGGCGCTGGGCGCGATCCGCAGGGCCGTCGCGGCCTGCTTGATCGAGCCGCTCTCGGTCACTTCGCGGAAATAGCGGATGGCGGCGGACTCGATCACGGCGGGCCTTTCCTCCTGGAGCCAGCCTGCCGGCCCTGCCCAACGGGGCGGCAGGCGGCTGGCTAGCGTTCGAATTATTCGACCCAACATCTCTAAATTCAATGCTTTTATTCGAATGGTGGATTTGCCATGCTCACGCGCAGAGAGACCGCCATGGAGAATTCCTGAGATGAATCAGTCGTGGGTTGCTCGCCGCGTTCGCAAATCCGCCCCCCTCTTCGCCGCCATCATGGCGCTGGGGATCTCCACCGCCTCGGCCGAAGACGTCATCCGCTTCGGCGCGCCATTACCGATCACGGGCGCGCTGGCGCCGGAGGCGGTCAAGCAGCAGCAGGGCTACGATCTCTGGGCCGAGCAGGCCAACAAGGCCGGCGGCATCTCGGTCGGCGGCAAGACCTACAAGGTGCAGATCGTCTACACCGACTATCAATCCAACACGCCGCGCGCGGTGCAGGCCACCGAGCAGATGATCACCCAGGACAACGTCAACTTCATGTTCGGCGCGTTCGGGTCGGGCGCGGCCAAGGCCGCCAGCACGGTGTCCGAGAAGTACAAGGTCCCCACCCTCGCCGCGACGGCCTCGTCATCCCAGGTCTACGATCAGGGGTACAAGTATCTGTTCGGCACCTTCACGCCGAACGACACGCTCACCACCCCGCTGACCAAAATCATCAAGGCCAAGGTGCCGGAGGTGAAGAAGGTCGCGATTCTCGCCCGCAACGATCTGTTCCCGCTCGCGATCGCGCAGGAGATGGAGAAGTCGGCGAAGGCCGAAGGCTACGAGGTCGCCTATTTCGAGAAATACGCGATCGGCACGCTCGACCATTCGGCGGCGCTGTCGGCGATCAAGGCGCTGGCCCCGCAGTGGATCTTCGTCACCGGCTACACCAACGACCTGCTGCTCGTTCGCAAGCAGATGGTCGATCAGCAGATGAAGGCGCCCGTCGTCACGATGATCGCGGGCCCCGCCTACCAGGAGTTCATCGACGCGCTCGGGCCTGCGTCGGAGAACATCTCCAGCGCCGCCTGGTGGCACCCCGCCGAGCAATATGAAGGCAAGGACATCTTCGGCACGACCGCCAATTTCGTGAAGCTGTTCAAGGCCAAATACAACAGCGAACCCGATTACGGACAGGCTTCCGCCGCGCTCTGCGGTGCGCTGTTCCAGATGGCGATCGAGAAGGCCGGTTCGCTCGATCGCGACAAGGTCCGCGACGAACTCGCCAAGCTCGACGTCGTGACCTTCTTCGGCCCGGTCAAGTTCGGCACCAACGGCCAGATCAACTCGCTGGATCCGCCGGTCTTCCAGCTCCAGGGCGGCAAGCCTGTGGTGCTGTTTCCGCAGGCCATCAAGCAGGGCGATCTGAAGATCGGCGTCAACTGAGCCGCACCGCCTCACATGCAAGCGGCCCAGATCCTGATCAACGCGCTGGTGCTGGGCTGTCTCTATGCCTGCATCGCGATCGGCTTTTCCCTGGTCTGGGGAGTGCTGAACGTCATCAACCTGATCCACGGCTCCTTCATCGTGCTCGGGGCCTATCTCGCGTTCGGTCTCTACAACAGCCTGCACATCTCGCCCTGGTACGCCGTTGTCGTCGCCGCCCCGTTGTTCTTCGGGCTCGGCTATGGCCTGCAGCGATTGATCCTCAACCGCGTCATCACGGCGCCGGTGCTGGTAACTCTGACACTGACCTTCGGGCTCGATCTGATCCTCAACAACGCGATGATCTATGTTTTCAAGGCGGATTATCGCAAGCTGACGCTGACGCCGTCGCTCGGATCGGTATCGATCCTCGACGTCGTCGTGCCGGTCGACCGGCTGATCGCAACCGCTGCGGCGCTCGCCCTCACCGGCCTGCTCTACCTGCTGCTGCGCCAGTCCCGGATCGGCCGCGCCATCGTCGCTGTGCGGCTCGACCGTGACGCCGCGGTGCTGATGGGCGTCAATGTGCCCTCGATCTACGCCATTGCCTTCGGTCTCGGCGCGGCGCTCGCCGGCTGCGCCGGTGTGCTGATGGCATTGATCTTCCCGATCTCGCCGCTGACCTCGTCGGCCTATCTGGGAAAGGCCTTCGTGGTCTGCGTGCTCGGCGGACTCGGCAGCGTGTCCGGCGCGCTCGCCGGCGGATTGTTGCTGGCGCTGGTCGAGGGCGTCGGATCGACCTTCCTCGGCCCGTCGCATGCGACGACGCTGTCCTTCGTACTGCTGATCGTATTCCTGGTGCTGCGGCCGCAGGGCCTGGTCGGCCGGAAGGGTTTTGAATGACCCGCAGCAACATCGCATTGTTGATATTGGTCGCCTGCGTTGCCGCGCTGCCGCTGTTCGGCGGCGCCTATGCGCTGCGGCTCGGCACCATCGCATGTCTCTATGCGGTGCTGGCGCTATCCTGGAACATCGTCGGCGGGCTGGCCGGCTATCCGTCCTTCGCGACAGCCGCCTTCTTCGGCTACGGGTCCTATGCTGTTGGCGTCCTGCTCGGCCATGGATGGCCGCTCTGGGCGGCGGTCGCCTTCGCCACGCTGAGCGCGCTGGTCGCGGCCGCGGCGCTGGGCGCCGTGCTGCTGAGACTGCGCGGGCATTATTTCGCCATCGCCAGCCTGTCGCTGGCGGAAGTACTCCGCGAACTCGTCAACAACGCCACCGATCTCACCGGCGGCGGCATGGGCCTGAACATTCCGCTTGCGGCCGGCTCCGGGGTGATGGCGGAAGCGAGCTTCTTCTTTTTCGCGATGTGGGGTGTGCTGCTTGCAACCGCGCTGATGGCGATCGCGGTCGGCGGCTCGAAACTCGGCTTCGCGCTCGCCTGCATCCGGCAGAACGAGACCGCGTCCAGCATGGTCGGGCTCAACACCACGCTGTACAAGGCCATCGCCTTCGGCCTGTCGGCCTGCTTCGTGAGCGCGGCCGGCGGCATCTACGCCGCCTGGGTCCACTACATCGATCCTTCCGACGTGTTCGACATCCTGTATTCGGTCAAGCCGATCGTGATGGCGCTGATGGGCGGGCTCGGCTCGCCGCTCGGCGTGGCCTGCGGCGCCTTCCTCTATCTCGGCCTCGAGGAGGTGGTGTGGCGCAACTACATCCAGATCCACACCGGCGTGCTCGGCTTGCTCATCGTGCTGCTGCTGTTGTTCCTGCCGCACGGGCTGAGTTCGCTGCGCGCCGACCGGCTGTGGCGGAGGCTGCGGCATGTCTGAGCTGCTCAGCCTCACGCGCGTGTCGCGCCACTTCTCCGGCCTGCAGGCGCTGCGCGACGTCACGCTGTCGGTCGCCAAGGGAGAAGTCCTTGGCCTGATCGGTCCGAACGGCGCCGGCAAGACCACGCTGGTGAACACGATCTGCGGCGTCACGCCCGCCAATTCCGGCACGGTGACCTTCGACGGTGCCGATATCACGCGGATCAGGACCTACCAGGCCGCCCGCCTCGGCCTGGCCCGCACCTTCCAGATCGTGCAGCCCTTTGCCGAATTCACCGCGCTCGACAACGTTGCCGCAGCCGCGCTGTTCTCGCAGCCCGGCGCGAGCCTGAAGGCGGCGCGCGAGGCCGCGCGCGCCCATCTCGCCTTCGTCGGGCTCGAGGCGCAGGCCATGCAGCCCGCGGCCACCCTGACGCTGGCGATGCGCAAGCGGCTCGAGCTCGCCAAGGCGCTCGCCATGAAGCCAAAGCTGTTGTTCCTCGACGAGGTCAATGCCGGCCTCAACAGCGCCGAAGTGGAGCGCGCCACCCAACTCATCCACCAACTCGCGGCCGGCGGCATCACCATCGTGATGATCGAGCATCTCATGAAGGTCGTGCTCAACGTCTGCACGCGGATCGTCGTCCTGCACAACGGCGCGCTGATCGCCGACGGCGCGCCGCGCGAGGTGATCCGCAACCCGGCCGTGGTCGAAGCCTATCTCGGGCAGAAATACGCGCAGCGGAGTGCCGGCCGTGGCTAATCCGCTGATCCTGGAGACCAAGGGCCTGTGCGCCGGCTACGGCGAAATTCAGGTGTTGTGGGGCGTCGATATCGCCGTGCGCCGCGGCGAGATCACCGCGCTGATCGGCTCGAACGGCGCAGGCAAGTCCACCCTGATGCGGGTGCTCTCCGGCCTGATCCCGTTGACGGCAGGCCATTGCCTCTCCGAAGGCCGCGACCTCACAGGGCACAGCGCGGCGGACATTCTCGGCCACGGCATCGTGCACGTGCCGGAAGGGCGGCGGCTGTTCGGTGCCATGAGCGTGGAGGAAAACCTGCTGATGGGCGCATATCTGCGCAAGGACGGCCGCGCCGCGGTCGGCCGCGATCTCGAGCAGGTCTACACCACGTTCCCGCGGCTTCGCGAACGGCGGCGCCAGGCGGCCGCGACCCTGTCGGGCGGCGAGCAGCAGATGTGCGCGATCGGCCGCGGCCTGATGAGCGCGCCCCTTCTCCTGATGATCGACGAATTGTCCCTGGGATTGTCGCCGCTCCTTGTCGAGCAACTGGTGGACGCGCTGCGCGCGCTCAACGCCGGTGGCACCTCGATCCTGCTGGTCGAGCAGGACGTCACCACCGCTCTCGATCTCTGCCACCATGCATTCGTCATGGACATGGGGCGCATCGTTCGCGAGGGATCCGGCGCCGAGCTGCTCGCCGATCCGATCGTCCGCGACGCCTATCTCGGCGTGCTCCAGGAATAGCGCGCCACCATCCCGTCGATCCATTCAGGTTCAAAGAGGCATCATGATCAGCACCGTCGAAGCTCCCAACAGCGGCTACCGTTTCATGCCCGGCGTCAGCCAGTATTCCTGTGGCATCGCCGCGCTGCCCGGCTTCACGATCGAGCGTGTCCGCTTCGCCGATCCGGTGCCGCTGAAGGCGGGCTTTGCGCAGATCGCCGAGATCCTGAAACAGGCCGGCCGGCCGCTGACCGCGTTCGGCGCCTGCGAGCTGCGCTCGCCCGCGCCGTTCACCGAGGAAGGTTTCAAGGCGTTCAACGAGATCTACATCAAGACCCTGATCGAATGGGGCATCATGAAAGATGGCGTCAATCCGGTCGCGCGCAGCAATGTCTGTCCGGAAATCGACCCGCCCGCCGCCCCCTGCTTCCACGCGTTCTCCTTCACCGTCCCGGCAAAGTATGCCGCGCCCTCCTTCGTCGTCGCCGGCAGTGGTGAATCCGCCGAAGGCAAGGCGAACTACCGTGACCATACGGTGCGGCTGGGCGACACCAGCCCCGAGGGCATGCTCGAAAAGGCCAGATACGTGCTCGGCGAGATGGAGCGCCGCATGAGCGCCTTCGGCGGAACCTGGCGTGCCGCCACGGCAGTTCAGCTCTACACCGTGCACGATATCCACCCGTTCATCGCCAGCGAACTCGGACGCCGCGGCGTGCTCCGGAACGGCCTGACCTGGCATTTCAACCGGCCGCCCGTCGTCGGCCTCGACTATGAGATGGACTGCCGCTGCGTCCACACCGAACGGGTGGTCTAGGGACGAACGCCACGAGCGCGGACATCGGGCCGGGCGATCCGGCCGGCCGCATTGAACCTCGTCGCACAATCGCGGGACCAAGGACTGGCAACATAGTTGCCAGCCAATGCCCTGCGACGTGACGCGAGGACACCATCGACGATGCCCCTGCTGAACCGGATCAGGCGACTGACGGTTACGGTCGCGTTGACGCTCGCCGCGCTGCCTTGCGCCGCCGGCGCCGAAGAGACCCAGCTCGACAGGATGCGCGCCAGGGTCTCCGCCTATGTCGGCAGCATGATGGAGAAGCTGGGCGGCTCGCGCATCGTCTACCGGGTCGATACCGAAGGCCTGCGCGAGTCCGTGGTCACGGAGTTGCGCGACGAGGTGTATAAGGCCTCGCGCGACAACAGGATCGCCTTCTCGGGGCTTTCGCTCCGCGACGGCTCCGTCGAACTGCGCATCGCGGACGCCGGGAGCCGCGCGCAGCTGGTGCGCAAGCTCGCAGCCGCGGCGGAAGGAGTGCCGTCCAACGCCCTCACCATGAGCGAGGAAGCCGACGGACTGCTCCGGCTTTCGCCGACCGACGCGGCCTTCGCGGCGCGGCAGCGCGATCTCGTCGAGGACGCGATTGCCATGATCGAGCAGCGTCTAAAGGAGATCGATGTCAAGCTTGCGACCGTGCGGCCCGAGGGCCCGGACCGTATCAGCATCTTCGTCCCGGGCCTGATGGATCCCCTCCGCGTGACCGCCCTGTTTGCCAGGAAGGTCAGGGTCAGCTTCCGCCTCGTGGATGTCTCGGTCTCCGCCGAGCAGGCGCAGCAGGCCGGACCTCCCGCAGGTTCCGAGGTTCTGATCGGCTTCAAGGACAAGCGTCCCTATCTCGTCGCCAGAGACAGCGTGCTCGAGGGCGAGGACATCAGCTATGCCGGACCAGGTCTCGCCGCGGGGACGCAGGAGCCGATCGCCTCGTTCCGCTTCAACGGACGCGGCACGCGGCGCTTCGCCCACGTCACGGCGGATAACATCGGAAAGCCCTTCGCCATCGTGCTCAACGACAAGGTCTTGGCTGCCCCCGTCATCCGCGAGCCCATCGCCGGCGGCACGGGCCAGATCTCGGGCAACTTCACCCTCGAGGAAGCCAACGGCGTCGCCATGCTGCTGCGCGCCGGCGCATTGCCGGGACATCTCGGTCTCGTCGAGCAACAGGTCGTTCAGCCCGCCGCAAGGCCTTAATGTGTCAAACCATAGGGCCAGCCGCTTCGAACACGGCTGGGCGAGCCCGAATCACCGGCGGCCCGTCCCGACGACCACCAACGAGCAATTGCCCAAACCGCGGTTCGGGCTAGAATTTGGCGCCTGGGGCACGGCCGAATGCGCCAATTCAAGCCGCCGTCATTCGATTTCGGCTATATCAGCCGGGAACTACCGACCAGGACCGAAGGCCTTACGCGGGGTTAGAGACCATGCCGTCCGGCAGCGCAGACATTTCCTCGATCCTTGACCGCATCCTCGATGCGGCGACGGACAATCTCAGGATCGCAAAGATCCTGGTGCAGATGGGCCTCGATCCCAACAACGTCACCTATGATGCGATCTTCAACCGGCTCCTGGAGATCTTCGTCCACAACATCACGCTGGCCAATCTGTTCGCCGCGGTCGGAGCCGGCTTCTTCGTCGCCACGATCCTGATGCGGACCATGGTGCCGCTGCGGGTCGCCAACATGATCGGTTGCGTCTTCTTCGCCGTGTTCGGCGCATTGTCGGCGAATGTCGCGACGTTCCTGCTCTATTTGCTGATGCTGCCGATCAACGCACTGCGCCTGCGGCAGATGCTCAAGCTCGTCAAGAAGGCGCGACACGCGGCCGAGGGCGACATGTCGATCGAATGGCTGAAGCCGTTCATGACCGAGCGCAAGTATCGTCGCGGCGACATCCTGTTCAAGATGCGCGACCCCGCCAACGAGATGTATCTCACCGTCACGGGCAAATTCCTGGTCAAGGAGATCAATGTCGAGATCATGCCGGGCGCGCTGATGGGCGAGCTCGGCTTCCTCACGCCCGACAACCGGCGGACCGGAACGGTGGAATGCATCGAGGACGGCCAGGTACTGACGATCACCTATGATCGGCTGCTCGAGATCTACTTCCAGGATCCGCAGTTCGGCTACTACTTCCTGGTGCTGACCAGCCAGCGCCTGCTGCAGAACATCGAGCGCCTGCAGAAGCAGCTGGCGACCGAGCGGGCCGCGACGACCAACAGGATCGCCTGAGCGGCGCAGCGCGGCTGCAGCCGCTCAGCTCAGCAGCAGCGCCATGCCGGGATCGCCCTTCTCCATGGCGCGGCGATAAGCCTGGCGAGCCCCGATGCGGCCGAGATAGGCGACCACACTCGGACAGCGCGACAGATCGTAAGGCTGGAAATAGCGCATCGTGGTGAGCGAGAAGCCCATCATGATGTCGGCGGTGGTGAAGGTCCTGCCGGCGAGATACTCGACCTCGCGCAGCCGCGCATCCACGAGGTCGAAGGCGCGGTCGACCCGGGCCCTGGTGGCAAGCAGCATCGGATTGTCCGCGGCGAGCTTGAGCCGGTTCAGGATCATCAGCCGTCCCATGCCGGCCTGCAGCGTGCCATTGGCGAAGTGAAACCAGTACAGGAATTGCGCGAAATCGGGATCGTCCGGGCCAAGCACCAGCCGGCCCTGGCCGTATTTCGCCATGATGTAGTCGACGATCGCGCCGGACTCGGCCAGCACCAGATCGCCGTCGGTGATCACGGGCGCCGCCCCGATCGGATGCAGGGCCTTGTACGCGGCCGGGGCCAGAATGGTGACGGGGTCGCGGGCGTAGCACTTCAGCTCGTAGGGAAGGCCGAGTTCCTCGCAGAGCCAGACGATGCGCTCGGACTGGGACTTGCCGAGATGGTGCACGGTGAGCATGGCCTCTCCTCGCGGATGCACGGGTCTGGACACCACCCTATCGTCTTGCTTCCCCGGGCGGCAATCCGGACGGGCGGACAGCGCCATCCCGGTCCTGCACAGCCGCCTGCCGCAAAAGCGCCCCAAAAACCGAATGGTAACCATGCGGCCATAAGGTGACGATGTGACCACAGCTCCGACGATCCTGGTGTTCGATTCCGGCCTTGGCGGTCTCACGGTGCTGCGTGAGGTCGTCGCCGCGCGTCCGGACGCGCACTACGTCTATGTCGCCGACGACGCCTACTTCCCCTATGGCCATCACAGCGAGGACGAGATCATCGCCCGCGTCGTGCCGTTGATGGGGGACCTGATCGGGACCCACGATCCCGACCTCGCCGTCATCGCCTGCAACACCGCCTCCACCCTGGTGCTATCGCATCTGCGCGCCGCGTATTCGCTGCCCTTCGTCGGCACCGTGCCGGCGATCAAGCCGGCCTGCGCCCGCTCCAGGACCCGCAGGGTCTCGGTGCTCGGCACCAAGGGCACGGTGAAGCGCGAATACACCAAGGCCTTGATCCGCGATTTCGCCCAAGGATGCGAGGTCACACTGGTCGGCTCGCCCGAACTCGCCTCGCTCGCCGAACGCGAACTCGGCGGCGATCACGTCAGCGACGAGGCCATTCTGGCCGAGCTCGCGCCCTGCTTCGTCGGCGATGCCGCCGATGCGAGCGCGCGTACCGATACGGTGGTGCTCGCCTGCACGCATTATCCCCTGCTGCTGGACCGGCTGAAGCGGCTGGCGCCCTGGCCGGTCGACTGGATCGATCCGGCGCCTGCGATCGCCCGCCGCGTGTCGGATCTGCTCGGGCCGCAAGGCAGCGGCGGAATTCGGCCGGGCGCGGAGATGATCTTCACGTCGAAACGCGTGCATGGGCTGGGACCGTCCCTGACGCCGTTCTTCGGCGGACGCGCGGTCGCCTGACTTCCGGCGCGGATGGCGCACTGCTAGGCTGCGTCGTTCTCGTGAATGCAGGTTTGCCCATGTCGGTCCCGCCCACGTCGCTCAACCGTCTCCGTCAATTGTGGCGCGAAGGCCGTCCCGCCTTCGGCGCGATCGCGACCATCCCGAGCGTGCAGACCGTGCAGATCATGGCGCGTTCGCTCGACTGGATCATCGTCGATCTCGAGCACGGCCCAATCGGCCTCACCGAGGCGCATGCGATGATCGCCGCCACGACCGGGACGCCCTGCACGCCGCTGGTGCGGATCGCGGCCAACGAACCCTGGCTCGCGAAAGCGCCGATGGACATCGGCGCCTTCGGCATCAACTTCCCGATGATCACGACGGCGGCCGAGGCGGAGAAGGCGGTCCGCAGCGTTCGTTACCCGCCGCGCGGCGACCGGCTGTGGGGCCCGTTCCACGCCCCGTTCCGCTGGGGCCAATCGATGCCGGACTACATGGCCACGGCCGATGACGAAATGATCTGCATGATCACCATCGAGCATGTCGATGCCGTCAACCGCATCGACGAGATCATGGCGACGCCCGGCATCGACGTGGCTGTGATCGGCCCTGGCGACCTCGCGACGTCCATCAACAAGCGCGGCCAGATGGACGATCCCGAACTGCCGGCGCTGATCGCGCGGGCCGAGGCCGGCATTCTCAAAAGCGGCGTCCCGATCGGCGGCGTCGCCCGTACCGCCGACCAGGCCAACGCCCTGATCGACCGCGGCTACCGGGCCATCGCACTCGGCTTCGACTGGTCGCTGTTCCAGCGCGGCATCATGGCGGCGTTCGAAGGCGTCAGGCGCTGAACGGACAGCCTTGCCGGGCTCCGCGACGCTGCTTAGGGTCGGGCTGTTTCAGGGAGGCAACAATGCTCAAGAAGACTTTGCTCGTACTGTCGTTTTCGGCGCTCATCGGCGCCGCCCTCGCCCAGCAGCCCGGCATCAAGCGCACCCCGCTCCAGAAGGTCGAATTCCCGGACGGCTACAACACCATCACCGCAATTGCGGAGGTCCCGGCGGGCGGCGCCGCGGGGCGCCATACCCATCCCGGCGCCGAGACCGGCTACGTCCTCGAGGGCGAGCTCAACCTCCTGATCGACGGGCAACCGGACAAGATCGTGAAGGCCGGCGAGTCCTACCAGATCCCGGCCGGGGTCGTGCATGATGCCAAGGCTCATGGCGATAAATCATTGAAAGTGCTTGGCGTCTACGTCGTCGACAAGACCAGGCCGCTGGCCTCGCCGGCGCCCTGACGGATCGAACCGGACAGCCCGACGCGGGTTGGTTCGTGCTACAGCAACGGCGAGCGGGAGCCCCCCTCGCCGCGACGATTTTCAGTTTCCGGGATTTGAAAGACCCATGCGCGGGACGCCCAAGACCATTTCGCTGCCGCGTCGGCTGATCATCGACCTGATGCGCGCCTCGATGGACGTGCCCTTCGTCTCGTTGTCCCGCAACCTGCAGGTCCGCCCTCTGATCGAGGCCCGCGCCGCCGCAGCCGCGCCGGCCGGTTGGGCCGCCATGATCGTCAAGGCGTTCGCGCTGGTCGCCAGGGACGAACCGGTGCTGCGTACCGTCTACGCCAAATGGCCCTGGCCGACCCTCTACGAGCTGCCGAAGAGCGTGGCACTGGTCGCCATTGCCCGCACGGAGGACGGCGAGGAATGCGTGCTGCCGCAGCGCATCGCAGAGCCCGAGGCCATGCCTCTGGCCGCAATCGATTCCGAAATCCGGCGCGCCAAGACGGCGCCGATCGATGACATCCCGATGTTCCGCAAGATCATGCGAGCCACCCGGCTGCCGCTGCCCCTGCGGCGGCTATCCTGGGCGGTCGGGCTGAATTTCGGCCGGCAGCGCGGCAACTGGTTCGGCAGCTTCGCGGTCAGCTCGGTCGCAGCCTATGGCGGCGGCGAACTACACCCGGTTACCCCCGGCCCCTTCATCGTCAGCTATGACGTGGTCCAGCCGGACCAGACCCTCCGGGTCGTGATCCGCTGGGATCACCGGGTCACGGACGCCGCCCCGATCGCCCGGGTCCTGACCCGGCTGGAACAGGTCCTGAACACTGAAATCGCTGGCGAATTGCTGGCGGCCGGCCCCAAGCCGATTCGGGCCGTCAGGACGTGAAATACCGCCGTTCCGGGATGGTCCGAAGGACCAGATCCGGACCCTCGGGCTTCTCTGGTGCGCAATCGCGCGCCGTAGTTCGAGGCTGCGCATCGCCCCGGAATGACGGGGCTAAAGAATTGACAGCGGCCCCCAAACTCACCTAAAAGCCGCCTGCTCGCGGGCCGATTTCGGCCCGCGAAGCGTTTCGCGACCCGTGGTCCTTTTCCTTCAGCTTTGGGGATCGGACCTGTCGGTGCCGGGATCATCCCGTCACACAGGAGGGCGCGTTTCCTCAAACCAGCAACCGAAGAGGACGCGATGACCAAGCGCAGTGAGGCGAAGTACAAGATCGATCGCCGTATGGGCCAGAACATCTGGGGCCGCCCGAAGAGCCCCGTCAACCGCCGGGAATACGGCCCCGGCCAGCACGGCCAGCGCCGCAAGGGCAAGCTCTCCGACTTCGGCGTGCAGCTGCGCGCCAAGCAGAAGCTGAAGGGCTACTACGCCAACATCTCCGAGCGCCAGTTCCACGGCATCTATGTCGAGGCCAGCCGCCTCAAGGGTGACACCGGCGAGAACCTGATCGGCCTGCTCGAGCGTCGTCTCGACGCGGTCGTGTACCGCGCCAAGTTCGTCTCCACGATCTTCGCCGCGCGCCAGTTCATCAACCACGGCCACGTCAAGGTGAACGGCCGCAAGGTCAACATCTCGAGCTACCAGCTCAAGGTCGGCGACGTCGTCGAGGTCAAGGAAGCCTCCAAGCAGCTCGCCCACGTCCTCGAAGCCAGCCAGCTGCCCGAGCGCGAGGTGCCCGACTATCTCGAAGTCGACCACGGCAAGATGACCGCGAAATATGTCCGCGTGCCGGGCCTTTCCGACGTGCCGTTCCCGGTGCAGATGGAGCCCCATCTGGTCGTCGAATTCTATTCGCGCTGATCATTTCGGCAGAACGACATTCAAAGGCCCCGGCTCTCCGGGGCCTTTTTGTTTGAGCCGGCCATTTTCATATCCCATGCCAAATGTGCTACTATTGCGCATCCCGGAGTTGAGCATGACGCGTCTTCTGGAAGAGGCCTTCAGCAAGGTGTCCAGCCTGCCAGATTCAGAGCAGGACGAGTTGGCGCGCACCCTGCTCGAGCTTGCAGGGGTCGATCAGCCTCCGATCCAGCTGACGCAGGCGGAAGATGCAGATCTCGCCGAGGCTGAAGCCGAAATCGCTCGCGGTGAGCTGGCCAGCGCCGACGAAGTTCGCGCAATGTGGGCCAAGCACGGGCTGTGAAGGTCCGCTACACGAAACGGGCGCTCGCCCAAATCGACGAAATTCTGACCTACATCGAGGCGCGCTCGCCCCAGGGAGCAGACCACGTGCGTGACCGAATTGTCGCGCTTATCGCGCTTCTCCAGGATCACCCTTATGCAGGGCGACCGACCACCCGCGCATACGTCCGTCGCTTGCCGGTCAACCCATATCCGTATCTGATCGATTATCGTGTGACCGAGACGGAAGTCGTTATCATGCGGTTTCGTCACGCCGCGCGGCGTCCACCCAGAGCTCGCTGATCGCGAGCGAGTGCCATTCCCCCTCAGGGATCAAGTTGATGCTCTACACCCCTCCCCCCGTCGATCCCAAGGCGCCGCCGGTACGGATCAATCTGCTGTCGGACACGCAGACGAGGCCGACATCAGGCATGCGCGAGGCGATGGCCCGCGCGGAGGTCGGCGACGAGCAGGTCGGGGACGATCCGACCGTGAATGCGCTCTGCGAGCGCGTCGCCGCGCTTCTCGGCAAGGAGGCGGCGGTCTACATGCCGTCGGGCACGATGTGCAACGTCACCGCGACGCTGGTGCATTGCCGGCCCGGTGACGAGATCCTGGCGCATGAGAGCGCCCATATCATCGCCCGCGAAGGCGGCGCGCATGCCGCGATCGGCGGCTTCCAGGTCACCCAGCTGAAAGGTCCCGACGGCCAGTTCACGCCGGAGACGTTCCGCAGGGCGCTGCATCCGCGCACACGCTACCAGCCGCCGCAGACCGTGGTCAGCGTCGAGCAGACCGCCAATATCGGCGGTGGCACGGTCTGGAAAAAGGCCGTGCTCGACGAGATCGTCGCAATCGCCAGGCAACACGGCCTCGTCACCCACATGGACGGCGCGCGCCTGCTGAACGCCACCGTGGCGAGCGGCATCTCTCCGCGCGACATGACCGCAGGCTGGGACTCGGCCTGGATCGACTTCTCCAAGGGCCTCGGCGCGCCGATCGGCGGCGTGCTCGCCGGCTCGCGCGCCTTCATCGATGCGGTCTGGCAGTGGAAACAGCGCCTCGGCGGCTCGATGCGGCAGGCCGGAATCTGCGCCGCTGCCTGCATCTACGCGCTCGATCATCACGTCGAGCGTCTCGCCGACGACCATGCCAATGCCCGGGCGCTGGCACGCGGCCTGTCGCAGATCGCAGGGATCGAAGTGCAGGAGCCCGAGACCAATCTCGTGTTCTTCAAGCCCGACGGCGCCGGCATTGCCGGCGACAAGATGGTCGCGGCCCTGCGTCAGCGCGGCGTGACGCTTGCGATGATGGACGGCCGCATTCGCGCGTGCACCCATCTCGACGTCGATGCAGCGATGATCGAGGAGACGATCGGCCACATCAGGGACATCGTCCGCACCGCCTAATCAAGGCCTCATGGCCTCGTAGACCAGCCGCCTCAGCTCGTCCTGGATCGGCCCGCGCTGCGAGGGCGACTGCATCATGCAGATCACGAACATGTCGTCGGCGGGATCGACGAAGAAGAAGGTGCCGCCCACCCCGTCCCAGCGATATTCGCCGGCGGGCATCGGGTCGTTTGCCACGGTGCGCACGGCAAAGCCGAGACCAAAGCCGCTATCGGGACCCGGAAAGTAGAATTCCGGATCCTTCTTCACGCCCGTCTCCGCGCCGATCTGATCCGACGTCATCAGCGCGACCGTCTCGCGCCGGAGATAGCGGCGGCCGTCGAGTTCGCCGCCGTTGAGCAGCATCTGCGCGAAGCGGGCATAGTCGCCGATGGTCCCGACCATGCCGGCGCCGCCGGATTCCCAGCGATGCGGCGCGGTCGCCTCCGTGATGCCCGCGACGGGACGATCGAACCAGTCGCCGGGCAGGGGCTCGGCGATCAGCGGCCGCTTGGCATCGTCGGCAACGAAGAACGCGGTGTCGCGCATGCCCAGTGGATCGAGCAGCCTCGCTTTCTCGAACTGATGGAGCGATTGTCCGGAGACGATTTCGATGACGCGCCCGAGCACGTCGGTCGAATGGCCGTAGTCCCAGAGGGTCGCGGGCTGCTCTGCCAGCGGCAGTTTTGCCAGACGCGCGACGAATTGCGCATTGTCCGGATCGCCCTCGAACAACCCTGCCCGGGCATAGAGCTGGCGCACCGCGCTGCTGCCATAGAAGCCATAGGTGATGCCGGAGGTATGGCGGAGCAGATCGCGGACGGTGATCGGCCGCGCCAGGGGCTGCAATGTCAGCTCGCCCGTCTCGCGTGCGAGCCCGACCCGCGCTTCGCCGAACGCGGGAATGTATTTCGCAACGGGATCGTCCAGCGCGAGTCTGCCGTCGTCGACCAGCATCATCGCGGCTACCGAGGTGACCGGCTTCGACATCGAATAGAGGCGGAAGATGGTGTCCTCCGTCATCGGCTGCGCCGTCTTGGCGTTGCGCAGGCCGAAGCTTCGCAGCAGCACGGGCTTGCCATGCTGCTGGATCAGGACGACCGCCCCCGGAATGCGACCGGCGGCGATCACGTGATCGAAGAAGGCGCTGATCCGTGCGAGCCCGTCGGCGGACAGGCTTCGTGCTGCCGCGGCTCCGGCGCGACCGCTGGTGGCCGCGCCGCCCAGCAGGACGAACGCGGCGACCAGGATGATGCGAAGGCGCGCGTCAGTTTTCCATGGCTTCATAGACCAGCTGCTTCAATGTCCGCTGCACGCGCTGGCGCTCGGTCGGGGTCTGCTCCAGAAGGACGAAGAACATGTCCTGCTTGGGATCGATCACGAAATAGCAGCCGGAGGCGCCATCCCATTTCAGTTCGCCGAGATTGCCGGGCGGCGGCGGCTTGGCATTGCCGGGATCGGTGCGGACGGCGAGGCCGAGGCCGAATCCGAAACCGTCGCCGGGAAAGTAGAAATAGTCGCGCTCGACGCCCGAGCCGGGACCGATCTTGTCGGTCGTCATCAGCTTGAAGGTCTCGGGCTTGAGGATGGTCTTGCCGTCGAGGGTGCCGCCATTGAGCAGCATCTGCGCGAAGCGCTCGTAATCGGCCATGGTTGTCACCATGCCGCCGCTGGCGAACTGGATCTTCTTGACCACGGTCGGATCGTTGATCCGGCCGACCCGGAAGTCGCTGTCGTTCGGCACCGGCTGGGCTACGAGCTTCTGCTTTTCGGGCGCGGTGACGAAGAAGCCGGTATCCACCATGCCGAGCGGATCGAGCAGTTTCTCCCGCATGATGTCGATCAGCGGCTTGCCTGCCGCGATCTCCATCACGCGCGCCAGCACGTCGGTGGAATGACCGTATTGCCAGAGCGCCCCCGGCTGATTGTGCAGCGGCAGCTTTGCGATGCGCTCGGCGAACTCGGCGAGGTCGAAATCACCGGCATAGATGTTGGCGTCGCGATAGGCCTTGCGGACGAGGCTGTCGCCATAGAAGCCGTAGGTGATGCCGGAGGTGTGCCGCATCAGGTCGAGCACCGTGATCGGCCGGACGGGCGGAACGAGATCGAGCGATTTGGTGCCGTCCTCGGCCTTCTTCTCGACGCCGACCTTCACATTGGCGAACGAGGGAATGTATTTGGACAGGGGATCGTCGAGCTTGATCTTGCCGTCCTCGATCATCTGCACCGCGACGACCGAGGTGATCGCCTTGCTCATCGAGAACAGGCGGAAGATGGTCTTGTCCGTGATCGGAGCCTTGCTGGCGACGTCCTGCACGCCGAAGGCTTCATGGTAGACCGGTTTGCCATGCTGCTTGATCAGCACGGTGGCGCCGGCGATCTTGCCGGTCGCGACCTCGTTCCTGAAGAAATCGCCGATCTTCGCCAGCTTGTCCGGGTTGAAACGCGCCCCGGCCGGAATTTCATAAGTGCCTTCCGCACGCGACAGTGACGTGACGCCGAGCAATACCAATGCGCCACACGCCAGCGCACGCAATCCAAGACTGAAATTCATATCCCCTCCCCGGAACATGGTCGGGGCGGAGTGTACCGACGGCCGCCTCGGGCACAAGGGCTAGCCGTGTCGCGCCAGCGCCTCGGCGTGGAGCCTGGCGCTCGGCTCGGAGAAGCAGCAGAACACGACGCGGGCCAGGGTTGGGGTGTGACTGAGCGATTCGATCGTGGTGCGGATCGCGATGTCGGCCGCGCGCTCTGCGGGAAAGCGGTAAATGCCGGTGGAGATTGCGGGGAATGCGACCGAGGTCAGCCTGTGGCTGGCGCAGAGCTCCATCGCGCGGCGATAGCAGGAGGCCAGGAGGTCGTCCTCCCCGTGGCCACCGCCATTCCAGACCGGCCCCACCGTGTGGATCACGTGCGCCGCCCTGAGCCGATAACCCTTGGTGATCTTGGCATCACCCGTCTTGCAGCCGTTGAGCATACGGCATTCCATGACGAGATCCGGTCCGGCGGCGCGATGGATCGCGCCGTCGACGCCGCCCCCGCCAAGGAGCGACGTGTTGGCGGCGTTGACGATGGCGTCAACGCTCATCGTGGTGATGTCGGCGACGATGACCTCGAGCGCCGCGCCGGCAACCCGGCGCGTGCGCAGATCAGGCGGCGAGGACAACGCCCTTCTCGGAGAACAGCTGCTGCAATTCGCCGGCCTGGAACATCTCGCGGACGATGTCACAGCCGCCGATGAACTCGCCCTTCACATAGAGCTGCGGGATCGTCGGCCAGTTCGAAAATTCCTTGATGCCGTTGCGCAGCTCGGCGGATTCGAGGACGTTCAGGCCCTTATAGCCGACGCCGAGATGGTCGAGGATCTGGACGACCTGGCCGGAGAAACCGCACTGCGGAAATTGCGGCGTGCCCTTCATGAACAGGACCACGTCGTTCGACTTCACTTCGTTGGCAATGAATTCCTGGATGCTCATATCCGTGTCCTTCTGGGGCGGAGCCCTCTCCGATCGCCTCGGGGCGGCCCGGCCGATCTAACCCGATACCGAATTATATATGTAGCGCAAACCGTTGTGCATCCAAAGTCAAATGGCCGATACGGGCCGCCGGGCGCACGCCCCCCGGGGCAGCCGCCATGCCCATTGGCTGACGACGCCAATATCATCGCTCCGAAGGACTTTTATCCCGTAACGGAGGCCCTATTTAGGACGAACCTCCGGTTTGGAACCCGGGGACGCCAGAGACGTTCTCTTGTCCTGTTTGGAGAAAACCGTGACGAAATCAGCCTTCGCGACGGCCACCCCGCCTTCGTCACATCAGGACCCCGGCGGCCTCGCCAGGCAGCTCGAGGGCGCCTACCTCGCCGTCCGCAACGAGACCGAGCGCCGGGCCGGGCCGCTCTCGCCCGAGGACCAGCAGATTCAGTCGATGCCCGATGCAAGCCCCGCCAAATGGCACCGGGCGCACACGACCTGGTTCTGGGAGCAATTCCTGCTCGGCGAGCACGCCCCCGGCTACCGGCCTTTCCATCCGGATTTCGCCTTCCTGTTCAATTCCTATTACGTCAGCGCCGGCCCCCGCCACGCCCGCAACCATCGCGGCGACATCACCCGGCCAAGCGCGGATGAGGTCGGTGCCTATCGCAGGCATGTCGACACGGCCGTCCTCGATTTTTTCCACAGCGCCGGCGAGGACAAGCTTCGCGAGGTCGCGCCGCTGGTCGAGGTCGGGCTCAATCATGAGCAACAGCATCAGGAATTGATGTTCACCGACATCCTGCACGCCTTTGCGCAGAATCCGGTCTACCCCGCCTACGATCCCGACTGGCGCTTTCCAGCAGCCACGCGCAACGGCGACGACTGGCTGGTGCTGAACGAAGGCATCCACACTGTCGGCCATGTCGACGACAGCTTCCACTTCGACAACGAGAAGCCGGCCCACCGCGCCCTGGTCGGTCCGGTCAAGGTCGCGCGACATCTCGTCACCAACGGCGAATGGCTGGCCTTCATGCGCGACGGCGGCTACGCCAACGCCACGCTCTGGCTGATGGACGGCTTCGCCGCCGCCAGCAAGGACGACTGGCAGGCCCCGGGCCATTGGCGCGAGATCGACGGCCAGTGGCACGTCATGACGCTGGCAGGCGTCAGGCCGGTCGATCCCGAGGCGCCGGTCTGTCACGTCAGCTACTACGAAGCCGATGCGTTTGCCCGCTGGTCGGGAAAGCATCTGCCGACCGAAATGGAATGGGAAGTCGCCGCCCGCACCGGCGGGCTGAATGATGCCTTCGGCATCGTCTGGCAATGGACGCGATCGTCCTACTCGCCCTACCCCGGCTACCGCGCGGTCGAAGGCGCGCTCGGCGAATACAACGGCAAGTTCATGGTGAACCAACTGGTGCTGCGCGGCTCCTCGCTGGCGACGCCCGAGGGACACAGCCGCGTCACCTACCGCAACTTCTTCTATCCGCACCACCGCTGGCAATTCACGGGACTGCGGCTCGCAGACTACGCCTAGTTCTCATCCGACGACAGATGCGCGCCGGACAGCGCGTTCAGGAGAGTATCATGAATGTGCACGCCAGCGCTTTGGCGCAAGCCCATCTTCCCGACGCGCAGACCACAGCCTTCGCCCGCGAGGCCATCGCGGATCTGTCGCAGCAGCCAAAGAAGCTGTCGCCGAAATATTTCTACGACGCGGCGGGATCGGAACTGTTCGAGGCGATCACACGCCTGCCGGAATATTATCCGACGCGAACCGAGCTATCGATCCTGAAGGAGCGCGGCGGCGAGATAGCCGGGATCATTCCGGAGCACGCGGCGCTGGTCGAGTTCGGCGCGGGCGCGACCACGAAGGTGCGCCTGCTGCTCAACCAGTGCAAGTTCGCGGCCTATGTGCCCGTCGACATCTCCGGCGAATTCCTGGCGGCGCAGGCAGGCGGCCTGAAGCGGGATTTTCCCGGCCTCGGCATCTATCCGGTCGCAGCCGACTTCACCACGCCGTTCGAACTGCCGAACGCCGTCGCCGCCATGCCCAAGGTCGGCTTCTTCCCGGGCTCGACCATTGGCAATTTCGAGCCGCACGAGGCGCAGGCCTTCCTGAGGAGCGCCCGCGCCATCCTCGGCCGCGGCGCGCAGATGATCGTCGGCGCCGACCTCGAAAAGGACGAGCGCGTGCTGTTCGATGCCTATAACGATGCGGCCGGCGTGACCGCCCGCTTCAACCTCAACGTCCTGGTGCGGATCAACCGCGAACTCGGCGGCAATTTCGACCTGTCCGCGTTCAGCCATCGCGCGATCTACAATCGCGAGCGGCACCGCATCGAGATGCATCTGTTCAGCAAGAAGAACCAGACCGTTCGACTGCTGGGCACCAGCTTCTCGTTCCGGACCGGCGAGAGCATCCATACCGAGAACAGCTACAAATACAGCATCGACCGCTTCACCGCGCTGGCGCAGGGCGCCGGCTGGCGGGTGCGGGAGAGCTGGACCGATGCTGCGAAGATGTTCTCGGTGCACGCACTGGAAGCTGCAGAGTAAGCACTTGCAACGGTGTTTCTCCGCGGCGGGTCCTTCGAGACGCCCGCCTGGCGGCCCCTGAGGATGAGGACGGGGTTCGCGGTCACATGTTAGACGCGCGCGTCCCGAGGAGACCGCGAAGCTGGCCCGAAGCACGAGGCTGGCGCGCGGACTGCGTCGCCAGGCCGTGTGCGCTGGCCGTTTGAGGTCAGTGCGCTTCGGCCTCTTCCGGCTTCGACCCCAGCGAGACCGACTCCCACACTGCGACGACAATCAGGATCGCGGTCGTCGCGACCGACAACCAGAGCGGCGAGAGGTCGGCGGCAAACCACCACAGCACCAGCAGCAGAATGATGCCGGCGATGTGCGACAGCTGCAGGAAGCCGCGGATCGCGAGCTTGAAGAGGATCGTGCCAACCAGGAAGACCAGCGGCCCGCCGATCGTGCTGAGGATGGTGCGGAGGTCGGCATGGCCGGTCGGATGCTTGAGCACCAGTTCATCCGACACCGCCGTCAGGATGATGCCGGCGACGATCGGCATGTGCAGATAGGTGTAAGCGAGCCGCGCCAGCCTGCCTGAATCCACGGTCTTCGAGATCCGCTCCGCGCCCGCCTCGGCGCCCTTGTGGAAATAGATCCACCACATAGCGATGGCGCCGACCAGCGCGGAGACGAACGCCAGGATGTTGGCTGCCGTCCATTCCAGTTCGGCGAAGGTCGCGCCATTGACGACGACGGCCTCGCCGAGCGCGATGATGACGAACAGCGAGCAGCGCTCGGCCATATGGCCGCCTTCGACGCGCCAGGCCTCGATCGAGGAGAAGCCGAGCTTCGGCACCCAGAACCGCACTGCCGGCGCAACATATTCCCAGCCGACCGCCACGATCCACAGCCACAGCCGCGTGTTGCCTTCGGACAGGCCGCCCGCGATCCACAGCACCGCGGAGAGCGAAAGCCAGGTCAGGATCCGGATCGCGTTGTGCCGGACCGCCGTCCGGTGATGCGGGGTCGCGAACAGCCAGAACGCAGTGCGGCCGACCTGCATCGACGCATAGGCGAGCGCGAACCACAGGCCCCGCCCCTCGAACGCGGTCGGGATCGTCGTCGACAGCACGAGGCCGCCGAGCATCATCAGGAACAGCAGGATGCGGACCGGCGTCAGATCGGGGTCGAGCCAGTTGGTGACCCAGGCGGTGTAGACCCAGACCCACCACACGGCCAGGAACAGCACCGCGACGTGGACGGCACCGAGCGGCGTGAAATGGTGCAGCAGCGTGTGCGAGACCTGCGTGACCGCGAACACGAAGACGAGGTCGAAGAACAGCTCGGCATTGGTGACGCGGCTGTGCTGGTTCGGCGCGACGACGCGAAACAACGCGCCGCGAGGATTGTCCGCAGCCATCGTCCGTCCCCCGTGGCGATCGATCAGATCAGGCGCATGTCGAAATCAGGACCCGGGCACGCCGGGGCCACCCGGGACCCCGGTCTGCAGCGCCAGCGCATGCAGGACACCGCCCATCTGTCCCTGCAGCGACTGGTAGACGATCTGGTGCTGCTGCACGCGGGACTTGCCGCGGAAGGATTCCGAGATCACGGTCGCGGCGTAATGATCGCCGTCGCCGGCGAGGTCGCGGATGGTCACCTCGGCATCGGGGATTGCTGCCTTGATCATCGCCTCGATATCGTGGGCGTCCATGGGCATGCGGGTCTGGCTCCTTTTCTTGTCTTCGAGCGTCTCGTCTGGCTTTCGAATCGCTGCCGGGGTCCCCGGACCGGCAGGGCCAAACTTAGCGTGAACGGTCTTCTCCGTCACGCCCGGAGCCACTATATCCGTGATCCCAGCAGGATAAAGGCACGACAAAGTGCCGCGCGCGGCGGATCGATCGAAAAGGCTGACATCATGAAGGTCCCGGGACCCGACCACCCCATCAGCATCACCCCGAATCCCCGGCGCGTCCGGGTCACCGCCGGCGACGTCGTGATCGCCGAGACCAGCAAGGCGCTGACCCTGAAGGAAGCCAAATATCCGGCCGTGCAGTATGTGCCCCGCGCGGACGCCAACATGGCCCTCCTGGAACGCACCAGCCGCGTCACCCACTGTCCCTACAAGGGCGATGCGAGCTATTACAGCGTGAAGGCGGGCGCCACGACGCTCGACAACGCAATCTGGACGTATGAGACGCCCTTTCCGGCCATGGCCGAGATTTCGGGCTATCTCGCCTTCTATCCGGACAAGGTGAAGATCGAGGAAGTTGGGTAGTCCTGCCTTCTGTCATGCCGGGGCGGCCTGCAGGACCGAACCTGGCATGTCGAAATCCTGGGGGCGATGCTACGCATCGCCCCGACATGACTCCCGAGGCTACGCCCTGAAGATCGTGAGCCCCAGCACCAGCAGGACCAGGAAGATCACGACGAAGACGTAGAACAGGAAGCGCGCGACATCGGCAGAGGCCGCGGAAATCCCGGTAAAACCGAGCACACCCGCCACGATCGAGATCAGCAGGAAGATCAGCGCCCATTTGAGAATCGTCATCGTACTCTCCGACAAGAGCGCCGTCCGGCGCTGTCCCAATCAATTTCGCTGACATAACGGCGCGGCGCGGAACTGGTTCCGGCGGCCCCACCGAGGCGCACCCAAACGGCGCTTGCTCAATCCGGTTCCCGGCGGCAAAGTCCGGCCGGGATCGGAAAGCGCTTCGGGACGGCCATCATGACGATGTCACATGCAGCGACAGTCGGTGCGGAGGCACATGCGGTGCCGAAGAGCAAGTCGCGCAACGTCGCGCTCGATCGCACCCGCACCTTCCTGACGCTGGTGGTGCTGCTGCATCACGCGGTGATCCCCTACACCCATTTTGGCCATACCGATCCCACCTCGTGGATCGGCTTCGATGTGATCGTGCTCGCCACCGACAGTTTCTTCATGGCGATGTTCTTCTTCCTGTCAGGCCTGTTCACCTGGCCCGGCATCGCCCGCAAGGCGCCACAGGTCTTCCTGCGTGACCGGCTGCTGCGCCTCGGCCTGCCCTTCGCGGTCGCGGCATTCACCGTGATCCCGCTCGCCTATTACGCCATCGCGCTACGGCAGAATCCCGACCTGACCTTCGCCGCCTTCTGGTGGAAGACGGTGACCGCAGGACCATGGCCGAGCGGGCCGATCTGGTTCGTCTGGGTGCTGCTGGCGTTCGACCTCACGGCCAGCGTGCTCTATCGCCTCTCCGCCCATCTGGTCGATCCGGTCAACCGGATCTCGCAGCGCGGCTTCACGCAGCCGGCGGCCTTCTGGCTTCTGCTCGTGGTCGTCACCGTGATCGCCTATGTGCCGGCGCTGATCTATTTCGGCGGCAGCCGCTGGTTCGAGTTCGGGCCGTTCTCGGTGCAGGCGAGCCGGATCCTGCTCTATTTCTGCTATTTCTTCATCGGCGCCAGCGTCGGCGCGGCGAATTTCGATCGCGGGATTCTCGGCGCCGAGGGCCAGTTGCCGCGGAGCCGCTGGCAGTGGCTCCTCGCAACGCTGGCGTTCTATGCGCTGATGTGGGCGATGATCTACGTCAAGCGCGAGATCCTCGGCAATCCGGACCCGCAGCCGCACTGGTACCAGGCGATCTACAGCACGCTGTTCGTGCTGTTCTCAGGCTCGATCCTGCTCGCGATCCTCGCCTTCTTCCTGCATTCGCCATCGCCGGGGCCGAACCTGCTCGATCGCATGCAGGCCGACGCCTACGGCATATTCCTGGTGCATTACCCGATCGCGCTCTGGATTCAGTACGCGCTGTTCGACGCCGCGCTGGGGCCGATACCCAAAGCCGCGATCGGCTTCGTTCTCACGGTGATCTTGAGCTGGGGTGTGACAGCGGCCTTGCGGAAGATTCCGGGTGCGTCGCACGTGTTGTGAGGCGGCGGCCTCGCGGCCGTCATTGCGAGGAGCTCGCGACAAGATTGCGTAGCAATTTTGCGCAGATGCGACGAAGCAATCCAGAACGGCCTGCCGCGGAGACAGTCTGGATTGCTTCGCTCCGCTCGCAATGACGGAGTTTGTGGCAGCGCCCTACGCCGCCTTGCCGCCCATATAGTCCGGCAGCCAGCGCTCGAACGAGGTCCGCAGTGCCGCGATGGTCACCGGCGCCTCGCCGCCGATCGCGATGGAATCGCCGCCAGTGGTGCCGATGCGCACGCAAGGCACCTCGCAGCCGCGCATCTTGGCGAGCACGCGGCCGGCTTCGGTCTCCGGCACGGTGACGAGATAGCGCGCCTGGTCTTCGCCGAACCAATAGGCGTGCGGCACCAGTGAACTCGGCCCGGCCAGCAGCTTGGCGCCGATGCCGCCCGCCATCGCCATCTCGGCGAGCGCGATCAGCAGGCCGCCGTCGGAGAGATCATGCACGGCGGTCGCGGTGCCCGCATGGATCATGCCGCGCACGACGTCGCCATTGCGTTTCTCGGCGGCGAGATCGACCGGCGGCGGGGCACCCTCCTCGCGGCCGCAGACGTCGCGCAGATAGACGGACTGGCCGAGCCAGCCATGGGTTTCGCCGACCAGCAGGATCGCCTCACCCTCGGCCTTGAAGGCCAGCGTGGCGGATTTGGTGAAGTCGTCGAGCAGCCCGACGCCGCCGATGGAGGGCGTTGGCAGGATCGCACGGCCATTGGTCTCGTTGTAGAGCGAGACGTTGCCGGAGACGACCGGGAAGTCGAGCGTGCGGCAGGCTTCCGCAATGCCCTTCAGGCAGCCGACGAACTGGCCCATGATTTCGGGCCGTTCAGGATTGCCGAAATTGAGGTTGTCGGTGATCGCCAGCGGCTTGCCGCCGACCGCGGTGATGTTGCGCCAGGCCTCGGCCACTGCCTGCTTGCCGCCCTCGAACGGGTCGGCCTCGCAATAGCGCGGCGTGACGTCGACGGTCAGCGCGAGGCCCTTCGGCCCGTCCTGCACGCGCACCACGGCGGCATCGCCGCCCGGACGCTGGAGCGTGTTTCCGAGAATGACGTGGTCATACTGCTCCCACACCCAGCGCTTGCTGCACATGTCCGGCGTGCCGATCAGCTTCTCCAGCGCCGCACCGAGGCCCATCGGCGCCGCCACCTCGCGCGCATGCACGACCGGCTGGGCTGCGGAGGCAACATGCGGACGATCGTAGAGCGGCGCCTCGTCGCCGAGCTCCTTGATCGGCAGGTCGGCCATGACGTCGCCGCCATGCTTGACGACGAAACGCTTGGTCGGCGTGGTGTAGCCGACCACCGCGAAATCGAGGCCCCATTTCTTGAAGATCGCCTCGGCTTCCTTTTCCTTCTCGGGCTTGAGCACCATCAGCATGCGCTCCTGGCTTTCCGAGAGCATCATCTCATAGGCGCTCATGCCGGTCTCGCGGGTCGGCACCGCATCGAGATCGAGGTCGACGCCGAGGTCGCCCTTGGCCCCCATCTCGACCGCCGAGCAGGTCAGGCCGGCCGCACCCATGTCCTGGATCGCGATGACGCAGCCCTTCTCCATGATCTCGAGGCAGGCCTCAAGCAGCAGCTTCTCCGCGAAGGGATCGCCGACCTGCACGGTCGGGCGCTTCTCCTCCGACTTGTCGTCGAATTCGGCCGAGGCCATCGAGGCGCCGTGGATGCCGTCGCGGCCGGTCTTGGAGCCCAAATAGACGATCGGCATGTTCACGCCGGAGGCCGCCGCATAGAAGATCTTGTCGGCGTCGGCGAGGCCTACGGCCATCGCGTTGACGAGGATGTTGCCGTCATAGCGGGTGTGGAAGCGCACCTGGCCGCCGACCGTCGGCACGCCGAAGGAGTTGCCGTAGCCGCCGACGCCGGCCACGACGCCGGAGACCAGATGCCGCGTCTTGGGATGCTCGGGCGCGCCGAAGCTCAGCGCATTGAGGCAGGCGATCGGCCGCGCGCCCATCGTGAAGACGTCGCGCAGGATGCCGCCGACGCCCGTGGTCGCGCCCTGATACGGCTCGATGTAGCTCGGATGGTTGTGGCTCTCCATCTTGAACACCACGGCCTGGCCGTCGCCGATGTCGATGACGCCGGCATTCTCGCCCGGGCCCTGGATCACCCAGGGTGCCTTGGTCGGCAGGCCGCGCAGATGGATGCGCGAGGATTTGTAGGAGCAGTGCTCGTTCCACATCGCCGAGAAGATGCCGAGCTCGGTGAAGGTCGGCTCCCGCCCGATCAGCTTCAGGATGCGCTCGTACTCGTCGGGCTTGAGCCCGTGGGCGGCAACCAGTTCGGGGGTGATCTTGGGTTCGTTCTTCATGGATTCGAGGCTTTCGGCGGCGGTTTGGCCGTTCTTAGGAACAACGGAGGGCCGGGAAAAGCCCTTTATGACGCATTTGCCCGATGTCCCACGTTTTGCAGGCGGGGTCGGCGGGAACGGGAATTGCAACACGCTGGCGGATCGGATTTAAGGGCTGAACACCCGTAATTGAAGGCCCATCTCCTTGCACGAATTGACCAAAACGCCCGCCCCCCGCCGTCCCGACCTGCACGTCGCCACAGAAGGGGAGTTCAAGGGCTGGCGGACCTGGATTCGCGACAGTTTCGAGAGCCATATCGGCCCGTTCTGGCACAGGATCGAGGATGACGGCAGTGTCCGCTCGGCTTTCCGGGTCGAGAAGAAGCACCTGAACGGGTCCGGCAACGTCCATGGCGGCTGCTTCATGGCCTTCGCGGACTATTGCCTGTTCGCGATTGCCACCCACGAGCTGGAAGGTCCGGCCGTGACCACCAATTTCGCCTGCGACTTCCTCGATGCGGCCCGCGAGGGCGAGCTGGTCGAGTGCGTCGGCGAGGTGTCTCGCGCTGGCGGCTCGCTGATCTTCCTGAGGGGTAAGCTGACGTCCGCCGGGCGGCCGCTGTTCACGTTCTCCGGCACGATCAAGCGGGTGAAGCGGAAGCCGCTCTCCCAGCCAAACGCATAGCTCGCCCCTTTCCTTTTCGGACGCCCTCGCCCACAGTCGCCGCAAGCGCCGTGGCGCCGGGGAGTCGAAAAAGGTGCCGCAGAGCACATCGAGAGCGGAGCGCGGGGCAGGCCCCGGCGCATCGCCGTTACCGTCGAAAGCCGCCACGGGCGCACGGAACTGGCGCGACTATGCGCTGCTGTTCGCGCTGGCCTGTTGCTGGAGCTCCACCTATCCGCTGGCCAAGCTGGCGCTTCCCACGATCCCGCCGGTCACCTTCATCTCGGCGCGCTCGCTGATCGCCGCCGCCCTCCTGTTCGCGATCCTCTGGATGCGCGGCCTCAAGGTCCCGACCGACGCCAGGGCCTGGAAGCTGTTCGCGACCCAGCAATTGATCAATTCGACCTTTCCGTTCCTGGTCATCACCTGGTCGCAGCAATATGTGCCGGCCTCCAACACCGTGGTGCTGGCCTCGACCACGCCGATCTTCGCCTTCCTGATCACCTCGCTGATCACCCGGCACGAGCCGGCGACGCTGCTCAAGCTCGCCGGCGCCATCCTCGGCCTTGCCGGAACCATCGTGATCGTCGGGCTCGACGCGCTGCGCGGCTTCGGCAGCGAGATCGTCGCCGAGATCGCGATCCTGCTCGCCACCATCTCCTTTGCCTGCGCGACGATCTTCGGCCTGCGGCTGTCCGAATACGACCCGATGGTGGTGGCGGCGGGCTCGCTGTTGTTCGGCGGCCTCGTCCTGCTGCCGCCCTCGCTCCTGATCGATCATCCCTGGACGCTGCAGCCGACCGCGACGGCGATCGTCGCCACCATCGTCATGGGCATCGTCTCCAGCGCGCTCGGCCTGATGCTGTTCTATGTCTGCCTCGGCCGGCTCGGCACGCTGACGACGAATGCGCAAGGGTATCTGCGCATTCCGATCGGCGTCGGCCTGTCCGTGCTGCTGCTCGGCGAGAGCGTGCCGTCGAACCTGGCCCTGGGCCTGCTGCTGGTGATGGCGGGCGTCGCCGCGATGACGGTGCCGGCGGAACGGCTGAAGTGGCGGTGACGGCTTAGGGCTTGGCGTCGTCCGCCAGCATCTTGCGGTATTTCTCGACGTCGCGGGTCACGAGCTTCTGCAGCACCTCGGGCGCATGCTCATCGGGATCGGGGGTCACGGTCGACAGATCGGCAAACCGCTTCTTCACCGCATCGGTCTCGACGGCCGTCCGCGCAGCGGCATTCAGCCGGGCGATGATCGCCGGCGGCGTGCCCTTCGGCGCGAACAGGCCGTTCCAGCCCTGTGCCTCGAACTCGGGAAGACCCGCTTCCGCCGAAATCGGCAGATCGGGCAGCGTCGCGAGCCGGACGGTCGAGCCGACCACGAGGCCCCTCACCAGCTTCTCGTTGATCGACTGCGATACGGAGGCCGCGGCGTCGCAGACCCCGTCGATCTGGCTGCCGATCGCATCGGTGAGCGCAGGCGACGCGCCGCGATAGCCGACCAGCGTCGCATCGATGCCGGCGGCCGTCACGAAGCTCTTGCAGATCAGATAGTTCGACGAGCCGACGCCGGCATGGCCGAGATTGATCTTGCCGGGATTGGCCTTGGCGTAGGCAATGAACTCCTTCAGGTCCTTCGCCGGAAAATCCTTGCGTACGGCAATGATGCCGAAGGTCTTCGCCACCATGGCGATGGGGACGAAGGATTCGGGCGTGAACGGCAGCTTCTGGTAGATCGTGTAGGTCGCGGCATTGGTGCCGGCATTGCCGATCGCGATGGTGTAGCCGTCGGGTTCGGCACGCGAGACGCGGGCCAGCGCGGTCGAGCCGCCAGCACCGGCGACATTCTCGATCACGACGCTCTGGCCGAGCGCGATGCCCATCTGCTCGGCGACCGTGCGCGCGATCACGTCGGAGGTGCCTCCGGCCGCGAATGGCACGATCATGGTGATCGGACGCTTGGGATAGTCCTGGGCAAAGGCCCCCGTGGTCGCGACCAGCGCGGCCGCAACCGCGACCGACAGGCGCTTCACCACCGACGAGATCACGCCGCCCGTTCCAGGTGCTGAACGAGGCCGGCGAACAGGCCACGGCCGTCGGTGCAGCCCATGATGTCTTCGACGTGATTTTCCGGATGGGGCATCATGCCGAGCACGTTGCCGCGATCGTTGACGATGCCGGCAATGGAATGCGCCGCGCCGTTGATGTTGTGGCTCTCATCGACCACGCCGTCGGCCGAGCAATAGCGGTAGAGCACCCGCCCCTCGCCTTCGAGCCGCTTGATGGTCTCCTCGTCCGCCTCGTAATTGCCCTCGCCATGCGCCACCGGCACACGGATCACCTGGCCGGCATTGTAGCCGCGGGTGAACGGGGTATCGGAGCGCTCGACGCGCAGATGCACGTCCTTGCAGATGAATTTCAGCCGCGCATTGCGCATCAGGACGCCCGGCAGCAGGCCGGATTCGCACAGGATCTGGAAACCGTTGCAGACGCCGAGCACCAGCCCGCCCTTCGCCGCATAGTCGCGCACGGCGTCCATCACCGGCGCCCGCGCCGCGATCGCCCCGCAGCGCAGATAGTCGCCATAAGAGAAGCCGCCGGGCACCACGACGAGGTCGGTACCCGCGGGCAGCGCCGTCTCGGCATGCCACACCATCGCGGGCTCATGGCCCGAGACGAGTTTCAGCGCGCGCGCCATGTCGCGCTCGCGGTTGATTCCGGGGAAGACGAGGATGGCGGCTTTCATTGGGCTGGCACGTTGTTCAGTTCGAGTCTGCGTTCGATGTGGTCAAGCCGAAGGTCCGAACGGGCGAGTATGCCGTACACATTCTGCAAATATTGCTGCATTGAAATCTGATGCCCTCGAAGAGCATTTAGTTCGGACTTGATCTCGTCGATCTTGTGGTCCACGCGATCAAACCTTTGCTGGACTTGCTTGAGAACCTCAAAGATCAACTCGTTGCCGACCTCGGCCATGACCGCATCTCAGCTCTTCATCTCGATCGCGTAGTTCTCGATCACGGTGTTCGCCAGCAGCTTGTCGGCGGCGTCCTTCAACGCCGCCTCGGCCTTGGCCTTGTCCGCGCCGGCGAGCTCGATGTCGAACACCTTGCCCTGCCGCACACTGGCGACACCGTCGACGCCGAGCGACTTCAGCGCGCCTTCGATGGCCTTGCCCTGCGGATCGAGGATGCCGTTCTTCAGGGTAACGGTGACACGTGCCTTCACGTCGAAATCCTCTTTAGCTCTTCACCAGCACGGGACCCGTGCCCTGCGGACGCTCGTTCTCCATCAGGATGCCGAGACGCTTGGCGACTTCGGTATAGGCCTCCAGCAGGCCGCCGAGGTCGCGGCGGAAACGGTCCTTGTCGAGCTTCTCGTTCGACTTGATGTCCCACAACCGGCAGCTGTCGGGGGAAATCTCGTCGGCGACGATGATCCGCATCATCTCGTTCTCGAACAGGCGCCCGCATTCCATCTTGAAGTCGACGAGGCGGATGCCGATGCCGAGGAAGAGGCCGGTGAGGAAATCGTTGACGCGGATGGCGAGCGCCATGATGTCGTCGATCTCCTGCGGCGTGGCCCAGCCGAAGGCGGTGATGTGCTCTTCCGACACCATGGGGTCGTTGAGCTGGTCGTTCTTGTAGTAGAATTCGATGATCGAACGGGGCAGCTGGGTGCCCTCCTCGATGCCGAGCCGCTGCGACAGCGAGCCGGCGGCGACGTTCCGCACCACCACTTCGAGCGGCACGATCTCGACCTCGCGAATCAACTGCTCGCGCATGTTCAGGCGGCGGATGAAATGGGTCGGCACCCCGATGTCGTTGAGGTGCTGAAACAGGTACTCCGAGATCCGGTTGTTGAGGACACCCTTGCCCTCGATGACCTGATGCTTCTTCGCATTGAACGCGGTGGCGTCATCCTTGAAGTGCTGGATCAGGGTACCCGGCTCCGGACCTTCATAGAGGACCTTTGCCTTGCCTTCATAAATGCGACGCCGACGGCTCATGGGGATGTACCGTGTTTTGTTGAAATCCATGTAGTTGGTGTGCTCCGATTACCAGGAATACGACCCACAGCGGAGCTGCCGTGAACGGCCTGGAACCGATCTGAACCCGAGGAAAACAGAACGGGAACCAAGCCTTGGGCAACCTATCCGATTGGCTGTCCCAGCACAATCGACCCGGCCCTGCCGGCGGTAACTTATACCGTCTTGCCTGCGGCTTAACGGCTCGTTGTTTTGACGATTCGTGCTCCCTATCTAGGCATCCGGAGGGGCTGTCGCAACGCACGGCTCCTGCCTGATTCAGCAGGGGAAGGACCGATGAGCGAGTTCAACAAGCGCGAGGAAGGTTTCGAGAAGAAATACGCCCTCGACGAGGAGCAGAAATTCAAGGCGGAAGCCCGCCGCAACCGGCTGCTGGGCCTCTGGGCGGCCGAAAAGCTCGGAATCACCGGCGATGCCGCCACGGCCTATGCCAAGGAAGTGGTCGCGGCCGATTTCGAGGAGGCCGGCGATGCCGACGTGGTGCGCAAGCTCACCGCCGACTTTGCCGCCAAGAACGTGGCCGTCACCGAGCAGGCGATTCGGGCCAAGATGAGCGAATTGATCGCCGTGGCCGCCGCCGAGGTGAAGGCCGGCAAATAGGCCTTCCGGGAGTGGCGCTTTGGCGCCACTCCCCCGATATGAGCTCTCGGCTTGCAGCCGGCCCCGGGCAGTGCCAAGAGAGCGAAATCATGACCCAGGATCACATTTCCAACGTCCTCGCCCAGCGCTATGCCTCGCCCGCCATGCGTGCGATCTGGAGCGGCGAAGGCAAGGTGCGCCTCGAGCGCGACTACTGGATCGCCGTGCTGAAGGCCCAGCGCGATCTCGGCATCCCGGTGCCGGACGGCGTGGTCGAGGCTTACGAGCGGGTGAAGGACACCGTTAACCTTGACTCGATCATGCGCCGCGAGCGCATCACCCGCCACGACGTCAAGGCGCGGATCGAGGAGTTCTGCGAGCTCGCCGGCCACGAGCACCTGCACAAGGGCATGACCAGCCGCGACCTCACCGAGAACGTGGAGCAGCTCCAGGTCTATCGCGGGCTGCAGGTAATCGAGACCAAGAGCATCGCCGCGCTGGTTCGCTTCGCCGCGCATGCCAGGCAGCTGCGCGACATGCCCTTTACGGCGCGCACCCACAACGTTGCGGCACAGGTCACGACGCTCGGCAAGCGGATCGCCATGTTCGGCGAGGAGATGCTGCTGGGGCATCAGAGCCTCGTCGACGTCCTGCGAACCTATCCGGCGCGCGGCCTGAAGGGCGCGGTCGGCACCAGGCTCGACCAGATCACGCTGTTCAATGGCGATGCGGACAAGGCCCGCGCGCTCGAACAGCGCATCCTCGTCCATCTCGGCCTGCCGAAGAGCCTCGATGCCGTCGGCCAGGTCTATCCGCGCAGCCTCGACTTCCGCGCCGTCAGCGTGCTGACCGAGCTCGCCTCGGGGCCGGGCAGCTTCGCCAAGACGCTGCGCCTGATGGCCGGGCACGAGCTCGCCAGCGAGGGCTTTGCCAAGGGCCAGGTCGGCTCGTCCGCGATGCCCCACAAGATGAACAGCCGCTCCTGCGAGCGCATCAATGGTCTGCACGTGGTCCTCAAGGGCTACCTCGCCATGGCCGCGGGCCTTGCCGGCGATCAGTGGAACGAGGGCGACGTGTCCTGTTCGGTGGTCCGCCGCGTCATGCTGCCGGATGCGTTCCTCGCGATGGACGGGCTGCTCGAGACCCTGCTCTCGGTGCTCGACCAGATGGAGGTGTTCGACGCCGTCGTCGCCACCGAGCTCAACCGCTATCTGCCGTTCCTGCTCACCACCACGGTGATGATGGAGGCGGTGAAGAAGGGCGCGGGCCGCGAAGGCGCGCATGAGGCGATCAAGGAGCACGCGGTGGCGGCGATCCGCGATTTGCGCACCGGCAAGATCGTGCAGAACGATCTGCTGCAGCGTCTCGCCGCCGATCAGCGCCTCGGTCTCGGCGACGCCGAATTGCAGCGCGTGCTCGAACACGGCCGGGCCAATTCAGGCGATGCCGGCGCCCAGGTCGATCACTTCGCCGCTCAGGTCGACGCGCTGGCCAAGGCGAACCCTGCAGCCGCGAACTACAAGCCGGGCGCGATCCTGTAGCGAATGGCTTAGGTTCAGTCGGTTGCCGCGGTGTTCACCTCTCCCGCTTGCGGGAGAGGTCGGCGCGAAGCGCCGGGTGAGGGCTTTCTCCTCTTGAGGATTGGTCCAATGCGGAAACACCCCCCAGCCATTTCCCGCAAGCGGGAGAGGGAGCGCACCTGCACCTTGCAATCAATCGCCCCATCACTCTTCCTTGAAGCCGTATTCCGGCACGTTGCCACTGGCGCCGTAATACTTGTAGGGCAAAAACTTGCCTGACATCGTGATCTTGACGCGGTCGCCCTTCGGGTTGGCGACGCGCTCGATGCCCATGTCGAAGTCGATCGCGGACATGATGCCGTCGCCGAATTCTTCCTCGATCAGCGCTTTCCAGGCGGGGCCATTGACCATCACCATCTCGTAGAAGCGGTAGATCAGGGGATCGGTCGGCGGCATCGGCGTGCCGGTGCCGCGCATCGGCACCTCGTTGAGCATCGCAACCTCCGCCTTGGAGAGGCCGAACAGTTCGCCGGCATTGGCGGCCTGCGGCTTGGTCAGCTTCATCTGGCCGAGGATCGCGCCGACGATCAGCACCTCCGAATAGCCGCCGATCTTCTCGCAGATGTGCTTCCAGCTCCACCCCTTCTCGCGCTTGATGTCGAGCAGCTTCTCGGTGAGGTCTTCGCGTTTCATGTCAGGATCTCCTTGGGTTAGGCACTCAATCCGGGGCTGGTCCCGGGCATCCAGGTTTGCCGCGGCTCGTCGCCGCCGGCCGCGATCGTCAGCCCGGGTTTGCCAATCTGCACCACCGGCACGTTGCGCGGATCGTGGTCGGGCCTTTCCGTTGTGAACGTCTTGCTGCGCGTCACCAGGAAATCGATGATGTGGTTGCGCAGCGCGTAGTACAGCGGATGCCGGTGCAGGTCGGTGCGGCCGCGATCCCGCGGCAACGGGTTTTCGACCACTTCGGCCAGCACCGCACCGGGGCCGTTGGTCATCAGGAAGATCTTGTCGGCCAGGTAGATCGCCTCGTCGACGTCGTGCGTGATCATGAACGCGGTCTGCCCGGTCTCGAGGCAGATCCGCCGGACCTCGTCCTGCAGCGTGCCGCGCGTCAGCGCGTCCAGCGCCGAGAAAGGCTCGTCCATCAGCATCATCTTCGGCGTGATCGACAGCGCCCGCGCAATGCCGACGCGCTGCTTCATGCCGCCCGACAGTTCCGATGGCCGCTTGTGCTCGGAGCCGGACAGGCCGACGAGATCGATGAATTGTTGCGCATGCGCCTTGACCTTGGCGCGATCCCACTTCCGCCATTTCGAACTGACGGCGTAGGCGACGTTGCCCAGCACCGTGCGCCAGGGCAGCAGCGCATGGCTCTGGAAGATCACGGCGCGGTCGAGGCTGGTGCCCGAGATCGCCTGCCCGTCGACGATGACGGCGCCCTCGCTCGGCGCATCCAGCCCGGCGAGGATGTTGAGCACCGTGGTCTTGCCGCAGCCGGAATGCCCGATCACGCAGGCGAATTCGCCGCGCGCCATCGACAACCAGAGATTCTCGAAGATCGTGGTCGTGGCACCACCCGCACCGGGATAGCGCTTGGCGATGCCTTCGATGGAGATGAACTTGTCGGTCACTACGACTACTCCGGAAACGTGACCATGCGCGTGAAGCGCGCCAGGATCTGGTCGAGCAGCATGCCGACGATCCCGATCAACAGGATCGCGATGATCACGTTGGTGATCGACAGGTTGTTCCACTCGTTCCAGACGAAGTAGCCGATGCCGGTGCCGCCGACCAGCATCTCGGCGGCGACGATCACGAGCCAGGCGATGCCGATCGAGATGCGCATGCCGGTGAGGATGGTCGGTGCCGCCGCCGGCAGGATCACGGTGAAGGCGCGCCTCACCGTGCCGACCTCGAGCGTGCGTGCGACGTTGATCCATTCCTTGCGCACGCTGGCGACGCCGAACACCGTGTTGAGCAGCATCGGCCAGATCGAGCAGATGAAGATGACGAAGATCGCGGAGACCGAAGAATCCTTGATGGTGTAGAGCGCGAGCGGCATCCAGGCCAGCGGCGAGATCGGCTTCAGCACCTGGATGAACGGATCGAGCGCCTTGCTGAGCAGCGGCGACATGCCGATCAGGAAGCCGAGCGGAATCGCGACCAGCACGGCCAGCAGATAACCGGTGCCGACGCGCGCGATCGAATAGGCGAGCTGGATGCCGAGCCCCTTGTCGTTCGGCCCGTTGTCGTAGAACGGCCGCTTCAGGTGCTCCCACAATTTCGCGCCGACATCGAGCGGCCCCGGCATCGCGGATTTGCCCTGCGTCGCCGTCAGTCCCATCAGCTTGGCATATTCCGGGCTCATCGCCGTGGTCGTGCCGGTCGAGCGCGTGGCGAGATGCCAGACGCCGAGGAAGGCGGCCAGCAGCGCAAGCGAGACGAGCGCGGCGCGGAGACGGAGAGAGGTGGTCATCGGGGCCTCCGTGTCCCGGGCGCGGCGCAGCGCGAAGCGGTGCGACGCAGAACCGGGACCCATGCGGCTCGACTGGGTCCCGGGTCTGCGAAGCAGCACTGCGTGCTGCATCGCGTCCGGGACACGAGCGTGGCAATGCTCACGACGCCTTCCTGATCTTGAAGCTCGCCACGTAATCCTCCGGCTTGGCCGGATCGAACGTCTTGCCCATCACGGTGAACGATTTGTAGCTGCTGGCGGGCGGCGACAGGCCCATCTCGGTCATCAGCTTCTTGGTGTCGGTGGCGAGATAGACCTGCTCGGCGACAGCCTTGTAGTCGACATCGCCCTTGATTTGGCCCCAGCGCTTCATCTGCGTCAGCATCCAGACCGCGAAGGACTGCCAGGGGAACGGATCGAAATCGACGCGCTTGGCGTCGGTCTTCACGCCGCCGAGGCCGTCGGCATAGGTGCCGGTGAGGACCTGCTCCAGCACCGTGACCGGCGCGTTGATGTAGTTGGCGGGCGCGATCGCCTCCGCGATCTGCTTCCGGTTCTCGGCCTTGGACGCATAGGCGGTGGCATCGACGATGGCGCGGGTCAGCGCCGCAAAGCTGTTCGGCGAGGTCGTGATGAACTCGCGGCTGGCGGCGAAGCTGCAGCAGGGATGACCGTCCCATATCTCCTTTGACAGAAGATGCATGAAGCCGACGCCGTCATAGATCGCGCGCTGGCAGATGTTGTCGGGCGCGAGGAAGCCGTCAATGTTGTCGGCGCGCAGATTGGCGACCATCTCCGGCGGCGGCACCGAGCGCAGCTGCACGTCGGTGTCGGGATCGATGCCGTTCTCGGCGAGATAGTAACGCAGCAGGTAATTGTGCATCGAATAGTCGAAGGGAATGGCGAATTTCAGGCCCTTCCAGTCCTTCGGATCGCGCTTGTCCTTGTGCTTCATCGCAAGCACGATGCCCTGCCCGTTGATGTTCTCGATCGCGGGAACGGCGAAGGGAATCGCGTTGGCGCCCAGCCCGAGCGAGATCGCGATCGGCATCGGCGCCAGCATGTGCGCGGCGTCGTATTCCTTGTTGATGGTCTTGTCGCGGATCACGGCCCAGCCGGCAGTCTTGACCACTTCGACGTTGAGGCCGTGCTTGGCATAAAATCCAAGCGGCGCCGCCATGATGATCGGCGTGGCGCAGGTGATCGGGATGAAGCCGACCTTGAGATCCTTCTTCTCGGGCGCGCCGGTTTGGGCGAAGACCTCGGTGGCCGTCTTGAGCGGAAAGAACTGCGACAGCGCTGCGAGCGCGGTGGAGGCGCCGACCGATTTCAGGAAGGCGCGCCGCGCGGCGTCCTGCGGAAACATCGCGCGCATCACGGCCGAGGCAACGACGCCCTCGTAGCGCTTCTCCTCGCTCTCGACCGGCTCGCACTGCATGGTCGCTGTGGCCTGCGCGTGCTCCTGCGCCGAGCGGTGCTGGCCGCACACGCAGCCGGCCCCGAGATTGCGGTCGGCATCGAACGGATCATCGAACGTGGACATCGGACCTCCTGGGCATCGTTACGCTGCAAATTTACGCAAGGAGCATGCCATCGCCCGGCGACAGGCCAGTACCTTGATGTCGCGGCACTTTCCCTCGCACTTCCCTCACGCTTGGCCGCTACGAAAAATCGTGATAAACGATATTTCGTAATCCAATTACGAGATGTCGTAGCGATGACGACGGCAGTCCCCGTCCTTGAGGACGCGACTCAAACCGTGGATCCCCGCGTCGCGGCCTTCGAGGCCTCGGTCGAGGCGATGTTGCTGATCGATCCCTACGGCGATGGGATCGTCGACGCCAATCCCGCTGCCTGCGCCCTGCTCGGCTACGACCGCGCGCTGCTGCGCCAGACCAGGGCTTCCACGCTTCACGCCGGCGATCTTCCGGCCCTCACCGTGTTCACACAGGCCGTGCTGCACAAGGGCGCCTACTGGACCACGACGCTCACGCCGCGCCACGCCACGGGACAGAAGCTCACTCTCGAATATGCCGGCTGCGTGCTGCCGCATGACGGCGGCACCCTTGTACTGCTCACGCTGACCGACCTGGACGCCCGCCGCCGCCGCACTGTCGATGCCGCCGCCGAGGATCACATGCGCAGCGGTATCTCGACCTGGCAGCGGGTCGAGCGCGTGTTCCAGGACATCGAGCGCGAGAACCAGCTGATCCTGCGCGCCGCCGGCGAAGGCATCTACGGCGTCAATGCCGAGGGCAAGACCACTTTCGTCAACCCGGCGGCCGAGCGGATGCTGGGCTGGAGCGCCGAGGAACTGGTCGGCAAGGAAATCCACCCGATCATGCATCACACCCATCACGACGGTACTCCCTATCCCGCCCATGATTGCCCGATCTACGCGGCGTTTCGTGACGGCGCCGTGCATCAGGTCGACGGCGAGGTGTTCTGGCGCAAGGACGGCTCGCCAGCCTGGGTCGAATACACATCGACGCCCATTCGCGACCGCGGCGTGGTGGTCGGCGCGGTCGTGGTGTTTCGCGACGTCAGCCAGCGCCGCGAGGCGGACGAGAAACTGCATGCTGCGCTGGCCGAGGTTGATCGCCTGCGCGAGCGCCTCGAGCTGGAGAACGCCTATCTGCAGGAAGAAATCCGCATCGAGACCAATCCGCGCGGCATCATCGGGCGCAGCGAGGCGATCCAGAAGACGCTGCGCCAGGTCAAGCTCGTCGCGCCGACCACCGCGGCGGTGATGATCACCGGCGAGTCCGGCACCGGCAAGGAGCTGATCGCGCGCGCCATTCACGAGGATTCCACTCGCCGCGACCGGCCGCTGATCCGCGTCAACTGCGCCGCGATCCCGCGCGAATTGTTCGAGAGCGAGTTCTTCGGCCATGTCCGCGGCGCATTCACCGGCGCAATGCGCGACCGTATCGGCCGGTTCGAACTCGCCGACGGCGGCACGCTGTTCCTCGACGAGGTCGGCGAGATTCCGCTCGAACTCCAGGGCAAGCTCCTGCGCGTCTTGCAGGAGGGAAATTTCGAGCGCGTCGGCGAGGAACGCACGCGCGCGGTCGATGTCCGCGTCATCGCGGCCACCAACCGCGATCTCAAGCAGGAGGTTCAGCGCGGACGTTTTCGCGAGGATCTCTATTTCCGCCTCAACGTGTTTCCGATCGAGACGGTGCCGCTGCGTGATCGGCGCGAGGACATTCCGCTGCTGGCCCAGCACTTCCTGACGCGCGAGGCCAAGGCGCTGAAATCGAACCTGCGGCTGTCGGAAGGCGATGCGCGACGGCTGACGCGGTATGACTGGCCGGGCAATGTCCGCGAATTGCAGAACGTGATCGAGCGCGCCGCGATCCTGTCCCAGAACGGCCGCCTGCGGATCGACCTGCCCGACGGAGCGGGCATGCAGGCTCCGACCGGCTTCGCGCGCCAGGCGGTCGACGCCCGCCCGGCCGTCATGACTTCGTCGGAAATGCGCGACCTCGAGCGCGCCAACATCCTGACGGCGCTCAAGGCCTGCGCGGGAAAGGTGTTCGGCCCCGGCGGCGCGGCCGAACTGCTCGATCTCAAGCCGACCACGCTGGCGTCGCGGATCAAGGCGCTCGGGATTTCGCCCCGTCCGCGCGCCACGTGATTGCGCCGCTCAGGCCGCCTTCGGAGTCGCGGCAGCCATCGGCAATCCCTGCTCGATCGGGAGGGACGGATCGCGCGACCATTCGTTCCAGGAGCCGAAATACATCCGCACGTCCTTCACGCCGGCGTTCTTCAGCGCGAGGAAGGTGTTGGAGGCGCGCGCGCCCTTGAAGCAGTACAGATACACCGGCGTCGACGGCGTGATGCCGACGGTGGCACATTCCGCGAGGATCTCATCCTTGGACTTGAAGCGCGGGCCTTCGGCGGTCGGCTTCATCATGCGGTACCATTCCAGCCAGACAGCGCCGGGAATGCGGCCCTTGCGCGGGCAGAAATCCTTGCCGTACGGGGACGAGCTGTCGCCGATCCATTCGTCGACGTCGCGGACGTCGAGGATGGCGACGCCGGGCTTGCCGACCGCGGCCAGCATGGTCTTGGCGTCGATCAGGATCTCGCCCGCCTCGGGCACGATCGGGAACGAGGCCTTCACCGGCGTCGGAACCTCCGTGGTCACCGGCAGGCCCGCGCCAGCCCAGGCATCGAAGCCGCCATGCAGCACCTTGACCTTGGGATAGCCGAGCATGGTGAGCAGATAATAGCCGCGGCAGGACTGGCCGAAACCGGAATTCATCGACTGCTCGTAGACCACCGCCGTCTCCTTGCCGGAGAGGCCGGCCGCGCCAAAGGCGTCGGCGAACTTCGTCTTCAGCTCGCTGATGCCTTCCGGCGTCGAGGTCGCCAGGAAGGTGAAGATCTCGTGCACGTTGACGGCGTTGGGCAGGTGCCCAGCGCCATAGGCGTCGGGGTTGCGGGTGTCGATGACGACACAGGACTCCGTTTTCAGGAGATCGGCAAGTTCGCTGGCAGAGATCAGAACGTCCGTCATGGGCAGCCTCTCCGTTGAGGTGGGGTGGTTGGGGTCTTGGGTGGACTCTTCGAATGTCAGCTATCGGCGAGCATCTTGCGCAGCTGCTTGGTGGCGGGCGTGACGATCGCGACGAAATAGGCCTCGCGCAGCCGCCGCTGAGCGCGGTGGCTCTTGAGATAGCCGCGCGCGCCACAATGCAGCATCGCCGCATGGGCCGCCGCGACGCTGGCTTCGCCGGCGCGCAGCCGCAGCGCGACCACCTTGCGCCAATAGGTCTCCTCGGTGTTGTAGGGATCGCGCGCGAGCGCCATGGTCTCGGACTCGAGCTCGGCCGCGAGATCACGGAAATGCACCGGCTGCTGCGGCAGGTAGCGGTTGACGTGGCCGAGCGGCGCGTCGACCTCGTCCATGATGTTGATGCAGTCCTTGATCAGGCCGAGCGCCATGCCGGCCTGGAGCAGGATGAAGCCGGCACGGATCTTCTTGACGAAGGGTCCTGCGGGATCGGCGAGGATCAATTCGTCAGGCACGAACACGTCGCGGAACTGGATGCCATAGGTGCCGGTGCCGTCCATGGCGAGGAAGGGCTTGCACGGCGTCAGCGTGATCGCCGGGTCGGAGCAGTCCGCGAGGAACATGACAAGGCCGGGCCCGCCATTTGCGGTGCCCGGCTCGTCCTCGCGCTCGAAGATCGTGCCGAAATAGTGGTCGGGGCCGAGATTGGAAACCCAGGGCAGCGCGCCGCGGACGATGTAGCCGCCCTCGACCTTGCGCCCCTTCAGCTTCAGCTTCTCGATGCCGAAGAAGCTCTTCATCGGATTGGAGAGCCCGGTGCCGCCGAGCACGCGGCCGGTGGAGAAGGCATCGCCGAAGCGCTTGGCGAGCTTCACATTGGTCGAGTTCGCGGCGTACCAGACCAGCGCGTCCTGGCACCAGGTCATGAAGGCGGTGCTGCCGCAGACCTCGCCGACCGCCGCCATCGCCTGGATGGCACAGCGCAGATCGGCCGGGCCTTCCTGCGGCACGTGGCTGCCGAAGGCGCCGACCGCGCCGAACTTGCGCAGCACCTCGGCCGGATAGACCGAGCCGTCGTCGATGCCGGCAGCGAGCGGGGCGAGCTCGGATCGCGCGATCCGCGCCACCTCGCCGGTGATGGACGGTGCGGGATGATCTGACGCCTCGACCCGCTCTAAAGCCAGTGAACCCATGATCGTCTCCCGCACCCTGTCCTGCTGTTGCGCCTAGACGCCGACCTCGAGATTGACCGGCCGGGTGAAGGTGTTGGCGACCGGCGACCACTTCTTCACATGGGCGACCAGCGCGTTGATCTCGTCCTGCGAGATGCCCTCGCATTCCATGTCGACCTTGACGCGGACATCGGTGAAGCCGACCGGCTTGTCCGAGGTGTCGCCGGTGCCCCAGACCGCGGTGATGTTGAGGTCGCCCTCGAGCTCGAGTTCGAGCTTGTTGACGGTCCAGCCGCGATGCACGGCGTTGGCGTGCAGGCCGACCGCGAGGCAGGAACCGAGCGCGGCGAGCGAGGCCTCCGACGGATTCGGCGCGGTGTCGTCGCCCAGAAGGCCCGGGGGCTCGTCGACGATGTAGGGCGCGAGGTTGCGGATGTAATTGGCGTGGCGGAACTTGCCTTCCGCGACCGTCTTGCACTTCAAGGTCTTGATGACCTTGGGATTGGCCTTCCCGCTTGCAATCAGCTGCTCGAGACCATTCTTGTCGATGGGCGCGAGGCAACCCGTCAGCACTGTTTTCTGAACGACGGCAGTCATCATCTTCTCCCTGGCAGGCCGTGAAATCGGCAGGATACCGAACGGTCTGTTTCTCTGCATGGAGCATGCCAGTCGGCGCGAAAGACGAAAGCTGAGCCATTGGAGCCGGTTAGCGATCCCTGCCTGCGGACGCGCCAGCCGCGCCCTGCTCAAAGGCGATGCAGGCCGCTGCTCACCTGCGAAACTTTTCGGCGCGGAACAGATGCAGCTTGCTGATGCGGCGCGGCTGCGATTAAGTTGCCGACCATGCCCAAGTCCTCATCAAGCAAGTCCTCATTGAGCAAGTCCGCGCACGGCAAATCGTCATCGAAGAAGTCGTCAGGCGCGCCGCATGCGGGCACAGGCGACGACGAGTCCGCGCGCGGCCGCCTGCTCAACGCCGCGACGCATCTGTTCTGCAAGAACGGAATCAACGCGACCGGCATCGATGCGATCATCGAGGAAGCCGGCACCGCCAAGACCACGCTCTACAAGCTGTTCGGCTCCAAGACCAATCTCGTCAACGCGGTGCTGGAGAGCGAAGGCAAGCAGTGGCGCGAATGGTTCATCGCCGCCATCGAAGACGGCGGCGGCGACGCGCAGGCCAAGCTGACGCGCATCTTCCCGGCGCTGAAGACCTGGTTTGCGGAGGAGCGCTTCTACGGCTGCCCCTTCATCAATGCGGTCGGCGAGCACGACAAGGACCAGAAGCTGTTCCGCAACATCGCGCTGAAGCACAAGAAGATCGTGCTCGGCCACATCGAGAAGCTCGCCGGTGAACTCGGCTCGGCCGAGCCGGCGGTGCTGGCGCATCAGCTCGGGCTTCTCATCGACGGCGCCATCGTCGCGGCGATGGTGTCGCGCGATCCCGGCGTCGCCGACACCGCCGCCCTCGCCGCAAGCCCCCTGCTGAGCCAGTCCAGGGCGAAGAAGAAGCGCGCTGCCGACCATCTCGAAGCGGTGTGAGCGGCGCTAGACGCGTTTGCCCAACCCGCCGATGAACCGCGCCATCGCCGCGATCACCGGCTGCTGATCGCCCGCGAAGAACCAGTGATCGCTGCCCTCGAGTTCGACGAACTCAGCGCCGGCGATTCGCTGCGCCACGTCGCGGCCGGCGGCGATGCGCACGGCCTGGTCGCCATGTCGGTGCAGCACCAGCGTCGGCACCGAGATTTGCGGCAGCAGGGCGCGCACATCGGCATCGCGAAATGCCTGCAGCACGCCGGAGACGCTGATGAAATGGCTCGCGAACGGAAAAATTCACCCGCATGTCGACCGCGTCCTCCGGTTGGAGGACGCAAAGGATGCCATGCACGCCGTCGCCAATCGTACGGTGCAGGGACGCATTGTCCTCAAGATCAGATAAAGTATGGAAAGTACCGTCCAGAGAGGAAGCACCCGGTGAGCGAGATGATCATCGACCAGCGCTATTGCGGCCCTCCCAATTCCGGCAATGGCGGCTATGTCTGCGGCCGGCTGGCCCGCCACATTCCCGGCGGCGCGGAAGTGACGCTGCGCTCGCCGCCGCCGCTTCATACCCCGCTGCATGCCGTCGCGACGGGCGATCTGACCTGGGAGCTTCGCCATGGCGACCAGGTCGTCGCGACCGGCCGCGCGACCGAGGTCGCGCTGGCGCGCATGGAAACGGCCAGCTTCGAGGAAGCCCGCGCCGCCGAATTGCTGACGCCGGTCAAGCCGCACGAGCATCCGCTGCCGGGATGCTTCGTCTGCGGCCCCGCCCGGGCCCCGGGTGACGGCCTTCGCATCTTCGCAGGCCCGCTCGGCCGCCACGGGCGCAATGCGGTTCTCGCGGCGAGCTGGACGCCGGACGACAATCTGGCGGCCGAGGACGGTCTGGTCGCGCCGGAATTTCTCTGGTCGGCCCTCGATTGTCCGACCGGCTATGCCTGCAATTACGATCCGGCCACGGACGGCTTCGACAAGGCCCCGCTCCTGCTCGGCCGCATGTCGGCCCGTATCGAGGCGCGCCCGCGTCCGGGTGAACGCTGCATCATCACGGCCTGGCCGACCGGCCGCGACGGCCGCAAGCGCACCGCCGAGGCCGCCGCGCATGACGAGGCCGGGCGATTGCTGGCGGTGGCGCGGACGACCTGGATCGAGGTCGACCGCAGGATACAGCTCGGAGCCTCGGCGACGGTTGCCTAGACGGAACGAGCGCGGCCGTGGTGGCGGCCGCGCCAGTTCAGGGCGGGGTTGCCACGCCGTGGCGTAGCGCCGCTCCGCCTCCCTGTCCCGCCCGCGCGGCCGCCCGGCTCATCAGCCAGACGATCGCGGCCCCGAGCAGCGACATCGCACACATCGGCGCAAGGCCGAGCGCAATGCTGCCCGTCGACTGCTTGACCATTCCGATCACGAGCGGCGCGACGAAGCCCGAAATATTGGCGATGGAGTTGATGGTTCCGAGCGCCGCGGCGGCGGTCTTCGGGTTGGTCCATTCCGAGACGAGAGCCCAGAACGGTCCCTTGACGCCGTAGCCGCCGAGCAATGACAGCGACAGTCCCAGCACCGCCAGGGGCAGCGAGCTGGCCGTGGCAGCCAATGCCAGCCCGAGTGCGGCCGTCAGCAGCGAGAGCATCGTATGCCAGACCCGCTCCATCTGCCGGTCGGAATGCCTCGACCACAGCACCATGCCGACGGCGGCAATGCCGAACGGAACCGCGGTGACGAACCCGGTCTGCAGGTCCGACAGGCCGAAGGACTTGATCATCTGCGGTTGCCAGAAGGCAAGACCGTAGCCGGTGGCGAGGCTGCAGGCTGATACCAGGCCGAGAAGCAGGACGCGCGGATCGACGATGGTGCGCCAGACACTCTGGTGGCTGGAAGAGCCATGGAGCTGCGCCTCCGCGGCAAGTCTGGTTTGCAGCCAGTTGAGTTCGGCAGCGTTGAGCCATTTTGCATGGGACGGCTTGCTGGGAAGCCAGATCAGCACGACGATGCCGAGACACACTGTCGGAAGGCCCTGCAGGATGAACAGCCACTGCCAGCCACGCAGACCGAGCCAGCCATCCAATCCGAGCATGACGCCGGAGATCGCCGATCCGAAGAAACCGGCCAACGGCACCGATATGGAAAACAGGCTGATCACCTTGGCGCGATAGGCGGCCGGACACCAATAGGTCAGATAGAGCAGCGCGCCGGGAAAGAACCCGGCCTCGGCCAGACCCAGCAGCATCCGCGCGCCGTAGAGCGACCATGGCCCGACGACGAATGCGGTGCAGGCCGTCACGAGCCCCCAGGAAATCATGATGCGCGCGATCCACAGCCGGGCGCCGACACGCTCCAGCATGAGATTGCTCGGGATCTCGAACACCACATAGGTCAGGAAGAACAGGCCGGCGGCCCAGCCGTAATCGACGCTGGTGAGGCCCAGATCGTGATTCATGCCGAGGGCCGCGAAACCGATATTGATGCGGTCGAGATAGGCGATGAAATAGGACACGAAAAGCAGCGGCACGATGCGCAGCATCACCTTCCGCATGGTCGCGCGTTCGAGCCCGGCGATTTCGTCCGTCGCGGCATCGATGTGTTGAGGAGCTGGTTCCGACATCTGGTCCTTCGCGGTGGAATTCAGTTTCAGGCGGCGCACGGGCGTGGTCTAGCTATCGCCGTCCAGCGCGGACGGATGGCGCGCTAGCGGGGTGACGGTGATCTGCATGAACGGAAACAACGGCAGTTGTCTCAGCAATTCATGGAGTTCGTCGTTGGAGGCCGCGTCGAAGATCGAGACGTTGGCATAGCGCCCCACGACCCGCCAGATGTGCAGCCATTTTCCGTCCCGCTGCAGCTTGTGGCAGTACGACTTCTCCTCGGCCTGCAGCCGCGCGACGGCTTCCGGGCTGGTGTCGTGGGGGATGTTGACGGTCATTTCCACGTGAAACAGCATGTTGCTACGCCTTGACTTGCACGGACCGGGAACAGTCGCGCCGGTAGAAGTTCAGCTTGTCCTCATCGAGCTCCACGCCGGTGCCGCAGCCTTCCGGCAGGTGGATCGCAAAGTCCTTCATCACGGGTGGCGAGGTCACGATGTCGTTTTCGAGCAGGCGCGGGCCGAACAGCTCGCATCCCCACTTCATCGACGGCAACGTCGCGAACAGCTGCAGATAGGCCGCGGTACCGACTCCCGTCTCCAGCATGCAGCCGCCATACAAGGCGAGCCCGGCTCCGGCCGCGACGGCGGCGATGCGGCGGGTCTCGGCATAGCCGCCCGACTTCGTGACCTTGAGCGCGAACGTGTCGGCCGCAGCGGCGCGAACGTGGGCGATCGCATCGTGCGAACTCGCCACGCCCTCGTCCGCCATCAGCGCAATCGCCGTCGACGCCTTCAGCCGCGCCATTCCATCCACATTCCAGCGCGGCAGCGGCTGCTCCACCAGCGCGACGCCGGCCTCCTCGAGCGGCGACAGAAATCGCCGCGCCGTCTGCTCATCCCAGCCCTGGTTGACGTCGATCCGGATCGTCGCGCGGCCGGCGAAGGCTTCGGCGAGCTTCACGACATGAGCCACGTCGCGCGCAGGATCGCCGAAGCCGATCTTGACCTTGAAATGGCGGTGCAGCCGGCGGCGCAGCATGTCCTCGCCCTCCTCGATGTCCCGCTCGGTATTGCCCGAGGCGAGGGTCCAGGCGAGTTCGATGGCGCGCTCCACCGGGCCTCCGAGAAGGTCGGCGACGGATTGTTGCCTGGCGCGTGCGACCAGATCGTAGATGGCCATGCCGACCGCTCCGCGCGCGAAGGCATTGCCCGTGACGCTTCGCGCCAGGCGCTGCTCGATCACATTGAGCTGTGTCGCATCCTGCCCGATCAGAACCGGCGCGATGTACTGATCGATATTCGCCTTGATCGCCTCGGTCGATTCCTCGCCCCAGCGCGGGCCTCCGATCGTCGCGGCCTCGCCGATCCCAAACAGTGAACCGGCATGGACCCGCACGATCACGTAGTTCTGCGCCTCGACGGTGGCAAAGGCGAGCTTGTGCGGCCGACGGGTTGGAACGTCGACCAGGATGGTTTCGATGCGCTCGATCTTCATGATGTTGTCTCGACGGGTTCAGCCCGGCTGACCGCAATCGTCTCGGCCGCACGGCTGTAATGCGGGATATCGGCGCCTCGGTCGCAGCAGTGCGAGCGCAGCTCTTCGGTCGGGGGGACCGCGGCCGGACCAGGATCAGGGGACGGGAATTGGTGGACGTTCAACGCAGGTTTCCTCCCGGACGGCATCTCATGTGCCTCGATTGCCGGGACAAACTGCACACCCCATGGCAATAGACCAAGGCATTGACAGCGATAGCTTCAATAGATTTTTATAATAGGATGGACCTGCGACGGCTCCGATACTTCCTGGCCGTGACGGAGCACGGCAGCATGGCAGCGGCGGCCAGCGCCATCGAGATGGCGCAGCCGACGCTGTCGCAGCAGATCAGGGCGCTGGAGGATTCACTGGGCAGCGTGCTGTTCGATCGCACCGGCCGCGGCATGCAATTGACCGAGCCGGGGCGGGTTCTGCTCGCGCATGCCCAGCGCCTGGTCGCCCAGGCCGAGGCGGCGCGGACCGCGGTGCTCGAGCTCGAATCCGGGGCGGTCGGCACCGTCCGCGTCGGCGTCATCCATACCTACAACACGGCCTTCCTGCCGCGGGTGCTCGGCGAGTTCGCGCGGCGATTTCCCGGTGTTTCGCTCCTCGTGGAAGAAGCGACGGCGAGCGAGATCGAGAAGGCCGTGATGCTCGGGCACTACGATTTGGGGCTGGCCTTTTCACCGACGCGGTCGACCGAGATCGCGAGCGACGTCCTGTTCGACGAGGCCCTGGTGCTTGTCACCGGCAGACAGGACCCGCTTGCGGATCGCTCGGCGATCGAGCTTGGCGCCCTCGCCGGGATTCCCCTCGCCTTGCTGACCAGGGCGTTTTCAACACGGCGTCTGCTCGATACGGCGGCCGGCGACGATATTGTGCTGAATGTCCGGCTCGAGATGAACTCGATCGAAGCACTGCTGGAGTTGGCCCGGCAAGGCGTGTTTCCTACGGTGCTGGCAGACAAGAGCCTCGTCGGCCGCCCCGATCTGGCGATGATCCCGATCACGCGGCCCCACGTCAGACGCTCTGCAGCGCTATTGTGGGATACGCATCGCTATCAGACCAAGGCGACCCGGGCGTTCATGGAGATCGCCCGCAGCGTGATCAAGGACGTGAGGTAGGCCGGCGGTGCCGGCAGATCTTCCCGAATTAACATTCCGTCAAGCACGGCTTGCGATCGGACGCGATCCGTAAAGAGGGCCTTAGGACCCCCTCGGGTTTGGTCTCCCCGAGACAAGGGGACGCTCCGGAATGCCGTCCGACGAGGGACGATATAGCTTGCCACGCTGGCGCATCATGCGCTGGTTGACCGACGTCGGGCCCGACGTCCCGGCCGACATTCGTGCCGCCCTCATCGCACAGCTCTTCGGCGCGCTCCCGATCTTCATCGGCGGCGCCATCAATTCCGTCGCGATCGCGGCCATCATCGCCTATCGTCAGCAGACCGCGCTGCTCGTCGCCTGGTTCGTGCTTGAACTCGCGATTTGCCTGACGCGCGTCGCGATTCTGGTCGCCGCGCATCGCGCGATCCGGCTGCATCGGCCCACCCCGACCGATTTTCATCTCCTGTTCTCGATGGCCTGGAGCCTGAGCCTCGGACTGGGCGCGATCGCCAGCATCGCGAGCGGCGACTGGCTCGTCGCGATGCTCGCATCGGTATCCAGCGCAGCCATGATCGGCGGCATCTGCTTCCGCAATTTCGGCGCACCGCGATTTGCCGTAATCATGATGCTGATCTGCCTCGGCCCCGTCGTGGTGTACATCGCTTTTCTCGGCCAGCCGCTGCTCTATATCATGATCTACCAGATCCCGATGTATCTGGCGGCCATGGGGGGCGCAGGCTTCCGGCTCAACCGGATGCTGATCACGACCATGCGGGCCGAACGCGAGAACAGCCACCGCGCGCACCATGACGCACTTACGGGGCTGCTGAACCGCGCCGGATTGATCGATGCGCTGGAGACCAAGCTCGCGACATCCCGTCGTGAGAGCCGCCCCTTTGCCCTGTTCTTCTCGGATCTCGACGCATTCAAGCCGATCAACGACACGTTCGGGCATGCCGCAGGCGACCAGGTGCTCAAGCTGGTCGCCGAAAGGTTGCGCGAGGCGGTGCCCGAAGGCTCTGCGATCGCAAGAATGGGCGGCGACGAATTCGTTGCGCTGATCGACGGCATCACGGCTGAAGAGGCGCTGGCGATGGGACAACGCATCGTCGGCGACATCGCGGTGCCCTATCAGGTTGACGGCGAGACCTGCGCCATTGTCGGCGCAAGCGTGGGTATCGCCCTCTCCCCGGATCATGGTTCCGGCGTTGACGAATTGCTTGCCGTCGCGGACGCGGCGCTCTACGAGGCGAAATCCAGCGGCAAGTCACGCTGCTGCCTGGCGTCGACCGATGTGGGCCTGGCCGCGCTGCGCCGGCTCCACGACGGCAGCAAGCGCGGCATGAGCGGGACAACAGCCGCCGCCTGAGCGCGATCGGTCGAACCACAAGCGCAATCGCGCAGGCTGACGCGAGCTACTTGCTCTCCTCCATCATCCCCGCAAGCCGCACCAGCTCCGCCTCGATATCCCGCTCCACATCCGCCGCGCGGATCTCCACCACGCGATAATCCCGCGCCTCCAGCCAGGTGCGCCGCGCCGCACGGTCCGCCGCGATGGTCTCGCCCTCGCCCGGATTCACCAGTTCGATCGCGATCCGGTGCGGGAAGGAGACGAAGTCCGGGATATGGCGGCCCACAGGGGTCTGGCGCTTGAACCCACCCGCAAAGCGACGGTCGCGGGTCAGGGCCTGCCAGAGCAGGCGCTCGGCGTCGGTCGGGTTGCGGCGGAGCAGGCGGGCGAGGCCG
>VYLE01000166.1_pt1 | contig 59856 bp, 63 predicted proteins | sample 5114391 | NCBI WGS metagenome assembly VYLE01 (sample SAMN12291771, study PRJNA351875) | freshwater metagenome | isolation source: freshwater lake | place: USA: Michigan, Kent Lake | collected 2013-08-15 | reverse complement strand
GCCTGTACATGAAGACCTTTTAACGAGTGGGTTTAGAACCCACTCAAGGAGATCCCGCGAGTTTTGATTCAAGCCTATTGAAAGACCTGACCTCCGGCTTCACACGGCAGTCGGTCTTGAGCACACCGGGCATGAGGACAGCTAATCCTTATGAAAACACGAAGCAGCCACGTCTGCCCCGATTAACCCCGCTTACCCATCCCCAACCGGTGTCGCCGCTGCAGCAACAACGCCCTCTCGTCGGAGATGGGACTAGGTTATGGGCGGTTTGGTGGATGGGGGATAAGTTTTGTTCTGTCCCTGCTGAAGCACCCTATGTCATCCCCGCCGAAGCGAAGCGCAGAGCGGGGACCCCCTAGGACTTTGCGGCACAAGGTCCCCGATAGGCTGACGCCTTCGGGGATGACAAGACGCGGGACTGAAGGGGTATCTCAGCATGAGCGCGTCGCTCCGTGAGTGTGAGCCCCTCACACCCCGTTTACTTGACCTTTTGATCTCGCGCTCATACCTAAGCGACATGACCGCACGTCCTATTCTCACCGTTCCGAACCCTATTCTGAAGCAAATCTCTACCCCGGTTGCGGCGGTGGATGATGCCATCCGCGCTTTGATGGATGAGATGCTGGAGAGCATGTATGAAGCTAAGGGCATTGGCTTGGCCGCTGTACAGATTGGCGAGCCCGTCCGCGTGATCGTGATGGACCTTGAATGGGGCAAGGCTGACGCGCCAGATCACCGTGCGCCGCGCTTTTTTGTGAACCCTGAAATCATTTGGCGCAGCGACGATTTGGCCCCCTATGAAGAGGGTTGTTTGTCAGTTCCCGAATATTATGACGATGTAGAGCGCCCCGCCAAAGTGCGCTTGCGCTATCTCAACCGCGACAATGAGCTGGTCGAGGAAGATGCCGAAGGCATGTTCGCGACCTGTATCCAGCATGAGATGGACCATTTGGAAGGCGTTTTGTTCATCGATCATCTCTCGCGCCTGCGCCGGGACCGCGCCTTGGCCAAAGTGAAGAAGATCAAGCGGGCTGCGTGAGCCCAAATTGACCTCTGCTTCGCCCCTTCGCCTCATCTTCATGGGCTCCCCCGATTTTGCGGTGCCGACCTTGGCAGCCTTAGTTGAAGCTGGTCACAAGATTGCTTGTGTTTACTCCCAACCGCCTAAGCCAGCAGGACGCGGCAAAGCGCTGCGGCCTACGGCGGTGCATGCGTGGGCGCAAGCGCGCGGTATCGAGGTGCGCACTCCATCGAGCTTGAAGGGCGCAGAGGCACAAGCGGAATTTGCCGCTGTGGAGGCCGATGCCGCGATCGTGGTTGCTTACGGTTTGATCCTACCCAAAGTGATTTTGGACGCGACCCGCTTAGGCTGCTTCAATCTGCACGGGTCACTTCTGCCGCGCTGGCGTGGGGCAGCGCCGATGCAGCGGGCCATTGAAGCGGGCGACGTTGAGACCGGCGTACAAGTCATGGCGATGGAAATTGGCCTCGATACTGGCGGCATCTATGCTACCGCCCGCACGTCAATCAGCGCGCAAGATACCACAGGCACCCTGCATGACCGCCTTGCAAGCCTTGGGGCGGCTTTGATGGTTGAGGCTTTGCCGCAGATTGCGGCAGGTGCATTGCCCTGCGTCCCGCAAGCTGAGGACGGTATTACCTATGCGGCCAAGATCGACCGGGCTGAGACCAAGATTGATTGGGCAAAGCCTGCAGACGTCCTAGACCGCGCTATTCGCGCCTTTTCACCCTTTCCCGGCGCTTGGTGCCTTTTGCCCGATGGCGCACGGGCGAAGATCCTCCTGTGCCAAGCAGAAGCAGGCGACGGTGCTGCGGGGACTGCGTTGGATGACCGCCTCCTCATCGCTTGCGGACAAGGGGCGTTACGCCTTTTGAAAATCCAACGCGAAGGCAAAGGGGCTTTGGATGCGACTGATTTCTTGCGTGGAAATCCGGTTTCCGTTGGAAATATTTTTTCCTGAAGCTATCGCTTAAAAACAAGTTGCAAGATTAAAAAATCGTACTTAGGCTGTGCTGCATTACTGCCCTTAACGGGTGATATTTTTAGAGCAATTTTTATGGGGGTGACTATGCTTTCTCAAGCGAAGCGCTTTTTTTTAGGCGTCACCTGTTTGGCTTTTAGCGTTGGGCCTGTTTTCGCTGACTCAACCAACTCAACGTCCAATGATCCTATGATTGCCTACCGTGCCTATGATCAGGCGGTGGCTGAGGGCAAGCTGACCGACGCTGCCGCTTATGCCCAAGTGGCGTGGAAAAATGCGGAGACCACTTGGGGTCCCACGAATGCCAATACGGCAGGCTTGGCCTTTAACGCAGCTTGGTCGCTGGCCCTGATCGGAAAGGCACCAGAAGGGCTGGAGCCTGCAAAGCGTGCGGTTGAACTCGCCGAGGTCGGGGCGAAAGCCTACCAAGCCTCGGAAGCGCAGTTTCTTTTGGCCTATGTTGAGTTTGAGGCCGCGACGACACGTCAATTGCCTAAGAAAGCGCAAGCCATCGACGTCGCTGCCCAAGCGGTCGAGGGGACTTGGGGCGATATGCTGGTTGCCGACGCCTTGTTGCGGGCGTCCATCCACTTTTCGGTGACCGGCAGGTCTAGCCTTGGTGCGAAACTCGCAGAGCGAAGCGCGGCAGAAGTGCAGCGATTAAATCCGAAGGACGTTGACCGCTTAGCACTCGTCAATTTGGCACGAGCCGTCTCTAAATTGTCTGATCAAAATAAATTGTTGGTGGCCTATGAGGATATCCTAAAGGCGCGGATTGCTTATGGACCCATGCGTCAGTCAGATGATCCAACATGGGGTGCTTTGAGTGCTTGGCAAATGGTGGTGAATGGTTTGATTCAGGCCACTAATTCCTCAAACGAAGGTACGGCAAGCAGGATTAAATGGAGCCGTTCTGAACCCCGAGATATGACAGCAGAAGAGCTGGCTAAAGTCATGAGTCCAAGGCCAGAATGTGCGGGTTTCACAAAGTTTAAGCGCAAACGGGTTGGGCGCGATATTGAGCCCATGCAAGTCGGCTATTTCACGGTGAACTTAGGCGGCGTGCAGGTCCTGACGGACCTTGCGCCCGATGGCAGGGTCATCCGTCCGCGCGTCATTGGTGCCGTGCCTGATTCCTCTTATGCCGAGGCGACCCTCAATGGGATTTCAACTTGGCAGTTCGATCTTCCAGCCAATTTACCTGCGACTTGCCTCAAGGATTATGATATTTCGGTTGTTTTCACGATGTATTGAGGCTTGCCCTTCAAGCAATAATATCCGGCGTCAATTGGTCTTCCCAGTGCGCAATTTCGTCTTTGAGCGCGAGTTTGCGGCGTTTGAGGCGCATGATGCCAATTTGGTCATAGGGCGCGGTCTCTTGTAGGGCTTGGATCGCACCGTCTAGGGCGCGGTGTTCCTCACGTAGAGCGAAAATTTTGGCCTCGAAGCGTTCTGCATCGGCATCTTCGGAAGGTGAAGTCCAGTCGCTTGCCATTAGGCTTCCTCATTCTGAGCGCGTGCCAAGTTATCAAACCGATTGCCCAGCATGGGCGAGGCGCTTCAACAGTGCGTCTAGCGCCGCGTCAAGAGGGACATGGGCTGCACGGACGCATTGGATCAGGCCGTCATAGCCACTTAAGGGCTGCCCCTTAATTTCGCTTAAATGCAAAATCTGCAAAATCGTTTGTTCGGAGGCTAATTCAGCAGCCAATAATTGAAACCGGGTTTCGGCGACCAAAGTGTGCGGCTCGGTCTGGGGTTCGGCTTTCAGGGCGCGTCGGCGTTGGCGCAGCGGCGTCACCAGTTGTCGCGTTAGTTTTTGTGCCAAGCGCTGAGTATCGGTGGCCTCAAACCCTTGCCCAAGGCGGGCCCGATAGAGGGCAAAGATCAGATAAGTCACGTCCAGCCCATAGCGGTCTTGCGCTGACAGGCAATCCGCTTCCACCCCATCTTGGGCGTAGAAGGCCAGCGCAAAGTCCCAGATGGTGAGGCTTGGATCGTGCTTAGACGGGCCCGACATCTTCCCCCCAACGCTTGATGCCTTTGACCTCAAACCCGAGAAGATCGAGGGCACGGCCTACCGATTGGGTGACGACCGCATCAAGGGTTTCCAATTGGGCATAGAAAGCAGGCACAGGCGGGAAGATGATGCCGCCCATTTCGGTGACGGCTGCCATCGTGCGAATATGACCCAAATGATAGGGCGTCTCGCGCAACATTAGCACAACCCGCCGGCGTTCCTTTAGTTGAACGTCTGCTGCCCGCGTCAACAGGTTAGAGGTCACGCCGGTGGCAATCTCACCCATGGTACGTACCGAGCAGGGCGCAATCAGCATGCCGTCTGTCTTAAACGAGCCTGATGCGATCGAGGCCCCCACATCGGCGATCTTGTGCACGTAAGAGGCGCGACTCTTCAATGCGGTGGAGTTGGGCAAGCCCTCTGAAGCGAGAGTCAGTTCGGCCGCTTTGGTCAGTACAAGGTGTGTTTCGACCCCAAGCTCGGCCAGCATGTCCAAGGCGCGGACACCATAAACAGCGCCCGAAGCTCCACTTATCCCTATTATCAAGCGCTTTGACATGATCGTGATAAACCTTGTTTGGCATGCGACAAAAAAGTACTTGGCGATTCCCCTATCACGTGTTTCCCTACAGGTCTCTGAACGCAAAGGAGGCCGCCACATGGCGATAGAAGCGCATATCCGTGAATTGTCCGATAAACACGCAAAGCTTGATTTAGCGATCCAAAACGAAATGAAAAGCCTAGCCTCAAGTGACGCACAGATTGCCGCTCTAAAACGACAGAAACTCAAGCTGAAAGAAGAGCTTGAGAATTTGCGACGACGACACTGAAATTTCTCATATCCGGAAGAAAGGGGTCCAGCCGGACCCCTTTTTGTTTGGGGCTAGGTGCCCGCCTTCTTACGACCCTGGCTTCACCACAATCTGCATTTGCCAGATTTGTTCGGCAGGCTTTCCAGCCTCAAACTCCCATGGCCGCGCATAGCGCAGAACCAAGGCTTGGCCCGCCGTGCCTTGCAAATCGGTCGGGCCAGAGATGGTTTTGAAGTGGAAGCGACTCCAATCATTACCGCCAACCATGCGCTGTGCCCGCCCTTCAGGGTTCTCGGGCTCTGACGTTTTGTCGACCAAGACCACGCCCGCAGGCAAGGTCTGTACCTCCCACGAATAGCCTGCCGTGGGCGTACCCAGTAATTTCACCTCAAAGCTCTGCCCGGCATTCAGCGTCGTGGTGGTGCCCGTGTCGGCAACGGTAAAAATCATCGCCTTGGACTTTTCGGCTTGAGGCTGATTGGCGCAGCTACTGAGGGCTAAAAGCCCTAAGCTAAGCACAGCCAGTGATTTGATGTTGCTCACGATCAAAACCTTTCAGTCCCATATCTGGGCAATGACAACGGGGACTAAAAGCGAGCCGCCCAAGCCTCAATCGCCTCAGCATGGGCCTGCTTCTCGGCTGAGGTCAAATAGCTGCCGGTGAAGCTGTTATGCGCCAAGCACACCAATTCATCTTTACTGAGGTCCAAAGCCTTGGCGATGGCATGCCAATTGGCGTTGAGATACCCGCCGAAATAGGCCGGATCGTCAGAATTGATCGTGGCTTTTAGGCCCTTTTCCAGCATCGTCCGCAGGGGGTGCTGGGTGAGGTCATGCACTACGCACAAGGAAAGGTTCGACAGCGGGCAGACGGTCAAGGTCAGCCCATCTTGGGCGATGCGCGCCACCAAGGCTTCATCCTCTAAGGCGCGATTGCCATGGTCGATGCGCTCGATTTTGAGAAGATCGAGGGCTTCCCAAACATAGGCGGGTGGGCCTTCTTCGCCGGCATGGGCAAAGAGATGCAGGCCCTTGCCGCGCGCCGCTTCAAAGACGCGCGCAAATTTAGACGGTGGGTGCCCGACTTCGCTGGAATCAAGGCCGACGCCAAAGATATGGGCCAGATAAGGCTCTGCCGCTTCTAAAGTGGCAAACGCTGCTTCTTCGTCCAAGTGGCGCAGGAAGCAGAGAATAAGTTTTGAGCTTACCCCCAATTGGGTCTCGCCATCGTCCAAAGCCCGCGCGATACCACCAATGACCACCCCTATCTCAATGCCGCGATCGGTATGGGTTTGGGGGTCAAAGAAGACTTCGACATGGCGGCAAGCATCGGCGGCAACCCGCTTCAGATACGCCATGGTTAGATCGTAAAAATCTTGCTCGACCTGGAGCACGCCTGCGCCTTGGTAATAGATGTCGAGAAAGTCTTGTAGATTGGAGAAGCTATAGGCGGCGCGGACTTCTTCGACGCTGTTGAACGGGATGGCGATTTTGTTGCGCTGGGCCAAAGCAAACATCAGTTCGGGTTCCAACGAGCCTTCCAAATGCAAGTGAAGCTCTGCCTTAGGCAAGCCAACGATAAAGGCGTCACGGTTAAAAGTGGTCATCAGGATCCCCGGGTGCGTGGTTGGCGCGGCAAGGCCAAATGGCCCTAACGGACAGGTCACAGGCCTTCTAAATCATCACGCCTTTTGCGCAACTGCTTTGTGGGGTGATTGGATGTGGCTGAGCCTAGTTTAAGGCCTCCGGCGTTGTGGCATCTGGCTCATCAATCATTGCCGCCACCGCTTCCCAATGATCGGCCATTTCAAGGTCGCCCATGGCGGCGGCTTCGGCAGCCCGCATAACCGCAATCACAGCGCCATCTTCGCCATAGCGCGCCTGCAAGAGGCGGGCGGCATGGGTGATGGCGTCAGGCGCGCTCACAGGGAGGATAGTCCGGCTTCCATCGTTCGGAATGTGTAAGCAAGGCCCAGCTTTTCAAGGGCAGAGTGATCAGCGGCCGCAGTTTGATGGGCGCAGACATCGGCAGGAGCCGAGCGTGTTTCAATCGCCAAGGCCTTGCCCGTTGCCACTTCGCTGGCCTTGGCTACGGCAGTAGCAGAGGTCAAGGACCCGCTGCCGACATCAAAGAAGCCTGCATGGCCTTGCAATACGATCTGGGCGATCACATTGGCTGCATCCTCAACATGCACCCAATCGCGGCTGGCTTCCCAGAGGGTCAAAGGCCGGTCGGCCCCTGCATGTTCAAGGGCCCGATGCGGCAGACTGGCGAGCGCGCCTTTGTGCCCTTCGCCCTGGCCGTAGACGGAAGCCAAGCGGAAGCCTGTGGCAATTGGGGCGGCATCTGGGCCTGTGCCTAGGCTCGCGGCAAAATAGTCAAATGCTTGCTTGGCGCGGCCAAAGGCGGTTTTGGGCTGGAAGCCAGCAATTACATTCGGATCCGTGGAAAGGTCCGGCGTTGCATCGCCATAAACCTGCATGGACGATGCCCAATAGATCGCCCGCTGTTTAGCTACGGCATAGTCCCATACGCGGCGAGGCAGATGGTAAGAAGTCTCAAACAAAGCATCCACATCGCCCGCGCTGTGGCCCGCGTCGGCAAAGCACAAAACGCCAGCGACTTCGCGCCAAGCCCGGTCGAGATGCTTCATCAGATCGTCTGGAGCCCAAAGATCCGCCATCTTTGCAGGCAGATTGGCCCATTTGCCTGAACCGCTGGAGCCTAATTGGTCGCAGATGATCACGTGTGCGCTACCATCATCTGCCAAATGCCGCGCTACTGCGCTGCCAACGAGGCCTGCGCCGCCTATGACGATGAATTTCCGACCTTGAGAGGGCATTTTGACATCCGCTTTGTGTTAATCTTACACATTGGCACCCAATGTGTGTGAATTTCGCACATTTACGAGCGAAATTCACCGCTGTCTAGCGGCTTGGCAGCTTGGGTTGCAGGCACCATATTACCTGCATGACCGATCAATCGCGCCCCAGCACTCCCGCTACGATTTCCCCCTTGCGGTTGTTTGCCTATGCGCTGCCCGCGGTGCCCATCGCTGCTTTGGGCCAACCTTTTTACATGTTTGCACCGACCTTTTATGCCAAGGAAGTTGGCATTGGAGCAGGCATGATTGGCCTTATCCTGTTGATTGTGCGCGTGTTAGATGCGGCGAGCGATTTAGCAGCAGGCCGCTTGTCGGACCAAACGGGTGGCCGCTTTGGGCGGCGCAGGCCTTGGGTTCTTCTGGCAAGCCCGCTGGCAGCTTGGTCGGCCTATATGATTATGACGCCACCGGATGGGGCAGGGGCGGCCTATTTTGCGCTTTGGACCTTGCTGGTTTCGATTTCGTGGGCAGCCATCACCTTGCCCCTGAATGCGTGGGGCGCAGAGCTCAGTCCTGATTATCGCGAGCGGATTGTGGTAACGGCGTGGCGCGAGATTGCCACGGTTTTGGGGGTGATTGGCGCGGTTGGTCTTGTCGCGATTGTCTCAAACGGCGGACCGCTTCGCGAAGCTTTGGCGATGCTCGGTCTGTTTGCAGCGGTCACGACACCTTTGGCGTGTGGCATCTGCGTGCTTTTGGTGCCGGACCCCCCTTTGACCGCAAAGCCGGTGGCCAGTTTGAAAGAGGGGCTGAAGGATTGCGCGGGCAATGAGCCGTTTCGGCGCTTAGTTGTGGCTTATGTGATCAATGGCATTGCCAATGGCCTGCCAGCCACTTTGTTTCTCTATTTCGTGTCTGAGCGTTTGGGCCGTCCAGACCTGCAAGGCGCCTTGTTGGGGACCTATTTTCTTGCAGGCCTAATATCTGCACCTTTTTGGGCTTGGATGGGTGGACGATTTGGCAAAGACCGCGTGTGGCGCTGGGCGATGGTTTGGGCCTGCTTGATTTTTGCTTTGGCGCTGGGCGTTACCGGGCCAAAGGATTGGATCTTGTTCTTGATTGTCTGCGTCGGCTCGGGTCTTGCCTTGGGTGCTGACATCGTGCTGCCTGCCGCCATGCAGGCCGACGTGGTCGACCTCGATGAGCTAAAAACCGGCCAAGCACCCAGAACCGGCCTTTACTTCGCGCTGTGGAGCGTGGCGACCAAGCTTGCTTTAGCGGTAGCGGCCGGGGTGGCCTTTGGAATCTTGGGTCTGGTGGGTTTCAACACCCAGGGCGGCAGCCAAACCGAGTTGGCGCTAAACAGCCTTGTCGCGCTCTATTGCGCCATCCCAATTGGGCTGAAACTCATCTCGATCTTTTTGATGCGTGACTTCCCGATTGACGCAACCGAACAGGCCCGCATCCGGGCCGAGATTGCGGACAACCGTCGGAATTCAAGCGTTTAGGCCTATTCGCGAGGCGATCCGGTAAGCGTAGTTACCTTGCGATAATCAAAGCTTTGGCCTGCAATCTTGAACGCTGTGCGTACCCAGCGCCCCGTCCCGTCGTACCACAGGTCTGTATTGACCGCACCGCGTACCCGGTAGTGATTGGCCCGAACCGGGGTGCCACCAATTTGCAGCACTTCTTCGCCAACCCGATTCACATTGACGCGGCTTAGCTTGCCATCGCGGCTATCGAGGAGGCGGGTTTGATTGATCGTGCTGAAACGCCACCAGCTGGACGGCAGCAGGCTTGCCGGCGCACTGCCTTTGAAGCCGGTCCCGTCGACGACCAGGTCTGTGCCGCGCAAATTCGCCGCGACAGACTTGCTCGACCGATTTTCTTTGTCGGTGCAGTTCAGGCTGGTGAGTTGGGTGCCGCGCCAAGCTTCTTCGCAACGATGGCGATAGGTGAAGCCGATCGGGCCAATTTTCCCTGCCATATCGATCGCAATGCGAACATTGGTGATATCGGCAGATTTAGAAACCGTCACGCTGTGACGACCTACGGGCTTGCCATTCATCAGAATTTCAAACTCGGTCCGTCCCGGCGTCGTGGCGGCCGCGGCGCTTGACGTTATCGCTGTGCCACCCAGCACAAAGACGGCGGTAAAAAGACACTTCTGGAGGGTACTTTTGGAAAACATTGCAAAACCTCGTTCGATGAAAGCTAAGAAGAGTATCCGGCGAAAATCAATTAAAACGGTTAATCAACCAGCCTAACGGGCCCTTCAAGCGTATTGGGCCGGTCTGCGCGATCAAACAAATGCAATCGCCACCCTTGGCTGCACCCGGTTGATGCTCGCTGTCTTCATCATGCACCAATAAATCACCGCGGCGATAAACTTGGTTCCCATCGTCCAGAGCGCCTGAAAGGACAAGCGTGACTTCAAGGCCTGCATGGCCATGTTCTGGAACCTTGCGACCCGCTTCTAGCTTCAGCAATCCAGCATCACTGCCGGGCAAGGGCATCATCAACATCCCAGCCAAGTTGCGACGCCAGCGGCCTTGGTCGAGTGAAGAGAGAACATGGGTCATGTCATCAATCTCACGCAGGGCATGGTTTGAATAATCTTGACCAATTTCGGCTTCCAACCAAGCGGGCTGGGCGATGTCCACGGGTTCAATCGCATCCAACAAGATGCCACCAGTCGCATCAAAGGTCCACGTAAGCTCGCGAGCTTGGGGTTGCAAAGCCAAGTGCGCCGAAACCACTAAAGCAGGCCCACGTGGCAAGCTTCCCGCCGCATAGTCCAGCAAGAGCGCCTGATAGCGCTGATCCTGTTGAATCGTGTCCGAGGTGAGTTCGTCGTTCATGTGCTTTGTTGTGCCGTTGGGTTATGAGATAGTCTTTGCAACTTACGCTGAAATGCCTTTAGTGGATCATAATAACTGAAAAAACCCCGAGTGGCACGTCTAGGGCGTGCAGCGCAATGATCTGGTTGAGGACAAGACAATGGCAGGCTGGGCCAATCCTGATGATCCTTTAGTTTCCACCCAATGGCTGGCCGACAAGCTTGACGCGCCAGACGTGCGTATCATTGATGCATCTTGGCATATGCCAGCGGCTGGGCGCAATGCCAAGGAAGAGTATGATGCGACCCATATTCCCGGCGCAGTCTTCTTTGATATTGATGAGATTTCTGACACCGCAAGTCCTTTTCCCCATATGATGCCCAGCCCTGAAAAATTCGCCAGCCGGGTGAAGAAATTGGGTCTCGGTGACGGTCTTCGTTTGGTCATTTATGACAGCACGGGTGTGTTCTCTGCGGCGAGGGTGTGGTGGATGTTTCGCCATATGGGTCATGACGATGTCGTGGTTCTCGATGGAGGTTTGCCAAAATGGCAGGCTGAGAATCGTGTGACAGAAGATATGCCGCCTATCGCGCGGGAGCGGCACTTTACCGTACGTCGCCGTGCCGATTTGATCCGCGACAAGGGGCAAGTCTTAGAGAAAATCCAATCCGGGGTGGCGCAAATTCTTGATGCCCGGCCTGCAGGGCGCTTCAATGGCACAGCCCCTGAGCCACGCGCCAATCTGCCCAGTGGCCACATGCCAGGTGCCTTCAACGTGCCTTTCTCGACCCTTTTGAAGCCAGACAATACGATGAAGGACCCGGCCGAATTGGCGGGGGTCTTCAAGGCTGCGGGCGTTGACTTAGGCAAACGCTTGGTGACGACGTGCGGCTCTGGCGTCACCGCCTGTGTCATCGCTTTGGCCTTGGCGCGTTTGGGGCTGTGGGATGTACCTGTCTATGACGGTGCGTGGAGTGAGTGGGCAGCAGATCCTGCCTCTCCGATCGAGACAGAGGCTGCTGGATGAGCAAGAAGTCAAAAGCGGTGGGCACCGAGGGCCTTTCCGTGGCGACCCGGTTAGTGCAAGTTGGCCGCGATCCGTTTTCTCATGAGCGGGTGATCAATCCACCGATCCAGCGCGGCTCGACCGTGTTGTTTGATCAAGCCGATGACCTTTATCGCGCGGGCCCTCTAAGTGACATGAAGGGCTATGGACTTGAGGGCTTATCAACGCAGGATCGCTTATGCGAAGCACTGACGGAGATTTCTGGCGGGATTGGCACTGTGCTGGCCCCATCTGGTTTGCAAGCGCTGACCTTGGCCCTGATGGCTGCGACCAAGGCCGGTGACCATGTGCTGTTGACCGATTCTTCCTATGGCCCGACCAGACGTTTTTGCCGCGAAGTCTTGGGCAATTATGGCGTAGAAACAGAGATTTATGACCCCCGAATTGGAGCCGATATTGCCGGCCTAATCCGGCCTAACACGTGCCTTATCATCCTTGAGAGCCCGGGCTCTTTGACGTTTGAGTTGCAAGATGTGCCGGCCATTACCGCGGTCGCAAAGGCGCATGGCATTGCAACTTTGATCGATGATACGTGGACCGCTGGCCTTTATATGAAGCCTTTTGATCTGGGCGTTGATATCTCCATGCAAGCCTTGACCAAGTATCAAGGTGGACATGCCGATGTGCTAGCAGGTGCTTTAATCACCAATAGCCCTGACTGGCTGATCAAGCTTAAGACTATGCACCAGATGCTGGGTATCGGCACATCCGCCGAAGATGCTTGGCTGACCTTGCGCGGTATGCGCACCATGGGTCTGCGTATGGCCCATCAAGACCGGGTTGCGCGCGAAATCGCTGGCTGGCTTGAGGGACGCCCTGAAGTTGCCCAAGTGCTGCATCCTGCACTGCCATCTCATCCTGATCACGCCATTTGGCTACGCGACTTTAGCGGCGCTGGGGGCTTGTTCTCTGTCGTGTTCAAGCCAATCGCCGCAGCCAAAGTCAATGCGATGGCCGAAGCTTATCAGATATTCTCAATGGGCTTTTCTTGGGGTGGGTTTGAGAGCTTAGCACTGCCCAGTACCGTCCAGATCACCCGACAGTTTCCAGCCCGTCATCCAAATGGGCCAATCATGCGCTATTCGATTGGCTTGGAAGCGCAAGAGGACTTGATCGCGGATCTTGAGCGCGGCTTTGCAGTACTCAACGCCGCTTAGACTGGCTGAGACCTAAGGGAACCGAAGTCGTGCGCTTGGCCACACGAATCACGATGCGTGACTGCACATCGGAAACTAGGCCTTGGCCCAACAATTTGTCACGCAAGAAGCCATCATAGGCGTGCATGTCGGTGGTCACGACCCGAATCATATAGTCGACTGCCCCCGTCACGGTGGCGCAATCGACAACTTCCGGCCAAGTTGCGACAGCGGCTTCGAATTTTTCGAGGTTCTCGCGGTTTGGCAATGCCAGCTTCACAGAGGCCATGACCTCAAAATCAAGGCCTAAAGCGGCGCGCTCCAAGATGGTCACCCGCTTGGTGATGACGCCAATCTCTTCCAGGCGCTTGATCCGCCGCCAACATGGGCTTGACGAGAGACCAACCTTGTCCGCAATCTCAGCAACGGAGAGCGCCGCATCTTCTTGGACTAGATCGAGTATGCGGACATCAATGGCGTCTAATTCTTCGGGCACGAATTTTTCTCATTTCTGACAAAGTGAACATGTATCTTGCGCATTCTTTCGCAAATAACGAAAAAAAGAGCAAGCATTTTCCGCGAAAACAGAAGATGATGCCCGGATAAAAGCAGACCAGGCTTGCCGTGGTCAAAAACCGAGGGCCAAACCAGATGCTCCATCGCGAAGTTCTTTTGACTGACAAATATGAACTTAACGAAGGTAGAGCTTTTCTAACCGGTATCCAAGCCCTCGTTCGGCTTCCTTTGGACCAAAAAAGACGTGATGTGAAGGCTGGTTTGAACACGGCTGGCTTTATCTCTGGCTATCGCGGTTCGCCGCTTGGCGGCTATGATATGCAGCTCGAGCGTGCCTCCAAGCTTTTGAAATCCAACGACATCGAATTCTGGCCCGGCCTCAACGAAGATCTAGGCGCTACCGCTGTTTGGGGTAGCCAGCAACTAGGACAATTTGCCGGTGCCCGCTTTGATGGGGTATTTGGCATTTGGTATGGCAAAGCGCCCGGCGTTGACCGCACCGGCGATGTATTCAAGCACGCCAACTTCGCAGGGACGTCTAAGTTTGGTGGCACCTTGGCGATTGCAGGCGATGATCACGTCTGCAAAAGCTCCACATTGCCCAGCCAGTCCGAATTTGCCTTTATCGATGCGGAAATGCCGATCTTATCGCCCGCCTCAATCCAAGATGTATTGGATTTTGGCCTGTATGGTTTTGCCCTGTCGCGGTTTTCAGGCGCTTGGACTGGCCTGATTGCCTTGGCTGACACGATGGATTCGGGCGCTGTGATCGACGTCGGCGCGCACCGCTTTGATATCCGCCTGCCCACAGACTTCGACTTGCCACCCGAAGGGCTAAGCCTGCGTCGCGGTGATGATCCGATGGCGAAAGAGGCACGCCTGCGGCAGTATAAGCTACCCGCTGCGCAAGCCTTTGTCCGGGCCAATGGCCTTGACCGCGAAATTTTAGCCGGACCCAAGCGCCGCATTGGTCTGGTAGCGACGGGGCAAGCCACGCGCGATATCTTCGAAGCCTTAGATGCTTTGGGTGTCAGCCCGGAGTTGGCCGGCGATCTGGGTCTAGCCATTTACAAGGTGGCTATGCCTTGGCCGCTAGAGCCCTATCAGTTGCGCGGATTTGCCTTAGGGTTGGAGACGCTTCTGGTCGTAGAACATAAGCGCGCCTTGATCGAACCCCAGATCCGCGATGCCTTGTATGATCTACCCGATGGCAAGCGCCCGCGGGTGATTGGTAAAAAGGGATTGGATGGCGCGCCATTGCTGCCAGACACCGCTTCGATTTCAATCCCCGTTTTGGCCAAAACGCTGTTTGACTTGGTGCCAGAAGGGCCACACCGGGAACAGGCCTTGGCCTATTTGAACCGCGTGCAGGAAAGCAAGGACCGGGCGAAGGCGCTGGAAGGCGATGCGCACCGTACGCCGCACTTCTGTTCAGGATGTCCGCACAATAGCTCAACCGTCGTGCCTGAGGGCTCGCGCGCGCTAGCCGGGATCGGCTGTCATTATATGGCAACCTTCATGCCTGAGCGGCAAACCGACATGACCAGCCAGATGGGTGGGGAGGGCATTGGTTGGATCGGCCAAGCGCCGTTTACTGAAGAAGACCATGTGTTCGTCAATCTGGGCGATGGCACCTATTCGCACTCGGGCTCTTTGGCCATTCGCGCGGCGGTGACCGGCAACGTCAATGTCACTTATAAGCTTTTGTACAATGACGCTGTGGCCATGACCGGTGGTCAGTCTACGGAAAGCGGGCAAACCACACCCCAGATTGCGAAGCAATTGCTGGGGGAGGGCGTCAAGAAAGTCGTGATCGTCGCTGATGAGCCGACGCGGTATGCCAATGTAGCGCTTGAGCCGTCCGTCCGCGTTTATCCGCGCGAGGAATTGGACTCGGTCCAGCGCCGCCTGCGCGAAACCAAGGGCGTGACTGTCCTGATCTACGATCAAATGTGCGCCACAGAAAAGCGCCGCCGGATCAAGCGCAAGCTGCTGAAGGCCACTTCCACCCGCGCTTATATCAACCCCGCCGTGTGCGAAGGCTGTGGGGATTGTTCCAAGCAATCCAACTGCTTATCTATCCATCCGCTCGAAACCGACTTTGGTACCAAGCGCCAGATTGACCAGTCCTCTTGCAATCAAGATACGCGCTGTGTTGATGGCTTTTGCCCGTCCTTCGTGACGATTGAAGGCAGCCATAATGCCAAACGCGAACGGGCACGCCCCACCTTTGATGCCACCAATATCCCGCTGCCGGAGCCTATGAGTTTGGACCGTCCACGCTCCATCGTCTTTACAGGCGTGGGTGGAACCGGCGTGACAACTGTCTCTGCAATTGTTGGCATGGCAGCGCATGTTGATGGCAAAGCCTCCTCTACGCTCGATATGACCGGTTTGGCACAAAAGGGTGGTCAAGTGTTGAGCCATGTGCGCATCGCTAATCAGCCGCAAGACATTCGCTCAGGTCGGGTTCCACCTGCGTCTGCAGATGTGATGATTGCAGGCGACTTGATTGTTGCGACCAATCTCGACGGTCTCAATCTGGTTTGCAAAGAGACCACCCGGGCCGTCGCCAATTTCGATATCCAGCCGACTAGTGAGTTCATCCATAATCGCACCCGCGGCTATCGCGGCCAGCCAAAGGTTGATTTGTTCGCTCAAGCGGTTCGCGAACTCGGTGTGATCCACGCCGAAGGCTTGGCTGAAGAATATCTCTATGATGCGCTTTACTCCAACATGATCCTGCTGGGCTTTGCGTGGCAACGTGGTTTGGTTCCGGTATCGCTGCGCGGGCTTTATCGGGCGATTAAGCTCAATGGCGTGGCGATTGACGAAAATGTTCTGGCCTTCGATTTGGGGCGCTTAGCTGCCTATGATCCGGCACGGCTAAAAGAGATGGTACCGGTCCGCGAACCACCGCCCGAAAAATCCCTCGATGATTTAATCGCCCATCGCATTGCTCATTTGACCGCCTATCAGAACCAGAGCTATGCGCAAATCTATGCGGACGCGGTCGCCCAAGTCCGCAAAGCGGAAACCCAAGCAAGCCTCGGGACCGTTCTGACACGCGCGGTAGCCGTTAATCTAGCCAAGGTCATGACCTACAAAGATGAGTATGAGGTCGCGCGCTTGTATGCCGATCCGGCCTATATGGAAGGACTGAACGCGACATTAGGTGGGCGAAAGTCTCTAAAGATTTGGCTGGCTCCCCCATTTCTTGCGGCCAAGGACGAAGCAACCGGCCTTCCCAAGAAGCAGGCCTTCGGCGCTTGGATTTTGGGTGCGTTTAAGATCCTGCAACACGGCAAAGTTCTTCGCGGCACAGCATTTGATATTTTTGGCAAGACAGAAGAGCGGGCTAAAGAGCGGGCCTTGCGGGATCAATATTTTGCAGACCTGCCCGTTTGGCTTCAAAGCCTATCAGCCTCAACCCACCGCCAAATTGTGGAACTGGCCAATCTGCCAGATGATGTGCGTGGTTTTGGTCATGTGAAAGAGGCAAGTTTGGTGCGGACAGAAGCCAAACGGAAAACTCTTTTGGCCCAACTGACCCAAAGGCTTGCTCCGAGAGTCGATGCGCACTAAATGACGGCTCCCCGATGCGTTGGCTGGGTAGCTCAGCTGGTTAGAGCGCACGACTCATAATCGTGAGGTCGAGAGTTCAAGTCTCTCTCCCGCCACCATCGGGCCTTCTTCCTAGTTCAACTTAAGCGGCGTTTGCCTGGGCTTGAACGGCTGCGGGCATGCCAGTTGTTGCTGTCGTAGCTTCCGCAATTGGGGACTTACCCCGCTTGGCCCCAGAGGCTTGTGCCCCACGGAAGCTGGCTCCCAGCATATCGACATCATAAAAGAGAGCCTGGCGAATATCGGCTTGGTCGAAATTGGCATAGCGCAATTCTGCGCCGGTAAAGTCGGTAGCTTTGGTCTTTTCAGCGCTGATCCGCAGCGGGCTTAGCTTGGCATTTCTAAAGTCGGCTTTCTTCAAGCGCGCACGTGTGAAGTTTGCCCCGCGTAAGTCAGCCCCGGCAAAACACGCCCCACGCAAGTCAGCTCCGGAGAAATTCGCGCCCTGCAGCTGTGTTGATAGGAAGCGTACGCCAACGCCGTTGCACTTAACCGCCGAGAGTGCTGTCAAGCGCATGCCCTTAAATATCGCGTTCATGGGGCGCAAATCTTCGTCGTCAAACTTTGCATGTTGACCCGCTTCGCCATTGCTCTCCCACCAAGTTTGATGGTCATTAGCCATATTTTCCAACTGGATAGCGCGAATTTTAGCGCTTTCACTCGGGTCGCCCAAAGCGCCCTTGGACAGGTTGGGATCAATTTTGGAATAGCCGAGAGCGACGCGGGTTAGGATAGCATCTTCAAAATGCGCGCCTTCCAGTCTAGCCCCTGTTAAGTCCGCATCTTGCAAATCGGCACCAGCCAGATTGCAATCCTTCAAAATGGCACCTGTCAGCTTGGTGCCCTTCATCGAGCAGTCTTGGAAGTTAGCACCCTTGGCTTGCGCACCATTGAATTGCGAGCCGTCGAGTGTCGCACCGACAAACAAAGTGCCCTCTGCATCACCCGGGCGCATCCGGTGCTTGATGACCAGCATGCCATTTTTTTTGTCCGCGACGGCAACTTCGCCTTCACGAAAGTCGGATTGGGTTAAGTCGGCATGGGAAAGGTCCGCCCCGCGCAAATTTGCCCCGCGCATATCAGCTCTCGCCATACATGCTCCGCGCAAGTCAGCTTTGCGGAAATCACAGGCAAAAAGCACGGCGCGCTCAAAGATCGTCTTGATCAATTTGGCGTTTTCAAATGCGCAGCCGGTCAACTCGGCATCTGTTAAATTGCGACCAGAGAGGTCGATCCCAGAAAAGTCGACAAACTTCAAAGAGGCTCGTTTGCCGCCGTCGATCCCGTTTGCATAACGCTCATGGAGGTTCAAGATAGCTTCAAGTGACTCCGGTTCCAATTTTACGTAGGTTGCGAAGCTGTTCAAGTGTCACCTAAACTTTTTTGTGCTGGTTGAATAGAGAATGCTAGGTAATAGATCGGGAACGTTGTAGTTTAGTTAAAAGAACCGTACTTATCTCTATAGATGATCAGGATGCTTTAGTGAGAGCGCAAATAAGTCAAACGAATACATACTTCTGATTGACGGCATGGTGAGGCTGCTCATCAGGAGACTTCAATCTGCGCGGGGCCAAGGCCCAACTTAAGCCTTCTGCGCTGAAGCTGTTTCGGTTTCGCTGAAAATAGGCTATGGAGCCATCCCATCCCCCCCGCTTTGCCTCCTTGAAAGTTTCCTCGTGATTGAGCCCAAACATGCGCTTGTCCTGTTTTCAGGCGGTCAGGATTCCACGGCCTGCTTGGCGTGGGCGTTGTCTCGCTATGACCGCGTGGAGACGATAGGCTTCGATTACGGCCAGCGGCATCGGGTGGAATTAGATCAACGGACTGTAATCTTGGAAGCGATCCGCGCGTCTATGCCGGGCTGGGCAAGTAAACTGGGCGAGGATCACCTCTTGGACTTAGGGCTTTTGGGCCAGATTTCCGATACGGCGCTGACACGCGATACCGCCATCGCCATGGCAGAATCTGGCTTGCCGACGACATTTGTGCCCGGTCGCAATCTGGTTTTTTTGACCTTTGCGGGTGCTTTGGCTTACCGCCGTGGGTTGGGAGTTCTGGTTGGCGGCATGTGCGAAACAGATTTTTCTGGCTATCCCGATTGTCGCCGCTCGACTTTGGATGCGATGGAGCAAGCTTTATCGCTTGGCATGGACGTCTCGTTTACACTCGCAACGCCCCTCATGTATCTGACCAAAGCACAGACTTGGGACCTTGCTTTTGCTCTGGGTGGCCAAGCGTTGGTCGATCTGACCATCGAACATTCCCATACCTGCTATACAGGTGACCGAACGATACGACATGACTGGGGTTACGGCTGTGGCATCTGTCCCGCGTGCGAGCTTCGGGCTACAGGTTGGCAGCAATGGCAGGCCCAGCATCCGGGCCAAGCGGTCCAGGGTGCGCGTGTGACACCATGACCTATATGGTGAAAGAGCGCTTCTACACCTTGCAAGGCGAGGGGGCCCAAGCAGGCCGTCCGGCCGTATTCTTGCGCTTTGCCGGCTGTAACTTGTGGAGCGGACGTGAGCAGGACCGCAGTGAAGCCGTCTGCCAATTCTGCGATACAGATTTTGTCGGCACCAATGGTGAAGGCGGTGGCAAGTTCGAGACCGCAGAGGCCCTAGCTGAAGCTGTTGCCTCGCTCTGGCCTGATCTTGAGCAAGGCCGGCCTTATGTTGTCTGCACAGGCGGCGAACCCCTGTTGCAGCTCGATACGCCTTTGATTGCGGCCCTCCATCAGGCAGGCTTTGAGATTGCGGTGGAGACGAATGGCACAATCGCGGCACCCGACGGGCTCGACTGGATCTGCGTTAGCCCCAAAGCCAACGCGGCATTGGCCCAGCACAGCGGCCACGAACTGAAGCTTGTCTACCCTCAAGCTTTGGCTATGCCGGAACAGTTTGAGGCCTTGGCCTTTGACCACTATTTTCTTCAACCAATGGACGGGCCGCACACGGACAAAAACACCCAAACTGCAGTCGCCTATTGTCTTGCCCATCCACAATGGCGATTGAGCCTGCAAACACATAAAATGCTTGGAATCCCGTGACCCGCTGCCTCTTGACCAAAAGCGTAACTTTTGACGCCGCCCATCATCTCCACCAAGGCGATGAAAGCCATCCCTATCGCCGTCTGCACGGCCATTCCTTCCGTCTCGACGTGTCAGTTGAAGATGAGGCAGATGGCAAAGACCATTGGGTACGGGATTTTGCAGAGCTGGCCAAAGCCATCAGTGACGTGCGCAATATTCTCGATCATTCCTTCTTGAATGAAATAGAAGGCCTAGAGACGCCTACGCTTGAGAATATTTGTTCTTGGGTAGCAGATCGCTTGAAACCGACACTCCCAAATCTGCGTCGCGTATCGGTTGCCCGGCCGTCATTGGGCGAAATGTGTACCCTTGAAATTGGCTATTAGGCGGTAGGTTCCTGCATGCGCTGGGCTATGCTTGCCTGAAAGCGAATTTGCGCGCGTTCGATCAGTCTCAAAAGAGCCAACACTTGGCCTTTAAGAGAGACTTCGCACGCCCGAACGATATGGGCCCGCCGCCACATGCTCAACCAAGCGCGTTGCAACTGGTCGTTCTTCACGGGCAGCGCCAAAGCCTGACCGACTTGGCCTTCATAGCAAAGTGGCCCGTCAGTCGTCATGCGCGACTTATAGGCTTCTCCGCCGCTGCCAAAGTCAAATAGCTTAATCCCAAGGCCTGCGGCATGGCGGATGATATCGAAGGTCAAAAGCAGGCCCGGGGAATAGCGACTATAGGCCGGGTTATAGGCCGGGAACCAGAAATGGAGGTCTTCCCCCTCCATCAAGCAGATCTCAGCGGCAACCAACTCGTCTCCGCGACGATAGACGCCGGCCCGCAAGCGGGCGCTGCCAGTCTTCTGCGCCGCTAGGGCTAAAAGCAAGTCGCGAGTCCAGCCACAGCTAAACACATCATGCATGCCAGAGCGCCGATACTGGTCTGCTTTCAAGTTAAGGACCCAGTCCAACAACGCCGGGGAAACGTCTGTCCATTCAAACTTTAGATCAGGGAAATCCTTGGCGACATTGCGGGTGCAGCGACCTAAATTTTTAAAGTACTTCGGTGCATTAGCCTTTTGGCTGGCGAACCAAGCTTCAAAGCCATCCGTTACGTCTGCAATTTGGCGATGCTTGACGATCGGGGCGCGGTCTAAACCATCAGAGCCGATCAGACCGTTGAACTCAAGGCGTTTTGCCCCTGTAGCGGCCAATAAGCGCGACCAGTCCGGTGCATAGCCCGTCTTCATCACTGCCGCATGGTAATCCGCCAATGGCGCACCAGCGGGTTGTAAGCTCTGCCCCCGCTTTTGGTAGGCAAAGAAGCCAACAATCTCCTCGCCGTCATGAAAACGAGCTAACATGCAACCCGGTGTATGAGGCGCAATCGCTTTTAAGAAGTCAGCAGAAAAGTAAGGGCTGGAAAGATCAGAATTTGCTTGGCGGAAGGCAGAGAATAGAGCTTCTTCAGTTTCAGTAATTCCGTCAAGGGACGCGATTGAAACGTGGCTAACTTTGGACATCGCGAGACTCTCTTCCGAAAAAGCTTTCGACCTCATTAGCAAAAAATGGCCCAACCAGGGTAGTCTTTAGTAAAGTTAGCTGAAGTTTCTGTTCAGTAATATCTCACGTTTCTGTGATTGCTTGGGTGGGCACGGCCAGTTTGGGCGGATTGAGCTGTTTAGATGTGCCAGATTTGGACCGCTTCTGTGCCGAGAGCGGCAAACGCAAAGGCTCCACTGTGTGAATTTGGGACATACTAAAGACGATAAATTCGGCTTTGATGGCTGCATTCACGCCCAGAAATGCGGGGCCTGTTTAGGCCCCGCGCTTTTTCTCTAGCCACCGGAACCAATTCTTAGTGGCCTTTAGCCCGTAACTGCCTGTGCAAGCTTGCGCGCAAAGACTGACAGCGTCCGATCTGTATCCGACCAGATCCAAGCGGAGTCTGCCCAAATGATGTCGCCCGTCCAATCATAGCTGGCTTGGCCGATCTGATTGCCTGCTGCATCAAAAGCCTTGCCGGACACATCCGCCCCGCCAATGCCAAAGCTTTGCATGGATAGACCTGGCTTGTCTCCCAATTCCTTAAAGGTCGGGCGATTGGCGGTCAAATCATGGATTACCACTTCGACCCGAGCTACCCGATCATTGAGGCTTTCGCGCAAGCTGCGCTCTACCATGTCCTGAATAACGGCCTTTTCACGCACGCCATAGGTCTTCTCAATCTTCTTTTGAGCCTTCTCGTCATAGGTGACTGTGACTTGAAGCGGATCGGCGGATGCCGTTGAAGCAAATGTCATTGCCAAGAGCAGTGCAGCGGCCGAAAACAACTTCACCATGTCTTTCTCCTCTTCGTCAAACCCATTTGCGGGATCTGATGTTGGGCCTAACCCATCCTAGAATGATGGCAAAATCATGTTTCGGCAAGTGGCCCCACATTAAACTTTTGGCCGCACTCTTGCTCAAACTAGGGCTTAACGGGCTCAAACACGATGGTTGCTTCACCAAAGACGATCCCAAACTTTTTCACTTTTGCCCGATTGATCAAAATCCCGTCGGGTTGCAGCCACATTCGGTCATCAAACGTCACCAACACGGTTCGTTCGCCAACTTTCAAGTCAACATCATAGACCCATGACAATTGGTTGCCTTGAATCAGGCCACGCGCGACACCGCGAACATCGCCCGCAGTACCCTCATAACTATTCGGGCCAGTCTTTTTGATCTTCCAAATGCGCTGCTCTTTGGCGCCATCGGCATAATCAAAACGCTCATCGAGGGTGAGGACAGACCCATCCCATTGGCCATCGATATCGACTTTGAATTGACGGATAAGGGTTCCGTTGCGGTCTTGGAAAACGCCCCAAGCGGTGGTCTTGCCTTTGAAATAATCTTCCAGAACAAGTTGTTGTGGCGCCTTGGCAGTTGGTGCAGAGGCGGTCGTCGCACAACCGGCGACGCTGAGGGCGACAGTGGCTAGAGCGGCTGCCTTTTGGAGAGCTTTGAACATGATAAACACCTTTCAAAGCTCTATACGCGCCAAGCAACCAATCGGTTCAGTTGGACTTGCCGGTTACTCAGTCGCCTTTTTCGCTGCTTGGACTTTCAGCATCTTCAACCGAGATGTCCGCCTCATAAGTCTTGGCCATGCGGACCAACATCGCCGCATCATGACTTAGGCGAGCCGCGAATTGCGCCACCCGCACTTGGGCCAGCGCAACAGACTGGTTGATAGACTGAATTTCAGAGCTATTCTCAAACCCGTCTTTCATCTGGGGGATGTTGAGGCCTTTTGGCCCGCGACGCAGGTCAAAAGGCGGTAGGACATAGCGAAAAGCCTCATGCCCAAAGTCAAGATAAAGGCTGTCTGACTCACCATTGAGCAAGTTCAAACTACCCTCAGCGGCCATTTTTGATAGGCGATCGAGACTATCGAGCAATTCTTCAATGCGGGCGGCTTGCAGGCCGCGCATCAAATCGTGTTCTGTCGTTTGGCCGATCCGTAGAGCTTCAGCGACCTCGGCCAAGCGCTCCAATGCTTGATCCACGTAAGCGGCTGTGCGTTCCAACGTACGAACTGCGGCATAAACTTCGGTGAATTTCTTGCGCTCAGCCCGAGGATCCCGCCACGCCGCGTGCCGCAAGGCGCGGGTTAAGGCTGAGGTTTCCATCAAGGGGGTGTCAGGCCCATTCGGCCTAGGTCCGGTCGGGCGGGGGCTTGGTTCATGGCCAACACCGCGGCGCGTGCGCTGTGGCGAGGGATGCTTGTTAAACAACATTCTGGCCGTCCTGCTTTCGAAGAACGGCCAGCCTCGCATGTTAGCCTCAATGCAGTGTTAAGGTGCGTCTACCAATACCAGTTCAGCGTCTACAACCGCTTTAATGGTCAGTAATGGCTCATCCAAAATAGCCGCGGCATCGCGCTCGTAGAGGTCGACGCCATTGAGTTCGACGACACCCTTAGCGGTTGCCAAATAGGCGTGACGGCCAGCGCCCAGATCATAGGTGACGCTTTCGCCCGCCTTCAAAGTTGCGCCCAAGACACGGGCTTGTTGGCGGATCGGCAAAGCCCCTTCATCCTCTTGAAAGCCCGACGCCAGGGTCACAAATTGCCCCGAACGATCGCCTTTCGGGAATTTTGCTGCTCCCCAAGATGGAGCTACACCACCCGTTTCTGGCAAGATCCAGATTTGGAAAAGCGTGGTTCTCTCATCTTCCATATTGTATTCGGCGTGGGTGATGCCAGTTCCAGCACTCATGACCTGAACATCGCCCGCCTCTGTACGACCGACATTGCCTAGGCTGTCCTTATGGGTGATCGCACCTTCGCGCACATAGGTGATGATCTCCATGTCTGCATGGCCATGGGGATCGAAGCCAGTGCCGGGGGCAATCTCGTCATCATTCCATACCCGGATCGTGCCCCATTGGGTGCGCTTTGGGTCATGATAATGGCCAAACGAGAAATGGTGGCGCGCGTTGAGCCAGCTATTCTTAAACCGGCCCAGACTGTTGAATTCGCGTTTCTCAATCATGGCTTAGCCTCTCATTTTCTTTGTAATTTCAGTGATACGGACGCCATAAAGGCGAGCAAATTCGCGGTCGCCGGGAGGCGGAGTGATGTCGGGTGCGGCATTGTCAGACTGGGTGGCAACACCAACATAATAACCTAAACGATTGACCACGTCAGGGGCTGCATCACTGTTGCTGTGTGCGCCCGGTGCGAGACCTGTGCCGACCCAGATCATGCCTTGCTGCATGGCCAAAGTCAGGATGGAGCTTAGGGAATTGGCTTTATCCCCGGCAAAGCTCAAGGAATTGGTGAAACCACCAGCCACTTTGTCTTTCCAGCCCAAGGTGAACCAGACTTTGGAGCTCGCCTCAAAAAAGGCTTTCAAGGGTGCAGAGATGTCGCCCATATAGGTTGGTGCGCCGAAGATAATGGCGTCTGCCGTGCTTGCTTCATCCAAGATCGCGCTGAAATCCTGTGCAGCAGACTCAATCTTCAAAAGCACGGCTTCACCACCGGCCTCGGTCACACCTTTGGCGACATGTTCTGCTACCACAGCTGTATGGCCGTAACCGGAATGATAGATGATTGCGATTTTCGTCATGGGAGTAGACCTTTTTTTCAATCCGTCGTCACGATGCGACAGATGTTGAAACGCCTTATGGACGAAACAGGATTGTTCGAATACTCGGGAAAAATGAAACCGATTGTTTCGGGGTTTATGTCAGTGAGTGGTGGCGCGAATGAGCCTTGATCTCGATCTATTGACGACCTTTGCCAAAGTCGCAGAGCGTTCCAGCGTGACCGCCGCGGCGCGTGATCTGAATTTGTCTAAGGCGACGGTGTCAAAGCAAATCGCAGAGCTGGAGCAAAAGCTGGGTGTCTTGCTGTTTGCCCGCACGACACGCCTTTTTTCCCTTACAGATGCTGGCCAGCGCGCCTATGCCCGGGCGCAGCGCATCATGGAAGAGGCCGACGCCTTAGCCGATGAAGCCCGTGAAAGCCGAGAAGTGCCGCGCGGCAATTTGAAAATCGCCGCACCACAGGCATTTGCGCGCCGGTGGCTGGCAGACCTCTTGCCTGAATTCATCCGGGCCTTTCCCGAAATCAGCCTTGAGTTTGGCGTGGATGAGCGCACGGTCGATATGGTGGCGGACAATTTTGATGTGGCAATCCGCATCGGCACCATGCCAGATTCAAGCCTGTTGGCGCGCAAGCTTGCGCCAGTGCGTCTTTTGACGGTTGCAGCCCCCGCTTATTGGCAAGAGCTTGGCAAGCCACGCAGGCCAGAAGACCTCGCGATGCATTGCTGCTTTCGCTACACTAACACGCCCAATCATTCGTTCTGGCGTTACACAGACCCGGAGGGCAATGATCTGCGGGTGCGGGTGCAGGGGCCGATCACCATCAATGGCGGCGAGATCGAAATGCCAGCCCTGCGCCAAGGCCTTGGCGTCGCTTATCTTCCGGACTTTTTGGTTTGTGATGATTTGCGCGCAGGGAGGCTTGAGCGGGCGCTGGAAGACTTTCGCTCACCAGAATTAACGCTGCATCTCTTAAGCCCGCCCGGCAGGGGCAAGCCTAAGCGCTTGGAAGTATTTGCGGATTTCATGATCAAAAAGTTTGGCGGGCGAATTCCGCCCTGGCATGTCTAGCTAGTTGCCCGCCTCAAAGACCAGCACGTCTGGCGACCCGCTGGATTTAAGTGTGAGCTGGTTGCCCGTCAAACTGAACTGATCCACTTGGCTAAGGGCCGCCATAAAGGCCGCTTCTGTGGCCATAGGGTCACCAATGGCAGCTAAGCACGCCCGTTCTGTTTGCGCCATATTCAAGAAGCGCGACTTTCCGTCTGCACGCTGGTGCACGCCGGAAAATTGATTGCAGCCGGTCGACCCGCTGATGCGATTGGGTTCAAATGTGACGTGTGGCCGGGCGCTTTGTGCGTCCAGCGTCTGACCATTCAAGCTGACCAAAGTCCAGGATTTGCCATAGAGGCTTAGCCCTGTCTCCGGCCGCGCACTAATGGTTTGGAGGCGTGCCACAACGCGGCCATTGGCAGCCAGTAGGCGCACTTCGCTGCCAAATTTGCTGATCTGATTGGTAGCGCGCAAAGCCGACAACATCTGGACTTCTAAATTCTTGGCGGGGCCAATACAGGCCATCTTGGTAAGGGCGAGTGGCCCAAATCGTGTGGATTTTGCGCCGGACCGCACGAGCTTCCCGCTGAAACGGTTGCAGCCGGTTGAGCCACGCACACCGTCGTTGGGCAAAAAGATCAGGGTGGCCTTTGGGGTATCCTCGCCGCGATTGAGCCGACGACCATTCAACTCGCTTGCCACAAACTCCCCCTCCAAGACGAGAACGGGCTTGGGTGCACCTTTTGCGTGTGAATGCACCCCATGGCCTAGCGCCGGGCTGGCGGCGAGTGCTGCCAGCCCGCACAAAGCAAGCGCGATGCCCGTCTTGCTTAGACGGGATCCCATGTGAAGACGCCGGCTGTTGCTTCCAAGCCCATGAACCCACCTTTCAAAGCAGGCAGTCCATGTTCGATCAGTGTCTCTGGTGTCCATCCGTCAATCCTCGATACCGAGCGGACAGGCCTTGGTTGGTCAAAGACCACCACTTCATTGCCGCGTACGCCGAATATTTGACCTGTTACATGGCTGGCCGCAGCTGAACACAGGCTGACTGCGAAGGTAGCAACTTGGTCTGCGCGCATCCGGGTGCGAATACGCTCTACCCGTTGCGCACTGGCTTCATCCTTCACGGGGATGGTGGCGATCATACGGGTCCACGCAAAGGGTGCAATGACGTTGGAGCGAACATTCTTTAACGCCCCTTCCATCGCGATGATGCGCGACAGGCCAGCAACACCCATTTTGGCGGCGGCATAATTGGCTTGGCCAATATTGCCGATGATGCCGGAGGTGGAGGTAAAGAGCACATAGGCCCCATCTTGTTGCTCACGGAACAACTCAACGCTGGCGCGGGTGACATTATAGGCACCGCGCAAGTGCACATCGATCACCGCATCCCAATCGGGTTCAGACATTTTGTGGAACATGCCATCGCGCAAGATACCAGCTGGATTGATGATGGCATGCAGACCACCAAACTCATCCTTGGCCTGCTCAATCATGCCTTTGACGGCAGCAAAATCGGTCACCGATTCAGAATTGGCAACAGCCTCGCCACCCGCCGCCTTGATCTCATCGGCAACGGCTTGGGCTGGCCCGACAGAGCCTTCATCGCCACCCGTAACAGAACCACCAAGATCGTTTACGACGACTTTGGCCCCAGCGGCCGCAGCTTGCAGCGCGCATTCGCGGCCAATGCCATTACCACCGCCTGTAATCAGAATGACTTTACCGTCTAAAACGCCCATGGTCGTGCTCCCTAAACTTATGTTTCGTTGAGATTAGCCCGATCAAGACCCCTTGGTCGAGCCCTGATTTTCTGGCGCTGCATCTTCAAAGCGGTCGGCCTCGGCCAAGGGCTTGAACAGCCGCATCCACGCCCCTGCGATGAAGACCGCGCCAATGCCGCCGACGACAACAGCGGTAACGGGGCCCAAAAGGCGGGCTGCGACGCCGGACTGGAATTCGCCCATCTCATTGGATGCTGAGATGAAGACAAAGCTGATGGCAGATACCCGCCCGCGCATTGCATCTGGCGTTGCCAATTGAACCAGTGAGCCCCGCACATAGACGGAGATCATGTCAGAAGCACCGGCCAGTGCCAAACAGGCCACCGAAATCCATAAGGTGGTGGACAGGCCAAAGCCCAAGGTGGCTAAGCCAAACACAAAGACTGCGCCAAACATCCAACGCCCAACATTGCGCTCAATTGGTTTGATCGCCAAATAGATTGACACAAGGCCAGCCCCGATCGCCCCGGCAGAGCGCAACGCTCCCAATGCTGCCGGTCCAGCGTGAAGAATGTCGCGCGCAAAAACCGGGAGCAGGGCGGTGGCACCTGCGAGCAGCACGACGGCTAGATCAAGGCTGAGGGCCCCCAAAACAATTTTATTGTCGCGCACATAGATCAGGCCTTCCTTGATCATTGCAAACGTGCGTCCGCTTTCGACTTTTTCTTGCGGTGGGGCCTTGGTCACAAAGGCGAGGAGCCAGCCGCAAATGAATAGTCCAAAGGCAACGCTGTAAGGGACAGACGGGCCAAATTGAAACAAGAGCCCACCCAGAGCAGGACCAATAATGGAGCCGCCTTGAAAACTTAAAGACATCAGCGCGATGGCTTGGGGCAGTTGTTCGCGGGGCACCAAATTGGACACCATGGCAGAGCTGGCGGCAGGCAAAAAGGCGTTCAGCATGCCCGTTACCATGGCAACAGCAAAGATCGCCGCAATCAAGGCCGATGGCGCAAAACCCGATGCAGCAACCAAAGCCCCAGCAATCGCTACTTTGAGCGCGATACAGCCCAAAATGATCAAGCGGCGGTCAAACCGGTCTGCCGCTTGGCCGCCAAATAGCGATAAAATGAGTAGCGGGACGAATTGGGATAGGCCAATGAGGCCTAGAAGAAACGCGCCTTCCTCAATCGTGTCGCCGCGAGCCCGCGCAATGTCATAGACTTGCCAGCCCATGGCGGTGATCTGAATCTGGGTGCCCAAGGTCCAAAAGACTCGGGCGCACCAATAGCTGGTGAAGGACGCATGGGCAAAGGGGGCTAAAGATCGGCTCACCACGCTGTGATGGGTCAGCCGACCTTTCAGGTCAATGCACTAAAGGCGATAAATCTCTAAAGCGGCGCAGTTGCCGCTTCGAGCCAAGCCCGTACATCGGCTTCTACCCGTGGCCCGATTTCGGCCAGAACTTTGGCGTGATAGGTGTTCAACCAAGCCAGCTCTGCCTCAGTCAACATTTCCTTGACGATCAAGCGGCGATCAATCGGCGCAAGCGTCAAGGTTTCAAAGCCCAGCATGGGCCGCTCTCCACCCTCAATCGGGGTGGCTGGCGTCACATATTGTAGATTTTCGGTGCGAATGCCGTAGCCATCGATTTTGTAGAAGCCAGGCTCGTTCGAGACGATCATGCCTGGTTCTAGCGCCACGTGATTTGGCACTTTGGCGATGCGGTGCGGGCCTTCATGCACGCCCAAGTAGGAGCCGACGCCATGGCCGGTGCCGTGGTCATAATCAAAGCCACCTTCCCACAAGCTCATGCGGGCCAAAGCATCGAGAGCAGAGCCCGTGGTGCCTTTCGGGAAGCGCACGCGTGACAAGGCGATATGGCCTTTAAGGACGCGGGTGAAGCGGTCCTTCATTTCGGCGCTGGGTGTGCCGACTGCCACCGTACGGGTCACGTCGGTCGTGCCGTCGAGATATTGGCCGCCCGAATCGAGCAGGAACAAATTGTCCTGATCCACTTTGCGGTTGCTTTCGACGGTGACGCGATAGTGCGGGAAGGCCCCGTTTGGACCCGCGCCCGAAATGGAGTCAAACGACAAATCCTGCAACGCACCTGTTGCCATCCGGAAGCCTTCGATGGCCTTACAAATGTCGATCTCTGTCAGCTGGCCCTTAGGCGCTTCTACGTCAAACCAATGCAAGAAATTGGCAAGCGCTACGCCGTCGCGCGCATGGGCACGCTTGGTTCCAGCGATTTCAACGGCGTTTTTCAACGCGCGCGGCAGGATGGTGGGGTCTTGCCCACGGACGATCTGCGCACCCGCTGCATGCAAAGCATCAAATACGTGCGCGGAGGAAAGGCTTGGATCGACCAAAACGCGCTTGCCACTCGTTTTCTTGAGGGCTTCGACAAAATTAGGCTCGGTGCTGATTGAGACTTCATTGCCTAAGAAGCCACGTAATTCGTGTGTCACCTTTTCTGGCTTCACAAATAATTGCGCCGTGCCGTCCTTGTTGAGGATTGCGCTGCCCAAAGCCAAGGGGGTGCGCGTAACGTCTTTGCCGCGAATATTGAACAACCAAGCCAGAGCCGCTGGCGAGGTTAGAACACTGGCCTCAATCCCATCGCCTGACAGTTTTTCGCCAATCCGCGAGCGCTTGGAGGCGCTGCTTTCGCCTGAAAAGGTTTCGGGATGTGGGACGATTTCTGCGCTGGGTTCTGCAGGGCGGTCTTGCCATGCTTGGTCAATCGGATTGACGCCAACGGCCACCAACTCAACACCTGCCTGGGCGGCGGACTCCTTTAAGCGAGCCAAGACATCGGGGGGCACAAGGCGGGGATCATAGCCGATCTTGGCACCCGAGGGTGCTTCGGCTTTGAGCCAAACGGCCGGCCCTTGGTCGACAAGGTCGCGTTGTTCAAACAATTCTGGCGCTGTTTGGTTGAGCGCCTGCTGTGTATAGCGCCCGTCTGAGAACAAATAAGCCTTGTCGCGCAAGATGATGGCGGCACCAGCAGAGCCCGTAAAGCCCGTGGCCCAAGCTAAACGCTCAGCGCAATCAGGCAAATACTCATTCTGCCACTCATCCTCATGCGGCACAAAAAGGCCATCAAGGCCCAATTGCTCCAACTGAGCACGGATTAATGGGATTGCCTTACGGCCTTGGTCAGCGCCACCGCGCACGTCATAGTTTTGAAACATGACATGAGCCTAGAGGCATGGTCGAATTCGCGCAAGGCGATGGTGCTGAGGGATTCACAATTTGTTTGCATCCCATGGGTTACAAATGCGCAACTAGTCTTTAGCTGGTCCAAGTTTTGGCAAGCGAAGCATACAAAGGCTGGGAGGACTCAAGAGTTAAATGCGCGGCCTTCGAAGTCTTGAAGCCTTGTATCGAACGGCCTCAACCAGCCGTGTCCTCAATCTATTCCAAGTTCATGAGAAGAATAGCGAAGAGGAGGAGTATGCGCAGCGTCCATTCTTTCAGGACTCGACCCTAAACCGCGCCATTTTTGTCAAACATCGGCTGCGTTCAGACGAAACCTATTTGATGCCCCGGTCCAGCACCGTTGCGACGAAAATTATCTTTCCTTTCGATAAGCGAACCCTGCGTGCCGGTGGCCAATCGATCTTTATCGGACAAGCAGGGTACCAACAGAAGCTGATTGAAATGCTGGGCGGTGAGCATGGCCATATGGACGAGGATTTCAGGCTTCTGACGCTCTTGTCGAAATTGCCATCGCTTGACCCCTTTTTGCTCAAAGAGACCCTAACACGTTATGGCTTTGCGCCTGCGGATTGTTACTTCGCCATGTCCACTGCCGACATTGAGCGGATGCGCAGTTTTGTGGGGGAGCAAATCCGGGAATTGATCGCTTTGGCGTTTGGCGGTTCAAACAATCATATGGGGGAGAGCATCAAGCGCATGGTGGACGCCATCCTGACGAAGGATACAGAATCCCGCTTGGACCCCTTGCGGGTGACATTGGGCTTAGATGGCCAACAGTTTGAGGATAGCATCTTTAGTTGGAAAGGTTTTTTATACTTCAAATGGCAGTTTCGCGGTAGTATGGTGAAGCTGCAGGCCTTAGTCAGTGCCCTAGATCGAGTGGCTTTGGAAGGCGCAGTAGATCGGGTGCTGGACACATCGATTTCCAATCAGCGGACTGCCTTGAAGAAGGCGGTCCAAAAAGCCGCGCGCGGCTGCGTCGCCATTTTGGGTCTCTATGACGACGCGTTCAACGATTTGGTAGAACATGGCAATGCGGCGGCATTTCGGAAATTCCTATTGGAAGCGCCGCGCTTGTTTATCGAACTGGGTCACAGCATGGGCGTCATAAGCCACATCACCAGTTTCTGGGACTATCGTTTCCCGAATCCGAACCGCTTGCATATGCAGGCTTCGGAATTCCACGAAATGCTGAACGAGTTTCTGACCAGCCTGACCGAAACCACTTATGAAGATTTGAGTCCTAAAGTCTAAATGCGCTTAGGTGCTGTGAATGGGGCGGCGGTAGGTCAGAGTTGACCAATTCTCTTTCCGATAACGATGTTCCAGTACCAGGCCTCTCTGGCCATAGGCACGACGAATGGCTGGCTCTTGATGGGTCAAAAGGCCTGACAACACGATACGGCCACCTGGCTTCACAATGCTGGCTAGGTCTGGTGACAAACGCACCAAAGGCTTCATCAAAATGTTAGCAAAGACCAGATCAAACGGCCCTTGCGAGCGGATCAGCGCCCGACGCACCCCATTCGCAACATAAGTACGCACCTTCGGGCCAACGTGGTTAAGCTTGGCATTTAGGCCTGCAATATAATTGGCGCGGGGATCAATCTCGGTCCCAACCACAACGCGGCTGCCGGTTTTCGCCGCACCGATGGCCAGAATTGCAGAACCCGTTCCGACGTCTAGGACCCGTTGTGGACGTTTGCCGCGGGTCAATAGTCGGTCGAGTGCCGAGAGGCAGCCCGAGGTCGTCCCATGGTGACCCGTACCAAAGGCCTCGCCGGCATCAATAATGATTTCTACGGAACCGTTCTTGGCTTTGCCAACATCATGGCTGCCAACAACCATGAACCGACCTGCCGGGACGGGTGGCAGGCCTTCCAGCGACATTTTCACCCAATCAGCATCTTCCAAGGGCGCAAGACGGGCGTCTAAATCGGGATCTGAAAGCGCGATTGCCCCCACGCCTAATTGTGCCGATTCCAGCGAGTAGGCGTAGGCCTCGAGTTTGAATTGGCGGCGTTCCAGCTCCCACCAGCCGACAGCGCCAAAGCCACCCAATGCGTCAAGGAGTTTCGAAGCGCCTTCAATGGCGGCGCGCGGACCAGTGGCGAGGATCAGATACATGCCCGCGAGATAGAACTTACACCTGTTTTTGTCGAGTTAGACCGGCAGTCTGGTTTGTCAGCCTGCGCGCGCGCTCTTTCAGGCGCGCCCAACGCGCGCTATCAGAAGCGCACAGCAACATAGAGCCAAATCATGCATGACCTGAAAGCCCTTCGAGAAAATCCTGCTCATTATGACGCCAGCTGGGCGCTGCGCGGCTTGTCGGCCCAAACGCCTGCTATTTTGGAAATTGATAGTCGTTTGCGCACGGCTATGACCAAGCGGATGGAAGCGGAAGCTGTGCGGAATTCTGCGTCTAAAGCCATAGGAGCGGCCAAAGCACAGAAGAATGAGGCAGAGGCGGCTCGCCTGATGGCTGAAGTGGCCGAAGCCAAGACTGTGATGGAAGAGTCCAGTCAAATTGAAGCTGTGGCGCAAGCTGAGCTGGACGCGATTATTCAGGCTTTGCCAAATCTCCCAGACCTTAGCGTGCCAGTAGGCGACGATGAAACCGGCAATGTGGTGGTTAAGCATTGGGGCACCCCGCCGCAATTCCCATTTGTTCCGAAAGATCATGTTGCGATTGGCGAAGCCTTGGGCGGGATGGATTTTGAAGGTGCGGCCCGGATTTCTGGATCGCGCTTCGTTGTGCTGAGCGGTCAAATGGCCCGTCTCGAGCGTGCCTTGGGCCAATTCATGCTGGACCAACACACGGAGAAGAACGGCTATCAGGAAACCAATGCTCCAGTTCTGGTGCGCGACCATGCTTTGTTTGGGACAGGCCAACTGCCCAAGTTTGAAGAGGATTTGTTCAAGACGACCGATGGCCGCTATTTGATTCCGACGTCAGAAGTCTCGCTCACCAATTTGGTGCGCGAACAAATCATCGACGATGAACGCTTGCCGATCCGCATGACGGCGCTATCGCCTTGTTTCCGCTCTGAAGCGGGCAGTGCGGGCCGCGATACACGTGGGATGATCCGCCAGCATCAATTCTGGAAAGTGGAATTGGTTTCCATCACCACGCCAGAAATCTCTGAGGCCGAGCATGAGCGGATGACGGCCAGCGCAGAAGGCATTCTGGAGGCTCTGAAATTGCCCTATCGGCGTATGCTGTTATGTACGGGAGACATGGGTTTTTCCGCGCAACGTACGTATGATCTGGAAGTATGGCTGCCGGGGCAGAACGATGGCACAGGTGCCTATCGCGAGATCTCGTCCTGCTCCAATTGCGGGGATTTCCAAGCGCGTCGGATGGAGTCCCGCACGCGCGCGAAGGGCGAGAAGGCGACGCGGTTTGTCCATACTTTGAATGGGTCAGGCTTGGCGGTGGGCCGGACGTTAGTGGCCGTACTTGAAAACTATCAACAAGAAGATGGCACCATTCGCGTGCCCGACGTTTTGGTGCCTTACATGGGTGGACTTACTCACTTGGGATAGGCTTCAGCCATCGCCTGATAGCTGTCGGCTACCAATTCCTCGAGGACACTGAGATCAATGTCGCTTAGCTTGTTGATGTAGAGGCAGCCTTTCCCAGTGCCATGCTTGCCGAGCCGGGCAAGCAGCGGAGCTGCGCCCACGGAGTCCAGTTTTAGGTAACAAACGAGCTTTGCTTTGCGCGGGGAGAATCCAACGCGAGGGGAATCCCCTTCGTGTCCGCTCTCATACCGATAGTGGTACGTGCCAAAGCCAATGATCGAGGGTCCCCACATCACGGGTTCTTGGCCCGAAGCCCGCGTGAACAGGTCGGCTAAGACTCTGCCCTCGTCGGCTCGCCCTGCGGGTTCTACTTCGGCGAGAAAGGCCGCAACGCTTTTGGTTTCAGGCTTTGTTTTGTTTTCCTTGGCCAACCTTATACACCTCTGTTGGAAGAAACTTTACACTTAACAAGTATACAGAATGGTGACAAAAAATCACCCTGTTCGATTCGAGGCTATGCCCATGTTTGATTTCGTTTTTTATATCTCGGCTGGAACACTCGCTTTCGGTGTGGGGCTTGGCGTTAAAGGCATGCTTGATCCGACTTGGGCTGGACACCTTGTTCGTTTGCAGCCTGAAAATGGACAGCCGGAGGGCTATGCAGAGTTTCGAGCAACATTCGGCGGGATGTTTCTAGGCCTCCATTTGTCCGCCTTGGCCTTCATGGTTTTCTGGAACAAAGAGGCTGGCATTGCGGCTTGTAGCATTCTGGCAGCTGGCTGGTTGTTCACGGCTTTGGGCCGCTATTTATCCTACAGCATGGATTCCAATACCCAGCACAGCCATGTGGTTCGATCCGTCGCGATTGAAGTGATTATCGCGCTTGCAATCGCCGTATGGCCGATCACCTCTGTTATGAAGCTATAGATACTGATTGTTCTGTTTGGTCGACTGAGGTTGCTACCTAGACGTTAAATTTCAGAAACTTACCTCTTTGTAATTGGTGATTCCGACTAGGCATCCCTATTTATCCCGAAAGGTGCCACGGGGGTGGCGAAAGCTTTTGGCGTTGCGCCGATGCAGCCTAGTGATCCCCTCAGATCCTGCGTGATAAACGCAGCAGCACCCGCCGTGCTTTGTCGTAGAGGTTTTTTGGATGACACATTTCAGCAAGACATTTGGCTTGGCCATTGCCCTGGCACTCGGCGCAGCAGCAGCCATAACGGGTCCTTCGTACGCAGATCGAAAGGCAACGGAAAATCAGCGCGCGCAAGAGGGAAAGCTTCTTCAAATGCCTGTGACGGATTTTCTGTTCAATTCGTCTATGGTTAGCACCAGCAAAGTAGGTGAGGTGCTAAAGCCAGGCGAGGTGATTGGCCGCTTCGATGTCCAAGTTACCCAAACAGCGCGATTGAAAGTCGACACAATCTCGCGTCGTGGCAGCTATCCCAAGTCTGTGCCTGCTGGGACGGTTTTGTTTCAAGTCCAATTGGATAATGGCGTCGGTTATTGCGCCCCTTTGCAGCAGGATCAGGGTTTGCGGCGCGCCCAGTGCTTCCGAGATATCAATAAGGATGGCACGTTTGATGCGGGCTATGTCACCGACTATATTGACCGTGGTCTACGTATCTATGGCGCGCGCTTGCAAGGCCTGTCGCCTATTCCTCAAACGCCCTATGAAGTGACACCCGGCGATTTAATCCCCTCAGAGCCGGCGGACGTGGTTTTTCGCAGCATCTTAGGCAACACTGTCAAGTTTGATTACAAACTCAACGGGGCCAAATTGAGCGAAAAGGAATGCCAGATAGACGGCAAAACGCCCTGCCAAATACTAGGCCAAACCTATCTGTTTGAAGTCCAATCTGGCGACATCAAAATTATCGCGCATGGTGATCGAACTTCATCGTAAGCGATGCACTGAGATCACCAGCAGGCGGGCATCGCATCAAATATGCACGCACGCCCTTGACCCTAGCGGCCAGACAGTCCCATCGTCCCGGTAACAAGGCCTACACTGAAGAGGCCAGACGGGGAGCTCAAAAGATGTCCGCTGATCCAATTCTACCAGAAGAACTCTCGCGTGCGGTCGTCAGTCCAAAGACCTATGCGGACCAGGCCGTAATGGATGCCACTTTTGCAAAGATCAGGACGGACTATCCGTTGGCAAAAACCCAGATGGCAGATTTTGAGCCTTTCTGGTTTGTCTCAAAACATGCCGATATTCTGGAGATTAGTCGCCAGAACGACTTGTTTTTGAGTGGCGAATTGCCCACGACCCTGACGACCAAGTCGGTCGATGAAAAGGTCCGCAAGCAAACCGGGGGCTCTCCGCATTTGATCCGTACCTTGGTGCAAATGGATGCGCCCGATCACCCGAAGTTCCGCGTCATGACCCAAGCTTGGTTTATGCCGCAGAATTTGCGTAAGCTTGAAGACCAAATTCGCAAAATCGCTCGCATGTATGTCGATAAAATGGCTGGCATGGGGGGGCAATGCGACTTCTTGAATGATATTGCGCTCTTTTTCCCTTTGCGTGTCATCATGGAAATTTTAGGCGTGCCAGAGGTGGATGAGCCCCGGATGTTGAAGCTCACCCAGGAATTGTTTGGGGCGCAAGACCCAGAGATGAACCGGTCTGGTGGCGAGCTTGAGGACGAACAAAAGGCCCTGGCCGATATTCAAGCTGTCCTGATGGACTTCTTCATGTATTTCAACCAGATCACAGAAGCGCGCCGGGCCAATCCAACTGGCGATGTTGCCACTGTCATTGCCAACGCCAAGATGGACGGAGAGCCGATTGGTGCGTTTGAAGCCGTCAGTTATTACACCATTATTGCCACCGCCGGTCATGACACGACGTCTTCTTCGACCGCAGCAGGCCTATTTGGTTTGATCCAAAATCCCGACCATTTGGCAGCCGTTCAGAAAGATCTAAACCTGATCCACGGCTTGGTGGATGAATCGATCCGATGGGCGACGCCAGTGCGCCACTTCATGCGCTCTGCAACCGCGGACTATGATTTGCGCGGCCAGACAATCAAGAAGGGCGACTGGCTGATGCTGTCCTATCCCTCTGGCAATCGCGACGAGGAAGTATTTGACGATCCTTACACCTTCCGCCTTGATCGCACCCCGAATAAGCACTTGGCCTTTGGCTATGGCGCGCATTTGTGTTTAGGCCAGCATTTGGCCAAGCTGGAGATGCGGATATTCTGGGAAGAACTCCTACCGCGCCTCAAATCCGTCGAATTTGCAGGCGAACCCAAGCTTTCGGAAGCCAATTTCGTTGGCGGGCTTAAGAACCTGCCAATCCGTTATGTAATGGACTGATCATGCGTTTTGCACCCTTTGTGATACTTCTAACATTTGCAGCCGGGGCTGGGGCCCAAGCCCAAGAAACGGCACCCGCTGTTGCTCCGGCCCCTGTGCCAGAGGTAACCGTCAATCTTGGACGCAAAGCCCCTGCCAGCCCCATGATCGCGCCTTTAGAGACCAAGCAATTTGAGCTGCCGCAAGAGTTTAACCCTAGCGCGGCGCCTACCGCGCCAACAGACTCAACGCTACCGGCCTTACCTAGTCCGGCAACGGCACCAACCGCCCCACGCGGCCCACTGACGCCCACGGAAATTGCCCGCGAAATTGCCCCAAACTTCGATGTCTCGCGCGAATACACCCGCCTTGTGCAATGTTATGGCACGGCGGATTTCATGGGGGCGATAACCCGTATCCAAGCGAGCCGACCCGGTGCACCAAAACAGGTTGTTGGTGTGGCGCGTGAGATTATGGCCCTAAGTGACGCTATGCAGCCGATGGTTTTAGCGGCGTCCACTGTGCGCGGCGAACCCCGATTTCGGGCCGATTATGATGCGTTTGCCCGCCAAGGCCAACGCGAGCTTGCCGGGGCAAAAAATCCAAATGTTGTGATGCAACGCCGCCTTGCCACTCTAGAGGCTTGTCGCCGCGATGTCACACGTTGGCGCAAAGAGGGTTAGCGGCATGTCAAACTGGGTTTTAGGTGTTATTGGTGGTTCGGGCCTGTACGATATTCCGGGCCTTTCGGGTGAATGGCGGACGATCGAGAGCCCTTGGGGCGAACCGTCTGATCAGATTTTTGACGCTGAACTGGATGGTCAACGCGTGGTGTTTCTGCCCCGTCATGGGCGCGGACACCGCATTTCCCCGTCAGAACTCAATAGCCGCGCGAACATTGACGTTCTGAAGCGGGCAGGGGTGACCGACATTTTGTCTATCTCGGCCGTTGGCTCGCTCAAGGAAGAATTCCCGCCTGGCCATTTTGTGGTGGTGGATCAATTTATCGATCGAACCTTTGCACGGCCAAAAAGCTTCTTTGGTACGGGCCTCGTTGCTCATGTGTCGGTGGCCCATCCTATCTGTCCCCGTTTGGCAGGGCTTGCAGCTGAAGCGGCACGTCGCTCGGGTGCAGAGGTTACTGAAAGCGGCACCTATTTGGTGATGGAAGGCCCGCAGTTTTCAACGCTCGCAGAAAGCAACCTCTACCGCTCGTGGGGGTGTTCGGTAATCGGCATGACCAATATGCCCGAAGCTAAGCTCGCCCGCGAAGCTGAATTGCCCTATGCCTCGGTCTGCATGGTGACAGATTATGATTGTTGGAACGAAGACCATGCAGCGGTGGAAGTTTCGGCAATCCTAGGAGTCATGCATGCCAACTCCACCAAAGCGAAGGCCTTGGTAGCGGACTTGGCACGGTCGCTCAAGTCACTGGATCGGACACCGTCCCCAATTGATACGTGCCTCGATTATGCGTTGATTACGTCACCAGAAGCCCGCGACCCGGCCTTGTTGGCGAAACTGTCGGCGGTAGCAGGGCGGGTGCTTTAGAGCATCTGCCTTCACTTCTCCGCGAGACCACAGGAAAATTGGGCGTTTGAGTGAACGTGCCCTTTACCATACCCCCCTGCCTGCAGTAGGGAGCGCCCCGGAATTCGTGGTGACCTCAAGGTCGATTTCCTACAGTCAGTGAAGGACAAAGGTCTCACCATGCGTCAGTTTTCAGCGGCCAGCGTCGCGCTCGCCTTGGTTGCCTCTTTACCCGGTCATTCAATGGCCCAAACGACGAATGGCAAAATCGAATCTGGCGAGCAAAACAAAATTTTGCCTGATTGGCTGAAGATATCTGGCGAAGCGCGCGTTCGCTACGAAAGCCTCGACGGACAGTTCCGCGCAGGCGGCAGAGGCGGCGATCAAGCTCTGGCCTTTCGGGCTCTGATTTTGGCGGAAGCTCAGTTTGACCCCGTCACGTTCGGTATCGAGCTGCAAGATAGTCGCAAGGAACTAAATGACCCGGGATCCACGCTTAGCGCGTCGCTGGTCAATCCGCTCGATGTCCTGCAGGCCTACGCGTCCTTTGATCTGAGCGGAACTGGCTTGGCCACAGCGTTGAAACAAGACAAAGCGCGCCTGAAACTTGGTCGCCAAACCTTGGATATAGGCGGTCGGCGTATCCTTGAGCGCGCTGATATGGCCAATGCGTTGCTAAACTTCACGGGGGCTTATTGGCAGTCGAGTAATGCGCGCGGCGATGCGTGGAATGTGGTTGCCGTGGTGCCAGTGGGGCGCTTGCCGCAAGATCGGTCCAGCCTCGAAAAGAATGTATTACAGGCTGACCGCGAGGAATGGTCGCGGTTGCTCTTAGGCGTACATTATCGCCGCGCTAATCTGCTCGGCGACCTGTTGCCACAGACATCGGGGGAGTTGTTCGTCTTTCGCTTGAAAGAGCATGATACTTCTAGAACCAATACCCCCAATCGCGACTATTTTCAGCCGGGCTTTCGCTTGTTCCGGTCACCGCAAAAGAGCCAGTGGGATTTTGAACTAGATACCTCGTGGCGCACTGGGACCCGTCGGGCAAGTGCTGCGCCTACCGATACAATTGATCTAAAGGTACGGGCTTTCGCCGCCCACGCTCACATTGGCTATACGTTTGATGCCCCATGGGAGCCCCGAGTAGGGATTGATTGGGATTTTGCCTCGGGCGACCGTAATCCCAATGACCTCAATTTTGATCAGGCGGAGCGTTTGTTTGGTGGGCGGCGCACCGACCTCGGCAATACAGGCATTCATGGGCCATTGACCCCTGCCAATATCAATGCACCCGGTGGACGTATCGAGCTAAAACCCAATGCCCGGACGGACATGCGTCTTGCGTTCAAGGTCGCACATTTGGACGAGGCACGCGACGCGTGGGTGGTCGCTCGTGTTCAGGACCGAACGGGCCAATCTGGCACCTTTATCGGTACCACGATTGATGGCCGTGCCCGCTATTGGCTGCAGCCCAATAAGCTTCGGTTAGAAGTGGGTGCATCTGCCTTGATTCCGGGGCGTTTTGCGAGGACCGCCCCTAATGCTTCACGCCAAGGGACAACCCACTATGGCTATATGGCCATAACCAGAATGTTCTGACGCAAGCTCAACTACGATCAAATAGATCGAGAGTTCGCGCCCAAGCAATATCTGCTTGAGTCGGGTCAAAATCATGCCCACGGTCTGAGAAGAAGCCGTGGCCAGCCGGATACAGATGGATCGGTACTTGAGGATGGGCGACGCGAACTTCATTGACCAAGCTTAAAGGAATGCCGGGATCGGCATCGCCATAGTGCAGTTCAATCGGCACACTCGGGGTTTCGGCCAGAAACATATTGATCATCCGGCCATAAAAACCTGAAGCCGCGGTCACACCCGCACAGCGGCAGGCAGCCACCCATGCGACCGTGCCGCCCCAACAAAAGCCCGTTACAAAGATGCGCGATTGGGTCTGGCGCAATACATCAATCGCGGCTTGGGTATCGGCCGTGACTTGATCCCACGACGTAGCACGTACGGCAGAAAGGCCCTTTTGTATCCCGTCTTGATCATAAGGGGCTGTAAAGCCTGCTTCGATGCGGTCGAAATAGGCAGGCGCAATCACGTCATAGCCATCTCCGGCAAAACGGCTGCATAGCGCTCTAATATTGGCGTTAAGCCCGAAAATCTCCTGCGCCACGACCAAACCACCGCGGCGCTGGGTGCCCGTGGCGGGCTCCAACAGCGCTGGGATACCCGTTGATAGCGTGATCATTGGCATGAGTTTACCCTCGCATCGCTGTGTCGAGTTTTTCTTCGGTGATAGGATAGCCAAGGTCAGAACGTATCTTCAAGACGCCATTTTCGATCACCGGCTGGACGATGCCTTGTGGGCGAGCTGCCACATCTGCCAAAGCTTGTTCGACAGTTTTGGACAGGGCCAAAAGCTCCAAGTTGCGCGCGGTCGGGAAAATGATCTTGCGACGACCTGCAGCCAGATCATCCAAGGCTGCTTGTGGCTTGATCCAAACAAGATCGACCGCCTCGCTACCATCTTGCACTCCGTCTTGGCCTGCCGGAACTGGTGTTAGATAAAAACGCGTATCAAAGCGTTTATGTAGGGCCGGGGGTGGGATCCAGCGCGCAAAGGGGCGAAGCGCGCTGGTAGCTAGCTTTAGGCCATGGCCGCGCACCAAGGGCTGAAACAAGGTTGCGTCGCGGTCCACGCGTTTACGCATGTCCGTTAAATCGAGTGCCTTCTGGCCAATCGGTTCGCCATTGCGGGTTGCGAGTAAGATGCCCGTCTCTTCATAGGCCTCCCGCAAAGCAGCCACACGTGCAGCGCGCTCTTCCGCGTCTAAGCCTTCCAGGCCCTCAGCTGCTTCTAGCCAGCCATCATCAAAGTCAGCGGGATCGACTTTGCCGCCGGGCCATACCATCGCACCACCGGCAAAGCCGATATTGGCGTGGCGCTCCACCATCATGACTTCCAGTCCGTCTGCGCCATCACGCACCAACAAAATTGTCGCAGCGGGAAATAAAGTGTCATCCATCTTGAGGTTTCCGTTTCGTCATGATCTTGCAAACTGCGCGTCGGCGTTCCACACGCTCTGTCATGAACGACGTTGTGACCCATGCCAAGCATCTTTTGAACCAATCCGGCCAGCCAAAGCGGCGGGCGGTTCCCCGTGTGAGCCCACTCCTGCATCAAGCCGATCACCACATGGTCGGTGAAGAAGGGGCGCAGATTGCCAGCTGGCATCTGTTAGGCCACCGCTATGAGTCCCCGCCTGTGCTTTTGGTGCATGGGTGGGAAGATGACACCAGCCTGTGGTCGCCCCTTATTGACCTTTTGAATCAGCGTGGCCGCAGCATTGTTGCCTTTGATCTGCCGGGCCATGGCCATAGCGATGGGGATCGCTGCAGCCTGGAATTGGCAGCGGACGCTATCTTGGCTCTGCAAGCGCGCTTTGGGCCTTTTTCCGGCGCTGCAACCCATTCTTTTGGCGGGCCCGCCTTGGCAAAAGCATTCCAACAAGGCTTGGAGCTAGCTCAAGTGGTGCTGATTTCCCCGCCTGTTGCCCAAGCACGCCAGTTTGAACGGGCTTGGCGGCGCTATGGCGTCGAAGAGCCGATGATTGAAGCAGCTTTGGCGCTTGGTCATGCGGAGAGCCGCTTCTTTGACTTGGCAGCCGCTGCGCCAAGTATGAAAGCCGAAGCCTTGTTCATCCATTCCCTCGATGACGAGCAATGCCCGGCTTCCGAGGGTAAACGTGCGGCAGAAGCCTGGCCCGGCGCGCGTTTCTGGCCTGTCGATGGCCTCGGCCACCGCGCTTTGGTGCAAGATGACGAAGTGGTGTCGATGGCAGCGAGCTGGCTAGATAATTAAGGCGCGCCGTAGTCTGAAGCGTCTCGCGCCGCTCGGTGGAAGGCGAGCCGGCCTGCATAATCACGTGGATCTTTCTTGCGCACCAAGGCCCCGTCCATCGGCGTCATCCAATCGACTAAGCGGGTGAGGAAGAAGCGCAGCGCCGCACCACGCGCCAGAAGGGGCAGGGCAGCGCGTTCTGCCGTGCTCAAGGGCCGCACGCTCTCATAGCCTGAAATCAGGGCGCGGCCTTTGACCATATCGAACTCTCGCCCATTGGCTTCAAAACACCACGCATTTAGCATCACCGCGACGTCATAAGCCAAAAAGTCGTTACAGGCGAAGTAGAAGTCAATCAGGCCGCTAACTTCGTCACCCAGAAATAAGACATTGTCGGGAAACAAATCGGCGTGGATGATGCCGCGCGGCAGATCCTTGGGCCAGTCAGACTTTAAGCGTTCGAGGTCGCCTTGGATAGCGGCGGCAATGCCAGGTTCCAGCGCTTCTGCATGCCGTGCCCGGCCTTTCCAAAGGTCCGCCCAATTATCAGGCCCTAAGTCATTCGGCCGCGACAAGGGAAAGCCTTCTAGTGCCTGATGCAACTGGGCCAGTGCGGCTCCCACCGCGCGCGCATGGCTGGCCGGTGGGCGCTTGGACGAGACCCCGTCGAGGAAGCTGCACAGGGCGGTGGGTTTACCCCGGATCATCTGCACCACTTGATCATCTTGCGTGCGGATAGGGCGGGCAGCGGGGAGGCCTGCGTTGGCAGCGCGCTCCGTCAGTCCCAGATAAAACGGCAAATCCTCCAGTGCGACAGACTTCTCATAAATCGTCATAATGAAGCGGCCTTGGGCGGCCTCTACCAAGAAATTTGAGTTCTGAACGCCTTCGGCGATTCCTTTGAAGTTTCTCAGGCCACTTAGCCCCCAACCCTGCAACAGGATCGCTAATTCTTCGTCGGTTGGTTCAGTATAGACAGCCATGATTAACTATCGCACCTTTGCCGACAGTCTGACAATCCAGCCGCCGCCGTGGGCCGGCATCGCACGCACGGCATGGCCATGCTTAATTGCATCGCGCAGCCGCCGACCGACAGGCTGAAACAAAGTCTCGCCTCCACCAGGCGTCGGCGGATCAAATCGGAACCACAGTTTAACTTCTTCGTCGCGGCGTTGGTCGTGGAGCGCAGCTTCTACAAGCGCCAAAGCTTCAACCGCACCTTTGCCGTTTAAGTCAAAAACCTGAGACACGTCCAGATTTTCGGTTGATAGAGCGTTAGCGTCATCGGGTTCGAAAAAAGGCAAGTTTATCAATCTCTGAGCAAAGTTGCTGAAGGAGTCATGAATCACGCGGGAGGGCGTGAACCACCTGTTTACGTAAAAGGTACTGAAATTCATTTTATAGCAAGGTCTTGGGAAGATTCGATTCACAATCACCCGTCACATTGTCCCTGCGAGAGGCTAAAACGGCACCTCGGTGAAAAAAGCACTTGGCCCAGAATGTGGTCAATATGGTTAGGGGAAAGACTAAAATGGCTTATGATATGAGCAGCGCTTTAGAGGTCACAATGACCACAGAAGTTGAGACCAATGAAGCAGGCACCGATCTGTTTGCTTTGGGCTTGTCGCATGCAACTGGCGTTGGTGCCGACATGGATTATGTCGCAGCACACAAGTGGTTCAATATTGCTGCCATGCGCGGCGATAGCGAAGCAAAGCTGCGTCGCCAAGAATTAACGGCGATGATGACCCAGAGCCAAGTTTCGGCAGCACAGCGCGCCGCCCGCGAATGGCTTCAGCGCACCGCAAACTAATCTGCCTTCATTGTCAGGCCGTTGATGCGGTTTGAACGCTTATTGGACGATGTTTGAGCCAATACTATAGTTGAAGCCAACTGTTATCGGCAGCGCGTCGCGGACGAATTGCTGGGTAAACTGCCCCAACTCGGAAATCCGCGACTTGGGCACCCAAACGACGTCAAAGCGGCGCAGGCGCGGCAGTTCGGCTAACAGAGCTTGGCTAGCCCAAACAGAGCGAAGGTCATAGACCCGCATGTAAGGCGTGCCACCAGCTCCCCGGCGCAAGACAACAACTTCTTCCCGTCGCGCGGTATTTAGAAATCCGCCAGCTGTCGTAATCGCCTGCAGCGGATCCATCTCACCGGATAAATCATAGAGACCCGGCTTGGCCACTTCACCGCCGACGAAGAATTTCTGTGAGGCGAAGGTGTCGGGTGCGAGCGCAATCGAAGGATTGCGCAAATAGGTCGCATATTGACCTTGTAACTCCAGCTTCAAATCGTCAGGCGTGCGGTCAGCCGCCATAATTGCTTCCAACATCGGTGGATGAATGCGGCCGTCAGGAGCGACCGTCAGCTTTCGGCTGAGTTCAGGTGCCCCGATAGACTGAAAATCGATCACGTCGCCCGGGAAGAATCGATAGGTTTCATCTTCTGCCGTCCAGCTTGGGAAGGTCGGAACCGCCGGGAAGTCGACGGTGGCAACCGGCCGCGGAGTTTGCCAATTCCTGCCGTCCGTGCGCAAAGCGTCGACATAGCCTCTGGGTGCACAGGCCGTCAGGCTGATCCCTGCCAGAACCACCCAGGACACGAGTGTAGCTGTGGTTTTGGCACGCATGAACAGGCTCCCTTGGTCTGTTGGCAACAGCCTGCTTCTTAGAAACCCAATCGTTAAACGTTTCGTTAATGGATAATGGTTGATTAACGTTTGAAGGAAGCAAAATGCTTTGCCACACGTCCTGACGCGCGGAACTTAGAATGACTTACCAAACGGGCCCAAGCTATCCCCGTGCCGGCGGCTATGAGCCGACTGGCAGCGCGCGCCCGCAGCTTGATCTTCGCGATTGGGTCGGTCTGTTGTGGCGTGAAAAATGGCTGATGCTCATTGTTTTCATTTTGATTTCTGCACTTGGAATTGCTTTTGCGACCACGCTTCAGAAGAGCTACACCGCCAGCGCGCGGCTCTCTATTCTGTTGGGACAAGAATATGTCTTTACGCCGCGCGTCGGTGCTGCCGGTGAAGGGGCAGCGCCTAAGCAAGAGCAAATCGTCCAATCTGAAGTTGAAGTAATCAAATCTGGGCAAATCGCAGAGCGCGTGATTCGCAAAATTGGCTTGGATCGATTGTTTAATCCTGAAGATATTCAGATTACCCAAGGCCCAGATACACCTGAACGGCGGATTGCCTTTGGCGTCGATCAGTTTCAACGCAACTTTACTGCTGAAGCGTCTGCCAACACGACCGTGATCCAGTTGCGCTATCAAAGCAAAGACCCTGTCATTGCAGCGAAAGTCCTCAACACCATGATCGATGAGTATTTGACCTATCGCCGTGAAGTCCTGTTTGAGGACCAAACAGGCGCGCTGCGGACCCAGCGTAATGAGTTTGAGACCCGTTTGCGGGAGGCGGAAGCCGAGATCACCGCGTTTTTGGGCGCAAATGGTGTGGCAGACTTTGAGGGCGAACGCGCAGCCCTTCAATCCTTACTCTCAACCGCCCGAGCTGATCTTTTAAATGTCCAGGCCCGCCAGCGCGAAGCAGAAGGCCGGTTTGCGGCAAGCGACCGCAGCTATCGCAGCGAACCACGCGAAGTAAGATTGTCTTTTGAGACCGATAATTCCCGCCGTCGGATCGAGCTGGCCACCCAATTGGCAGAACTCCAAACCCGCTATACCGAGCAAAGCCAGCCCGTTCAGGATATGCGTCGCCGGATTGAGGCTTTGGATGAGCTTCTCGGCTCAGAGCAAGGGCGGGCAGCTGGCACAACAAAGACTGGGGCAAACCCCGTGCGCGATACAATGGCTTCCGACCGGGCGCGCAATGCGGCCGAGGTTGAAGCTTTAACCCAGCGCGAAGCCATTCTGGAAGCCCAAGTTGCTCAATTGCAAGCGCGTGCCATCCAGTTAAGCCAAGTAAAGCCAATGTTTGATGACTTGGTACGTCGTAAGGCAATCTTGGAAGAGCAAGTCAAACAATTCTCAACGCGGGAAGCATCTTCCCAAGCTCAGAATGAACTAAGCCGCACCTCTAATGAAAATATACGTGTCATTGAACGTGCTAATGTGCCGACTCGTGGCAAGAGCTTAAAGAAGGAAGCCGCGATACTCTCTGTCTTCTTTGCGGCCTTCACGGCATTTGCGGCTGGTTTGATGCGGGCATTCTCGCGGACAACCTTCCCAACACCGTCCTCGATCGGTCGGACTCTGGGCCTTCCGATCTTAGCGACGGTGACGCGCTAAAGCGACGTTGAGGCTTGTTTGAGTTGGGGTTTGGATGGGAAGTATTCAGGGACAGATGAACGGAGTCTGGTCTGCTGTTGCCGCTGCAACAGGGGGCGCAGGCGCTGCCGTCATGTTCATGGGTGCCAAACACGAGGTGGGAGTCTCTGAAGTGGCCCGCGCTTTTGCGGAGCTCGCTGCTGAGCGGGCCGCGAAATCGGCTTGGTTGATTGACTTAGATTTTTTTGGGCCGGGGCAGTTTTCCGCTTTGGGTGGCCCACAAACTGGCTTCAAAGGTCCGTATGATATGACCTTTGGCGTAACGCCATTTTGGCGAGCCCAACCGCGGGCGCCTGATGGCGCGCAAGGCGAGGGGGCTGTGGTAAGTTATAAAACGACGATCCCAAAGCTTTACGTTAGCCGATTTAACCGCGCCGCTTTAGCTGGCAATCAAAAGCTGCAAGTAGCGCCCGCACCGGATTATTGGCGTGCCGTACGTCGTTCCGTGGACCTAACAATTGTCGACGCGCCGCCGCTAGAGCAGTCCCGCGCAGGCCTTGCCTTAGCCGCGGACATGGACGGGGTAATTCTGGTCATTGATGGCAACAAAAGCGACGTCCGCGAATCTATTGATCTGCGCGATGAAGTGGTGGGCCGCGGTGGACGCTGTCTCGGAATCGTGGTGACTGGCCAATCGGGTTCTGCACTGTCGCTCAGCCGAAAGCGCTAATATGGTTGCACCTAAATTGACGTGGCGCTGGGATTTAGCCTTGTTGGCTCTCGCGCTTGCCTGCTTCAGCGCAGGCTTTTGGCGTCTTTGGCCTGGAGCTGCTGGTCTAGAGGAAGCGCCTCTGGGGGCAGTCATTTTTAAGGCCGGTGTGGCATCAATGGGCTTTATCGGCTTTGCCGTGCGCTGGGAAACGCTAGCTCCCGTGCTCCTAAGGCGATTGGAGAGTTTGTTGCTGGTCGCCGTTTGCTTGATCTCTGCAGCTTGGGCTTTGGCCCCGGCAATTGCCCTACAACATGGCATTCTTCTTCTGTCGCTATGGGTCTTTGGCATAACGGTCGCCGCCCGCTTGCCTGTTGAGGGTTTGGCGCTTGCGACGGCTTTTTCGGGCATATTAGCTGTCTTAGCACAGATTTTTGCCGCACGAGGCTTAATGCCGCTTAGCGCGTTGGACGGTGATTTGACCCTTGCCCTTTGCGGTGCCTTGTGGGCGTCGGCAGTCAGCGCCAAATGGCGTTGGGCTTGGCTGGCTTGGGCGGCAGCTCTAGTCGTTTTGGCACTTACGCTAGGCGACCTGACAAGCATATTGGTGGCAAGCATTGGGGTCGTCGCCGCAAGCCTTGGTCTTGGGGTGCGCTGGATTTCTGCCCGTCGCCCATGGACGCCAATTGATGTTGCCGTCACGCTTGCTTGCTTAATCCTGACGGTGACGCTGCTAGCCCTGTTTACGCCTTTGGCTTTTGCATCCGACCCCTTTGGCGCGATTAACTGGATTGGTTATGGGTTCGGTGTTTCTGGTTCCTCAATCCGTGACGGCTTTGGACAGGGTTTGGGCGTGTTGGGTCTAGGGTTTGCCAGCATTTGGGCGGTCGTGACCAGTGGTCGTCTGGCACTTGACCGCAGGGGGTCTAACACAAACGGCGCGGCGGTTTTTGGTATGTGGTGTGCCGGGCTTGCAGCCTTTTTATTGGCACCTGCAGAGATTTCAGTTCTTGGCTCTTGGGTGGTACTCTTGGCGGGGTTGAGCTTTGGGGCGGGTATCCGGCCCTTGGTACCTGCACAACAGCCCCGCACTTCTCACCCCCTGAACGCCGGGGCTCCCCATCAGGGGTCCTATCAAGCAGCACCGTTGCCGTCGCGTCCAAGCCCGGCCACCCGTAACCGCCTCAGCTAAGTGCGTCTGCCGCCCATAAAGCCCGCCATAGACGTGCCCCAAGTGCCCGGATCGCTAGAGGCAGTGCCTCCGATAACACCATGGCCTTCAGAACATACTTGATCCAAGTCCTTGCAGGCAGACGCGTCAAGGTTTGAGCCAGCTTTGTGCCCGGCAATGCCGCCATGCTGGGGTGGCGTTCGACGATGCGGCGGAAGTTCGGTCCGGCCTTTGCGAATTTGTCGAGCAGGGTTGCAGCATCATCCAGGCCTAAATGGGTTGCTGGAATATCGGCATGAAGGACCACATACCCCTTTGATTCCGCTCTTAAAGCCCAATCAACATCTTCCCAGCCCCAGCCAGAAAAGCCCGCATCAAAAGGCGTATCATTCAAGATGGCTTTGCGCACGAGTAGGTTAGATGTCGCTACCGCTAGTGCACCCCGGCTTTGACGTTCACTTGCAGACGAGCAATCGGACTTTTCGGCCACCATTTTGGCTAAAGCCAAAGCAGCGCAATCGGGGACCTGCAGGGTGGAAAATCCCCCATACACAATTTCCGTGGTTGGATCGCGGGCAAGCTTCAGCCAATCTGCCACAAAACTCGGAGAATCTGGGGCCATGTCGGAATCCAGAAACAAAATGACAGAGGCCTTGGCCTCCGCAATCAGACGGTTGCGCGCCGCAGAACGACCCTGATTGTCATGCAACGTGATCAGACTGGCAGGGACATTTAAGTTCTGGAGACTTGCTTCGACCGTAGCTGTCACCGAGGGGTCCTGTGACCCATCATCTACGACGATCAACTCAACTGCTTCGCCCGTCATTTGGCGAGACAAAATCTCTATCAGCTGACCGGGGTCGTTGCGAAAAAAAGGCGTCGCGATGCTGAGTTCCAAAGGGCGTTCAGCTCTTACGCCGTTGGCAAAAATCGTTTCGCTCATAATGCCCCCGTTTGCGGGCGCAGGCGGGTCCACATAGTCTTGGCAAAGTCGCGCGCGCCAGCGACATTCAAGAGGATAACAAAGGCACCATAGCTCAAGGCACCGAGCCCGCCTTTGAGGATAAGGTCTTGGAATGCGCCAAAGCTTGGCAGAGCCAGCACTACGCCGGCCATCAAGACGCAAGCAATTGTAATTTTGGCAGTTTCCATAAGTGGAATCGGTAAAGCCACATAGCGTCGGCCGATCCACGCCAGCATGGTCATGCCAAGACCATAGGCAGCGACATTGGCGTAAGCTGAGCCCATCAAGCCAAACTTCGGCAACAGAAGCACATTTAGACTGAGGCTGGTAATCACCGGCACCAGAAGCAAGAGCGCCCGCTGTAATGCCTTTTTCGACAGCATGAAGGCTTCGGAAAAATAGTCGCACATGCCCGCCAGCAAGGCAGAAAACGCGATCCACGGCACGACTTGGATCGCGCGCTCACGCAGGGCTTCGCCGATCAAGATCTCACAAATTGGGCCAGCGAGTAGGCCAATACCCAAAGCGGCGGGTGCCCCAATACCAAGGCGAACCACATAGCCTTGATGGGCTGCCTTTACAGCTTCGGCCGGGCCGCCGCGCTCATAAGCCGCAATTAAGATCGGTGTCACGGCTGCGGCACCCCACGTGAAGATGATGTCGAGAATGCGCGCGCCAACTTGGTAGCCCGCAGAATAGGCCCCGACGTCGCCTTCGCCCAAAAAGGCTGCGATCACGAAACGGTCCCCACTTGTCAGAGCTAGGCTTAAGATAAGGCCGCCTGCCAAGGGCGCACCATAGGCGAAGTAAGCCTTGCCGCGTTCGGGCTGCAGCGACCCTTTCCGCGCGGCCATCCACAAGGCTGGCCCTTCTATCGCCAGCACAATGACTGAAGCGATCAACATGCCGATGAACGGACCTTCAGGGCCCATAGCAAAAAACACAACACAGCCAATCCCAAGCCCAAAGGCCAAGAGCGTATGTAAGGTATCTACGACGGCAAAGCGTTTGGCCTCTTGAGCCATCCGTCTTGTTTCTAAAGCAATTTTGATCAATGATCTTGTGATCACACTGCCAAAGGCTGCCGCCACCACGATTTTCAGATTGAGGTCAGCTGGCCACAACAGCAGGGCTGCGATGGAGATCAGCGCAAACGCGCCGGCGCACCAGCTAAACAAAGCGATCAAAGTAGCAAAATGGGCGGGCTTTTCGCCCTTTTCTGCGGCATCCGCATAGAAGCGGGCGGCGGCTGCCTCGATCCAGACGACGAAGAGATATTGCGCCAAAGTCATGGCCGCATACACCAAGGTATAGCGGCCATAATCGTCGTCGCTAAGTAGGCGCGTTAAAACGGCAACCATGCCAAAACTGGCCACGGCTTGGGCCAGATTTGGGATCAAATAGGTCATGAGGTGACGACCCATCATGACTGGTGCTGTACCTCATTGGCATGGATTGTAGGCAGGCTCACCGCACCGAACCTTTGTCGCCTAAGAGAGCGGGCAGGGTTCTCACCATGATCCAAAGGTCGAGCCAAAGGCTCGCATCGCGAATATAGGCGATATCATACGCAACCCGTTCGGCCACTTCTTCCGCACAATGAACTGGCCCACGAGAGCCGTGAATGGCGGCCCATCCTGTCATGCCGGGCTTAATTCGGTGGCGGTGGGCATATTCAGCCACCAAAGCTTCGCTTTCTTGATCGCCAGTTCTCATGCCGATGGCATGAGGGCGCGGCCCTACGAGCGACATGGTGCCAGTCAAGACATTAAATAATTGCGGCAGCTCATCTAACGACGTGGCGCGAATGAAGCGGCCAATCCTGGTCACGCGGGGGTCGTTCTGCGTCACTTGTTGGGCCGCGCAAGCGTCGGCTGTCTCCACCCGCATGGAGCGGAATTTCCAACAGTTGAACGCCTGATTGTTAAATCCGTGCCGCTTCTGGCGGAAGAAAACTGGACCCTTGCTATCAAGCTTGATTGCCACCGCGATCAAGGCCATCACGGGCGCAGCAATCACAAGGATGCACGTCCCAAACACAAGGTCTTGCACCCGCTTCCAGAAAGCACGTTTGGCATCTTCGGGTGCACCGGAAACATAGGCGACAGGGCGATTGCCGATGCGGCCGATCGTTGTCCCGTCGCTGTCAAAGCCCTGCATATCAATGGCCAGCACCACCTTGTTCGGCATAGAGCGCAATTTGTTGACCAATTGCAGCACACGGCTTTGCGCCGTGCTGGAGACTGCCACAATAACCCGGTCGATACTGGGCAAATGCGGCCAGCTCATCAAATCATCGAGATCGCCCAACAGTTTAACGCCGTTTGGCAGAGGTTTGGCCCGGTCCATTCGGTCGTCAAAGACGCCCAAGACGGCAATGTCGCCCGAAGCTTTGGCTTCCTCAATCAGCTTATGGGCTAGCGGCGTTGCCCCTACGATCACAACATTCAAGGAGAATAAGCCGGCTTTGATCATCGCCCCTAAAATGAGCGCAGAAAAAAAGTGCACCGAAATAATTATACAGCCAGCTAAGAGAGTGGCGATACCCGCTTCCCAGGCCCCAGCTTCCGCTGCGCGACCTGCGGCCAAAGCCACTAAGGCCCCGGCTCCTGCTGTCATAGGCAAAGCTAGCACCACCGCGCCGAGGGTTTTGACGCCGTGCGTCACCGCTGAGGGCTCAGCGTCAAAGCGATACAGATCATGCTCTCGCAAAATCCACCACAGACCAATCCCGCCTATGGCCATAGGCAAACAAGCACTCAATGCGACCGTAAAGACATGATCGGCGGTCGTCACTTTCAAGACATAGGTCAGCACAAGAAGAATGACCGCCACGTCGAGAATTTCGAGGGCGCGTCCAAAGCTTGAGCGATACCAACGCGCGCCACGTGCCGCTTTGCGCGCCAAGGTAGCGGGCTGATCGCCAGCAAGTTCTTGCGTGTATTCCATGCGTGTCATTGCCGAGAGGCTCCTTATAGCGATCCTTATCAGCATTGGGTAGACGCACTATTAACGAAACCGCGCAGGATGCAGGTTGGAGTTCCCATTTCCCGACCCCCAAATCCCCCTGTGCAGCTTCACTGACGTGATGCTCTTGCTCTGCCCCCTTTTGTCGGGCTATCAGACGAATGTGCGGAGACGTGGCCGAGAGGCTGAAGGCACTCGTTTGCTAAATGAGCGTGCTCCAAAAGGGCACCGAGGGTTCGAATCCCTCCGTCTCCGCCAGTTTTGCTATTTTTATGTTATTTTTCAATAATTTATAAAATTGCAAAATCTGTACCCACGACTGTACCCACGAAATTTTTTGCTAGGGCACTGTAAAATGTCCGCCTAATGTGCAGTTTGATCGCGCCGTTTCGATGTGTTTCGAAGTGGGGTGAAAGCTCTGCCGATTCATTTAGACAGCAACAGAAACGCAAAACCAAACTGATCTTGCGCTTCAAAAGGGATTTTTGTGCGATTGAGGGCGAAGGCCGCGTCGCGCGCCGCCCTGTTCTTGGATTCGTTTATTTGCGTTACGATTTCAGTAAAAATGCGGAGAATCTCAAATACCTGATCGCTTCTTGGAATGTAGCCCTTGCCGACCTCAGAAGGGCCGTGATTGGCCGAAAGCTGACGCTCAGAGACGATCGAGTTTTTCGAATGCGTAGCCCGGATCGCGGGGGCTGGAACAGACTTAACCCATCCCTTTTACAATCCACAACGAATCTGCCAGCTTAGAATACGATGGATATTGTATGCGTAGGGTAAGCATCTTTGGAATTTGTTAAGAAACGACGAGGGTAATTTTATGGGCATTTCAATTATCTCAGAAAGGTTATTGCAATACGATTCATTAGTAAAGAAATTGAATAGGTTCCCATTACACGCACATGGACTTGAAGATTGGTCGAAGCTTCGAGCCACAGGCTGGACCATGCGCTCTTTTGCCAAATTAGATGAGAGATCATTTAAACTTAATCACAGAATAGAGATTAAAAAAGCTATTTTTGATGATGAAAGTGAGAGGAGAGAGGTTAACGCTTTTCCATGGCTCAATCATATTTATCTTGAAGCTCTTGAGCCAGATGACAGTAAACTAATAACGCTCGTTGTGCTTTGTAAGCCGGATGGACCAACCAGTTTTTACTTGCCCCGTGACAAGGCTTTGTCTTATCTGTTCGGCACCCTGCTGAGCCTTTCGTATTTGTTATTATTTCTGTTTTTTATTAGCCTATTCGGAGAATTTGCCCGGATTTTTTCCAAGGGGTCCGATTATCCGTTTGGCGACGCCGCAGTGCTCTGGGTTTTCTTCGCGGGATTCGCTGGATTTTTCAGTTTGGCTTATGGTTGTTCGACACACATGAGGCTGGTGGGCACAGTCAAGCTGGCGTCTCAAGTTGACAATGCGATTTTTCTCGATCGGCGGGATAACCTTGGAAATATCATCGACCGGTTTCAATTGGAACGCGTCGCCCAGAATAACATGCAGAATTTGCCTTCCGAAGCGAAGGGTCTTCAAAATTATTACGTTAAACTACTTGATGAACTAGATGGTTTGATAGAAGAATTGCGCCAGATTCAAATAAAAGTTGTCTTTTCATATAGACGCAAGAAATTCTGGCATAATTCGGCCTATCCCGGACTTGATGCCCTTGACCGGGTCTTTATTGATGGATCAGACGGACTTACACACCATTACTTCGGGGGGAAAATCGACTCGCCTTGGCCAGAGAAAGCTATATCGAAAGGCAAAAGAACCCTAGTTACTCTCAAAAATCAGATAATTGATAAGAAAGATATTGATCAGGTCACAGTGTATGATTCAATGGCGTCCGGAAAGTTGCTGGCAGGAATAGTCTCATGGAAATTGTATATCTGGATTATTAGCTCATTTCTGATAGGTTTAAGCGGTCTCTTCTTCGGTATATTTTTAGTCACTTTTCTGGCGGTAGCTCTGCTAACTTTTTTAATCATGGTGGCTTTAGCAGAAGACGTGATCTTTAATGGTTCAGACGCCGCCCGAGAAAGGGGCCTGAGCCGTTATCAATTACAAGTTCGTCGGATCGGAGATCGCGAGCGCCATACGGTTCTGGCATCGCGTCATTTTAGTGAGTTGACGAAACTTGCTTCAGAGCTTCTTGAGGAAGCACGTGAGATGCGCAGTGACTCAGCCCTCTAAACCCCTGCAGACGCCTTTCAGCGTTGAATTACATCACGCTTTAGGCCGATAGAATGTCTCCTCTGGAATATGGGTTAATACCGGTCAATGGTCGGAAACTGGCGCGAAACAGACATAAGAGTAGAAGTCTTCGGCTTTTCGCGGGCGAGACTTATCTGGCACTTTGAACACCGTTAGCCGCTACTTATGGCAACCACTCCACGCCCATCGCCCGCCCAATCGCCTGTCCAACGGTCAGCTCCTGTCCATGCTGGAGGGCCATAGCCCCATAACCCACGCCGCGATTGATGATGGCATGCTTGCCGAGGCTTGTAGTGACATGCCCTTCGACGAAGCCCTCGGCTCGGCCATAGCTGACTTGGCCGGGCGCTTTGATTCCCAAACTGTGAAGGTCATATGGACTAAGCGTGCACTCGAGCAATTCAGAGCACACCGCGATTGTCTTGAACCCCTTGAAAATGCAGATTTACCCTCGGCTTCTTCACTCTCTCTCAGATCGATAGACTCGAGCAAATGAGTAAGCGCCTCTAGGCCCTTTAATCCGTGTAAAACCATACCTGAGCGGGTGCTTTGGCAACAGGTGACAGCTTACTGGTATCTCGCGGCGTTCCATCAAAATTGAACGACCAACTATAAAACTGTTTACCATCCGCTACAGTGTAAGTGCAGTGACCTTGACCGTCTGGAAACATTGTTGAACGTATTTGCTGCTCTAGGTCTGCAATTGCCTCGTGGCTTGGTACTGCGACGATTTCGATCGGTTGGTCTAAGTAACAGGTTGCCATGTCTACAAGGCTAAATTTTAGCTGAAAATTCAAAGTTCGAGCTGGGCCCTTGGCCACCACATTCGCGATGCCGTCATTGTCAGACGTCCTGCTGTATGTAACAAGCCCGTTACACTCTACTCCCCCGCTATAACCTACTCGCGGCTTTAAACACATAATTGGTGAGTTGTTGAAAAATCCGTCATCGAATGGAATGATTGTTCGACCACCGTCGACGATGTATTCTAGCATCCCTTTTGTGTCAGCCTGAATTGGTTGAGCGCAGCTCGTCAAGAAGACGGCTGAGAAAGCGACGTAAACACTACCTAGAAGCTGTCCCGAATAAGTCACAACCATTCTTTCCAAACTCAGCCTGAACGACAGTTAAAGCTTATACCATCAAACCCAAAGCCGTCAACGACTCTGCAAGATTGTTCCTCTTTTACCAACCGGGAACAGCCCGGTTGTTGCACAGCCCACTAATCCCAAATCATAATTTACCGCAATTTCTACAATAACGTTCGACGGCGAAATATCTAGGGCTACCGCTCTACGCCCATCGTTCGCCCGATAGCTTGCCCAACGACCAGCTCTTGTCCAACCTGCATGGCCATGGCCGCATAGCCCACGCCGCGATTGATAATGGCGTGCTTGCCCAGACTGGTGGTGACATGCCCTTCGACGAAGCCCTCGGCTCGGCCATAGCTGATTTGGTCAGGGGCATTGATTCCAAGATCGCGCGCCATCACGTGTTTCAATTCTGCTTCGCGTAGTCTGGCCCAGGCAGTTGGCTGGAAGCCAAGACCCCGACCTTGGGCGATGGCCTGGCCGGACTTTACGAGATGGTCCGCCCGGGCCCTTAAGACAGCCTCGACTTCTCCACCCATATGCGTCGGACTGGCTACGTTGGCGCTCAACTGGCCGCGTCGCATCAGTTCAACATCGAGCGGTGTCAGGCGGTCGATGGTTGGATCGAATGCTCTTACTTGAGACGTCATTGGACTTGATGACGGAGCGTCGATAGCAGCCTCGACCGGAGCTTCGCGCTCTGGCACTATTCGCTTTGTCCTTACCTCAGACAAGCCTGCCAGCGCCTCCAATCGCTTGGCCGCCCAGTGTGACCGGATCTGGTCCTGAGCAGACTGAAGCCGATCCAGCCTACCTTTCAAATCATCTGAAAACTTCACCCCATCGCGCGTGTGCGCCTCCACCAGATTGAGGCGGGTGAGATGGGCGATGCGGGCACGCGTCACCGCGCCAAAGATGTCATGCCGATCAATTTCAGCGCGTGGTACACTGCCGTCATTGGACGCTGTCAGCTTCTCCAGCTTCAAATCAATGTCGGTCCAGCGGTCGGCGGTGGTGCGTGCAAACAGACCGCGCTCTGCTTCCGAGCGGCTCTGATCGCCCAGCAATTCCTGTGCGCAATCCTCGGCATGGGCGCGAATGCCATAGCTAATGACCTTGCGTGGGATCACCAGATCGCGCCCGTTGGCGCGCTTGCCACGGATCAGCACATGGGCATGGGGCTGGTCTGTATCGTGGTGATTGATCGCAACCCAAGCCATCTGCGGCTCACGCAAATCACTTGCTACCCGCTCCATCACGTCGCGCACATAGGCGTCCATATCATCAATCTTGTCGCCATGTTCCGGACTGATGATCAGCCGAAAATGATGCCGGTCGCCATCCCAGGAGGCGCAAGCCTCATGCACATGATCGCGCTCCAGCCCGCCCTCTGGTCCGTAGAATCCTGTCTCAGTTCCATCAGCACCCATGCCTTCACGCGCCAGATAACGTAGATGACGCGACACCGCTTGACCCGCATTCTTGGCTCCGCCAGCTGCACCATGACGGCCCACAAAGGCCTTCACCATGACCCGTTGCCGGGCACCCACATAGAGCGCAGGCCCATTACCGGAGCGGCCAGTTGAAGCCCCAACAGAGCCACCCCGAGCACCACCGCCAAACATCTTTCCAGTCGCCAGTCGCCGCGCAATCGAGGCCTTCACACCCGTCCCTGAGGCAGGCTTCAAGCGATTGGGCAGACGCGGTGAAACGTCTTCTGGATCATCGCGTAACCGGGCGGCGATCATCTGGCGCAAGGGCACGGCTTCCAGTCTTGCTGGTCGTTCACCACCACCCTGTCCTGCCATCTGCCCCATCGCCAGAGCCTCCAGACCACCGCCAAATCCAAGTCATCTGCGGCGTTTGGGCAGTAAGTCATGACAAGTCATCAGGTGCAATACAAAACACCTAAAACACGAATAATATCATGAAGATACAAGCTTCACGACTTACCCTCTTTTATCTTGCCCCCGTTCCTGTTTCATAGTGTTTCGCAAGTCATGGGTTTTGAGATTATGTCTTGTGCCAGGGCGAAAGGAAAAAGCCTGGTTTGCTCATGACAATCCCTGCAGCTTCATCCAACGCCATCACCGCCCGGCTGAGTGCCATGTACTCTGGACCACCGGCACGGTAGGTCTGAGACATGGCAAGCAGCTCTTCGCGATAGGGGCGCAGCTTCTCGAACGCCTCCTCGGGAAAGATCAAACCCTGCTTTTTGCGATGAACCATGCCTTTAGTATGTTCATGTTACGTTCGATGGCAATGGGGCGGTAGCAGGGCTGTGGATTTGAGCTGTGGTCAGACACGCAAAGCGGCGCGGCACCAGAGCTCAAATCCGCGTGTCGACAAGCAAAAGGGCGAAGCTGTGAAGCTCCGCCCTTGGTATGAATGGTGGCTGCTGGCCTGTGGTGAGAGGCCGCCTAAGCGGCGACCTCCATGGGCAGTTCGGCATCGGTGGTTTCGGCCTTTGGCTTGGCGCGGGCAAGGATCTCGAGTTCTGCGAAGGGCCCGAGCACGAACTCGATGACGTAGCGGGTGCGGCCTTTGTCGTCGTCGTAGGAGCCGGGGCGGATGCGACCGAGAAGGCGAACCCGGCTGCCCTTCTGGACCATCGCCTCGATGCGGGCGATGAGTGCCGGGGCAAAGACGGTGACGCGATGCCAATATGTCTTCTCGCGGCTTGCGCCGTCTTCGGTCTTCCAGCGCTCTGAGGTGGCGACGCTCAAGGTTGCCAGCTTGCCGGTCTTGCCGAAGGTCTTGATCTCGACCTTGCCTACATTGCCGACGATTTCGAAATTGGCCTTGTCCATGGTGGTCTCTCCGTTGGGTCTAAATGCTGCCCGTCTGGTGGTGTCCCGGTCCGGGGGTCGCGGTGGCGACGGGGCGTAACAGCATCCGGAACAAGGCGAGGGGCGTGGGCACCACAACCCGGTGGCGCACAAGGGCTAGGCGCGGGCCGGAGCAAGCCAAAGGCGCAGCGACAACTCGGGCCCTTGTGGGACACGCCGCCGGAGGCAGTTTTTAAGCCAAGTCAACGCGTCTCCCGAGACGGACAACATGGGGATAAGATGGGCAATTCAGACCATCCAACGGAGATCAAAGATCTACATGGGCAAGGCCAACCCGACCATCATCGTCTGCAATGGCAAGGTCCACCGGGAAGCAAAACGGCAAGACCAACAAACATGCTGGCGACCTTTAGAGCGGTTTTCCTGAAAAAGGAATCGAGTGTACTCCCAAATCAGGTGTGATGTGATTCACCATTTATGTTGGTGATGGAGGCCAACATGGATGGCAAAGATACTATCGATG
>VYLE01000183.1_pt1 | contig 60212 bp, 42 predicted proteins | sample 5114391 | NCBI WGS metagenome assembly VYLE01 (sample SAMN12291771, study PRJNA351875) | freshwater metagenome | isolation source: freshwater lake | place: USA: Michigan, Kent Lake | collected 2013-08-15 | reverse complement strand
GGCGCGGGCGGGACGGCGCCCAGCGGCGCCGGCGCGCCAGCCTCCGACGCGCCGCCGCGGCCGTGAGTGCCTTCGCAATCCGATGACCGCGATGAAGCAACAGCCCAGCGATGACGAGCGTCGCGCCGCTGCGTCGCTCCTCGCGGCGCGGCAGTGGCTCGGTCGAGCCCGACCGATCGGAGCCCTCATCGGCGTCGCGCTTCTTGCCGCCGCCGCGTTCGTGGTGGTGCGCGAGTGGGAGTCGCTTGCGACGGCGATGGAAGCAACCCGAGCCGCCTCGTTCGGCGTGGTCGCGGCGATGGCGGCGACGATGTTCGCCAGCGTCCTCCTGACCGGGGCGATCTTCTGGCTGCTCACCCGACGATTCGGGCCGGTCGGCTTCGTCGACATGCAAGCCCTCATGGCGGCGACCGCGCTCGCGAACTACCTGCCGCTGCGTCCGGGGCTTGTCGGCCGCGTGGTCTACCACCGTCAACGCCACGGCATCCGTCCGGTCGACTCGCTCCGAACGATCGTCGAGGCGATGGCTCTCAGCGCCCTCGTGCTCGTCCTGCTCGTCCCGTCGATGCTCGCGGTCCACGCGGGCGGCTTGCCGAGCATCCTCGGCGTCGCCCTGCCGCTCGCCGTCGGCGTGCTCGTCCTTGCGGCCCGTGAGCGTTTCCGCGGTCTCGCGGCTGCGTTTCTCCTGCGCTTCGGGGAAACGCTGCTCACGGCCCTTCGCTACGACCTGGCCTTTCGCCTGACCGGTTCAGCGATTCCCTGGCATGCGAGCGTCGCCGTCGCGTGTGTGAGCATGATCGCGACGATGGTGCCCTTCGTGAGCAACGGGATCGGTCTGCGCGAATGGGCTGTCGGGCTGCTTGCCCCGCTCCTCGTCGACACGACGCTCGAGCGGGGGCTCGCCGCCGAACTCATCAATCGCGTCATCGAAGTTGGGGTCATCGCCCCATGTGGACTGATCGGCTTCGGATGGCTGTGGCGCGACGCACGCGACGCGCGGCCGAACGGCTCGTGATGGCAAAGCACGGTTTCCGAGCGGGGAGCGGTATTTGGGAACTATCTCGGATATCAAGCTCTCTGATTCTGGAGAGTCTCCCATTCGTCGCTCCGCCTCGCATCCTTCACCTTTGGAAACCACCTCATGGCACAGCCGTCGCGATCGTTCCTTCCGACCAACGAGCACCCGATCGAGCGGGCGCTTCGGGTCCTCCTCGGAGTCGGCCTTCTCTCGTTGGTCTTCGTCGGACCGAAGACCATGTGGGGGCTCATCGGGATCGTGCCGATCCTGACGGGCCTCATCGGAAGCTGCCCGCTCTACACGATGATCGGCATCAGCACATGTCCGGTGAAGCGGTCGTAACGGCAAGCGGTCAGACGACGCCAAGGTCGCGCACCGTGAAGAGGGCGTCGAAGTCGATGCCCTCCTTCTCGATGTTCTCGCGGGCGCCTTCGAGGCGATCGATGGTCGCGATGATCGCGAGGACCTCCGCGCCGGCCTCGCGCAACACGCGGGCGGCCTCGAGCGCCTGTCCGCCGGTCGTGGCGACATCCTCGATGATCGTCACCTTGTCGCCGCGGTCGAGCTTGCCCTCGAGCTGCTTCGCGGTGCCGTAGTCCTTCTTCTGGTTGCGGATGAAGAGGCAGGGCATACCGGTCGCCATCGAGGCGGCCGAGACGAGCGGAATGCCGCCGAGTTCGGCCCCCGCGAGCCGCGTCGTGCGCATCGGCACGCGCGCGGCGAACATGCGACCCAGCTCGGCGAGCACGCGCGGCTGCGTCGAGAAGAGGTACTTGTCGAGGTAGTAGGTGCTCGTCTTGCCGCTCCGCAGCGTGAAGGTGCCGCGGAGAAGCGACGCCTCGGCGATGAGCTTCGCGAGCTCGTCGCGAGACATGGTGGTGGGCATCGTGGCGGTCATGCGGCGCATGGTAGCCACGCCCGCCAGCCGCCGCACTCACATGCCGGCGCGGGCCTTCATGTTGTCGAGGACATTCATGAAGTTGATGTAGGCGTCGTAGGGGCTGTCGTAGGGCGAGAAGTACTTGTGGACATCGCCGTCGGCCCAGTACTTCGTGCACATGTAGTAGAGGTGGTCGCTCGTGGTGAGCTTGCGCCAGTCCTCGAGGATGTGCTCGTCGCCGGCGGCGTGCCTGGCCTTCACCGGACCCTCGAGCCGGTAGAGCTCGGCCGCGGCGTTGTCCTGGATCGGATTGCCGAGCCACGCGGAGAGGTCACGCTCGGTGTCGGCCCAGGAGATGAACTTCGGCACCCTGTACTCGCCCACCGGCGGGTAGCAGTCGATCACCTGCGAGGGCGTGAGGAAGTCGTTGTGTCCGGGATTCGTGTCGTAGATCCAGCCGGGCAGCGCGTCGAGGAACTCGAAGATCCCCGTGTCGGCCCACTGGTGCTCGCCGAAGGTCTCGTAGTCCATGAACAGGTTGCAGCAGTAGCCGTCCCCGTTGATCTGGTTGACCCACTTGGCGAACTTCTCGGCGGAGAGCGGCCATTCCTTCCAGCCTCGATTGGAGAAGCGGAAGGCGATGTCGTCGGAGAGCCGGAAGTTCTTGAGAAGGAGCTTCACCGGCCGCGCCGAAAGATCGTCGCCTCCATGCTCGCCGCTCGCCGGCGGCACATAGACATAGTTCGGCGAGCGATAGCCGAGGAGCCCGTCGACGCCCTCGCAGAGGATCGCGCGGTGGCGACCGCGCTTGGCGATGTGGGCAGCGAGCTCGTCGGAGTAGATGAGCTCGGTGTTGCGGAAGATCGTCGGCGAAACGCCGAAGGTCTCGCGGACGAGGCGCTCGTGATTCGCGACCTGCTCGTCGAACTCGCTGCGCGAGAAGAGAAACGAGAGGGAGTGGTGCGTCGTCTCGTTGATGAACTCGCACGCGCCGGTCTGGGCGAGTTCCTTGAACATGTCGATGACATCGGGGCACCACTGCTTCATCTGCTCGATGCAGACGCCGCTGATGGAGTACGCGATGCGAAAGCGCCCCTCGTGCCGCTTCACGAGATCAAGGATCTTCGCCGTCGTCGGGCGATAGCACTTGTCCGCGACCTTGAGGCAGATCTTCTGGTTCGCCTCGTTGTCGAAGTAGAAGGGATCGGTCGCGAACACCGAGTACCGACGCAGACGATACGGCTGGTGAACCTGGAAGTAGAAGCAGACCGATGCCATGGGACGCGGATGATAGGGGGAGACGCGAGGGCGTGGGCGCGGGACCTCGCCTCCCCGCCTTGAGAAGCGGGAGATTGGTGACGACGGAGAACCACAGAGGCCCAACCCGAAATGGGCGGGCACAGAGGATGCACAGAGAAGGCAAAAAGTGAGACAGGTGAGCGCGCGTTGATCGAGACGTGCCGGTGCCGGAGGGAACTGAGGAGCGCAGGTGCTGGGAACGGTGAGAAGTCCCGACCCAAGTCAAGTCCACTCTGCGCCAACGAGTTTGTGCGACGAGTTCCCTCTTTCCGTTGGCTTCTCTGTGCTACCTCTGTGCCCGCCCATTTCGGGTTGGGCCTCTGTGGTTCTCTGGCGTCCCCTCACCTCACACGCCGTAGTACGCGCGATACCACGCGACGAAGCGGGCGATGCCCGTCTCGATCGGCGTGTTCGGGCGGTAGCCGACATCGTCGATGAGGGCCTGCACATCGGCGCAGGTGTCGGGGACATCGCCGGGCTGGAGCGGCAGCAGGTTCATCGTCGCCTTTCGGCCGAGTTCCCTCTCGAGCACTTCGATATAGCGAAGGAGTTCGACCGGAGCGCTGTTGCCGATGTTGTAGACGCGCCACGGCGCGCTGCTCGAGCCCGGATCGGGTTTGGTCGCGTCGAAGGCCGGGTTCGGCTTCGCGGGGCGATCGAGCGCCCGCACCACGCCCTCGGCGATGTCGTCGACGAAGGTGAAGTCGCGGGTGTGCCGGCCGTTGTTGAAGACATCGATCGGCTTGCCCGCCAGCATGTTCTTCGTAAAAAGAAAAAGCGCCATGTCCGGCCGTCCCCACGGCCCGTAGACGGTGAAGAAGCGGAGGCCCGTCGTCGGCAAGCCGAAGAGATGGCTGTAGCTGTGGGCGACAAGCTCGTTGGCCTTCTTCGTCGCCGCGTAGAGCGAGAGCGGATGGTCCACATTGTCGTGCACGCTGAAGGGCAGCTTCGTGTTGCCGCCGTAGACCGAACTCGTGCTCGCGTAGACGAGATGCCGGCAGCCGTTGTGCCGACAGCCCTCGATGACATGCTGAAACCCGACGAGATTGCTCTCGATATAGGCGTGCGGATGGGTCACCGAATAGCGCACGCCGGCCTGTGCGGCGAGATGGACGACGCCCGGAAAGCGGTGTTTCGCGAAGAGTGCCGCCACGCCCGCGCCGTCAGCGACATCAAGCCGCGCAAAGGTAAAGCCTTTGCGCTCCGAAAGCCGCGCGAGCCGCGCTTCCTTCAGCTTGACATCGTAATAGTCATTCAGGTTGTCGAGGCCGACGACCTCGTCGCCGCGATCGAGCAGGCGATGGGCGACATGCGAACCGATGAACCCGGCGGCGCCGGTGACGAGCGTGGGCATGGGAGGAGTGTCGCGAGTCGGGGAGGAGCCTCAGCCGGGCCGTCGTCGCACGATACCCGTTCGAGTCGCTGAAGCCCGATCGGGTCCCAACGCCCGTTCGAATCCCTACCATGGTGCCATGATCGAACGCGGGAGCGAGCGACCGACCGAGGCGAAGTCGATGGACGCAGACGACCTCCTGCGCGAGGAGATTCTGATGGCCCGAGCGACCCCGGCCGAGGTCAAGGTGGTGCTCGGATTGCAGTTGTGGGAGCAGGCGGTCATGTTGGCTCGCGAAGGCGTGCGCCACGCCCTCTCCCGGTCGGGTGAGGCGCCGTCCGACGAGGCGGTCGAGCGGGCGTTGGAGGCGAGGCTCCTGCTGTTCCGCGATGAGCGGTCATCGGAGACGCCGCCATGACCGCCGCGAAACGCGTTGATCCGGCATCGCTCGTGGCCAAGATCCTCATGATGGGCCATCCGCGGCGTCGATGCGACTCGCGGTATTTCGGCCAATATCGCTTCGTCGCGTCTCCTTGCGGCTGACCCATCAGGCTCGCCCTCGCCTTCGAAGCGAGTTCCTTAGCGGCCTGCTAAAGCGATCTTCAACCGGTCGGGAGGCGGCGCGGGCCGCTTCCTCATCCCGCGAGGCGCGCCGTCGGTCGCGCGACCATGCGGCCCACCGCGTTTTCCGTCGCGATCCGGCGCACCGCCTCGATCACGCGTTCCTGCTGCATCGGCGTCATGTTTGAGCCGCTCGGCAGGCAGAGGCCGTTCTCGAAGAGCGCGTCGCAGACGCTCGTCTCGCCGTGCGGGACATAGCGGCATTCGGCGAAGACCGGTTGCAGGTGCATCGGCTTCCACGCCGCCCGCGCTTCGATGCGCTCGGCGGCGAGGCGCTCGACCATGCGCTCGCGGCTCATGCCGACGACGCGCGGATCGATCGTGCAGGTCGTCAGCCATCGGGTCGAGCGGCTCCATGCCGGCTCGGGCATGAAGGAGATGCCGGGCACATCGGTGAGGCCTTCGAGGTATCGCTCGAAGATCGCCCGACGGCTCTCGACGCGGTCGTCGAGCACGCGCAACTGTCCGCGGCCGACGCCGGCGAGGATGTTGCTCATGCGATAGTTGAAGCCGATGACCGAGTGCTGATAGTGCGGCGCAGGATCGCGGGCCTGCGTCGAGAGGAAGCGGGCCTGGTCGACGAGCGCCGCATCGTCTGAGACGAGCATGCCGCCGCCCGAGGTCGTGATGATCTTGTTGCCGTTGAAGGAATAGACGCCGATCTTTCCGAAGGTGCCGCTCGGCCTGCCGTGGCAGGTCGCCCCGAGCGATTCGGCCGCGTCCTCGAGGATCGGCACGCCGTACTCGTCGCAGATCGCCGCGATCTCCGGCATGTTCGCGCTCTGGCCGTAGAGACTCACGACGATCACCGCACGCGGCAGGCGCCCGCGCCGCTCGGCCTCGCGAAACGCCCGGCGCAGCGCGACCGGCGACATGTTCCAGCTCTCCGGTTCGCTATCGATGAAGAGCGGCTCGGCATTTTGATAGACGATCGGATTCGCGCTCGCCGCAAAGGTGAAGGATGAGCAGAAGACGACATCGCCCTGTCCGACGCCGAGGACGCGCAGGCCGAGATGAATCGCGGCCGTGCCGCTCGAGAGCGCAGCGGCATGCCTCGAGCCGACCTTCGCGGCGAGTTCCTGTTCGAAGGCATCCACATTCGGACCGAGCGGCGCGATCCAGTTCGTGCGGAAGGCGTCCGCGACATAGTCCTGCTCGAACTCCGAAAGGTGCGGCGTCGAAAGGAGAATCGGCGTCGGCAGCTCGCGACGAAGCCAGATGCCGATCGGGCGCCGCGCGTCGTCGACGATCGGGACCTGATCGACCTTCCGGGCATCCATGACCTGGGCGATCTCGGTGGTCGACGCGGACGCCGTGAGCGTGACCGAATCGATCGTCGGGAGCGAGGCGAGCGAGGCGTCGAGGGCGTGCCCGGCAAGGAGGAGACGGCGGAGGTCGCCGTCGGTCACGGTGCGCTCGAAGTGCCCCTCGCCGTCGACGACGAGGAGAACGCCCTTCGCCGCGCGGTTCATCTGATCGAGTGCCTCAAGGAGGCGAGCACTGCGGCGAACGGTGAGGCCATCGATCGGGAGCATGCTTCCGTTATCGGCAGGGCGGGCCCGCGGCTCGCGGAATCGTCGGGAGTTCCGAGAACCGCCGCGGGCTACGAACCCCAACGCTCCCGCCAGGCCTCGAACGCAAGCACATTCCAGACCCGATGCTCCCACGGCCGGCCGGCGAGAAAGCCCGACCAGAGCTCGCCGACCGCCGTCGGCCGGAGGAACCCGCCGCGCTGGAGTCTCTGGGGATCGAGAAGCCCGTCGGCCCAGGTTCGGAGCGGCCCGCGGAGCCACGCGTCGAGGGGGATCGAGAACCCGCGCTTCGGCCCGCTCACGAGTGCATCAGGCAGGTGCCGGGCGAGGAGCGCCCGAAGGAGCGGCTTCGTCTGCCCGCCGACGCGGAACGCCGTCGGAAGGCTGAGCGCGTACTCGACGAGCTCATGGTCGAGGAGCGGCTCGCGGGCTTCGAGGCCGACCGCCATCGTCCCGCGGTCGACCTTCACGAGGATGTCATCGACGAGGTAGCCGACGAGATCGGCCTGCATCATGCGCAGCTCGAGCGGAGCGTCCTCGCCGAGGATCCACGCGGGATCGTCGAGCGTCGTCGGACACGCATCCGGCTCGACGAGCAGCGATCCCGCGTCCGGGTCGGTCATGAGCACGCGGCGGTACATCGACCAACCCTCTTCGAGCCCGATGAGCGGCGCGACCTTGTGCATGCGCGGGCCGCCGAGCCGCGCGAGCGCCGGAGCGATCGACGCGAGTCCGCGCGAAGCCGGTGATCGAAGCCAACCTGGGATGCGCGACGCAAGCGCCGCGATGCGCGGAATCGCTCGATATCGCTCATATCCGCCGAAGACCTCGTCGCCGCCATCGCCGGTGAGGGCGACGGTCACCTCTTGGCGAGCGAGCGTTGCGATGAGGAGCGTCGCGATCTGCGAGCTGTCGGCGAAGGGCTCGTCCCAGTGCGACGCGAGCGTCGGAATCGTCGCGAGCGCGTCGTCGGCCGACGCCCGCAGAATGACATGTTCGACGCCGAGATGCCGGGCGATCGCCGCCGCTCGAGCGGATTCGTCATGTCGTCGGTCGTCGGTCGCAAGCGTGAATGCCCGGACCTTGCCGGGCGCGATGCTTTGCATGAGGGCGACGACGAGACTCGAGTCGATGCCGCCCGAGAGAAACGCACCGACCGGCACATCGGCGATCATGCGTCGTCCGATGGAGCGGCGAAGAAGCTCGTCGGTGCGGGCGAGCGCCTCCTCGCGCGACGGCGATCCCGTCGGCGGTCGCACGGCGATCGATCGCGACGACCAGTACCGCTCGACGGCGAGCCGCCCGCCGCGCACGCGAACGAGGTGGCCGGGCGGCACCTTCACGATCGAGGGATGGATCGTGCGGTGGCCCGGCACCACCGAATATCGCAGATATCCGCCGAGCGCCGCCCGGTCGACCGCGAAGCGCATGCCGGGCACCGGACGCATCGCCTTGATTTCGCTTGCAAACACGAGCGAGCGGTTCCCGATCGGCCCGTCGGCGAGGGTGAAGGGAGCATCGCCCGTCGCCCCGAGATGCAGCGGCTTCACGCCGAGCCGGTCACGACCGAGGATGAGTTCGCGCTCCGCCTCGTCCCACAGCGCGAAGGCGAACATGCCGACCGTGCGATCGATCGCCGCGCGCACGCCGATCGCATCGATGAGCTCGAGGAGGATTTCGGTGTCGCTTGTGCCACGCAGCCGCGTCGCGTCGATCGAGCTGCGGAGTTCGCGAAAATTGTAGATTTCGCCGTTGAGGGCGATCAGGTATCGCCCGCTCGCCGAGCGCATCGGCTGCCGCCCCGCGGGCGAGAGATCCTGGATCGCCAGGCGCCGAAACGCCAGACCAAACCGCGCGTCGGGCAGCCACGCGATCGACTCGTCGTCCGGCCCACGTCGGGCGAGCGCTTGGGCCATCGCCCGCAGTGCGGCCTCCGGATCGGTCAGCGATCCCGCGTGATCGAGCGTGCCCGCGAATCCGCACATCGTCAGGCACCCGGCTCGGTGTGCGCAGCCGCGCTCGGGCGCGGAAGGAGCGAGGGCAGGAGCGCGAAGGCGAAGAGGATGGCGAACGCGCCGACCGGACGGGAGCTGATGTGCTGTCCCTCGAAGGCCGCGGCGATCGCCCACGCGACGAGGCCGGCGACTGCCCCGGCCGCGATCGCGTCGGAGCGGGCGATCGCGGTGGCCCGCCCGACGATCGACAGGGCGAGGAGGAGCGTCAGAACGCCGCCCACGAGTCCCGTCTCCGCAAGCGTCTGCAGATAGGTCGAATGGGGATGGGCGAGGATGAGGTCTTCCGGGTCGGTCTTCAGCCGTGCGGCGAGCTCTTCGGTTTCGGGCAGGGTCAGGGCCCAATCGTGCCAGCTTCCTGCGCCGAGCCCGATCACCGGATGTTCATGCCACGCATCGACCGTGAGTCCCCACCAGTAGAGCCGGTAGGTGGCCGATCCGCGGGGATCGCCGCGCGACTCGCTGCGGGCGATTTGCTTCTGGGCGTTCGTCACCGCCTTGCCGAGCTCCTCGCCGCGGAGAGCGATGACCGAGCCTGCGACCGTCAGCGTCAGCCCGAGTCCGACGATCCACTGGCCGCGCGTGATGCGCGTCGAGGCGACGGTCAGGGCGAGGAGCGCCGCCGCTCCGCCGAAGAGCCCGAGGAGCGAGCCCCGTCCGCCCGCGACGAAGGCGCCCACCACAAAGAGCACCATCGTGACGACGAGCGCCACGCGCAGCCGTCGCGACGCGTCGCGCAGGAGCGCGCCGGCCGCGAGCGCTGCGATCGCGAGCCAGAGCGTCACATAGCCCGGATGCGAACCGAGTCCGGTGTGGCGATCGAAGCCGTCCGTCTGCGCGGAGACGAGTCCGCTGAAGGTCAGCGCCTGAGCGACGACCTGGACGAGCATGCCGACGAGCAGGCACATCACGAGGCCGCGGCGATGTCGCATGACCGGCCAGAGCGCCGGAATCACGAGGAGCATCCGGAAGGAGTCGAGCTGGCCGAATCCCTCGCTCGGATCGATCGACCAGGCGAGCGTCAGGAACGCCCACGCGATCCACGCAAGAAAAGCGGGGATCGCACCGATCGTCAGAAGCGGCGCGTAGGAGCGCCAGGTGTGCGGAAGCCGTAGGAGTGCGATGGCCAGAAGGAGCACCGCGCCGATCTCGATCGTCGAGGTCGCGACGCCGGCGCCACCGCAGAAGAGTCCCGCGGCGATCGCGTGCACGCCGTGGCCGAAGGGATCGCGCGCTTCCGCGGCGTCGAGGAGTTCCGCAGCGCTCTCCTGCTCGCGCGGCGGGGGCCACAGCGGAATCGCGGGCATCGGCAGGCGGGCGGCGGTCACGACCGGATTATGTCAGGAGGCCGACGAGGGTGGCGTTGACGGCGCGGACATCGAACCGCGATTCGGCGAGTTTTCGCGAGGCCGCGCCCATCCTGCCAAGCGCCTCCCGATCGCCGAGGAGGCGCTCGCAGGCGGCGGCGAGGGCGCGTGGGTCGCGCGGCGGCACGAGCAGGCCGTTCTCGCCGGGAATCACCGTCTCGCGGCACCCAGGCACATCGGTCGTGACGACCGCACGCCCGGTCGCGAGGGCCTCCAGCGTGCTGCGCGGCATCCCTTCTCGATACGACGGCAGCACGAACACATGGGCAGCGGCAAGTTCGTCGCGCACATCGTCGAGGCGGCCGGGACAGGTGAGTAACCCCTCACGCACCCAGCCGTCCAGTTCGTCGCGGCGAATCGCCGCAGGATTGCCGTCGATCCAACCGACCAGCCTGAACGAGCACTCGGGATGCGCTGCCCGAACGAGACGGGCCGCCGCGGCGAACTCGCGCACGCCCTTGTCTCCCAGCAGGCGCGCGATCATGAGAAATCGGGCGGGACCTTCGGGCAGCGCGCGCATCGGGAATTGATCGAGATCGACGCCGCTTCCGCCGACGGTGACCATCGGAGTCCCGTTCGGCAGCACGCCCCGTCGGGCGAGCTCCGCGCGATCGTCGTCGTTCTGGAAGACGATCGCGGTCGCTGCGGCGAGCGCGCGTCGGTAGAGTCGACAGGCGACGAGCCGAAGCACGCGAGCCCGCAGCGAAGTCCCGATGAACGCGTATCCGAGCCCCGTGATCATCGCCACGCGCCGCCTGACGCCGAGCCTGGCCGCGATCGGGAGCACATGAAACACGGGCTTCGGATTGCTTGCGAAGACGGCGTCCGGACGCGTCGAGCCGATGAGTTCCTCGTAGTGACGGCGGGCCCGCCGCTCGGCGCGCGGATCGAGCGAGGTGCGGTCGAGCGGCGAGAAGACGAGTCGAGCCCCGAGTGCGCTCGCACCGCGCTCGATGGCCGAGGCGTCGGCCTGCTCGGGGCGGGGCGTCGAGAGGATCACCTCATGTCCGGCGGCGACCAGATCGCGCAGGAGCGGCCCGCGGAAGGTGAGCGCCGCATCGCCGATGCCGTTCACGACGAGGATCCGACTCACGGTTGCTCGTCGCGCGCCTCGTCGCGCGTCGTACGGATGCGCTCGCGGTCGCCGCCTCTGGCGAGTTCGTCATGTTCCTCGGTCTCGGGCCGGTATTCGGGGACGGCGTGCGCGAGAATCGTGCGGGCGGTCGCCGCGTCGCCGACCGCGCAGGCGCGAGCGATCGCATCGAGCGTGCGCTGCATTTCCGGCCACGGCACGGCGGTCTCCTCGGCGCGGAAGATCGACGGATGCGAGGTCGGTCGGGCCGTGCCGTCGATGAGAAGCTCCTCGTGCAGCTTCTCGCCGGGACGGAGTCCGGTGAGCTTGATCTCGATGCCGTCGCGCGACTCGGGCGTGCTGTAGGCCTTGCCCGCGAGACGAATCATGCGCTTCGCAAGATCGATGATGCGCACCGGCTCGCCCATGTCGAGGAGATAGACATCACCGCCCTCGGCGAGTCCCGCGACCTGCATGACGAGCTGGGCGGCCTCGGGAATCGTCATGAAATAGCGAATCACCTCCGGATGCGTCACCGTGACCGGTCCGCCCCTGGCGATCTGCCGCTTGAAGATCGGCACGACCGAGCCGGAGCTGCCGAGGACATTGCCGAAGCGCACCATCGTGAAGACCGTCGGCGAGCCGCGCCTGGCGATCGCCTGGACGACGAGCTCGGCGAGTCGCTTGCTCGCGCCCATGACATTCGTCGGGCGCACCGCCTTGTCGGTCGAGATGAGGACGAAGCGGCGCACGCCGGCGGCCTCGGCTGCCTCTGCTGCGCTCTGCGTGCCGAGCGTGTTGTTCGCGAGACCCTCGGTGACATTGCGCTCGACGAGCGGGACATGCTTGAACGCTGCGGCGTGGAAGAGCGTCTCGATCGAGAACGCCCGACAGGTCTGCTCGAGCCGCTCGCGATCGAGAATGTCGCCGAGCACCGCGACGAGTTCGCAGCCGCGCTCCTCGGCCACGCCGCGCAGTTCCTGTTCGATCGTGAAGAGGGCATGCTCGCTTCGCTCGAAGAGCACGACGCGGGCGGCGCCGTGGGCGATGCACTGCCTGGCGAGCTCGCTGCCGATCGAGCCGCCGCCGCCGGTGATGAGGACGCGATGGCCGGCGATCGCGCGGGCCAGCAGGTCGCGGTCGGGGTCGACGGCTTCGCGGCCGAGCAGGTCGGTGACCGGAATCTCGCGCAGGTCGTCGAACGAGGCGCGCTCCGAGAGCAGTTCGTGCAGCGGCGGGACGGATCGGACGGCGACGGGAATCTCGAGCAGCCGCTCGAGAATCGCCTTGCGCCGCTGCGGCGAGAGCGAGGGGATCGCCAGCAGCACGAGCCGCACGCCGCGCTTCGCAAGGATCGACGGAATGGCCGTCGGGGCGAGGACCGGAACGCCGGCGATGCGCGAGCGCTGCCGCTTGGGGTTGTCGTCGACGATGGCGATCGGCCGGTAGCGACCCATCGACCCGAGGGCCTCGACGAGTCGAATGCCCGCGACGCCAGCGCCGTAGATGATGACCGGTTCGCGCGTGCCGTCGTTGATGCGGGCCAGGAGCGACCGGATCGCCCAGCGCAGTCCGCCCAGAAAGGCGGTCGCAAGCATGAAGTAAACGATTGGCAGCGAGCGCGGTGCGCTCGCCGCGGCGAGCCAATACATCGCCATGCCGAGGATGAGGCTCGAGATGGCCGAACCCTGCACGACGAGCTTGAGAAGACTCGCCGTGGTGTGACGGGTCACCTCGCGATAGAGCCCGAGCACCCACAGGATCGGAATCGTGCCCGCGACGGCGACGGGACTCAGCCACCAGTGGCGCAGGTATTCGCCGGGCATCGGATCGCCGAGCCTTAGGGCGAAGCCCGCCCAGACGGCGCCGGCGACGAGCGCCGAATCAAGAAGCAGAAGGACCGCCTGCTTCGCCGGCCGCGAGAGCGCGGCAAGACGACGGAGCTGGCGAATCGGGACTTCCATCCCCGGCATCCTACCCCGGCGCGCCACCCCGGATCGCCCGGCGGACCCGGTCGCCGGGATCGAACGGCGGATCACGGCGCGGCTCGGAATCTGCGACGATCCGATCTCGGACCTGCCGATCGCGAGCAGCGCCGTTCCGCCGCCTCCGGCCGTTCATGCGCATCGTCCTTGTCAACCACTACGCCGGGTCGCCCCGTCACGGAATGGAGTTCCGGCCCTATTTCCTCGCCCGGGCTTGGCAGGCGGCAGGGCATCATCCGATCGTCGTCGCGGGCAGCCACTCGCACCTGCGCAACGAGAATCCGACCGTGACGAGCGCTCGGCGTCCGGAAAGCGTCGACGGCATCGACTACCGATGGCTGCGAACGCCGGCGTACCGGGGGAACGGACTCGGGCGCATCCGAAACATACTCACCTTCCTGCTGCGCCTGCGGTCGGAACTGGGCAGGATCGCCCGCGAGGGTCCGATCGACGCGATCATCGCATCGAGCACCTATCCGCTCGACTACGGGCCCTGCGAGCGGGTCGCGCAGCGCACCGGCGCAGCGCTCCTTTTCGAAGTCCACGATCTCTGGCCGCTGAGTCCGATGGAACTCGGCGGCTACTCGGCGCGACATCCCTTCATCCGCATCCTCCAGCGCGCCGAGGACCGCTTCTGCCGCACCGCGGATCGGGTCGTCTCGATCCTCCCGCGCACCCTGGAACATCTCGCGGGGCGCGGCCTCGATCCGCGGCGATTTCGATTCATTCCAAATGGCGTCGACGGCGGCGCCGATCTGCCGGGCCCCGAAGCGATTCCGGCGGAGCTCGGCGCGTGGATCGCGGCCGAGCGCGCCGCCGGTCGCTTCATCATCGGCTACGCGGGCGGCATCTCCGACGCCTATGCGATTCCGACGCTCCTCGACGCTGCAGCGACGCTCGCGGAGCGCGGGGTATCGGTGCTCCTTCTCGGTTCCGGCCGTTCGTTCGAGGAGTACGAGCGGCTGGTCCGCGAGCGCGGGCTGCGACATGTTCGTTTCGCGGGACGCTTTCCGCGCGATGCGGCGCTCGCGACGCTCGCCTCGCTCGACGCGATCTGGGTCGGCCTGCGCGCCGAGCCGCTCTTTCGCTTCGGCATCGGCATGAACAAAATATTCGATGCGATGCTGACCGGGCGGCCGGTGCTCGGTTCCTACACCGCGGGCAACGATCCGATCGGCGAGGCCGGCTGCGGACTGCGGGTGCCCGCCGAGGACGCCGCCGCGCTCACCGACGCGATCGAGCGGCTGCGGGCGATGCCCGCCGACGAGCGCGACGAGCTCGGTCGGCGCGGTCAGCGCTTCGTGCGCAGCGAGCATGATTACGCGGTGATCGCCGAGCGATTCATCGACGCGATCCGCGAGGCCAAGTCCGATCCGAATCCCGCGCGCGGGGTGCGCCGGTGAGCATCGTTGAGGGCGAGGATCCCGAGATCGGCCGCATCCGCGAGCGCTACGCCCGTCGCGCGGAGCGACATCCGAGCGCTGCGCCCGACGATCGCTTCACCCGCTGCATGGTCGCCGAGCGCGAGGCGATCTATCGCTCGCTTCTCGTCCGTCACGCCTCCGGCGACCTCGGTTCGCTGGATCTCCTCGAGATCGGCTGCGGCGGCGGCTCGGAGATCGCCAGGCTCGTTGCGATGGGACTCGATCCGGCGCGCATCGTCGGCAACGAGCTGATTCCCGAGCGGCTCGCGGCTGCCCGAGCGCGCCTGCCGGCGGCGGTGCGCCTGATCGGCGGCGACGCCTCGACGCTCGAGCTTCCCGCGGCGTCCTTCGATGTCGTCTTTCAGAGCACGGTCTTCACGAGCATGCTCGACGGAGGCATGCAGGAACGCGTGGCGGCGCGGATGTGGCACCTGCTGCGACCGGGAGGAGCGATCCTCTGGTACGACTTCACGGTCGACAATCCGCGCAATCGTGATGTGCGCGGCGTCCCGGTGCGGCGGGTGCGCGAGCTTTTCCCGGCCGAGCCGGAGCGTGTGGTGCGGGTCACGGTCGCGCCGCCGATCGGACGCGTCGTCGCGCGACTCGGCGCGTGGGCGTACCGATGCGTCGGGGCCTTGCCGTTTCTCCGCACCCACGCGATTCTCTGGATTCCGAAGCCGAGGGCAGGCTGAAAGGGACATGCGCCAGCGACTCCTCGATCTCCTTCTTGCCATTCCGCTCACGATCGCACTCGCGCCGATCATGGCGGCGATCGCCTGTGCGATTCTGATTGCCGACGGGACGCCGGTGCTCTTCCGGCAGGTGCGTGTCGGGCGAGGCGGACGCCCCTTCACGATGCTGAAGTTCCGGTCGATGCGCGGCGCGCCGAAGGCCGCCAGCGGCGGTTTCGAGCCTGGCCAGACGGCGCGGGTCTTCGGCGTCGGGCGAATCCTGCGCCGCACGAAGCTTGATGAGCTTCCCCAAATGTTCAATGTGCTCCGCGGAGACATGAGCCTGGTCGGCCCGCGTCCGGAGGTGCCGCGCTGGACAGAGGTGCACCGCGAGCGGTGGGAAGTCGTCCTCCGCGTTCGCCCGGGCCTTACCGATCCGGCCTCCCTCGCCCACATCGACGAGGAGACGATTCTGGCGGCGGCGCCCGATCCGGAGGCGGCCTATCGAGACGAGGTGCTGCCGCGCAAGCTCGCGATCGCCGAGGCGTATGTTCGCTCGCGATCGACGCTCGGGGACCTCCGCATCATCGCCGCCACGGCGTCGGCGATCCTGATGCGGACCCTCGGACGGTGAACGGACGAATCGCTCCGTTCCGCTACACTCCGCCCGATGTCCGCAGGGGCTCCCGTGAGCGATGAGAAAGTGACCGCATCGGAGAGGAGCGGCGGCGCGGCGATGACCGTGCCGTTCTTTCGCTTTCGGCCCTCCGGGCGCGAGGCGGAGCTTGTCCTGCGCGTCCTCAACAGCGGTTGGCTGACGACCGGACGCATGGCCCTCGACTTCGAGAACGGCTTCGCCGCCGCGGTCGGCGCGAAGCACGCCCTGGCCGTCAACTCCTGCACCGCCGCGCTCCACCTCGCCCTCGAGGCCGTCGGCGTCGGACCGGGGCACAAGGTGCTCGTCCCGTCGATGACCTTCACCGCCACCGCCGAGGTCGTGCGGTATCTCGGGGCCGATGTCATCGTCACCGATGTCGATCCCCGCACGCGGGCCTGGACGCCGGCGCTGCTCGACGCGGCGGCGGCGGCCCATCCCGACGCCCGCTTCTGCATGCCCGTCCACTACGGCGGCCATCCCGCGCCGATGCTCGATGACGCGTCGGGCCCCGGCCTGCTCGAGGTCGCCCGGCGTCGCGGACTCACCGTGATCGAGGACGCGGCCCACGCGTTTCCGGCGTCGCTCGGCGGCCGTCGCGTCGGATCCCTCGGGCGCGTCACCTGCTTTAGTTTCTATGCAAACAAGACCATCACGACCGGTGAGGGCGGCATGCTCGTCACCGACGACGACGCGATCGCAGCGCGCTGTCGCGTGATGCGCGTGCACGGCATCGACCGCGATGTGTGGAAGCGATTCACGACGCCCGGCACGAGCTGGGACTACGACGTGGTCGCGCCGGGCTTCAAGTACAACATGCCCGACATCAATGCGGCGATCGGTCTCGCCCAGCTCGAGTGCGCCGAGGAGCTGCGCGAGGGACGGCGCGCGGTGGCGGAGACCTATCGCGAACGGCTCGCCGACATCGCCGCGATCGAGCTGCCGCCGGTCACCTGCGAGCCCGAGGGGCACGCGTGGCACCTCTTTCCGATCCGTCTCACCGACGCCTCGCCCCTCGACCGCAATGCGCTCTCGCAGGCGCTCTCCGAGGCGGGCGTCGGCGTCTCGGTTCACTACCGACCGCTCCACCGCATGACATACTGGCGCGACCGCTACGGCCTGCGGCCCGAGGACTTCCCCGGTGCCGAGGACGCGTGGCGGCGCTCCCTGTCCATTCCGCTCTTCGCGGGGATGACCGACGCCGAGATCGGGCATGTCTGCGCGCAGCTCGGCCGTCTGCTTCGCTAGTTTTCCCTTCGCCCACCCATGTTCAGCTTCGAGCCCATCATCGGCCGTCCCATCCGCGTCGCACTCGTCGGTTGCGGGCGCATCGCCCGGAATCACCTGAGCGCGCTGAACGCGCTCGCGACCGACCTTCGGCTCGTCGCCCTCTGCGACACGGTGCCCTCGCGGTTCGATGCGCTGCCGTGGAAGGACTGCCCGAACCTCGACGCGGGCGCGGCCCGCTATCCGCAGCTTGAGCGCATGCTCGAGGCCCACTCGAGCGGGGCGAATCCGATCGATGTCGTCATCCTCGCCACGCCGAGCGGCATGCACGCCTCGCAGGGGATGAAGTGCGCGCGGGTCGGCGTGCATGTCGTCACCGAAAAGCCGATGGCGACGCGCTGGCAGGACGCGCTCGATCTCGTGCGGACCTGCGACGACGCGAGCGTTCGGCTCTTCGTCGTGAAGCAGAACCGCTTCAACACCACGCTTCGCCTGCTCAAGCGGGCGATCGAGGAACGGCGCTTCGGCCGGATCCATCTCGTCGGCATCAATGTCCTCTGGCAGCGTCCGCAGAGCTACTACGACAGCGACCGCTGGCGCGGGACCTGGGAGCTCGACGGCGGCGCGCTGATGAATCAGGCGAGCCACTACATCGATCTGCTCGACTATCTCGTCGGTCCGATCGAGTGCGTGCATGCGATGACCGCCACGCTCGGACGCCGGATCGAGGTCGAGGACACCGCGACGCTCACGGTGCGCTGGCGGAACGGCGCGCTTGGCTCGGTCGCGGTCACGATGCTCGCCTATCCGAAGAACATCGAGGGCAGCATCATGATCCTCGGCGAGACGGGCACGGTGAAGATCGGCGGCGTCGCGGTGAACGCGATCGAGCGATGGGAGTTCGCCGAGGCGAAGGAGTGGGACGCAGAGGTCGAGCGGGCGAACTACGAGACGACGAGCGTGTACGGCCACGGACACACGCCCTACTACCGCAACGTGATCGACGCCCTGCGCGGCACGAGCGAGCCGCTGACCGACGGCCGCGAGGGACTTCGCAGCCTCGAGGTCCTCATCGCCGCGTATCTCAGCGCCCGCGACGGCCGCACGGTCTCGCTGCCGCTGCAGTACTGAAGCACCGACCGAAGGAGAGAGCCTTGCTCGACATGATCGACATGCCCGGAGGCTGGAAGCGCCACGCGACGGCGATCGTCGACGAGGGCGCGACGCTCGGCGCCGGGTGCCGCGTCTGGCATTTCTGCCACATCTGCTCCGGGGCGCGCATCGGCGAGCGCAGCGTCTTCGGCCAGAACGTCTTCGTGGGCAACCGCGTGGCGATCGGCAACAACGTGAAGATCCAGAACAACGTCTCGGTCTACGACTGCGTCACGCTCGAGGACGATGTCTTCTGCGGCCCGAGCATGGTCTTCACGAACGTCTACAACCCGCGGAGCGCGATCGTCCGCAAGGACGAGTACCGACCGACGATCGTCCGGCGCGGTGCGACGCTTGGGGCAAACTGCACGATCGTCTGCGGCGTGACCGTCGGGCGTTTCGCCTTCATCGGGGCCGGCGCGGTGGTGAATCGCGATGTGCCGGACTACGCCCTCATCCTCGGCGTGCCCGGTCGGCAGAAGGGCTGGATGAGCGAGTTCGGCGAGCAGCTTGACCTGCCCCTCTCGCTTCCCCCGGGACAGGTCGCCGAGTGCGCCTGTCCGACAACCGGCGGTCGCTACCGCCTGCGCGACGGACGCGTCGAACGGATCGAAGCATGACCAACCGCCCCCGCATCGTCACCGTCGTCGGCGCCCGCCCGCAGTTCGTGAAGGCCGCGGTTGTCTCGCGGGCCTTCGCCGAGGCCGGCCTCGACGAGTGCCTCATCCACACCGGCCAGCACTATGACGCGGCGATGTCGGACATCTTCTTCGACGAGCTCGGCATCGCGCCGCCGGCCCACAACCTCGGCGTCGGCAGCGGCCCGCACGGCAAGCAGACCGCCGCAATGCTCGCGGGAATCGAGAGCGTGCTGCTCGAGCGGAAGCCCGCGATGCTCGTCATCTATGGCGATACGAACTCGACCGTCGCCGGAGCGCTTGCCGCCGCGAAGCTCCATGTGCCGATCGCCCACATCGAGGCGGGCCTGCGCAGCTTCCTGCGGGCGATGCCCGAGGAGATCAACCGCGTCGTCGCCGACCATCTGAGCGACTGGCTCTTCTGCCCGACGGACACGGCGGTCGAGAATCTCCGCGCGGAGGGCATCGTCGACGGCATGCAGCGCGGTCCGGGGACCGTGCGCGTGCTGCAGGTCGGCGATGTGATGCTCGACGCCACGCGCACCTTCGCCCCGATCGCGCTGGCGAAGTCGTCGGTGCTTGCGGATCTCGGCGTGCGCGGCAAGCCCTATGTCCTCGCCACCGTGCATCGGGCCGAGAACACCGATCGGCCGGAGTGTCTGGGCGAGATCATCGCGGGGCTCGAGGCGCTCGCCGAACGCATGCCGGTGATCCTTCCGCTGCATCCGCGCACGCGGGGCCGCCTCGCCGACAACGGCCTCGTGCCGAAGCGCATCCGCATCATCGAGCCGGTCGGCTATCTCGACATGAACGCCCTCGAGGCGGGTGCTGCCCTGATCGCGACCGACAGCGGCGGCGTGCAGAAGGAGGCGTTCTTCCACGGCGTTCCCTGCGTGACGCTCCGTGACCGCACCGAGTGGACGGAACTCGTCACGCATGGCTGGAACAGGCTCGCCGATCCGGCGGTGCCGGGCGAGGTGTTGCGAACGCTCGCGGCCGCCATCGAGGCGCCGCGCCCGAGCGTCGCGGCCTCGCTCTACGGCGAGGGCGATGCGTCGCGGCGGATTGCCTCGGCCGTCGCGCAGGCGGTCGGGAAGGCGGTCGGCGCCGGAGCGGCCGATTTCGCTAAGATCCCGTGAAGCTCGTGGGGCCCTTCGCCTCGAGGTGCGTGCCCGTGTGGGGCATGCCCAGCATGAGCGGCGGCTCGCCGGTCGGTCGGCAGTTGCGTGTCCGGCATCTCCCATATGGCGCAGAAGCCCGTCCATCGTGAGTCGATACGCGCAGGAGAGGACGCTCGCCACATCGCGGCGATCGTCATCAACTCCGTCTCGCACGATGCCCGCGTGCTGAAGGAAGCGGACGGTCTCGCTGCTGCGGGATACCGGGTCACGATCTACGGCATTCAGGACGCGAAGGTGAGCGAGCCGGTCACCGTGCGGCCGAGCGGCGTGGTCATTCGCCGCGCAGAGTGGAAGTCCGGCGTGGCGATCGCCCGCGGACGGATCTACTTCGCGCTGGCCATCCTGATCGCTCTCGTCGCTGTCGGCGAACTGCTGCTCGTGATCACCGGCCGGGCCGGAGCGCCCTACTTCGGCTACGCGTTCGTGCTGCTGGCCATGCCGCTGACGCTGCTTCTCGCCCGACGCGTCTGGGATCGCGGCGTCGCGATCCAGAAGAGCGCGTTGCAGGCGCCGATCCGCCCAGCGCCGGCGGCCGCCATGGTCGAACCGAAGCCGAGTGCGACGGCGATCGGAAGCGGACAGAAGACGATCGCGCCGAACGCGCTGAGCGCCCCGAATTCGGCGAACTCGCCGAGCGGGGCGGCGCGATCCGCGAAGAAGCCTGCACGCCGCGACAACTGGCTTGATCGACGCCTTGCGCCCTGGCGCTCGCGCCACGCTGCGCGGCTTCGCCGGCGGGCGCTCCTTCAACTCGTGCTCGCCGATCGGCCCGACGCCGTGCACGCCCACGATCTCCAGGCGGTTCCGATCGCCCTTGCGGTGAAGCGTGCGGTCGGCTGTCCGCTCATCTTCGACAGCCACGAGCTGCACGACGACCTCTCGCTCATCAGCGAGGCCGAACGCGAGCGCAGCCGTCGCAAGCATCGGAGCTTCGCCCCGCACATCGACGGACTGGTCACGGTGAACGAGTCGATCGGGCGCACGCTTCGCGAGCGCTATCCGGCCCTCCCCGAGCCGGTCATCGTGCGGAACGCGACGCGCTACACGGGCGAGCGGATGCTCGATGACGGCCGCCTTCACCGCGCCGCGGGACTCGCCCGATCGACGCGAATCCTCCTCTATCAGGGCGGCTTTGCCCGCCATCGCGGACTCGATGTCCTCGTTCGCGCCGCACCCTTGCTGCCCGAGGGATGGGCGCTCGTGATGATGGGTTGGGGTAACTTCGAGCCGGAACTTCGGCGGATCGCGGCCGAGGTCGACCCGGCTGGCGAGCGGGTGCGCTTCGTGCCCGGCGCGCCGCAGGAGGAACTCGGCCAGTGGACGGCGGGCGGTTCGCTGGGCGTGATTCCCTACGAGAACGTCTGCCTCAACCACTGGTTCTGCACGCCGAACAAGATCTGGGAGTACCCCGTCGCCGGCGTGCCGATTCTCGCGAGCCCCTTCCCCGAACTCGCGAAGGCGGTCGAGGAGAACGGCATCGGCCTGCTGCTTGCGGATCCGGTCACGCCGGCGAACATCGCGGCGGTCGTCGCGAGCGTCGGAGACGATGATCTCGAGCGCATGCGCGAGCGTTGCGGGGCCTTCCTCGCCCGCGACAACTGGTCGATCTATGAGCGTCGCCTGATCGAGCTCTACGCACGCGTCCTCGGCGGCGCGAGTCGCTCCGCGGCGACCGGCCCGACGGCTGCTCCCTCGATTCCCATGAGCGTCGCGGCCAGCGCCGATCGGTAGTACCATCGCCGGCATCGACTGATGCTGAAAGCCGCGACCATCCGTGCGCGCATGGGCCGCTACGCCCGCACGGTGTCGTGGCTGGTGGGGGACGCGCTGCGCGCCGACGCGATGCGCATCGCCCAGGTCTTCGGGCTGAACGCGGCCGGGATCGCCGCGGCCGCAGGCTCGATGGCGCTTGTCCTTCGCTATGTGCATTGGGCGCAGAAGCCGCATCCGCTCGGATTGCTCGGGATCTCGATCGCTGAGAAGCCGACCATCGCCCTGACCGGCGTCGTCGCGGTGCTCTCGCTCATTCTCGGCATCGGCAGCGCGATCCTGATCTACATGGCGGACCGTTCGCTGCTCGGTTCCTTGCGGGAGACGCAGCGCCGCGTCATGCGGCGGCTCCTCGTCGCCTACGGCCAGCCCTCGGTCGGCGTGGTCATGCTCGGCTTCGAGCGGAAGCTCGGCGAGGCGCCCTCGCCGATGGACATGATGAACGCCGGCGGACGCTACGCGGCCTTCGCCCTGCGTTCGCTCCTTCAGCTCTTCCTCCCCGGGATGACGCTCCTCGTGTCGCTCGCGTCGCTGGTCTGGATCGATGCGGCGATGACCGCCGGACTCGCCGCACTCGCGGTCATCTATCTCGTTCCGCTCTACCTCATCAATCGCTCGGTCGCCCGCCACCATCGGACCTATCGGCAGGCGAACCGACGCGTGCCGCGGGCGATGCGCGATGTCCTGTCGGTCCTCGTCGGAACCGCGGGACCGACCCGCGACCGCTCGGTCGCCGCCGGCGAGGCGGTGCTCGGCGGCCCCGACTTCATCGAGCTGCAAGACGCGCTCTTCGGCCGCATGCTCGGGGCCCGCACGCTCAACCTGCTCAACGCCTGCTTTCTCATCCTCTTCATCGCCCTCATCCTGCTCACCTTCGCGTCGAAGGAGACGATCTCGTGGCCGGCGCTCCTCGCCTACATGGTCGCGCTCCGCTTCACCTGGGCGAGCGTGCGCATCGTGACGGGGCTCCTCACGAGCTTCAACCAGATCTTCGTCGAGGTCGAGCGCGTGGCGACCTTCATGGAGGAGAGCGAGCGCCAGCGGCTGGCCGAGGATCGCGCTGGCGCTGCTCCGGAGCGACTCCTGTGCACGAACGCGGGGCGCATGGTGCGGGAGTGGGGGACCGCACGACAGGTCGAGGTGCCCCAGGGCGCCGTCGTCCTCGCCCTCGACGCGCGCGTCATCGACCGATACGCCATCGAGCGGGCGGTCGCGGCCCTCGGCTCGCTGCACGGGGATCCGCAGGCGTTGCGTCCGGCGGTCGCCCACGACCAGCCGCGGCTCGTCGTCGGACTCGCGCTCAGCGCTCATGCCTTCGGGAGCGATGTGCCGTCACCGGAGCGGCTGTCCGAGCTCGTCGCTTTCGTCGGGCGCTGCGGCGTCGGCGAGCGGATCGCCGAACTGCCCGGCGGCATCGATTGCGTCGTCGGTCCGGAGATGGCGCTCGGGCGCCATGTGCGCTATGCGATCGGGATCGCGTATGCGGCCCTGAACCCGCCGCGCACGCTGGCCCTCAACGCCCAGCCGCTCGCCGTCGTGGGCGATCCGATGGTCCGCGCGGTGCTTGCCGAGCGCAGCGCTGGTTGGACGATCCTGGTCGATGCCTCGTCGGGCTGTCTCGACGATTCGCCCGCCATCGCCGAAGCCGTGACGCATGTGCTCATCACGCTCGATCGCGGCGACACGATGATCGGCGATACGGCGTGGTTCCTCCGCGAGCGACCGAGGATCGACGCCGAGATCGAGCGGCTCGCGAAGCTGCGCGGCATCGACACCGGGCCGGAGGAGGACGAGGAGATCGAAGCGGGCTGACGCGCTCACCGCGACGACGCGCGTGTGCGCCGCTCGCGGAACCACAGGCCGCGCGACGCGAGCCAGTGGCGGACGCCGAACGGCGGCAGCTCGTCACGCACGGTCCACGGGATCGAAACCCGGTCGGGCACATTGGTGCGGATGCCGAGGGCGAGCGGCTTGGCGATGTCGTAGTTGCCGGGGTGGATCAGGAAGTTGATGAGCGTGCCCGGCGCGATCGCGCGATAGCTCGCGGGATCGTCCAGCCGTCCGTCGTTGGGGAATCGCTTGGCGGTGAGCGCGCCGCCGACATCGTGGAGGCGACACTCGGCCGGAGCGCGGGCCTGCAACTCGAGTCGGACATCCTCGTCGAAGAGGCGGATCGAACGCGTCGCCAGCTCGCGGCGGAAGATGGCCGACGCGTTGTTCGGCTCGCGCGCTCCGCGGCCGTAGCCGTGGGCCGTGCCGAAGCGGAAGGTGATGCCGTGGCTCGCGTAGTCGTCGATCTGCCGATGGAGATAGGCAATCGCCTCAGGAATCGACGCATGCGTTGCGTCAGCGGCCGGCGCCGACGCGGGGAAGAAGCGTTCGGTTGCGTTCAGATGCAGTCCGATCGCGGCCTTCGGCGCGCGCCGCCGGACTTCGCCGATGAAGGCGACGACTTCGGCCGGCGTGAGCGGCTGGTAGCGCGGATCGTCGAGCGGCAGGAAGTTGAAGACGCTGGCGAGCCGGAGGGAACCCTCAAGCTCGGCGAGGTCGAGGACCTGCTGCCGCGACGCGGGCGTGCGCAGCAGGTCAATGTCGTGGAGGAGCAGGAGGTTCGGGCGCGCCGGATCGAGACGCCCGGCGAGCATCGCATCCTCGTCGAGTGAGGCGACGCCGGCGTCGCGCATCGCCGTCAGCACCGAGCCGTAGGTCAGGCGATGCCAGTCATAGCGGTACTGCCGCATGAACGCGCTCCAGCGGGCGTTCCGGACATACCAGCGGGTCTCCTTCGGCTCGAGGAAGTTCACCCAGTCGCCGACGACGCCCTTGCGGTTGGGCGAGTCGCGGTCCTCCTGGTGACGGGAGGCGATCTTCCAGAAGCTGCATTCCTCGTAGACGCGATCGAGGATCGGACGATCGACGGCGAGTCCGATGAACTCGTACACGCGGGCCATCGTCGCGTGGAAGTCTTGGTGGAGATCCTCGTAGCGCACGAGGTGGACATTGGGCAGGTCCGCGGCCTCGCGATAGCCGTCGAAGTACTGCCCGATCTTCGTCATGCATCCTTCGACGGTGCTGTTCCGGCCCTTCATCCACTCCTGGTTGCCGCGCTTGTGGCTGATGAGGACATCGCGAGGATCGCGGATGATGAAGACGAACTTCGCCTCGGGGGCGATGCGGGCGACCTTGCCGACATAGGGCGCGTTCGCGGGAGCCTTGTTCACGAACCACGGCCCGGTCAGCTCGGCTGCCGCGATCGCGGAATCAACTGCCCGAACGAGCGCGGCGCGATCGTCCTGCACCTCGCGAAAGATGGGCATTTCGCGCGGCACCATCTCCACCTCGGGATGGCTTGCGATGCAGGTGCGAAGCCACGAGGTGCCACCGCGCGCGAAGCCGGTGACGAAGATCATGCGGTTGAGATGCGACATGGGGGCTGCGCGCGTGCTTCTGAAGCCTTCTTCATCGGCGGTTCGGCGAAGCAGGACAGTATACTTCGAAGCGTTCTTCGATCAGTGACGCGTGCGTTGGGGCGCAGCCGTCGCGGCACCGTGATGTCCCATTGGAACCGCCGATCGTGTCAGTGACGACCAAGATCTCCGAGGAGGCGCGGCAGGACAGGCTCTTCGAGCTGCTGCGGGCGATGGTCAGCGCCGGAGCCCGCATCGCGCCGATCGGCGCGGTCGATGGCCATGTGGACGCGGGCGAGGCCGCTCTCTTTCTCAAGCACGATGTGCACGGTCTCGATCTGGGCAAGCTGCTCGCGTTCGCCCGACGCGAGGCCGCGGAGGGCTGGTTCGGCAGCTATCTCTTCATGGCGCCCGACCATCCGCTCACCGGTCCGCACTACGGTTTCTCCGAGCAGGCGCGGTGCATGCATGCGATCCGAGACCTCGGCCACGAGATCGGCCTGCATATCGATCCCTATTTTCTTATGCATCACTGGCGACTGCCTCTCGCCCGCGTGATGGAGCGCCTGGTCGAGCGGTTCGCCGGCGAGGGCATTCGATGCACCGTCGCCAACATGCACGGCAATTCGCGGCACAAGCACGCTGATCTCGACGGTCGCGGAACGATGTTCGATCTCTTTGACGAGCTCCGCCGCCAGCCGGATTTCCCCGAGCTTGCCCGCGTTCCTCCCGAGTCGGCGGCGATCATCCGCGCGGAGCGCGTCGCGGCGCGCGACTACGGCTTCACGCACTGGGCGGACATGCCGATGTGGTCCGCGCGGCACGGCTTCGTGGTCACCCACTTCGTCACGGACAACCAGCTCGGCAAGCTCGGCACGGTCGAGACGCTCGTGCAGGAGGACTTCTGGGGCGCCTACAAGCTCTGCGATCGCCAGACGCCGGGCTCGCGCACGAGCGCTGCGGCGCGGGCGCTGGTGCGCGTGCATGACGAGCCGCGCGAGACATCCGTCGGAGTCGAGACGCTTCCCTGGGCTTCGCCTGCGCTCGCCGAGCGCCTGCGATGTCTTGCCAGGCAACCGACCCTGATGCTCGTGCATCCGGAGTTCTACTGCGCATGATCGATCCGGCGAATCCTTCGGAGCGATTGCAGCGGCTGACCGATGAGGACCGCGAGCACTTCGGCACGCCGCTCCTCGTGACGCTCGTGCCGCCCGAGGCCCATCACGAGGCGGATCGGCGCAAGCTTGAATGCTGGATCCGCTGGCGGGCCGCCCCCTATGCGGCCAAGCGCCATTCCGAGTATCTCGCCCTTCCGAGCGACGGTCCGACGGGGCCGCACATCATGCTGTCGGCCGTGCTGCGGACGCCATCGTCCGGCGATGCGTATCTCGCGATGATCGATCAGAAGCGGCGCTACGACATCCTCGGCAAGAAGGCGATCGGCCGCGGGTATTCGGTGCGACCGATCCGACCCTGGGAGCATGGTCCGGCGATTCACGGAATCATCCATTCCACCACGACGCGGCAGGGGAGGCCGATCGCGCCGCAGTTCGCCGACCGGCCCGCCGACCATCCCTTCGACGCCTACCGCCCGAGCGGCGATCCGGCATTCGCCGACATCTGCGTCGGCGTCTTCTCAGCAGACGATTCCCTCGCTGCCTACCTGCTCGGCAAGCGGGTCGGCGATCATGTGCAATATGACGAGATCATGGGTCACGCGGATCATCTCGCCGATGACATCATGTATCTCCTGCACTGGGGATTTCTCGACGCGTGCATCGCAACCCCGCAGCCGCCGGCGTGGCTGCAGTACGGCGCGTGGTACAGCGGCGCGAATCCCTTCTCACCCGAGGGCGGACTGAATCGATGGAAGCGCAAGACCAAGTTCGTTCCGGCCTATCTGGCTCTTGCCTCCTGCTAGGCGGTCAGCCGCGCTCCGGAACGACGCTCCTCTCCAGCATTCTCCGGGCGACACCGGGGCACTTTCAGGCGTTCGAGCTGCATCCGCGCAAGCCCAGTTTCGTCGTCGGGCTCGACGGCCGATACACGCGGAACATCATGAAGGGGCTGGGCCTGCCGCCCGAGGAATATGACGCGATCGTCGCGTCGGTCACCCGCGAGGGACTTCGCACGACGATGAACCTCGGGGCGTGGACCGGTCCGAAGGAGGATGTCTCCGCCGAGGAACTGACCGGACGCGAGACGGATCGCTTCGAGGAAGAACTCGTCGCCCGCGGCAAGCTGGTCCGCAGGCTGATGGCCCGCGCTGCCGCGATCGCCGGGAAGCGTTCGTGGGGCTTCAAGATACTCGGCGACATGCGCTACGCGGATATCTATCAAAAGGCCTTCCCCGGTGCCGTGTTTCTCCTGCTGCTGCGCGATCCGCGCGATCAGGCGCTTTCGATTCTCGAACTGAACAAGCAGCGGCTCGCCCGCGGTCAGCGGCTCTTCTACGCGGGACTGGCCGAGGCCGCGGCCGGTTGGCGCGAGGCGATCGCGGAGTCGCGCGCCGCGCTCCGTCGGCACGGCCTGCGCTTTGCGGAGACGCGATATGAGGATCTCGTCAGCGACACCGATCGCGAGCTCGATCGGCTCGGCGGACTGCTCGGACTCGACCTGCGCGCCGGGGTGGATTACCGATCCGACGGCTTCGTCGAGGAGCACACCAAGCGCTTCGCCCACCACGACAACCTTCGGAACTCGATCAACGCCTCGTCGGTCGGCAAGTGGCGGAAGGCGCTCTCGGCCGAAGAGCAGGCGGTCGTTCGAGGCGAAGTCGGTCCGCTCATGGCGGAACTTGGATATGTCTGAGTTCGTCCGCCACGATGAGCAATTATTCATATACTCCCCGCCCTGATCCCAGGGCCGCCGATGCTTGTCGTACTTCCGCCAACTCCTGTCGCCGAACCGAGCCCGACTTCCGAAGGGGCCGCGCCCTGCGAGGGCGCTCGCTTCGGACGCCTCGCCGAAACGCTGCTGCGGAAGCACGGATGGATCGCGGTTCGGACCGGACAGTTGCATGACGCGGCTCGCGAGTTCGCCATCGCTTCACGCGGCTGCGACCTTCCAGAGAGTGCCGTTGGGGTCGCCGAGGGGCCGCTCAGCCGGGCGATGCTCGATCGGCATGGCATCACGGCGCTGACCTCGCTCGCGACGGAGCTGGCCGTCTTCAGCGCCGACGGAACCCGACTTGGGCGGGTGGTCTGGCCGGCCCTCGATGTCCGGGTCATTCCAGCGACGCGGGGAATCGTCTCCGAGCCATATCCCTTTCGCTCCGCCGATCCGCAGTGGAACGCCGACGCCTTCCCCTTTCAGGAGCTGACGCCGACCGATCGATTTCGCCCGGCGCTCTATGCCCAGCCGATCGGACCGGGCGAATCGGAGCGACCGGGGGCTTCGGTGCCGATCGCCCTGACCGATGGCGAGCGACTCCTGATCGGCGCGCCGCTCCTTGAACTCGCGCTCGCCGCCGCCGCCTTTCCGCCGCTCGACGCGGGCTACTGGGCCCACACGCGCTGCGGTCAGACGCTTGGCGTCGAGGCGTGGATCGCCGACGAGATCGGCGCGATGGTCCTCCGCTCGGGCCGCTCGGCGGTGCGCGTTCGGCGATGGCCCGATGGCTACGACGCGGCCCTCACGATTCGCCACGACTATGACCGGCTCATTCCGGCCGCGACGCGCGACGCGCTCATCGCGACCTATGCGGAACTCGGTGCGCGCTCCTCGTGGGGCTTCCTGATCGACAAGGCGCCGCGGGCCGACGCGGAGCGTCTCGAGGCGGCCGGTCACGAGGTCATGCTGCATTCGGTCGCGGGATCCGCCGAACGCCTGAAGGCTGAGATCGATTCGCTACAGGCCTCGACCGGGTGCCGCGCGCTCGGCTCGACCTCGCATGGCGGACTCGGCGCGCCGGGCTATCTCGGGGGACATCACTTCGGATGGGCGGAGTCGTGCGGATTCGCCTACGCCGAACTGCTCGGACGGCCGATCGGGTTGCCGATGCCGGCGATCACGCTGGACAAGAACGGCCCGCGGGCGCTCGATGTCCTGCTTCCGAGTCCGCACCATTCGCTCGACCTCAACACGAAGCCCGAGGGACACGCGCTCGCGTCGCTGCGCGAGTCGGTGCCGGCGGCGTTGGCCCGCGGCGAGCATGTCGTCGTGATGAATCACCCCGACATCCACCTGGCCGAACTCTTCGAGCTTCTCCGCGGCCTGCCCCGGTCGCGCGTCTGGAACACGACCTATCGCGATCTCGTCGCGTGGTGGCGAGCGGCGAAGTACGCGGCGCGCACCTCCGATGCGAGCGACGCGGTCCATTTCGGCGCTGCCCTCCCGGAGTCGGTCGTCATCGACTGGGTGTCCGACCGTCAAACGCTCTCGACGATCGTCCCGCGCGGAGCGCGGTCGGCGTCACATCCCCGTTCGCACGCCCGCGCCACCCCAACCTCCATTCCGATCCACGCCCCATGATCGCCCTCTATCTCAAGTCGAACGACGACCCCGCGCGTGGACCATTGCTTGAGCGGCTCGCGAAGCAGCTTGGCAGGACGATCGATCCGGCGACGGTGGTCACGATGACCCCGACCTCGACGGAGATGCGCGTCCCGATTCGCGAGCGGACGACCGAGCGTTCATGGCTGACAACCTGGCTCGACGGCCAGCTCGAGGCGATTGGATTCTCGCCCGCGCTTCGGCCCTTTCGCGGGGCGTGGGGGGCGGCGATGGTTGACCGGTTTAACCGTTCGCTTCGCAAGGATGGCGTGATGCTGATGCCGGTGCTGGCGGGCGCCGAAGCGAAGGGTTGGTGGACGCAGGAGTGGCTGACCTCGGCGACGGGAACATCGGCCATCGCCGTCGAGCCGGAGTGGATCGTCTTTCCGAAGGGACCAGGCAACACGACGCCGTCGATTCTTCGCTGGTTTTTCGAGGAGTCGAGCCGTGTGCTCATCGACCTGATCCACTCCGACAAGATCTCGCTCGCATCGCTCGAATCGCAGATTCTCCCGGGGCCCGCCGCACCGCGCATCGTCCCTCAGGACTGGGATGCGACGGAGTGGGCGCGGTCGATGCGGAACGGGGCCGCGGAAGGTGAAGGCGAAGGCGAAGGCGACGGCGATGGCGAAGGCGTTGGCCGCTCTGAGGTTTCGGGCCGGCGGAACGAGCGGGCGATGATCGCCTCGCTCAACTACGCGATCGGCGGGGTGAACTACAAGGCCGCTCTGCTGAACCATCTCATCGCCAAGCTCATCGGTCAGCGTTCGGGGCTGTCGACGATCGACATCGGCGGCGGCACCGGCGTCGTGTCGGCGGAGCTCCTCCTCGGCACGCCGGCGGTCGACCACGCCATCAACGCCGAGCCGCAGACCTCGAACGCGCTGCTCGGCCAGTACATCAGCCATCGATTCCCGCAGCGGATGGCGGGTCGCTTCGGCATCGCCTCGGCGACGGCGGAGGTCATGGCCTACGACCGCGCCCACGATGTCGTCAGCTTCCTCGGCTCGCTTCTCTATGTGCCCCGCGCTCACACCAAGAGCGTCCTCCGGAACGCGTGGGAGCGGCTGAAGCCCGGGGGGCTCCTCGTGATCCACGAGAACATCAAGCGTCCGAGCTATGTGCGGGACTACAACTACATGTTCACCGTCGCCGAGCTCGAGGAGTACCTCGCCGAGTTCGGGAAGCCGACCTATTGGCTGTCGACCGGCACGGTGCAGATCGATCCGGCGAAGGTCGAGGAGAAGTCTGTCTTTCGCGTGCTCCAGAAGGCCTGAGATCGGCGCCGGCGCGGCGTATGCTGGTGCCTTCGATGTCTCCCGGATCCAAGAGCCGAACGGGCAAGCGCGCCGCGTCGCCCTCCATCGCCGACGCGGCCGCGTTCACCCGCGCCTGGGAGGCGGTGCAGGATGCGCTCGCCGATCTGCCCGGCGAGGAGGGCGTGCGACGACGGAGCGAGTCCTATGCGCCGTTCTTCCTCCGCTTCGGTCGCGATGTCTTCATCGCCGCGGGATGCCGCTTCTATCACCCGCAGCGCATCGCCCTCGAGGATGATGTGCGCTTCAACGAGGGCGCGCTCGTCTACGGCTCGGGAGGCGTGCGCATCGGCCGACACGCCCGCATCGGTCCGCGGCTTTTCCTCCACAGCGCGAATCACGAGATCACGCCATCGCCTTTGGCCTTTCACGAGCGCGGCTATGACTACGCGCCGGTCTCGATCGGCGACAACTGCCTGATCAGCGCGAATGTCTCGATTCTTCCGGGCACATCGCTCGGCGCGAACGCCTTTGTGGCGGCGGGCGCGGTCGTGACCGGTCGCAGCTATTCCGACGATGTCAGGCTCGTCGGCGTGCCGGCGCGTGCGGTCGAGACGGCTTCCGTGCCGGAGTCCGATCGACCGGCCCATGTCCCGGCGCCGGTGGTGGCGATCGTTGCCCGCGCGGATGACCAGCGCGGCATCGCCCTCGAGCGGATCGCCGCAACGCTCGGATTGCCGCAGATTGCGAGGATCGCTGCGCCCGCCGACATGCTCCCGGCCTCCGTTCGCGCGGTCATCGATCTCACCGGATCGGTGCGGCATCCGCAGGTCTGGACGCTGGTCGAGGGTTCGCCCGCTGCGGCGGTCGGGTCGGATCATCTCGTCGAGTGCGACAGCGAGCGCTTCGCGGTTCCGGCCGCGCGGACCATCACCACAGCCCCGATCCGCGGCAACGGTCCGGTCGCCGAGGCGGTGACGAGGATCACCCTCTACAACGCCTTCAAGCGGCTGCGCAAGCGGCGCGGCGAGGCCGCCGAAGCGGTCGATGCGCTTCTGGCCGCAGCGTTTCTCGCGCGGAGTCCGCACGCGTCGCTCGATCCGCTGCGGGAGCGTGTGGCCCGGTTCCTTCCCGGTGAGGCAGCCGGAGCCCAGGCGTGCGCTGCGGGCGCGCCGCTCGGGAAGCTGGCCGCCGAACTGCTTGTCCACTCGTCGGCGTCGACCGCGACGCGAAGCGAACTCGCCCAACCGGCGCGCACGCAGCCGAAGCCGAAGGTCATCGATGCAGCGCCCGAGACGCTCGTCGTCGCAGCGATCGGCGTCGCCGGCGATGCGGGCCTGACCGAACGCTGGCGGCGCGCCGCGGCCGAGTGTCTGGCCCGCGCCGAGAAGACACACACGATCGTCGCGGCGGCGATCGCGGCGCGCATCCTCGGCGACGAGTCGACGGTGCGGGCAGCGCTCGACCGATTGCTCGCCGAGCCGCTTCTCGACGAAGTCGCCGGTGCCGTGCGCACCGCGCCGCAGGCAGGCGGATTCGCCTCCTCCGTTGCGTTGGCGGCCCTTCTCGTCGATCGTTCCGCAGCGACGGGGGGTGTCGGCGGACGCCTCGCGATCGACATCGAACGCGTGCGAAGCGAGCCCGTGATCCTCGCGACGGTCGGACGCGGCGTCGGACCGGTGCGCATCGTGGGGCAGGGCACCTGCGCCTGCGCCGACACGCGACGGATCGACGCGAGTCTCGTCGACGCCTGGATCGCCGCGGTGCGGCCGCCGCGGATCGACGATGCCCAGTTCGAGCTGACCGATGCGAACTACGCGGCGCTCGTGCCGGCGCTCGAACGGGCGTGGCGATCGATCTTCCGCGCCGTGATCCGCGCCGCGGGCGAGCCATTCATCGAGATCCTTCCCTGGCCGAACGCGGCGCGGGCCGCGCTGAGCCTCCGCTACGACATCGACCGGGCGACGCAGGCCGGTCAGGTGCGGAAGATCGTCGAGATCCAAAGGCGATTCTTCGGCGGTCCCTGCGGCAGTTGGTACGCGATTCCCGGCACGGACCACGGAACGCGGATCAGCGGCGTTCTCGAGCAGCATGTGCAGGAGTTCGCGGTGCACGGCGTCGCCTGCGATCACGCCGAAGCGCGGGGGTGCGGCCTCACCATGCACTCCGCGCCGCGCAGCGAGTATTGGCGCGGCGAGTCGACGCTCGTTGCGGCCGCCCGCACCGGCGCCCGCTACGCCGAGCAGCTCGCGGTCTCGCTCGACCGGCCTGCGCCGCTCTGGCTCGACGAACATGCCGACGAGTGCGGGCTCTTCGTCACGCCGCTGCACTTTCCGCTGGAGGGCTCGACGAACGATGTCGATCTCTCCTACTTCGATCGGCTGGTCGAGCCGTTCCGCGATCGTCTGCGCCGCGGCGGACATGTGATCATCGGCACTCATCCCGATCTTCAGCAGGAGACGCTCGCGACGCTCGCCGAGCGCGAGCGGCTCGACGAGTGCTGGTGCGCGCCGGTCGGCGCTGTCGTCGAGCGCACCAGGCGGCTGCTCGCTCCCGGCGCCGTGAGGCTCATGCTCGGCGCCGACGGCACGGCCCCGGTGCTCCTCGCCCGAGCGACCGTCGCGGATGTCGCGATCGCCATCGAGGCAAACGACGGCCAGCGCACGATCACGACGATTCAGCTCTGCGCGGGACAGCCGCGGGCGATCGGAGTGCCATCGGGCGAGGCTCCGTCAGCGTGACCGTTCGCCGCGGATCGCGCGGATGGTCGCGTCGATCTGATCATCGAGGTGCAGGCCGATCACCGCATCGGGCTTCGGCTCGGTGATGCTCGCTTCGGTCTCGGGCGCAGCGGCCTTCGGAAGGGGCGCACCGAGCCAGGTGCCGTAGGCGTCGACGAGCCGCCGCGCGAACACCTCCCAGTGCTCCGCCTCGACGAATCGTCGGCATCCCTCGCGCATCGCCTCGAGCGACGGTTCGGAGATCGACGCGATCGCACTCCGCAGGGCCTCCGCGTTCAGCGGCGAGGGCAGGGTGGACCCGATGCGGTAACGGTCGATCGGCCGACGCAGCTCGGGAAAGGGGCTCGCGAGAATCGGCACGCCGGCGCTCGGATACTCCCAGAGCTTGTTCGGCGTGCAGTACCAGTGGTTGAGACAGGTGTTCTCGTAGGGAATGACGCCGAGCGTCGCGCCGGCGGTCCACGCGAGCAGGTCGGCCTGCGGCACCGGCGGGATGAAGCGCACGCGCTCGGTGCCCGATTGCTCGGCGATCGCTCGCAGCTCCGGCTCGATGCCGCCCCAGCCCATCATCACGAGCGCCCAACCCTCCGGCAGGCCGGCGGCCGCGCGAACGAGTTGCTCGAGTCCGCGATGACGCGAGTAGCCGCCTTGGTACAGCAGGATGCGCGTCGTCGGCGCGAGCTCGGCGGCGCGGTGCAGTCGGCCGTCGTACGCGGGAATCGATGGGACGCGCGGGACGGCGTTCATCACGAGTACGGCCGGCGGGAGCGCTGGATGTCGGGTGGCGTGTTCGCGGGCGATCGACTCGTTGATCGTGATGAAGCCGCGAATGTCCTTCGCGAATCGCCGGATGACCCGTCGCCAGATGAGTCGCATCGTCGACGAGATGCCAGCGACTTCCTCGTAGAGCTCGTGGCTGTCGAAGACGAGCGCGACATCCCGATGCCGTCGGCACCACGGGCCGCCGATCGGCAGCGTCGTGGCGTCATGACAGTGAACGGCGTGCGGGCGAAATCGGTCGAGCGCCTCCCAGATCAGCCGTCGCGTGATGCGATAGGCAAGCGCTCGGCGCAGGAAGGCCCGCGGACCGCGCTGTGATCCGGGCGCGCCGCTCGCCCTGCGTCCGTGGTCGATGCGACGAATGACCACGCCCGAGGCTCGCACCGACTCCGGCTCGGAGCATCGGTCATCGGCCAGTCCGAGGATCAGGACATCGCATCCGGCGGCGGCAAGGGCATCGGCTTCCTTGAGGACCCGGGCGTCGTGATTCACCGAGTTGAGAACGATCGCCGCGATGCGCGGTCGTTCCGTGCCGGGTCTGTCACGTTCGCCGCGCATCGACGCCATGCGGACGATTCTACGGCAACGGCATTTCCCCAAACGAACAGGCCGGCGGCGAGTGGTCTCGCCGCCGGCCTGTGTGTTGGGGAATGCGTCAGTCGGAGCGCGTCGGCTCGATCACTTCTCGCCGTGGCACTTCACGCTCGTGCCGGTCGGGCCGGTGCCGATGACCGAGCTGTTCGAAACGACGAGCCCGTTCATGCGCCAGCGGATGATCTGGCCGGTCGAGGCCTTGCGCCACACGACATCCGCCTTGCCGTCACCGCTCACATCGGGCATGCCGACGAAGCTGAGGCCGGAGGGGATCGCGATCTGCACGGTCGAGCCGACGCCGAAGGTGGGCGTCAGCGTCATGAGCAGGGCGACGGTGCTGTTGGCGTTCCGGAACGCGAGGTCGATGTCGCCGTCGCCATCGATGTCGCCGCCGCCGAGGCCCGTCCATCCGGTCGAGAGGCCGGAGATCGTGCCGTTCGCCTGCACGGTCGCGCCGTTCATGCGGAAGTACTTGAGGGCGCCGTTCGAGGTCTGACGCCAGACGAGGTCGGCCTTGCCGTCCCCGTTGATGTCGCCCGCGGTGACGACCGTGTGGAGCGAGGGATCGAAGCCGGAGACTGTGACGAAGGAGCTCGACTGGATCTGCGTTCCGTTCATGAACCAGATGCGCATCTTCTTGCCGCTGTCCTGCTCCATGAAGAGATCCGCGCGGCCGTCGCCGTTGAAGTCGTTGACCGCGGTGATCGCCCACGACACGCCGAGGGTCGAGGTGATGTTCGTCTTCTGGACCGCGGTGCCGTTCTGCATGATCCATGCCTGGACCTTCGACGGGCTGGCGTTGTTGCGCCAGACGAGATCGTCGTCGCAGTCGCCGTCGAGGTCGCCGACGCCGGCGAGCGTCCACGCCGAGGAGAGCGTGTTGTGGATGACCTCAGGGTCCTCAACGAGGTCGTTCAGGTACCACGAGGTGACATTGCCGCCCGGGACATGGAAGAAGATGTCGCCGGTTCCGCTGCCGTCGGCGTCGCCGCGCGTCGGCAGGGCGATCGCGCCGGTGGTCATGCGGCTGTACTGGAGGTGATCGAGCTCGTACTCGCCCGTCGGGGCCGAGATCTGCACGCTCTTGATGCCGATCGAAGCCTGGAGGCCGACGAAGTGATCATCGGCGGCGGTCGATGCGGTCGTTGCGTCACCCGCGACGACATTGAAGAAGGTCGGCGAGTTGTCGGCGAGCGTGATGAAAACGATGAAGCCGGCGTCGGCGACGCCGTTCGTGTCGGTGATGGTGAAGCCGACCTTGGTCGGATAGCCGCCGGACTGGAGGCCGAACTGCACGGTCAGGGTCGCGCTCTCGGCGAGCAGCGAGTAGCCGTTCGTGTCGACCGAGTCGGTCTCGCTGCTTGGCGGAGCGACGCTCCACGCCTGGCCGGCGATGGTGATAAAGGGCGTGTTCAGTTCGCCGTCTTCGAAGTTCTCGAAGTAGTACTCGACATTCGGACGGTCACAGCCAGCGTCGAAGAGCGAGCTGTCCCGGATTCCCTGGTAGCTGGGAACCTCGGAGATGGTCACCGGGGCACCTTGCCCAGGACCTCCAGCGAGGGCGACAGACGCGCCCGCAAGACCCACGATGGTGGTAAGCGCCGCAACCGAACTGATCTTGGCAATAGACAGCATTCCCTTTTCCTTTCCCCAGTTCCGGCCGAAGCCGGTGGAGTCTGCGACCGCGCGGTCGCCTTTCCCTCTGACCACAACCTGCGCGCCGAGGCGGCGCGCGGTATGTGTTTTCCCTTGACAAGCAGTATTGCCGCGTTCCGGAGGGGCGTCCAGCCGGAACGGGCGTTCTCGTCGAAACCCCTGCGATAGACCGCAGGTTCAGCGCAGCTTCACGAAGAGGGGCTCACGCGGCGGTCGCTGGAACCCGATCTCCTTCGCGATGTCCGAGAAGTGCGGCGTCCGGCGGCGTCACGCGGCATCCGACGCCAAGCCCAACCGCTTCATCTTCTTATAGAGGGTCGTCCGATCGATCCCGAGCTGCTCGGCGGTCTTGCTGCGGTTCCAGTGGTTTGCCCGAAGGGCCCGGACGAGGATCTGCCGCTCCGGCTCGCGGAGCGCATCCTCCAAGGTCATGGGCGTCCAGGGATCGGTGTCGGCCGGTCGATGGGCGGGTTCGGGGGGCGCGCTGGGGCCCGGGGCGGCTGGTGCGGGGGCTTGGTACCGATCGAGCGGCTCCCACGAGCCGATCGCATGCTGCTGGGAGCCGCCGCGGATCCGAAGCCCGGTTCCGTGGAGGACGGTTGGCGGAAGGTCGGACGCCTGAATGACCCCGCCGCGGGCCAGGACGACAGCTCGTTCGACGACATTCTCGAGCTCACGCACATTGCCCGGAAACGGATAGCGGCGGAGGAGTTCGACCGCCTCCGGGCTGAAGCCGGCGATCTGGCGGTGGTGTTCGCGACACTGGAGGCGAAGGAAGTGCTCCGCGAGGGCGGGGATGTCCGCGGTCCGGTCGCGCAGCGGCGGCAGCTCGATCGCCACGACATTGATGCGGTAGTAGAGGTCCTGACGGAACTGACCGGCTGCGACGAGCTGCTCAAGCGGCTGGTTGCTCGCGAGGATGACCCGGACATCGACTTCGATCGTTTCGGCCGATCCCACCGGCTCGAACTTCCGCTCTTGGAGGACGCGCAGCAGCTTCAACTGCATCGACGGCGACGCGCTGTTGATCTCGTCGAGGAAGAGCGTCCCCCCGTGAGCCGCCAGGAAGCGGCCCTTCTTGTCGGCATGGGCGCCGGTGAAGGCCCCCTTCACATGGCCGAAGAGCTCGCTTTCGAGCAGCGTCTCGGGAATCGACCCGCAGGAGAGTTCGACATAGGGCCGTTCCGCCCGCGGGGAGTTGCGGTGGATCGCCCGGGCGATGAGGCTCTTGCCGGTACCCGACTCACCGGTCATGAGGACCGTCGTGCGGGTCGGCGCGACCGCCCGGACCAGTTCGTAGATCCGGTGCATGCGCGGATCGTTGCCGATGATGGTCTCGAGCCCGCCGTCCGCGCTCGCTCGCGCCGGGCGGGCGGCCCGCGACTCGCTCGTCAGGGCGCGGCGCTGGATGGCTCGTTCGATCGCAAGAACGAGCTCCTCATCGACGACCGGCTTCGTCAGGTAGTCGGACGCGCCATCGCGGATCGCCTCGACCGCGGATTCGACGGTGCCGTAGCCGGTGATGACGACGACCGCCGGATTCCACGCCCGATCCCGGACGAGCCGGAGCAGGTCGGTTCCGCCATCGCCCCCGGTCGCACCGGGCATCGCACAATCGGTCACGACGACATCGAAGGGCTCGGAGCGCTCGGCCGCTTCGAGCGATTCGACCGCCCCGGCGTAGTCGTACCGCACCGTCGTCAGATAGCCCTGCTCGGCGAGAAATCCGGCGAGCGAGTCCGCGACGATCGCGTCATCATCGACCACCAGCACCCGGCGGGAACGCGCGGCTGTTGGCGGCTGCTGGCGGAGGGATTCGTCGCGGGCGGAAGACACGGTTCAGGCGGCTCGGGTGTGGGTGAGCTGGGCGATCGGGAGGTCAACGCGAACGACGGCCCCGCGGCCGAAGGGCACATTGCTGAGATCGAGCATGCCGCGCAGGCTGGCGACGACCTCGCGGGCGACGGTCAGGCCGATCCCGTGCCCATGGGCCGAGCCGTCCTCGGGAAGCCCGGGGCCGTTGTCGAGCACATCGATCACAAGCCGGTCGCCGCGGCGTCGCAGGCTGATCGAGACATCGCCCTGGACACCGGGGAGGGGCGATCGCCCACATGCCTCGATGGCGTTTCGGATGGTGTTGCGGAGAAGCGGTTCCAGGGGACCGGTCGCGACCCCCTCGATGGAGCGATCGCATTCGAGTCGAAGGGCCACCTGGGCCTCCTCCGCCACACGGGAGAGGTTCCGGACAACCTGTCGGGCGGTGTCCGCGAGGGGCCTTCCATCGGCGAAGGCGATCGGCAGCGTGGCCAGGGGGGCGTCGCCAGGTTGGTCAAGCACGCGCGCGAGGGCGGTCGCCATCCGGGTCATGGCCTGCTCGATCGAATCGAGCTCCCGATCGGCGGCGACCGACTCGGGGGTTGGTTCGCCAAGCGACATCGCTCGCCGCGTTCGTCGCAATGTGCGCAACGAACCGTCGAGCAACGAGTTGAGTTCATGGGCGAGGGCCTTCAGCGGCCGGTCGACCGGCGTCCCCTGGGGCGGATCGGATCCCCGAGCAGGAGCCCCGCGGGAGTGGTTCGTCAGGGAGGCGCCGTCGTGCATGGATCGTTGCATCGGCGGTACAGACCGACGAATCGAGAGAGACCCTACAGACGGCCGCTGATTGGAAGGTTCTTCCAGCGGGTGCAGCCGAGTTCACTGTTGCAACTGTCGATGTGGACAGGGCTTATCGGACAGGTCCTCCCCTCGAGCAGAGGAGTTCGAGGAAACCCAAATCGAACGGATTCGAGACTTCCATCCGGTTCGCCGATCGGGTAGCTTCTCAGTGAACCAGCGGCGTCGTCACGATGTTGGAGGAGACATCGTGCCCGACGCCGCGGTTCTTTTTGATCGACTGGTTGATCAACGAGTTGATCAACTGCGTGGGTCGCCGAGGTGGTCTCGCGTGATGCGCAGACGCATCGATGTCGCATTTGCGACATAACTTGTCAGGCGATGTCGTGCATGACCGCCCGTGAGCGCGCCGCACTGCTCCGGTTTGAGCGCAGCGACGCGAACGGTCGATGGCTCCCATGTTGATGGCAACACCTCGCATGCACGACACGCTCAAGAGCTGCTTCGCGGCGTGCATCGTCGTCACGAACGCGATGGCTGACCAGGCGCCGGAGCGCACGCCCGAGCGCACGCCCGAGCGGACCGTCGTGCGGAACATCCAGATCCTCTCGCTCGATCCAGCGACGCCGCTCCAGCCGCTTCGCGATCACACGATCATCATCGACGACGGCATCATCACGGCGATCAAGCCTCCGAACGGCGAGGACTTGCGCGCTGGCGACATGCTCGTCGATGGAGGCGGAGCCTTCGCTTTCCCCGGGTTCCTGCATGTGGTTCCGGGGCCGGCGCTGCCCTACAGCGACCTCACGCGATTCCCGCTGCTTGGCGTCACCACGGTGATCGGGGACTTCGACCCGGTGCGCCTTCAGTGGTATGCCCGCCTCGATCGTGAGGCTGCGATCCATGGACCAATGCTCGCGCAGCGCGTGCCGGCGGAGGGGTCCGTCGACGCAGCCGTTGACAAGCCATGGGAGCGGGTGTGGACCGGACATTCGCAGACAGATGCCCCCGCCATCGCAGCGTTCCTCCGCGCGAAGAGCGTTGAGGTCGCCCGTCGCCACGGTCTCGCCGATCGTGGTGCGATCGCAGTCGGACAGCGCGGCGACATCGTCATCGTCGCGAAGCATCCGGCCGAGGACCCGGCCGGCTTCCCCGGGTCCCTCGCCGAGCCGATCGAAGTCGTCATCGCGGGGAAGACGATGCGCCGTTCGGCGCTCGAGACCAACCGCGGGATGATCGCGGAAGCGGATGCGGCCATCGCGTCCCGTCCGGCGATCGCCGCCGACCGGGTGCGCTACCTCATCGAGAGCAGCGGACTGCGCGTCGGCGAACTCATCGTCGCGCCAGACGGCCGAAGCGGCGAAGAATGGTGGGGGCCGCCGATTCGCCAAACCACAACCTGGTCCTGGCGACCCCGGCCCGTTCCGCCCGAGGGCAAGCCGACCGATTGGAGCGGGTGGGTGCTCGACCTCCTCCAACGGAGCGAGCACGGCTTCACGATCGAGATGCGAGCCGAGCGCACCGCCGCTCGCACCCTGGTGACGGCCCGCATGACTGCCCCTGAGAGTGGCCCCGAGCGTCGCGCCGAGATCGAGGCGATCCCGGACGCTCCGATGCTCGATCCCGTTTCGCTGCTGCTCGCCCAGCGGGAACTGCTCGGAACCGCCGTCCCGGAGGGTTCGGCGATCATCATCGAGGTGCTCGAACCGATTCCCGAGGCGGGGGCGGTGAAGTTCGGGATTCGCCGTCTGCTCATTCGCCGCTTGCCTGCTGGCGGCACACCAGTTCCGCTCCCGGTTCCGGTCGATTCCGGCGAGCTGCTGTGGCGGATCGAGGCCGAGCCGAGCCCGGCCGCTCAACCATCGACCACAACCCAGCCGGCCTCCGCCGATGGGGCGATCTCCGGATGGGTCGTCACCGATCCGAGCGGCGTCGTCCTCCGCGCGAGCATGATCGCCCCGGAGGGCATCACCGAGTATTTCAGATCTTTACCGCAACCCCGGTCAGGTTCTGCCCCAGAAACGAAACCGGAAGCGAAACCGGAGTGAAAGCCTTGGTAGAACTGAGGCGTTCGGTGTTGCTCTCGTGCGGGCGGTTCCTGACTGCCCGACCCGTCGGCGACTTTCACCATCAGCGAAGGAAATTCCCGTGCATCGATTCAGCGGTCCAAAGCGTCGTCCCTCGTTCGCATCAGCCTCGCGATTGGCGGTGCTTGGCTTGGCGTCGATGCTGAGCCTGGGCGACCTCGCCGTCGCGCTCCAATCCGCTCCCCCGCCGCCGCCCGCCGAAGGTCGCGACGGTGGTCAGGAGGGCGGCCGCGGCGGTGACCGTGGAGGCGATCGCGAGGGCGGTCGCCGCGGTTTCGGCGGCGGCGGCGGCATGGGCCGCATGTTCGGCGGTGGCGGTGGCCCCGGCGGCGGCATGGGCGGCGGCATGCGCGACCTGCGCGAGAGCCTGGAGCCCGATTTCGCTCGCCGCGATGTGCCGATCTTCGTGAAGCAACTGAAGCTCGACGAGACCCAGTCGATGGTCCTCGAGACGCTCATGAAGGACTACGAGGAGGAGTTCAAGGTCGCCTCGACCGAAGTGCAGGAGAGCTTCACCGGACTCGGTCAGCAGCTCTTCGCCAATGTCATGTCGCCCGGCATGCGCGACCGCATGAACGAGCAGTTCCAGCGCGTCCAGGAGGATCTTCGCCAGCTCGCCGAGGAGAAGGGGGGCGAACTCGACGAGGAGACGCGTCGCCAGTTCTTCCGCGAGCGGATGCAGCAGATGCAGCAGGAGGCGATGGACGAGCGCAAGGCCAGCGGCGCCGATGTCGAGATGAAGAAGCTGATGGGCACGATGTTCGACACGCTCAATCAGTGGCTCGAGAAGAAGGAGGGCATGCGGACCAAGTTCGTCGACAGCATGCGGGCGAGCCTCAACGACGATCAGCTCACCCAGTGGGATCCGTTCGATCGCTTCCTCCGCCGCGAGAAGACCCTGCCGCGCGGACGGCTCGCGGGCGAGAGCATCAATCTCTTCTTCCTCCTCGACGGTCTCCAGATGCCCGAGGACGCGTTCGCCAAGATCGAGCCGCAGCTCGACGACTATGAGATGCGCCTCGATGCGGCCCTTCGCAGCCGCAACGATTTCCTCGCCTCGAGCGCTCCGCGCCTCTTCAAGGCGATGCAGGAGGGCGACACGAAGGATGCCGAGCGCATCATGGGCCGACAGATCGAGCTTCGCACCGCGGTGCGAAACATCAACGACGAGTTCCGGACGACGATGGTCTCGGCCCTCGGCGAGAGCGAATGGGCAGGCAAGCTGAACGAGGCCGCGCTCGATGCCGGATACGAGCGGATCTACCGTGCGACGACCACCGAGCGCTCCTTCGAGCGGGCCCTCGAGTTCACCGATCTCTCCGACGATGTCCGCAAGAGCATCGTGGAACTGCAGGTGGCCTACCTGAGCGAAATGGGCCTGCGGAACCGCGACATCCTCTCGATCCTTCAGCGCAGCGAGCCTGAGCGGCAGACCGAGGAGGCGACGCGTTTCGTCTCGATGATGGCCGGCGTCATCAACGGCGACATGAGCTTCATGGGCGGTCGCGGCGGACCCTTCGGCGGTGACCGTCCGGCGGATCCGGTGCGCGAGGCGCTCGACAAGCGGCAGGAGATGAGCGATGGCTACCTCGAACGGCTCAAGGATCTCCTGACGCCGGAGCAGGTCGCCGAACTTCCCCGACGCGAGGGTCGCGGCGGCGGCGGTGGCATGGCCCGCATGCTCGAGAGCATGCCGGAGGAGGCGCGGGCCGAGCTGATGAAGCGGTACGACAAGAACAACGACGGACAGCTCGACGAGGCTGAGCGCGAGGAGGCCTTCCGCGGCTTCCGCGATCAGTTCGGTGGTGGTGGTGGCGGTGGCGGCGGCGGCGGCGGTGGCCGCGGACGCGACGGAGCCTGATTCGAGCGGGAAATGACCGAAGCGAGACGGACCGCGTGCCGCAGGGTGCGCGGTCCGTCTGCTTTGATTCGGTCCGCGCATCGCGCCGGAGCGCTCCGCATCGGTATCCTGCCCGGCATGTCCGCCGTTCCGGAGGTGTCCGACGCAGTCCTCGTCCGCTCGCTGGTCACCTCGATCAGCCGTGACCCGTGGCCTGCGCCGACCGGCGACCCGCCGATTCTCGATGAGGTCGTCGCGTCGCTCGAGCGGGCGCGGATCGCCCTCTTTCCGCGGATCGCCGCGGGCCATCCGAGTTCGCCGCTCGAACTCGAGGCCTTCGTGCATCGGCAGGTCACCGACCTGCGCCCGCGGCTCTACCGGCAGATCGTCGCGAGTTGCGCCTCGGCGGTGACGCCGGACGACCGGGGAAGTCCGGCCCAGCGGGCGACCGACGCGATCAACGCCTTTCTCGGCCAGCTCGCCGAGATCCGTCGCCTCCTTTGCGTCGACGCCCAGGCCGCGCTCGACGGCGATCCGGCGGCCCGCAGCATCGATGAGGTGATTCTCTGCTATCCGGGCTTCTACGCCCTGATCGTCCATCGCATCGCCCATGCGCTCCACATGCTCGGCGTGCCGATCGTGCCGCGCATGATGTCCGAGTGGTCGCACCGCGCGACCGGCATCGACATCCATCCCGGCGCGTCGATCGGTCAGGGCTTCTTCATCGATCACGGGACCGGCGTCGTCATCGGCGAGACCTGCACGATCGGCGAGCACTGCAAGGTCTATCAGGGGGTGACGCTCGGCGCCCGCAGCTTTGAGCGCGACGACTCCGGTCGCCTGCGCAAGGGCTACAAGCGCCATCCGACGCTTGAGGATCATGTGACCGTCTATGCGGGCGCGACGATTCTCGGCGGCGATACGGTGATCGGCCGCGGAAGCGTGATCGGCGGCGGCGTGTTCGTGACGCAGAGCGTGCCCGCCAACCATCTGGTCGCCCAACCGCGAGCGGAGCTTCGCGTGCTTGAGCAGCGGTCATCGCTCTGATGCCGGGCGATGCCACCCGCCCCTCGCTGCTGCGGGCATTTCTGACGCCGCGCTGCGCGGTCATGGCGGCCCTCGGGTTCGCCAGCGGTCTGCCCTTCGCGATCGCCAACGAGACGGCTTCGGTGCTGCTCGCCGAGCTCAAGATCGATCGCACGACGATCGGCCTGCTCGGCGCGATCAGCACCGTCTACGCGTTCAAGTTCCTCTGGGCGCCCCTCATCGACGCCGTGGCCTTTCCGGGACTCGGACGCCTCGGACGCCGGCGCTCGTGGCTCGTCGCGCTGCATCTGGCGCTCCTGCCGGCGATCGCCTCGCTCGCGCTGTGGATGCCGACCGAACGCACATCGCCGCTTCAGGCCTTCGCCCTCGCGCTCGTCGTGATTGCGGTGCTGTCCGCGACGCTCGACATCGTCGTGAACGCGTGGACGATTGCCCGCTTTCCGGAGCGCGAGCTCGGCGTCGGAAGCTCGATGAGCGTCACGGGCTATCGGCTCGCGCTCCTCGTCGGAGGCATGGTCGCCCTCTCGGTCGCGACGCGAGCCGGATGGCCGGCGGCGTTCGCGACGCTGGCGGCGATGCAGGGCGTCGGCCTCGTCGCTGCGCTCTGCGCTCCGCGCGACGCCGATGTCGGAGCGGAAGGGGCCGGGCCGGCCGAGGCGGCGCCGTCCTTCGTTGAGCGCATCGTTGCGCCGATCGTGGAGCCAATCGTGGAGATCGCTCGGCGCATCGGACCTGGTCTCGTCGTCGTCGCCGCGCTCGTCCTCCTGTTTCGGCTGCCGGACCAGCTCGCCTCACAGATGCAGCGGCCGCTTCTCCTCGACACGCTCGGATACGAGAAGGAGCAGTATGGCGTCTTCCGCAACGGCATCGGTCTCGCCGCGACCATCGCCGGCTCGCTGCTCGGAGGCGCGGTCGTCGTGCGATTCGGCATCATCCGGGCGATGCTCCTCGCCTGTCTCATGCAGGCGGCGAGCAACCTCGGCCTCGCATGGATCGCCTCCGCCGTCGAGCCGCTCGGCGGCGTCGCCCAGCCGTGGGTCTCGTGGCCGATGATCGCGCTCACGATCGTCTCGGGGATCGAGAGCCTCTGCGGAGGCCTCGTCGGCGCGGTCTTCGTCGCCTATCTGATGGGGCTCTGCGATCCCCGCCACGGCGCGACGCAATATGCGCTCCTGACCAGTCTGATGGCGCTCGCGGGGGGCGTCGCAAGCGCCGCAAGCGGCTACCTCGCGACATCGTGGACGCCGTTCTTCCTCGGGACGGTCGCCGCGGGCATTCCCGGACTGATCCTCGTGCCGCTCGCCGCACGCTTCGCACGGGCCGCGCCGAGGCCCGGCATCGTCGACTGAACTGGCTGGCCCGAATCGCCGTCCGACGGGGAGGCGATCAACTTCTATACTGGAAGACTTTCGCCGTACGCCTTCAAGGACAGACCATGTCGACGCAGGATCCGTTCAACGCTCGCGCCACCCTCGACACGCCCTACGGTCCGAAGCAGTACGCCCGGCTCGACGCCGTGCGGCATCTCGGACCGATCGATCGGCTGCCCTACTCGATCCGGGTGCTCCTCGAGAGCTGCCTCCGCAACCTCGACGGTCATGTCGTCACCGAGGAGCATGTTCGGAAGATCTGCCAGTACGACCCGCGAAATCCCGGTGAGGAGGAGATTCCCTTCATGCCCGGGCGCGTGGTGCTCCAGGACTTCACCGGCGTGCCCTGCGTCGTCGACCTCGCCGCGATGCGGGCGGCGATGAAGCACCTCGGCGGCGATCCGACGAAGGTGAATCCGCTCGTCCAGTGCGATCTCGTGATCGACCACTCGGTGCAGGTCGACGCCTTCGCCTCGGGCGTCGCGCTGACCATCAATAGCGAAAAGGAATTCGAACGAAATCGCGAACGATATGAATTCCTCAAGTGGGGCCAGACGGCGTTCTCGAACTTCTCCGTCGTGCCGCCCGCGACCGGCATCGTGCATCAGGTGAATCTCGAGTATCTCGCCAAGGTCGTCTGGGAGAAGGACGGCGTTCTCTTCCCCGATTCGCTTGTCGGCACCGACTCGCACACCACGATGATCAACGGGCTCGGCGTCGTCGGCTGGGGCGTCGGCGGCATCGAGGCCGAGGCGGTCATGCTCGGCCAGCCCATCTACATGCTCATTCCGGAGGTCGTCGGCGTGCGGCTCGTCGGTCGCCTGCCCGAGGGCACGACCGCGACCGATCTGGTCCTGCGCGTCACCGAGATGCTGCGCAAGCACGGCGTCGTGAACAAGTTCGTCGAGTTCTTCGGCCCCGGCCTCGCGGACATGCCGCTCGCCAACCGGGCGACCATCGCGAACATGGCGCCGGAGTACGGCGCCACGATCGGCTTCTTCCCGATCGACGAGCAGACGCTCACCTACATGCGGCTCTCCGGCCGACCGGAGGGTCTGATCAGGACGGTCGAGGCGTACGCGAAGGCGAATCGATTCTGGCGCGACGACCGGGCGGACATCGCCTACACGAGCGTCATCGAGCTGGACCTCGCTTCGATCGAGCCATCGCTCGCCGGACCGGCCCGCCCGCAGGACCGCGTGACGCTCGGCGGCATGCAGTCGGGTTGGCGCCGCGATCTCGGCAAGACCTACAACAAGCCCGCTGCCGCGTCCGCCACCGCCGTGAGCGAGGCGGTGCGCGTCACCGAGGGCGGGCAGACCTTCGACCTGACCCATGGCGCGGTCGTCATCGCCGCGATCACGAGCTGCACGAACACCAGCAATCCCAGCGTCATGATCGGCGCCGGCCTGCTCGCGAAGAAGGCACACGCCCTCGGCCTCACGCGCAAGCCGTGGGTCAAGACCTCGCTCGCTCCGGGTTCGAAGGTCGTCACCGAGTATCTCCACGCCGCCGGGCTCATGCCGGCGCTCGAGGCCCTCGGTTTCCATGTCGTCGGCTACGGATGCACGACCTGCATCGGCAACAGCGGTCCGCTTCCGGATTCGATCGGCAAGGCCATTCAGCAGGGCGATCTCGTCGTCGCGAGCGTCCTCTCCGGTAACCGCAACTTCGAGGCCCGCGTCCATCAGGATGTGAAGGCCAATTACCTCGCATCGCCGCCGCTCTGCGTCGCCTACGCGATCGCCGGAACGGTCGACATCGACCTGACCAAGGATCCGATCGGCACCTCGCGCGACGGAAAGCCGGTCTACCTGCGGGACATCTGGCCGTCCGAGCGAGAGGTGCAGGAGACGGTCGCGTCGAGCGTGAACCGTGGCCAGTTCGAGTCGCAGTACGCGAATGTCTTCGAGGGCAGCGCGGAGTGGAAGGCGATCCGCGTCGCCGGCGGCGCGATGTATGCATGGGACGAGAAGTCGACCTACATCCAGGAGCCGCCCTTCTTCGTCGACATGCGCCGCGAGGCGGGTGAGATCGAGTCGATCCGCGGGGCCCGCTGCCTCGCGAAGCTCGGCGATTCCGTGACGACCGATCACATCTCGCCAGCCGGCGACATCAAGAAGGACTCGCCCGCCGGGAAGTTCCTCCTCGATCGCGGCGTGCCGCAGTCGATGTTCAACAGCTACGGATCGCGGCGCGGCAACGATCGCGTGATGACCCGCGGCACCTTCGCGAACACGCGCATCAAGAACGAGTTGGCCCCCGGCACCACGGGTGGCGTGACGCGTGACTTCACCGACGGCCAGGTGAAGCCGATCTTCGACGCCAGTGCGAACTACCGCGCCGCGGGGATCCCGCTCGTCGTGCTCGCGGGGAAGGACTATGGAATGGGGTCGTCGCGCGACTGGGCAGCGAAGGGAACCTTCCTGCTCGGCGTGAAGGCTGTGATCGCCGAGAGCTTCGAGCGCATCCACCGCTCGAATCTTGTCGGCATGGGCGTCCTGCCGCTCGTCTATCGCACCGGCGAAACCGCGGCGTCGCTCGGGCTCGACGGCAGCGAGACCTTCGAGATCACGGTGCCGACGAACCTGAAGCCGCGGCAGGAGATCGCGGTGCGGGCGACGCGAGCCGACGGACGCGTGATCGCGTTCCAGACGGTGTGCCGCGTCGACACCCCGGTCGAGGTCGACTACTACCGAAACGGTGGCATCCTGAACACCGTGCTTCGTCGCATGGCCGCAAGCTGAGCGTCGGACAAAGCCAGATCAATCGCAACGGGCTCCACCTTGCCGTGGGGCCCGTTTTTTTTCGTGGGGGCTGTCAATTGCAACGAAGTGAGGGCTGTCGGATGGGGGAGGGTCGCCGGCGCGTTAGCGTCCCGACCCATGCGAGTGAGTCGACCATCCCTGGTGACGGCGGCGCGAGCGACGGGCTCGGCGATCGAGCTGTCGGCCCTCGGGCTCGACCTGCCGCTGGTGCCATCCGCGTTGGCGGAAATCCGCGCGGCGACCGATGGCATCGCAGGGGAGCGTCCGGCCTGCGCCGTCTGTGGGCAGAGCACGGGGCGCGGCGAGGAGACCGCGTTGGGATGTGCAAGCTGCCGCGGCGAGCGATCGCCGGTGATCCGGACCGTTCGGCTTGCCGAGTACGGCGGAGCCCTGGCGACGCGGATCCTTCAGGCGAAGCACCTCCGCTGGCACGCCATGGCGGAGGGGCTTGGCACGCTCTTGGGAACTCGCCTCGCGAAGGCGATCGCCTCGACCGACCCGTCGCCTGTCGGAGCCGGGCGCGCGTCGGGGGCTTCCCGCCCAACCGTGCTGGTGCCGATTCCCATGCCATTCATCCGGCGGATGGTCCGCGGGATCGACCACACCCACGAGATCGCCAGGGGGATTCGCCGGGTGGCCGGGTTTCCCATCGTGCGACTCCTCCGACAACACCCGACCGGCACGCAGGTTGGGCGGAGTCCGACCGAGCGGCGTCGGAACCGAGGGCGATTCCGGCCAAGCTGGTTAGCGGACTGGAGGCTTCGACGAGCGTCGGCTCGCTGGGGAGTGCCACTGGATCAGGTTCGCGTGATCCTCGTCGACGATGTGCGCACCACCGGCGGGACGGTCGAACAGGCGGCGCGAGTCGTCCGGGACCTCGGCATCTCAGAGTGTTGGGCTGCCGTACTCGCCGTTGCGGCCGATCCCGCCCGTCGGCCGAGCGGGGCGGGATGAAATGTGCATGAAGTGTCGATGTCCTGTCAATCGCGACTTGACCCAGCGCCACGACGGCGATAAAACGCTTGGACCTATCGTCGTTTGTCCGAGGCGAGCATTTTCTTTCGCCTCTCCACAGCTCAAGGGTCTTCGTCGATCGCTGAATCGGTGGTTTTTGCCTCCCTCAGCGCCCTCCGGAGACCTTTTTGACCGAGACCCCCAAAAAAGGTCTTCGGTGTGGTTGACACCCTCTTGGGTGTCGGTATCATCCGCGATCCCAATGGACTTCACGCACGACGCGAACGCGGAGTGCAGAGTTCGGGGCACGCCCTCCCGGGCGTCGTATCTTTGACAAGTAAACAGTTGGGAACGCCGCGAGGATGTGGCCGGACCGAAGTCGTTCACGACGATTTCGGCACCGGTACCCTGTTGCTGCCACAGCAGCGACATCGGACATCCTTCGTGATGCTATATCTGGTCAATTCGAGAGTACCAGACCCGCGGGCCACTTCGGTGGTGCCGCAGGTAAGTGATGTCCAATTTGGCAGGTAGCCGACCTGCCACACCCAGTTTCTCACTGGGTGAGACCGGTCCGGACAACTCACCTCGTTTCGTGGTGAGCCGGATCGCCGGGCAAACCTTCTGAATTCAAGCGGACTTGTCCGCTTGCAATACTTAATTGAAGAGTTTGATCCTGGCTCAGATTGAACGCTGGCGGCATGGCTAAAACATGCAAGTCGAACGCGAAAGGGAGCAATCCCAAGTAGAGTGGCGAAAGGGCGAGGAATAAATTTCTACGTACCCTGAGGTCGGGGATACCTCGGAGAAATCCGAATCAATACCCGATGTGGTCCGAGAGGATCAAAGGCTTGCTGCCTCAGGAGCGGGGAATTTCCTATCAGGTAGTTGGTGGGGTAATGGCCTACCAAGCCGAAGACGGGTAGCGGGTGTGAGAGCACGGCCCGCCGCATCGAGACTGAGACACTGCTCGGACTCCTACGGGAGGCTGCAGTAACGAATCTTCCGCAATGCGCGAAAGCGTGACGGGGCAATGCCGCGTGCAGGATGAAGCCCTTCGGGGTGTAAACTGCTGTCAGGGGGCAGGAATACAATGACCATACCCAAAGGAAGCACCGGCTAACTCTGTGCCAGCAGCCGCGGTAATACAGAGGGTGCGAGCGTTAATCGGAATCACTGGGCTTAAAGCGTTCGTAGGCGGACTTGTAGGCGCGTTGTGAAAGCCCTCGGCTCAACCGGGGAACTGCTTCGCGAACCACAGGTCTTGAGTCAAGTAGGGGCGATCGGAACGATAGGTGGAGCGGTGAAATGCGTAGATATCTATCGGAACGCCGAAGGTGAAGACAGGTCGCTGGGCTTGTACTGACGCTGAGGAACGAAAGCGTGGGGAGCAAACGGGATTAGATACCCCGGTAGTCCACGCTGTAAACGATGCGCACTAGGTCGGGGAGGCTTGACGCCCTCCTGGCCGCAGCAAAAGTGATTAGTGCGCCGCCTGGGGAGTACGGTCGCAAGGCTAAAACTCAAAGGAATTGACGGGGGCTCACACAAGCGGTGGAGCATGTGGCTTAATTCGAAGCAACGCGAAGAACCTTATCCTAGGCTTGACATGCACGGATCAACTTCCTGAAAGGGAAGCCACAGTCGCAAGACCGGAACGTGCACAGGTGCTGCATGGCTGTCGTCAGCTCGTGCTGTGAAGTGTCGGGTTAAGTCCCTCAACGAGCGAAACCCCTGTCGTTAGTTGCTAACGCGTTATGGCGAGGACTCTAGCGAGACTGCCGGTGTCAAACCGGAGGAAGGTGGGGATGACGTCAAGTCCTCATGGCCTTTATGCCTAGGGCTGCACACGTGCTACAATGGCGGATACAGAACGATGCAAGACCGCAAGGTGGAGCAAATCGCATAAAGTCCGCCCCAGTTCGGATTGGAGGCTGCAACCCGCCTCCATGAAGTCGGAATCGCTAGTAATCGCGGATCAGCTACGCCGCGGTGAATATGTTCCTGAGCCTTGTACACACCGCCCGTCAAGTCATGGGAGCTGGCAGTGCCCAAAGTCGCCTCGATTCAGGGGTGCCCACGGCAAGGCTGGTGACTGGGACTAAGTCGTAACAAGGTAGCCGTAGGGGAACCTGCGGCTGGATCACCTCCTTTCTAAGGGAATGTACTTAGACGGTGTTCCGGAGAGATCCGGACCCGAAATCGTCAACACTCTCTCGCCCGCGTTCCCCATCTCTTTCGGATTCAAACCCGAGAGCGCTGGATCGTGGATAAATGCATGGCAACATGCATTGAAGGCACCCAACTGTTTCTTGATATACACGGCAGCAGCCGCGTCATCCGACGCGGCTGCTGTCACTTTTGGGCTACTTGTTGCTCCGTGCGATTCGGCGCTGCGGCGATTCGGCGAAACTGCATTCCGGCGTTGCGGAGAAGTCCCGTCGATGCATCAGCGCATCGAGACTCGATCGCAGAGTTCCTGCCACTGGCGCTAACGCAGCGGGATTCGCTTCATCCGTCACTCGCGCCGCTCGCCACTGACGCGCAGTCGTGTGTTCTCATGCGCTGGCCTTGAGGGCCCAGGTTTGCATCTTGAGGAAGCACGGGCTCACGGGCCAGGCATGCCCCACTGGTCGTCCCGTTCGCCCGCTCATGCTCGCGGGGTTCCGCGCGGAGCTCTGCATAGCGGCTGCTCAAGCCTCGTATGGGCAGGGCTTGGATCTCCCTGAGCCGGATCCGCCGCTGCGGATCTGACTCGAGGTGCGATAACGCTCGGTCGGCCGCTGAGAGCTTGCTGGAAGACCTCGGACCTGGCTGGCGTCAGCAATCTGGGCAATCTTGATCACCCCGGGAACCATCCCGACGGTCAACTTCCCACCGAGCGTGAAGACTTTTTGGGGCAAGTACTTGCAAGAGGGGATGGAACCGGTCATAGTCTCCATGGAGTGATCGCGAGTTGGTCCGTGGGCGGCTCGCGAAAGTGGCTCTCCTGCCACTGATGGGAAAAGGGGACATTTGGGCGTTTCCCCGTTGGCCATGTTGGTCAGCGGTCTTTGTTCCTGCGGTTCATGATGAACCGCCCCTTGGGTCAAGAGGAGAGTCAGATATGAAGCTTGCTATTGGCGCCGGCGTTCTCGCCGCCGCGATTGCCGCCGGAGCCTCGGCGGACACCAACATCAGCCTCGGCAACAACACCCTCACCGGTGGCCAGTCGAACACCTACACCTTCAACCTGAGCGGCACGCTCAGCGACTTCTCGATCTCCTTCGACTATGTCGACGGTGGCGCGGCCGAGTGGTCCTCGGACATGATCCTTCAGGTCATTGATCCGAACGGCGTTTCCCGTCACTGGGGCGGCTTCAATGTCGCGCCGGTTCCGGCCTCGACCTTCGTCGCCTTCTGGTCCTTCGACGGCGCTGCTTCGACCAACAGCGGCTCCTACAGCGACACCAGCAACCTGACCGGTGGCGTTCTCAGCGGCAACGGCACCTGGACCTTCAAGATCTACAACGGTTGGACCGGTGGCGCTGCCTCCCAGTACAACAATGTCCAGCTTGCCCTCAAGGGTTCGATCGTCCCGGCTCCGGGCGCGATCGCTCTCCTCGGCCTCGCTGGTCTCGTCGGCCGTCGTCGTCGCGCCTAATCGCGTCGACCTCGTTCGAACGATCCGCTTGGATCCATGCATCACGCATCAGCCGGCCGTCGAAAGACGGCCGGCTGTCGTTTTGTCCATGTCGCCGTGTCCGAGTTCGATTCGATTGCTTCGTCGCATTCCGAGATTCCCCATTGACGCGACGGCAAACATGACGCACCCTTCATCGACGGCCTCGCGACGCCCGTTCGCGGCCAGTTCCCGTTCCTTCCTTCGCCTGGAGATCGCATGCGATTCCCTATCGCGTCCTTCGCCATCCTGTCGCTGACGGCCGCCGCGGTCGCCGACATCACGCCCTTCACGAGCGAGGCCGGTTCGCGAGGTATCTCCTACGCGATGATGCCCTATCCGCCCATCAGCGGGTATTACGGATTCGGCTGCGGCTTCGTCGACTTCGATTCCGACGGCGACCTCGATGTGATCGCCGTCGGCGCCGCGAACGGAACCGTCGGTCTGTTCGAGAACCTCGGCGGCAGCTTCGCGAATCGCACCGCCATGAGCGGCATTTTTCCGATGACCGCGCTCTCCTCGTTCGCGGCCGCCGACTACGACAACGATGGTGATGAGGATCTCTTCCTGAGCCGCGTCGACGAGCCGAGCATGCTCTTCCGCAACGACGGCAACTTTCAGTTCTTCCCCGTGACCTTCGCCGCCGGCATCGACACCGACCGCCTCGCGAAGGGCGCATGCTGGGGCGACTACGACAACGACGGCTGGCTCGACCTCTTCATCTGCAACTACTTCTTCTTCTTCGGCGGCCCGAACGCCAGCGAGAATCAGTTGTACCGAAACAACGGCGACGGCACTTTCACCGATGTCGCCCCGGCGCTCGGGCTGAACAGCACAGGCGCCTCGCTCGAAGCGGTCTGGACCGACTATGACCGCGACGGCGATCTTGATCTCTATGTCAGCAACGATCGCGGCCCATACACCGGATTTCCGGCGAATCAGCTCTACCGCAACAACGGAAACGGCACCTTCACCGATGTGAGTGTCGCCACGAACGCCGACGCGAGGCTCTTTTCGATGGGACTCGCCTGTGGCGACATCGACGGCGACGGCCGCGTCGATTTCTACTGCACGAACACGACCGATCCGGCACCGCCGCTGCTGGGGGCGTTCCCGCTTCTTTTGCAGCAGAAGTCATCGACCTTCGTCGAGGCCCAGGTCGCATGGGGCGTCGCGCATCCCACGACCGACTGGGGTTGGGGCTCGACCTTCTTCGACTGGAACAACGACGGTCGGCTCGACCTCTATGTGCACGATCAGTTCTCCGCGAACTCCCTGTTCGAGAACACCGGATCGCTGCCGATGCTCGACATCGCCGCTGCGGCGGGGATCGCCGGATCGAACGGCGCGAGCTACTGCTCCTCCTACGCCGACATCGACAATGACGGTGACATCGATGTCCTCATGAACAACATGGGCGAGCCGCTCACGCTCTTCATCAATCGCGAGGGCGAGAAGCGGAACGCCATTCGTCTTCGCGTGGTGAGCGAGTTCTCGGCGTCGACCGCCGTCGGCGCGAACGCCGATCTCGTCGTCGGTCGCACGACGATCTACCGCGAGAGCTACGCTGGCGGCAACGGCTATCTCGGACAGAACGAAATGCACCTCCATTTCGGACTTGGAAGCTCGACCATCGCGTCGTCGGCGACCGTGCGCTGGCCGTCTGCCGGTCCGGTCCGAGCGCTCAGCTCGATTCCGCCCGGCTCGTGGACGATCTATCCGCCTGAGAAGCTCGGCGATGCCGACGGCAACGGATCGATCGGCGCTGCGGATCGCCTCGCTCTCTGCGACGCCGCGGGCGCCGTCGTTCCTGGCACCGAGCGCCTGGACATGAATGGCGACTTCGTCGTCGACGGCGGTGATGTCGCGCTCTTCCGCGTTCGCTTCGAGGCGAACGGCGCTCGCTGGTCCGATCTCAACGGCGATGCCGTCGTGAACGCGGCTGACCTGGCGGTGCTACTTGGTGCGTGGGGGTCGGCCGATTGCCTGAAGGACCTGAACGGCAACGGTTCGGTCGACGCAGCAGACCTGAGCGTCTTGCTCGGCGACTGGGGCTGATCGCGGCGCGAACGGCAGACGAAGGCAGTGGAATCCGATAGCACGCGTCGCGTCCCGGCCCGAAGCGCTTTCTCGGACCGGGCAGGCGCCGTCGACTGCACATGGTCGGCTTCGCTCCTCCGCGTCGCTCGTTCCCCGGTTCGTCGCGGACGCAGGATTGTCATGGGGAAACCCATTGACCATGATCGATTCAGGATTACGCTTCCTTCATCGGTGGGGTTCTCACCAGTGAGGGCCGCGTCGGCACGCTCCGCCTGTCGTGGGTGGACGATCGAACGGGGAGCGCGATGAACTCGCGCGGTCGCGGCCCAAGCGGGGCCTGTGCGGGGGTGCGCAATGAATCTTGATTCGCGTCGGTGGGCTGTGCTGGCTTGGCTGTGCGTCTGCGGAAGCGCTGGCGCCGATGTCGTCAAGTTCACGGATGTCACGGCGAGCGCCGGGATCTCGATGTCGCACGGTCCCTTTGCGCCTGGCGTACCGGGCTTCAACGAGTGGCTGATGAGTGGCGCTTGCGTCGGTGACTTCAACAACGACGGCTGGCCCGACATCTTCATCCTCAAGGGTGGCAACGGGACGGACAAGTTCTTCATCAACAATGGTGACGGCACCTTTGCCGACCAGACCGTCGCGTGGGGCCTTGCGGCACCGCAGCACTGCGGCAACGGCGTCGCGGTCGGCGACTTCGACCGCGACGGCCTGGCCGACATGTATGTGTCGAGCTACGGCAAGCAGAGCGGGAATGTCGGCGAAGTCGGCAAGCACAAGCTCTTCCGAAACACCGGCTTCGGCAGCTTTCAGGATGTCGCGGTCGCCGCGGGCGTGAACATGACCTCGCCGACGGTGAGTGTCGCCAACGGCGTGGCCTGGGGCGACTACGACCTCGACGGGGATCTCGATCTCTTCGCCGCCGCGTGGAGTCAGGTGACGCAAGGCAACCGCTTGTTTCGCAACAACGGCGACGGCACCTTTACGAATGTGACGGAGACCGCGATCCAGATCCCGCCGATCACCTGGGGATTTCAACCGACCTTCGCCGACCTCGATGGCGATCGCTATCCCGAGCTCATTCTCGCGGGCGACTTCGCGACGACGAGGCTGTATCGCAACAACCGCAACGGGACCTTCACCGAGATCAGCGCGTCGAGCGGATTCGGCGTGCCGACCTTCGGCATGGGACTCTGCGTCGCGGACCTCGATCGCGACGGCGATCTTGATTCCTATGTGACCAGCATCTTCGAGAGCCGTTCGCCGAATCCGAACTACCTCAACGGCAACGCGCTCTTTCGCAACGACGGCAGCGCCAACTTCGTCGAGATCGCGGCGGCGGCCGGCGTCAGCGACGGCGGCTGGGGCTGGGGCGTCGTCGCCGGCGACTTCGACCACGACGGCTGGCTCGACATGATCGAGGTCAACGGCCGCAACTCCGCGGAGTGGGCCAACGAGCTCGAGTATTACTATCGAAACAACGGCGACGGGAGCTTCACCCGCGACGACGAGGTGAGCGCCCAGTTCCTCAACGCCGACGCCCGCACGATCGTCACCCTCGATTACGACCGCGATGGCGACCTCGATGTGGCCATCTACTACAACCTCGGTCCCTTCAAGCTCTACCGCAACGACACCGAGCGCGAGCCGGGACAGGCCAGTTGGCTTCAGGTGGAACTGCTCCACGGCACGAATCCATTCGTCGCACCCTTCGGGTACGGCACGCGACTCGTCGCCCGCGTCGGCGATATTGATTTCGTTCGATATGTCGACGGCGGTAATGGCTATCTCGGGTCGAGCGAGCTCATCACCCATTTCGGACTTGGCGACGCCACGGTGATCGACGAGCTCCGCATCGAGTGGGCCCGCGGCTATGTCACGACGCTCAAGGGCGTCGGCGTCGACCGGCGGATCACGGTCACCGCTCCGGCGCTTGCCGATGTTTCCGGCGACGGGCAGGTGAACGCTGCCGATGTCGAGGTTCTGGTCGCCGGATGGGGAAGCGTGACGCCGGCAAGTCTCCACTGCGACCTGAACAACGACGGCGAGATCGATCGCCGCGACCTTGCGATCGTGCTGGGGCATTGGGGCGGCTGAACGGGCTCGGCGGCTGCACACGCGGCTTGATTTGCCCTCGGCGTCGACTGACCTGTCGAAAACGCCGAGAGCATCGACGGCCGCCTGCGCCCGTCCCGGGCGTCGCCTGCGGCCACCGTTATCATGCCTTTCGGGGCCGGGATCGCAGCTTCGCTCGCGTTTCCTCCTGCGCCCCGCATCCCCTCCAGCGGAGCAGCAGCGTGTCCGTCGCTTCCGAATCCCCGTCCGTCGCGCCTTCGGCCACTTCCTCGTCCAACGCCATGCGGGCTGGCACGCCCTTCGATGTGCCCGCGATCGACCAGCTTGCGATCAACACGATCCGCACGCTCTCGATGGACGCGGTGCAGGCCGCGGACTCCGGGCATCCCGGCACGCCGATGGCCTTGGCGCCCGTTGCGTACGCGCTGTGGCAGCAGACGCTCCGCTTCGATCCGAACGACCCGCGTTGGCCTGACCGCGACCGCTTCGTGCTCTCGAACGGTCATGCGTCGATGCTCCTCTATTCGCTCCTGCATCTCGCCGGCGTTGCCGAGTGCGATCACCAGGGGCACACCACCGGTCGGCTGAGCGTCACGCTCGACGACATCCGGGCCTTCCGCCAGCTCGACAGCAAGTGCCCCGGTCACCCCGAGTCGCACCTGACGACCGGCGTGGAAACGACCACCGGACCGCTTGGCCAGGGGCTTGCCAACAGCGTCGGCATGGCGATGGCGTCGCGTTGGATGGCCGCCCGATTCAACCGCCCCGGGTACGAGCTCTTCTCGTGGCGCACCTGGGTCATCTGCGGCGACGGATGCCTGATGGAAGGCATTTCGAGCGAGGCCGCTTCGCTCGCGGGCCATCTGCGGCTCTCGAACCTCTGCTGGATCTACGACAACAATCGCATCACCATCGAAGGCAAGACCGATCTCGCCTTCAGCGAGGATGTCGCGACGCGCTTCTTCGGCTATGGCTGGAATGTGGTGCGGGTGAGCGACGCCAACGACATCGGGCTTCTCGCCAAGGCCTATCGCGCCGCCCAGGGCGAGCAGGGCCCCGACGCCCGACCGACGCTCGTCATCGTCGACAGCCACATCGGTTGGGGAGCGCCCAAGAAGCAGGACACCGCGTCGGCCCACGGCGAGCCGCTGGGCGACGAGGAGATCCGCGCGACGAAGCGGTTCTACGGATGGCCCGAGGACGCGAAGTTCCTCGTTCCCGACGGCGTGCGCGAGCGATTCGCCGAGCAGATCGGTGCCCGCGGCTCGTCGCTCTCCTCGGCCTGGCATGAGCTCTTCGCCCGCTATCGCACGGCGTATCCGCAGCTCGCCGCGGAGCTCGAGTCGATCATCCACGGCACGCTGCCGGAGGGCTGGGACGCGGATCTTCCGAGCTGGAAGCCCGATCCGAAGGGCGTTGCGACGCGCGTCGCCGGCGGCAAGGTCCTCAACGCGATCGCGAAGCGGGTTCCGTGGCTCATCGGCGGCAGCGCCGACCTCGCCCCCTCCACGAAGACGCTCATCGACGGCGAAGCCAGCTTCGCCCGGGCGACGCCTCAGGGACGCAACATCCACTGGGGCGTTCGCGAGCACGCGATGTGCGCGGCCGCGAACGGCATGGCCCTCTGCGGCCTCCGTCCCTACACCGCGGGCTTCCTCATCTTCAGCGACTACTGCCGCGGGGCCCTGCGGCTCAGCGCACTCATGGGCCTTCCGGTCCTTCACATCTTCACGCACGATTCGATCGGCGTCGGCGAGGACGGCCCGACCCACCAGCCGGTCGAGCATCTCATGTCGCTGCGTGCGATGCCACAGATGAACCTCTTCCGTCCGATGGACGCGAACGAGGCCGTCGCCTGCTATCGGTCGGCGATGCGGCTCTTCCACGAGCCGAGCGCGCTGGTCCTCACCCGCCAGAACCTCCCGGTCGTCGATCGCACGGTCTACGCCGCTGCCGACGGCGCCGCGCGCGGCGCCTATGTGCTGGCCTGTTCCGGCGACCCGCAGGTCATCCTGATGGGCAGCGGCAGCGAGGTCTCGCTCTGCCTCGACGCGCACGAGCGACTGAAGGCCGAGGGGATCCGCTCGCGGGTCGTCTCGATGCCTTGCTTCAGTCTCTTCGCCCGCGAGGCGGAGAGCTATCGCAACGAGGTGCTGCCGCCATCGGTGCGGGCCCGCGTCGCGGTCGAGCAGGGGGCCACGCTCGGCTGGGAGCGGTATGTCGGTCTCGACGGCGAGATCGTCGGCATGCAGACCTTCGGCGCATCGGCTCCATTCAAGGATCTCCAGCGCCACTTCGGATTCACCGCGGATCGGGTGCTCGCCGCCGCGCACGCCACGATCGCCAAGGCGACGGGAGCGAACCGATGAGGATCGCCATCGGATCCGACCACGCCGGCTTCGTTCTGAAGCAGCAGATCGTCCCGCTCGTGCGGGCGCTCGGTCACGAGGTCGTTGACTTCGGCACCAACTCGACGGACCCGGTCGACTATCCCGACTACGCCGAGGCCGTCGGGCTCGCCGTCGCCCGCGGCGAGGTCGATCGAGGCATCGTCTTCTGCGGCTCGGGCATCGGTGCAAGCATCGCCGCGAACAAGATTCCCGGCGTTCGCGCCGGCAACTGCGCCGACTACTACAGCGCCCACCAGGGCGTCGAGCATGACGCGATGAATGTGCTCGTCTTGGGCGGCCGCATCGTTGGACAGGCGATCGCCGAGGACATGGTGCGGGCCTATCTCGCGGCCCGCTATTCGGGCGAAGAGCGGCACGCCAAGCGACTCGCGAAGGTCGACGCCATCGAGGCCCGCGCCGCCGAATCGCTCGCCCGTCGCTGAGGTCAGGCTCTTCACACAAGAAACAACGCCGCGCGACCCTCGGTCGCGCGGCGTTGTCTGTTTCAGACGGAGCGCATCAGCCCTGCGGCTTCGCACCCTCGGCCGGTCGCGGCGGAACGGTTCCGGGCGCGCCTGGCGTCCGCGGCGTGCCGGCG
>VYLE01000164.1_pt1 | contig 61148 bp, 71 predicted proteins | sample 5114391 | NCBI WGS metagenome assembly VYLE01 (sample SAMN12291771, study PRJNA351875) | freshwater metagenome | isolation source: freshwater lake | place: USA: Michigan, Kent Lake | collected 2013-08-15 | reverse complement strand
CCCCGACACCGCGCCGATGCCGGCCGCGCCCGCCTCGTCACCGGTATCCGCGACGGCATCCATGTCCGCGACGGCAGCCTCGCCGACGGCGCCGGCCGGAGGGGCGCCGAAGGCGCCGGTGCCGCTGCGCCAGGTGTTCAAGTCCTACGCCAAGGAGGCGAAGCTCTCCCACGGTACCGTCAAGCGGTGGTCGCCGGTGATCGACCGCCTGATCGCGCGACTCGGCCACGACGATGCCGCCTCGATCCAGCCCGCCGACCTGGTCGCCTGGAAGGACGCCCTGCTCGCGGAGGGCATGTCCAACATCACGGTGCGCGACGTCTACATCGCGGCGACCAAGGCAACGCTGCAGTTCGCGGTCGATCAGCGCCTGCTTCCCGCCAATCCGGCGAAGGAGGTCAAGGTGCGCGTGCCTAAGAAGGTCAAGGAGCGCGAGAAGGGCTTCGACGGCGAGGAGGCGACCACGATCCTGTCGGCCACGCTGCGCACGTTCTCGCATCTGATCAGCAAGGAGATGAGGGCGGCGCGGCGCTGGGTGCCGTGGATCTGCGCCTACACCGGCGCGCGGGTCAACGAGATCACGCCGGTCACCGGCGCCTCGTTCGTCAAGCGCGACGGCATCTGGGTGATCCGCATCCGCGGCGCCGACGCGAAGACGCGCAGCTACCGCGAGGTGCCGTTGCACAGCCACCTGATCGAGATGGGCCTTCTGGATCTCGCGAAATCGAGCGGCAGCCGGCCGCTGTTCTACGACCCAGACCGCAGCCGCGGCGCGAAGGATTCGAACCCGCACCACAAGAAGGTCGCCGAGCGCCTCGCCGAGTGGGTCCGCTCGCTCGGCATCGACGGCGACGTCGCGCCGAATCACGGCTGGCGGCACCGCTTCTCATCCGTCAGCCGCCTGGTCGGCATGAGCGAGGAGGTGCGCAACATCATCCAGGGCCATGCTTCCACGCGGACCGCCGGCGACTACGGCGAGACCTGGCCGCTGGTGGCGCTGCGCGAGATCGAGAAGCTGCCGCGCTACGCGGCGTGAAGGAGAAGAAATGTCCGACTTCACCTACACCATGTTCATCGACCGCTGCGGCCAGCCGGGCGAGATCGTCGCGCGCGGCGTCACGTCCTCGCGCGCGCTCGTCATCGCGCTGGAGCACGGCGGCGCCGGCAAGGCCGAGGTCGTCCACAAGGACGTCGGCCGGCTGCGCTACTTCGCGATCGGGCGGCGGCTCGCCGAGGACGGCTCCTTCGAGTGCGCAAGGCACATCGCGATGCCGCGCTCCGACGATCTGCCGCTCGATACAGAGCTCGCGATGGAGGCGTTCGAGCAGGTTCTGCTGCAGCACCCTCACGAATTCTGGGACGGCCGCATCGTGGCCGACGAGGCGTTCGCGGGCCGGCACGTCCACTGAGATCGGAGGAAACCATGCAGTCCACCTACACCATGCTCATCGAGAACGCCGCCGGGGCCGAGGAGGTGGTCGCCCGCGGCGTGTCGCTGCCCCGCGCGCTGGTGCTGGCGCTGGAGCACGGGGGCAAGGGCAAGCCCGCAATCGTATACGGCGACGTCGGCGAGTTGCGCTACTTCGCGATCGGTTGGCGTCCCGCCGCCGACGGCCCGTTCGAATGCGCGACGTACACCGTCCTGCAGCCGTCGCAGCATCCCGGGCACGACGCCGACAGGGCCTTCGAGGTCTTCGAGCAAGTCCTGCTGCAGCATCCCGGCGAATTCTGGCGCGGCCGCGTCGTGGCCGACCAGGAGTACGAACACCTGCAACATCACGAGGAGAGCGACGTGACCGAGGCGAGACTGACGACGTTCCTGCCCGGCTTCGGCGGCTTCCACGGCACGCGATGGACGGACCTGTTTCCGTTCGCCCTAGAGAGCTGCGCGGACCGCTTCGCGCGCTATGAAGCCGCCGACGAACTGACCGCGGCAGATCTCGGCGCGATCCTGCGCGAGACGAGCGAGGCGTCGCGCTTCTTCGATGCGCTCGCGAACAGCTTCTGCCGCCGCTACGACGCGGAGATTTCGCGGTGGCTCGGCTTCGAGCTGGAGCTGAAGTTCGCCGAGTTCGACATCCCGCCCGCCTACGGCGGCACCACGGACTTCATCCTCGCGACGATGCCGGCGAGCAGCGCCGCCAAGCTGCTCGAGAGAAGCGCCGCAGAAGGGCACCAGCGGCTTCTGGGCTCGATCCGCGACCGGCTCGCGGCCGACGACGGCGTCGTTGCCGAGGAAGACAAGGCCGTGAAGCAATGGCTGGCCCAGCCGATCGAACGCTGGAGCCGCACCGAACTCTGCGACCTGCTCGCCGGCTTCGTCGATCCCGAGATCGACGAGCGGCTCTACGCCGACATGACGGGCGGAAGCGACGTCAGCACGGCGTTCGAGGCGGCCGTCGACTGGGAGCGGTTCGCCGCGACCGCCGCGGCGCGCCGCCGCGCGCTCTCCGGCGACACGGCGAAGCTCTAACCCGACCGAAACGAAAGGAAGAAGGAAATGCGGATCGTTCCGATGTTCGAAGCCCACCTGCCGGAGTTCTCCGGCTTCGCGTCGCCCGGCTGGGCGGCGCTGCTCTCCGGCCCCAGGCTGCAGGCCGCACAGAGCCGCGAGCTGATCGCGATGAACGACCACGTGCTCGACGCCGAGGAGTACCTCGAGATCTTCGAAGAGACCGTGGACGAAGCACGGCAGCGCTCGGCGCTATCGAGGTCCTTCTTCGAGATCTTCCGCACTCATCTGTCGGCCGCGCACGATCTCGGCGAGGGCCTGCGCTTCCAGGAATACGACGCCGGCGCCGACCGGGTCGTGGCGGGCATCCCGCTGCCGACGGTCATGCGCATCGTCGGCCTCCACGTGGACGACGGCACCCTGCCGGCGGCGTTCGCGCCGCTCGCGGAGATCGTCCGCGGATCCGGCGAACGGGCCTACGAGATCGCGCTGCGCCGCCTGCGGCCGCTCGATCGCGCGGTGTTCGGCGAGCTGCTGCAGACGGTCACCGCGGCAGGGCTCGAGAAGTCGGCGATCACCGCGATCGCCCAGCACCAAGCCGAAGACGCATTCGAGCATTCGGTCGACTGGAGCCGCTTCTGGACCCTGGTGGAGGCGCGATGGCGCGGGAAGGTGGCTGAGATCACCGAGAGGAGCCTGCGATGAACCGGCCGGAGGAGGGTGGGCGCGCGCCGACGGTGGAGCACTGGCATTCAGTCTTCATCGCGGCGCCGCGCCGGCTGCACAATGCCGTCCGCTACCGGATGAGCGTCAAGCGCGACGGCGTCGAGGAGATCATCGCCCACGACGTCAGCATCGCCCGGGCGCTCGTCATCGCGCTGGAGCACGGCGGCGGGCGCGGTGCCGAGATGTTCTATCGCAACCGCGGAGACCTGCGCGAATACGTCATCGGGCGCCGACGGCTCGCCGACAAGATCTTCGAGCCCGTGCTCCGCGGCGTGGTGCCGCGGACGGGACGCATCGAGACCGATCACGTCCGCGCGCTCGAATTCTTCGAGGAGGTTCTGGAGCACGACCCGCGCGTGTTCTTCGGCGGGCGCCTCGTCCGGGAGCGTCCGGCGAACCGCAACACGAGCATCAGAGCCACCACATGACCAAGAACACCAACAAGAAACTCGAAACCTTCCTGCCGGCCTTCGGCGGTTTCTATCAGACCCACTGGGAAGAGCTGCTCACCGACATCGAGGAGCTCTACGCGGGAATGCATGTCGAGGAAGAGAGGGCCGAAGGGGGCCTCGACCAGGTCGAGATCGCGGAGCTCCTCTCCGAGACGAGCAGCGTCTCGCGGCTCTGCACCGGCATCGCCAAACGCTTCTGCGAGGGGTTCGACGGCGCGATGTCCGAGAGGCTCGGCTTCCGGCTGGGACTGAAGTTCTCCAGGCTCGACAGCCCCAGCGAATACAACGTCACGACCGACCGCATCCTCGCCACGATGCCCCTGCGCAGCGCGAAGAAGCTGTTCTATGCGAGCATGAGCGAGCGGCACCGGCGGCTGAACGACGAGATCGTCGACTGGTTTACGCCGTATCCGGGATTCGTTCCGTACTACAGCGACTATATCGGCGACTGGATCGCCAAGCCCATCGACAAGTGGGACAGAAACGAGCTCTGCGTCCTGCTGGGCGCCGTCGTCGACGCCGACATCGACAGGGACCTCTATCACGATATCGCCGAGGGCGGCGCCTATGAGGCGTTCGAGGACTCCGTCGACTGGAAGCGCTTCGAGGAGAAGGCGGACGCGCTGCGGCGCGAGAAGACCGACGAGTATCTGGAAAAAGTGGAGTTCGAGGGAAGGGCGTCATGAGCATGAACCGAGCCTACACCGTCTACCTTCCGGTGGACGACATCGAGAAGGACGACACCGTGATCGCCCGGGGGATGTCGGCGGTGGAGGCGATGAAAATCGTCTTCGGTCACCGGAGCGGCTGGCGCGTCCACCTTCACGAGGAGGACTTCGGCACGTTCATGCACTTCGTCTGGGCGGCAGCGCCCGACAAGCGTCCGCCGGAACGCTCCTTCACCGAGCGTCTGCACGCGACCGTCATCCGGACCGCCGACGCCGAGCGCGACAGGGCGGTCGCGCTCGAGATGATCGCGGCACAGTGCATCCGCTTCAACCATCTCTACTGGGAGGGCCGGGTCGAAGACGACGACGTCTTCGACAAGCGGTTGCGCCGCGTGACGGAGGCGCGCGAGGTGCGGCGGATCGACCGCGAGATCGCGACCAAGCTGGTCGACGGCCTGCTCGCCGACGGCTACACGATCACCTGCGACCTGCAGGAAGACGAGCCGGAGTTCGATTGCTCCACCGACCGCGACGGCATCCTGGACTATCTCTGGGCGGTCGAAACCGCGCAGCTGGCGGTCCACAAGGGCAAGAAGCGCGGCTGGATCAGCCTGATCTTCAACGAGTGCGGCTGGGACGTGGTCGCCGACTACAGCGCCGATCTCGAGCGCATCGTCGATCCGATCTGCGAGCCGTATCTACCCTGGAACCAGCCCGATGCCGACCGGCGCGACCACGGCATCCGCGTGCTGGTGCTGAACTCGCCCGACGACGTCCTCAAGATCGAGGGCATGCTGAAATGACGGGCGATTGCGACATGCGTCGGTTCACGGTGTACCTCCCGGCAGCCGACATCGGCGAAGACGGCGTGGTCGTCGCGCGCAACCTGCCGGGCGCCGACGCCATCAGGACCGCGCTCGAACTCGACGGCGCATGGCGCGTCCACGACCGCGAGGACGAATACGAGACGTTCAGGCTCTACCACTGGCGGCCTTATGCCAGAGATTTTCCCTACCAGAAAGGCAAGCTCGACGCACTGCACGCCACCGTAGTGAAGACGGCGGACGCCGTGCGCGACCGCGAGCTGGGCATGTCGATGATTGTCGATAAGTTCCTGCGCACGAGCGGCAGGTATTCGAAGGCGCACGTCGAGACCGACGAGGAGTTCGACAAACGCCTCCTCCACGTCGCCAAACGCCGGGAAGTCCACCGGTTGGACAAGAAGATCGCCACGAAGCTGATCGACGCTCTGCTGGCGGACGGCTACGTCGTCACCGACGCGTCCGGCGAGGAGTTCGAACGCTCCGCCGACCGAGAGACGATCCTCGAGATCCTGCTCGACGTCGACCGGATCGAGCTCGTCGTCGAAAGGAACGACGAGGAATCCTGGATGCGGCTGATCTTCGGCGAGAACGGCTGGGACCTCGTGCAGGACCATACTGTCGACCTGGGCTACCTGATCGATCCCATCGTCGAGCCGCTCCTGCCGTGGAAGCGGAATCTCGCGGGCAGCTGCGACGGCGGCGACACGGTCGCACCTGTCACGACTGAGGATGTTCCGCAAATGGAGAAGGCACCGAAATGACGAACGAACGCACGCCGGAAGAGCGTTTCCTCGACGAGATGGTCGAGGGCTACCTCGACGGACGTAAGCCCGACAATCCCGAACCGTCCGCGAACAGGTCAGCCAGCTATCGGCACGGCTTCGCCAACGGCAGGGACGACCTCGCGCATTCGCCCCGCCTCCCGGCGAACGTACTCCGTCTGTTGGCGGACCAGGCAATCAGGGACGACGTGGCCCGTCTCACCCCGCCGTCGTCCGAGAGCCTGTGAATCCCCGAGGACCTTGCGTCTCAGGGGTAGGTGGGCGCGTTCTTCAGGATGGGGGCCAGATTGCCGCAACGCGCTTTCTTCTGTCCGTCGACGAGCTTTCGCGTCTTCGGGGTGAAGCTCGCGAAGTACTTCTTGTCGTTCTGCTTGCAAAGATAGGGCAGGTGATCCTCGATGTCGTACTCGAAGGAAGAAACCCATTCCTTGTCGTCGATGATCTGGAAGATCTCGTCGTAGGCCGTGAGCATGTTCGCGACGTAGATCTGGTACCGCACAAGTTCCGTCGGATCCGGATCGGACTTCATCCGGAGATAGTTCGGCCTCGCCAGCCTGGGATTCTGCAGGGTGGCCTGACTGTAGGCGAGATAGACCTGGCGGGCGCTGGCGCGCTGGGCGTTGACCCGCGTCAGATGAACCTGGAAGTAGATGCCGGCGAGCGCCACGATGGCCACGGCGGCGGACACGATCTGTGCCACGTTGCTTTTCGGCCGCGGCGCCGGCGGTTCAGGTATCGTCGTCATGCGGTCGTCGCGCGCCCCCAGTTCGGCTGCCTGTTCGCGATCCTTAACATTCTTGAATCCCAAGATCCAAAAAACTGCGCTAGGATAGCAAAGGCCAAAGGGGGGCTTTTATGTTCGATCAGGCCATGAAGGCGCTGTTGCGCGCCGTTCTCGATGAGGTCTGCGCGAACGTCTCGCGGTCCGAGATGGGCGCGCGTACGCATGTCGCGTCCAAAATCCTCGAGGCCGCCAATAGGGGCGAGATCTCGCCCGAGGACCTGAAGCAGATCGGTCGCAAAGCCCTGTCGCAAGCACCGACCATGTGGCGCTGAGGGGCGAGCGTGAATTTCCAGGTCACGGTGTTGAAGATATTGGTAAGCTATCCCGATGGTTTCGCCGTCATGGACGATCTCAAGCGCGACATGGCGCTTCTAGCGACGAGCGGCCGCGACTGGGCCGATCGCACCAAGCGGCTGGCCGCGCGCGTGCCGGACCTCGACATCTTCACGCAAGGTCATGTCGCGCGCGAGCATGGCGGCTGGAGGATCACCGACCAGGGCCGCGCCGTGCTCGAATTCATGGAGGAACGGTCCGCCGTCGATCAGCCGGTCGAGGCGGCTCCCGCCGAGCAGTCCGACACGACGATAGTGGCGCAGCGGCTGCCCGCGGAACGAGTTCGGCGACGGCGAGAACGTCCGGAGCGTCGAAGGCAAGCTGCGGAACGAGCACGGGCGGCCGTGTCCTAGCGTCGCGTTTCGATTTTTCCCTTCCAATTTTTGGGGACGAACGCTCAAGCGCCGCTCAAGAAGCTGCTCGCCAAGAAAGACCAGTCGTTGGTTTGCGCTTGCAATCTGCGGGCAGCCTTTGCGGTATACGAGGCATGAAGATCCGGCCGCCTCCCTTCGGGGGCTTTCGCTCTGTCCAAAACGATAGCAGGAAAGTCATCCAAGAACGGGTGCGCGGGGCTTGCGAGCAATCCGGTTCGAGTTGCCATCCGATGACTGCTACGGCAACTCTCTCTTCCGGTCGGGCGGGGCAAGCCTCGTCGGACGCTCAATGAGCACACGTTCGGGGAGGTCGGGCCAGCTTAGGAAATATTTCACGGTATCGGATCATAATGGCCGGCCGGCATCCATCGCCAGCCCTTGTGAGCGTCCTCGTGCCGAAAAACAAAGAACAGAAAGAGCGGGGGCCTATCCGCGACAAGAGCGGGGTCTACCATTACCGTCGAAGAATTCCCGACGACGTGCGGCGGGTGCTGCGCGAACTGGACGCGAATTCCGGAGGGAACGGTCCCAAGCACGACAAACGGGAGGAGAAGAAGCGTCTGGGGAGGAACGCGACCTTCGCCCAGTCGGCATGGGAAAAGCACGATCGTGCCGTGGAAGCCAGATGGGCAGAATTGCGCAGCGGCCAATCGAGCGAACTCACCCGGATCCACATCCAGGCGTTCGCCGGCGAGATCCACCGGCGCTGGCTCAAGCTCTATCCGCCCAAGGATCCGAATACCCGCGAGGGCGCGAGCCATACGCTTCGGGTCTTGCAGGAGATCGACGGCGAGATCGAGAGGGAGTTCACCTCGCCCGCCTTCGATGACGATCGGCTCGAATTTCTCCATGGCGATCACGTGGAAGCCGTACTGGCGGCCCGCGGCCTGACCGTGAGCCACGGCGTCCGCTGGCTCCTGATCGCGGCCGCGCAGGATGCCGCCAAGCACGCGTGCCGCGTCGCCATCAGAAAGGCGGGCGGAGATCTTCGACCCGATCCCGACGCCGATCTCTATCCCGAATGGCCCAGCCTAGAGAACACGACGCTGTCCGGCATGTGCGCCGCCTGGATACGGAGAAGGCCTCAAGCAAAGCCGGAGACGCATGCCGCCTTCAAGGCCTGCGTCGACCAGTACATCGCGTTCGTCGGCAGCAACGACGTGTCGGATGTGACGAGCGATCAGCTGCGGAAATGGCTGGAGCATCTGAAGATCGAGCGAGACCTGAGCGATATCCGCATCAGGGACGGATATTTCGCAGCCATCAAGACGATATTCAACTCGGCGCGCAAACAAGGCGTGATCAAGGTAAACCCTTGCGACGAGATCGTCCTCGAGGGTAAGCCGCTGCCGCGCAAGCGAGAGAAGGATCTTCGCGACGGGGAGGTCTTCGCGATCCTGAGGGCAAGCCTGGAGCCTCAGGGGGACGCCTCGCCGGACGTCGCGAACGCCCGGCGGTGGGTCCCCTGGTTGCTCGCCTACACCGGCGCGCGGGTCGCGGAGATGACGCGGCTGGAGTCGAAACACATCCTGTTCGAAGCGGGCGTGTGGGGCATCGATATCCAGCAGAGCAAAAACGGGCGCCCGCGCATCGTTCCCATCCACCGTCATCTCATCGAGCAGGGTTTTCTCGAATTCGTGCTCGAACGCGAGGGGCTGCCGCTGTTCTTCGACGCCGAGAAGCTGAAGGACGATCCTCTCGTCGTGCACAAGACCCGCGCGGAAGGGCTCGCCGAGTGGGCACGCAAGGTCGCCGAAATCGAGAAGGGCTCGGTCGCGCCCAACCACGGCTGGCGCCATCGCTTCAAAACGGAGTGCCGCCGCATATCGATGGATCGCGAAGTGCGCCTCTACATCCAAGGCCACGCGTTCAAGATGGAAGGAGAAAAATACGGATTTTTCCCTGTGGACGTGACGGCGGCATGGATGGAGTTGTTTCCGACATACCACGTCGATGGTGACAGGCTGCACGTCGATCGGGTCAGCGGAAGCGACATGCTCTTGCGGGCTTTCTCGCTTCTGCAGAGAGAGCGTACCCTTCAGGTGCCGGAAAGGCCGGTAGATTTTGACCTGGACCACCGGCTTACTTTTGATAAGCCGAAAGCCGTCTAGGGGTCCGGGAGCCTCTTCCTATACCAACTTGGTTGATTAGCTAGTGGCGCGGCAGGATGACCTTCGATGACGAAATGGCTGAACGGGTCGTAGGCACGATCATCGCGGCCGTGGTCGTTCAGTGGCTTTGCCGGCCAAGGCCACGGCTATGAGCTTGAGCGGTTCCTCTGTCGCCATCGGTAGTGCCGGAAGAGCCAGAGAGGAGCGCGGCCCGAGTTTATGATCGACCGTCTCACGTTTGATGGCGGGGCGCTCTTACATAGGAAAGGACAGCGGAATATCGACGGTTCCGGGCGCCCGAATGTCTCGCGGCGGTCTGAGTGGTACGTATCCCCAAAGCGCGTGATTTCATCGGCACGCCATCGGAAGGTCCCGCTCTTTCGCCGGCCGAATCCTAGACTGATTTGAGAACTGATTGACCTCGCCCCGACTGATCAACTTCGAAAACCGGCGATAGTCCGACGCGGAGATCGGCCCTGCCACCACCGTGAAGGAGTTCGTCGATATCGCCGTCATCAAGACGGGGATCGAATGCCTGCTTGAGGTCTACGTCGAGGACGCCGAGGAGCCGCTCGGCCCCGACTCCGTCCTGATCGAGCATCTGTCGGTCGAGTTCGCGCCGCTTCACGTCGCCAAGCCGGGCAAGATCGCGACCACGGTCCGCTACCAGCGCCGTCACGTCGAGCACCCGTTCCGTACGTCGGCCACGAGCGCGAAGGTGACGCGGTGGGCGGTCGGCAAGCTTGCGCCCACCGAGGATCCGATCGACTTTCAGTTGAAACACGACGGCGACGTGCTGCCGTCGGACTCGCATCTTGGCCAGGCGGCTCGCGGCGAGAAGTCGATCGTCCTCGATCTCGTCTTCAAGGTGGAGCCGCAGGGCTAGACCATGTGACCCGATCACGACGCTCTCATGCGCGCCAGGGTCGCTGGGCCTTGCTCGGCAACAAGTTCCCGATCGCGATGTTCTTCGTCGCGGCGCCCGTTCGTCTCAGCGGCCCGACCGGCTTCCTGCTGCGGTCGGACTGTTCCGGATATCCGGCGACAGCGCCGACCTCGCAGCTTTGGCACGGCCGCGACAACCAGCCGCTGGCCGAAGCGCACCGGCCCAAGAACAAGCAGGGCGGCACGATGGTCTCGTTTACCCAGAGGTCGACGCCGTGCCTCTACCACCCCGTCGACCGGTTCGCGCGGAGCCATTGGCCCGGTCAGTACCACGAACTCTGCTGGACTGCCGACAAGACGATCGTCTTTCTGCTGGAGACCGTACATGGCCTTCTCGATTCTACGGAATATTCGGGGCGCTAGTCTTCCCGCCGCGGCGCTTGAACTGCCGCAGGAGTTTGTGGCTGGAAACGTTGGCGCTGCTGCGTGAGTGCGGCCGGGGCCGTCGCGAGAGCGGCGGCTTCCTTCTCGGCCGCCGGGTCGACGGCCTCAGGACGATCGAAGCGTTTCTGCCCTACGACGATGTCGATCCGCACGCGTTGCGGGGGCGATCCTGTTCGACGGTTCGAAGATGGACGTCGTCTGGGATCTATGCCGCCGCGAAGGACTGGAGGTCGTCGCCGACGTCCACACCCATCGCGGCGGCGTCGGTCAGAGCCAGACCGATCGCGACAACCCGATGCTACCGGAGGTCGGGCACGTCGCGATCATCGTGCCGAACTTCGCGGATCGTACGTACCTGCCGGGCCAAATCGGCATCTACGAATATCGCGGCCGCCGGCAGTGGACCGATCGCAGCGACGACGCCGGCAGGTACTTCGCGGTCAGGAGGTTCGCACGAACCTTTCGATCGAAGATGATCGCTTGGCGCAACTGCTCATGCGCGGCGACGGGCATGTCGGCTACGACGAGGCGCGGCGAAGGCTCGATCAGGCCGCGCTGGTTCTGAGCGCCGATGCCGCGACTGGCGCGCCGTGGATCCAGGCGGCGCTGCTTACCGCGGCGGAATGCGGCGTGCGGATGTTTCCCGGCGGCGTCTATCTCCGCTCCGATTTTGGCGACACGACCGTTGTCGGGCAGCTCGGCAGATGGCCCATCCGTCGGCATCTCGAACTCGCGCGGTGCCGTTCTACGGGTGCGCCCGCGAACGCCATCGGCTTGCACGTCGGTACCGAGCGTCGGCGGATGCAGGGCGGGGCGCTATGCTGGGCCGATGGCTGGGCAGGCCTTGTCGGCATCCAGGCGCCGGCCGATTTGCCCCGGGGCGGCAGCGAAATCGGCGGCGTGATGGCGGCCGCCATGGGCATCGGCGAGGTCTTCCGCAGTGTCGTGCTCGGAGACAAGCTCGCCTGTCGCAGGGCTTCAAGATTGTCGGCGTTGTCGCCGGGCTGCGAAGACGCTGCCGGCATCGATCTCGCCTACCTGCCCGCGGCGTACTGGATGTTGGGGCTCGGCAATCTCGGTCAGGCCGCGCTGTGGACGATAGGACTTCTCCCGTATGCCGATACGGGCATGGTCTCCCTGTTTCTTCAGGACGCGGAGAAGTCCGAAGTCGGCAATCTCGCCTCCAGTTGTTGACCAAGCCCGACTGGATTGGCCGCAAAAAGGCTCGCAACGCGGCGTCGTGGGCGGAGGCGCGTGGCTTCGGCACCACGGTCATCGAAAGCAGGTTCGCCGATGGCATCAAGCGCTCGGCGGACGAGCCCGGCCTGGCGATCGTCGGCGTCGACAATCTCGCGGCTCGGCGCGCGGCGGCCGGTTCGAACTTCGACCTCGTCCTCGATGCCGGCCTCGGTGCCACGCCCTCGGAGATCTTCGACATTCGGCTCCATGGCTTCCCCGGAGGGCGCTCGCCCGAGCAGGCGTGGCCTCAGCTGGACGGTCACTTGGAAGTTACGCTTGTCCCGGCGCTCCAAGAGCTCGTCGACGCCGGTCGCATCGATCGCTGCGGGGCGTTGACGATCGCCGGCCGCAGTCTCGGCGTGCCCTCGACGGCGGTCGCCGCAGCCGCGATCCAGGTGGCACAAGCTTGCCGGGCCGTCAGCGACGGCACTTTCGTCGATCTCGCCGACGTGGCGTTGACGAACTGTCGTCGCGCTGCCGGCCGCCGGCATATGCTGGCCAGACCGGGATCCTTCCGTCCGTACGGACCAGGCTGGGCGCGCGGCCATCGGTGAAACGTGAGGTGGCTTGGTACCGCAACGACGCCGCGGAAAATCCAAGTGGATTGAGGAGTTTGCGCCGGTTGCAGTATGTTGCCACAATCTGTTAACCTCGAGTTGTGGGACGGCTTGACTACATTCGATGGAATCGGTAAATAAGACGCATCAACACCCCCCACGCCTCTCAACGATGCGCACCAGGGGGGTTTTCTTTTGTGCGGAGAGTCGCGAACGTTTACGAAGCCGGCGCTGTCGGTGTCCGACCAATTGGCCCTCTTGGAAGGCCGGGGTTTGACGATTCCGGACCGGGCAGCGGCCCAGATGTCGCTCAGACATATAGGCTATTACCGCCTGTCCGCGTACATGCGGCCGTTCCAATCGACGGACCGAACACACAAATTCCACGCCGGAACCACGTTCGATCAGATTGCGACGCTCTACTCCTTCGACCGGAAGCTTCGCGTTATTTTCCTTGACGCGATCGATCGCATCGAGGTTGCGATCCGCTCGGCCCTCACCGAGTCCCTCGGGATCAAGCACGGCTCTCACTGGTTTCTGGATCCTAAGCATTTTGCTGCCTCGACGAACCATGCCGAGCTTCTGCAGAAGCTGAAGGACGAGATCGGTCATTCCGATCCCCGGAAGAGGGCGGTGCACATCGCACATTACTATGAGAGCTACGACGTGCCGGACATGCCGCCTTCGTGGATGATCGTCGAAGCGATATCCTTCGGTAGCCTCGCGAACCTGGTCAGAAACCTCAACTTGGCGAATTCGAAGTCGGTCGCGTGGCTGATCGGACTTCAAGAGCCGGCACTGAAGTCCTGGTGCCTTTCGCTCTCCTACTTGCGAAACCTATGCGCGCATCACAGCCGCATCTGGAACCGCGTGTACACGCTGAAGCCCACGACCATCAGGCAGTATGATGACGAGCTGAATCCGAACGACCGGACGTACGCCCAGGCAGTAAGCCTCAAGATCATGCTCAACAAATGCTCGGGGCCATCGAACTGGACGCAGAGGTTGAAGGACCTGATCGATGAGTTTCCCGACACTCCCATCGATAAGATGGGTTTTCCTCAAGATTGGAAGACGCGCACGATCTGGAAGAGCTGAGCTGATAGGCCGCGCATCGGGCCGAGGGCGGCGAAGTCCCGTTCGGCCATCCAATCAGTTCTGCATCCCGCGGTGCACCAGCTCGGATGCAAGGGTACGCGGCGCACCGCTGCCGCGGGCGGCTTCGGCCGCGAACATCCCTTGATACTTCGTCCGGAAGATCGGTTCGGTGTGGACAAGAGCGGCGCGCAACACTTACCCTGCGAGTGGCATTTCAATCAGAGGTTTATGCGTGCGTTACATTATTGCGATCTCGGGACCGGTTGCGGTCGGAAAGTCGGCCTTGGCCGAGGAGCTGCTTCGTAGATTCAGCTCCCATCGGATTTCGACGCGGACGTTGCTGTTGGACGAGGGTTGCCCGAACGAACGCGATGCGCTGATCGAGGCAGGCAAGCGGTTGGACGTGGACACTGACGGCCGATGGGTCCGCGACGGCATCGCTCGATACGTCGCCGAGCACGAAGGCAAGGACGTGATCCTGGTCGATGCGGTCAGGACCGCCCGGCAGGTCGCACACCTCCGCGAGACATACGGCGATCGGCTCGTCCACGTGCATGTCACGGCACCGTTCGAGGTGGTCAAGAAGCGCTACGAAGACCGCGGTTCTGTCGCCGACACTGGCATGACGTACGATCAGGTCAGGGCCGATGCGACCGAAGCCGGCGTTTGGTCGCTGGACGGCACGGCCGACAGGGTCGTCGAAAATCACAATCAGGAGCCCGCGTCGCTGCTTGCCTTGGCGGTGGCTGGGCTCGAGCTATTCCCGGGCAAGGCCGTTCCGCTCGTCGACGTCATCGTGAGCGGCCAGTACGGTAGCGAAGGCAAAGGGCATATCTGCGCTCATATCGCTACGGATTACGGCATCCTGGTGCGGGTTGGCGGCCCCAATGCCGGCCATCAGGTGGCGGATCCCAGGTACAACTACAGACAATTGCCGTCCGGCACCCAGTCCAATCCGGCTGCGAAAATATTGATCGCTGCGGGATCGACGATCTCGCCGACCCGAATTCTACGCGAGATCGCACAGTGCGACGCCGCGCATCGCATCGTCATCGACGAGCAGGCCATGGTGATCGAAGACGCCGACGTGGCGTTCGAAAGCCAAGAAGGCGGTCTCGGAACGATCGGTTCGACAAAGTCGGGCGCCGGCTCTGCGCTGGCCCGTAAGATATTGAATCGAGGTAAACAGCCGATGTTGGGCGGCCCCGTCAGGCTGGCGAAAGATCATCCCGACCTGCAGCCGTTCGTCCGCTCCGTCGGTTGGGAGCTCGAGAAGGCCTATTCGTCGGGGACGCGTGTAATGCTCGAAGGCACGCAAGGCACCGATCTGAGCATCCATCATGGTCACTACCCGAACGTCACGGCGCGAGAGACCACAGCGGCCGGCTGTCTCGCAGACGCCGGAATAGCTCCGTCGCGCGTGCGCAGGGTCGTCATGGTCATGAGGCGATATCCGATCCGGGTCGGCGGCGAGTCGGGCCCCATGGGGATCTTGCTCGATTTCGAAACGATTTCGAAACGGTCGGGCGTGCCTCTGAAGGAGATCGAGGAAACCGAAGTCGGGTCGGTGTCGGGAAACAAGCGCCGGATCGCCGAGTTCGATTTCGAGCAGCTTCGTCGTTCGTCGATCCTCAACGGGGCCACCGACATCGCATTGTCGTTTTCGGACTACATCAGCATCGACAACCGAAAGGCCCAAACCTACGACCAACTCACCGCCGAAACGCACGAATTCATCGCGTCCATCGAGAAGGTTGCGAACGCGCCCGTATCGTTGATATCGACGCAATTCGCCAAGTTTGGCGTCATTGATCGAAGGGATTGGCGGTGACGGAAGAAGAACTGCTGGAGAACTATCCGCGTCTTTACCACATGGCGGAAGACGCAAGTTGGGAGTCGGTCGCCCGCCACGGCCTGCTGTCGACGACTGCGCTGCTCGACCTCTACGAACTCGGGGGCGAGGAGCGGCGTACGCTGGAATCCGAGCGCCGACCGGAATCGGTCAAGATATCGCGGGACGGGTTGCCGGTGGCCGTGGTCCGCGACCAGAAGCCGATGACCCGCTCCGCGCTGGAAAAGTGCCTGACTGACGGCACGACGCCCGAAGAGTGGTTCGAAACGTTGAACGCGCGGGTGTTCTTCTGGCTCTCCAAGGATCGGCTTCAAGGACTCCTCGGTGCACGGGCCTATCGCGACAAACCGCAGACCGTCATCACGCTAGATACGAAGAGCCTGGTCGCTGCGCATCGCGACGCCATCACGCTCAGTCCGATCAACAGCGGTGCCACGATCTACAATCCGGTGCCGAGGGGACGCAGCACGTTCAAGCCCATCGCCGACTTTCCCTTCGACGAGCGCCGCAAGAAGCTGAAGAAGCCGATCAAGGACGCGGTGGTCGAGTTGACCGTGATGGGGGGCGTGCCCGACATCGAAGCTCACGCTCTGGCGGCACATCGCGTCTTCAAAGGCGAGAAAAAAGTGCTTTGGCGGCGCAAAGGCAGCGATCCTGGCGAGGGACCGTAGACGGCGGCCTACGCCGCCGAGGTCTCGGTCAGACGCGCGGGGCGCCGATGCTTGCGCAGCAGATCGGCCACATGCGACGTCAAGCCGACCTCGCCGCGGATGCGGACGCCGACGCCCGATGGCAGGCGGTGCAGCAGATTGCGCAGTTCTTCCAGGCCGCTCGACACGTCGAACGTCTCCCAGCGGTCGGCTTCGCCCGGAACGAGCGTGGACGCCGCGCTGTCCGTGGCGCCCTTGTGAAGCTGGACGATCCAGACGCGCTTGCCGTCGTGGACCCACTCGAACCGCACTGGTCCGAGCCGTTCCTTCGTCCGGTGATAGATCGCCTCGACGTCGCCCACCACGCTTTGCGGCAGGCGTTCCGGCACCTTCTGGCCGAGCATGAAGCGATCGCCTTCGCCGGCGGCGCCTTCGACGACGACTTCACCCCGCGCATCCGTGATGGCGGCGCCGGCGAAAGTAGCAGGGACTGCGGCCTGAGAGAGAACCGCCGAGATCGCTTCGCCGCTCGGGTCCTCCGCGTTGAGCAGGCGGAACGGATCGAGCCAGCCCTTGATGGTGGTGAATCTGCCGGGTTCCTGCTCGCGCGGGCACGTACGGGTCCACACTTCCTTCGACGAGGTCGCTTCGCCGAACGTGAACGGTGCGATGCGCCGCGAAATGCAGGTCGTCCGGGGAACGGGCAGGCCCATGGCGTGGGCGATCAACAGACCGAACGTCTTGTCGCCGATCAATCGGCTGAAGCGGTTCGGCCATTTGACGGCCGCCATGGCGGGCGCGCTGTCCGATCCTTCGTATTCCCACATCAGGGTGTGGGTCCGTCGCCAGCCACGCGGCTTGGGATGAATGCTGAACTCGAGTCGCCCGCGACCGGCGTCGACCGTTTCGACCGGGATGCCGTACACCGTCTCGATCAGGGCGAGCGCCCAGTCCAGCGGCAGCGATGACGTGCCGCCCTTTTCGACGCAGCGTGGCGTATCGTCGGGCGCGAACTCGGCCACGCCGCCCTGGATGACGCCGGATACGCCGCCATCGGAAACGTCGACCGTTTCGTTCGCGATGACGAAGAGACCCTCGGCCGACATGCTTCGGACCAGCGCTTCCGCCTTCGTCAGATCGGACAGGCCGTAGTGGAAGTCGCGGCTCCTCGGACTGTCTGGCGTGAAGCTGCGGAGGTTAATCGTCCCGTCGGGACTTTGCTCGATCAGGCTGCGGAGCGCGTCCGCCAAAGACGGGAACCTGTGGTTGGCGTCGAACCCGGCGACGCGGCAGAATTCCTGACGCGGTCGGTTCGCATCGGGAGAGAAGCTCACGAACTGCGCGACGTTCCCGACGCGGGCGAGCTCGTCCAACGAAACGTCCTTACGCAATGACATCGACCCGGCCCCTGTTACGCGTCCAGCTTCGGCATAAAGGCGCAAACGGCCGCTCGCTCCAGCCGTTCCGGAGAAATATCACCGCCTTTCACCGGACCTGGGATTGTCCCTTGACAATCCTCTCCCGCCGCAGGGTCTCGAACCGATCGAGCCACATCCGCTTAGCGGTTTCCGGTTGGAGGTGGCGGACCACGATCGGTGCAGGCCGTATGGTCAGCCCGGCGAGCCAGCCGTCCGTCCCCGGCGGCATGATCTGCCTTTGCTCGGCCGCGAGCACCCGCAGATCGGCTTCCTTTATCTGAGGAGGAAGAGGGGACGTGATGCCGAACCGCTTCAGGACGGCATCCTGGACCGCGGCTTCGATCCGCTTGAAGTCGGGAAGCATCTGCTTGAGCGGGCGCGTGATGTCGCCGATGAAGGCCTCGGCCGCGTCGTGCAGAAGCGCTTCGAATTCGAATCCTTCGGCGACGTCGCTCACCAGCAGGCTGTGTTCCGCCACCGAGTAGAACCGGCTGCATTGGCCGGAATACCGGCAGATGTGCGCGAGTCCGTGGGCGATGTCCTCGGCCGTGAAGTCGCTGGTGTGCGGCGAGGCGAAATCGAACCATGCGCCGCTATGGAGCATGATCGACGGTCCCACTTCTACCTTGACTGCGACCATCGCGCTCTTCTTCCAGGACATCGGACCCCATCAATATAATTCGGCGCGCAACGCAGCGCCACGGTCCGCAGCCTATAGCAATCGTTGTTGCATATAAAACGAAAATGTCGCAAATGGAGTCGTTCTCCCCTCCTCTCGAATGCGGTCTATGCCCCGAGGAAAGGTCGATCACTCCGCCGTCCAGCGGCTGCAGGAGTTCGCCGGCGAGCATCCTCACTGGAGCAGGCGGGAACTCGCGCGTCGGCTCGACTTGAGCCACTCGCTGGTCACCAGAGCTCTGGCCGGACGTCCCGTGACGGATGCGAGCGCGAAGCTGATCGGGCAGGGTTTGGATCGTCTGGGGAACGGCGACAGACCGCCTATTGATGTTGCATTTGCAACAGAATTGTTGCATTTACTTCAGCAGGCGCTGTCCTCCTTGGATCGTTCGCGGAGGACGAAAGGCCGACGCCGCAGACATTGAGCCGTGGGAGGCGACCGGCAAGCCGCCAGGCCAGATCGGGCTGCGCTAGGGGCTCGGGCTAGGTGCAACCGAACTCGTCGGCGATGGCGGACGCCAATCCGGTGTAGGTCGCGGGCGTGAAAGTCAGGAGGCGAGCGTTCGCGTCGTCCCCGATGTCGAGACCGCGCAGGAATTCAGGCAACTCGGCCGCGCCTACTCGGCGACCGCGGGTCAGGTCCCTCAGCAGGGCGTAAGGGTCGGCGATGCGCGAGCGACTGACAACGATCTCAGCGCGGACGACCGTCTGAATCGCCTCCGCGAGCACCTCCCAATTCGCCTCGAGCTCGGCAGCGAGCACGTCCTCCGCGAAGATCTCGCCGAGCCCGCGCTGCAGATTATCTAGGGCGGGCAGCGAGTGTGCGAACGCGACGTCGATATTGCGCTGGGTCGAGGAGCCGGTGAGATCGCGCCGGAGGCGCGAGGTGACCAGCGTCTGCGCGAGCGTGCCGAACAGCCCGCCCGAAATCTCGAGATTCGCCTCCGCCTTCTCGAAGCGCATGGGGTTAATCTTGTGCGGCATCGTGGACGATCCAGTCGCGCCGGGGATGGGAGTCTGCGCGAAGTAGCTCAGGGAGATGTAGGTCCACGCGTCGGTGACGAGATTATGCGGAACGCCGCCGGCGTGTCTAACGCGGCCGTAAAGTTCCACCCGGCAATCGTGCGGCTCGATTCGGGTGGCGAGATGGTTGAAACCGAGCCCGAGGGATTCGACGAACGTGCGGCAGAGGGCCAGCCAGTCCACGTCCGGCGCGGCGGCAGGTGCGCCGACCACGTGCCGGTGGCGCCAGAAAACTTCGCGACGTAGTCCGACGTCTTGATCTGCTGGCGATGCGTTGCAGCCGCCACGCGAACACCCCGATCTCCTTGCCCATCGTGGTAGGCGTCGCGGGCTGCCCGTGGGGACGGGCGAGCGTTGGGGTGTCGCGGTGCGACGCGGCCGGCGCCGTCAGCGAGCCGATGACGGCGCTGGAGCTTGGGCGGCCAGACGCGCGTCACCGCGCGCTTCGCGGTGAGAGCATAGGCAGCGGAGTTGATGTCGTCGCCCGTGCACAGTCAGTTCGCCGATAGCTCCAAGGCCTAGCTACTTGAGCCGATCGCGGACGAGGTGTTCGACGGCCTTGACGTCGTGGCGTGTGGTCGCTTCGGTTCGGCGAGCCGATCGATCTCGCCTTGGCCGAAGTCCGTGTGCAGTTCGCGCAGCCGTGCCTTTTCCGCTGCGCCGACGCCTTTGCGCCGAACAGCGAACATTCGGGGAGAGTAAGTAGCCACTCGGCCTCAACCTCGACGCGGGTTCGATTAAGTCTGGCCTACGAGAGGTAGTCAGTAACCGGGGTACCGCGGAACGAGAGCGGCCGTCTACGGGCTGAGCGGCAGAGGAGGTAGAGCGGTCATTGTATCTCCAGGCGACGATTAGGAGAGATCAGCCGCTCCCGCATTCAGCAAGCTCTCCAACAAGGTACGTCAAGATCGGCGTTGAAACCAACGAGGAACTTTCGAGTGAGGATCTCGTGAAACCCGACCCATAGTATGTCCGCAGAGCGCAATTCCGTATGCTTGAATCTCTGCGATATTTTCGAGTTGGAAAATGCGGCTTCGCCCGCAGGCGGAAGCATAGTGAGCCCGCAAACCGCTCGATGGCGGGACGAGGTGGCACCGATGGCGCACTAAGTGGCCTACCTGCGCTTCTTGCCGCTGGGCCACGGAAGCACCCCGTCAAGCTCGCGCAACCTATAGGAGTCTTCGTCCCATTGTTTCCGTTCGGGGGCGGGCGCCGCCATCTGATCGTCGTCAAACCACAGCAGCGTCAGCGTCTGGTCCCACTGCCCCAAGTGGAGTGCATCCTCGAAGAGCGCTGCGTCGCGCGACCAGTCTTCGAACCACGAATCCGGCTCTGCGTCCTCGACCCCTGACGGCGTTTCACCTGAGCGAACGCGCGCGCTGTAGGAGTCCGTCGGCAGAGACGAACCCGGCCTGATCCAACCTTTCGCTTCGCGAAGACGCGCCGACCGGGCGCTGTACCGGACCTTGCCTCCCTCGGAGACAACGAACGCGCACAGTTCGCGGGAAAAGGTCGCGAAGCGCGAGCCAGTGGAAATCAGGGACGCGTCGAATTCGTCCGCGAGACTTCCAATAGCCGCGAGCGCCATGTCGGCACTGTCGACGCGGGGCTTAAACAGTTTATGGGGCAGCAGCAACTCGGCCGCGAAAACGTCGCAAGCGATCTCGCCTGGGGGGCGGCGCGAATAGCTCCAGCTCGGCGTCGCATGGTCGGAGGCGATTTCAAGAACGACGTGGGCGACCTCATGGCAGACGCTGAACCGTTGCCGCCGCGCGTTATGCGCGCAATTTACGCAGATCCGGTACTTGCCCGCGCTGTCTCGGAAGGACCAAGCGTCCTCGTTCTCTTCAAGCGCCTCCTTGAGCACTTCCCCGCCGATCTGGGAGGCGTAGGCATCGACCGAAACCGGCAATGCCAAGGGTCCGCAACGTCCGATGAACTCACGCGCCTTCATAGCGATGCCGAGCTCATCGATCATGGTATCCCCTATGTCATGAATTTGCGGATGCGGGCGAGGGAGGTCGCATAATCGGGGCGCGCGCCGCGGTTAACGACCGTTGTCAGCATGTGGAACTGATCAAAGGTGATGCTTGGATCGCCTCGAACGAACTCCACAAGCTTGACGTCGAGGTTGGTGTGGTCGACGAGGAAGCGAAGTATCTCCGCGTCGCGCTTGGGGGGCGCGAGCGCCGATATCAGCTTGTCCACCACCTCCTTGGAAGGGGCCTCCTTCGTTCCGGTCTCGAGGCGGTAGATGTAGGCGTGGTCGACGCGGCTGCGGTCAGCGACTTCCCGCAAGCTCATGCTGCGGCGTTCCCGCAGGTCCTTCAACCAGGTCCCAAGCGCCGTCCCCGGCATTCGCCCTCTCAACAAAATTCCGCCACATTCGGCCTGTTGTCTGGCTGGACAACACGCCCTTGCCCCGCTGCGCGGCCTGGGCGTCTTTATGAGCCCGGGCGTTGTCTGACTGGACACCAGCTTTACAGCCTCATGTGGGGAATGCAAGCGCAGAGAGGTCGAATGCACCCCCAGGAGGTGAACGTGACGGCGCAACTCAAAGCTCTTTCCGCGGAGATCGATTTGCCGAAAGGCATTCAGCGGATCCTGTCCCTGCCGAACGACCAGCTCGGCGCCCTCTGGAGCTCGATCGTCATCGACCGCGCGATCAAGGACAAGCTCGAGGCCCAGGGCATCTTGAACTTCACGGTCCGTGAGAAGGTCTCGCGGACCGTGCTCCCGCTCCACGGCGTCATCCTGCTGGTGGGACCACCCGGCACCGGCAAGACGTCGCTGGCCCGCGGCCTTGCCAACCAAATCGCCAAGGCTTTCCCGGGCGGCAAGTTCCGCCTGATGGAGGTCGAGCCGCATCAGCTCGCAAGCTCTTCCCTCGGCAAGAGCCAGCGTGCGGTTACCGAACTGTTCGGCCAAGCGATCGCCGAAGCGGCCGCCGGCGGTCCGGTGGTGGTCCTGCTCGACGAGGTCGAGACGCTCGCCGTGGATCGCGCGAAGCTGAGCATGGACGCCAATCCGGTGGACGTGCATCGCGCCACCGACGCGGTTTTGGTCCAACTGGACGCACTGGCGGAGCACTACCCGAACCTCCTGTTCGTCGCGACCAGCAACTTCCCCCGCGCGGTCGACAGCGCGTTCACCTCGCGCTGTGACCTCATCGTCGAGATCCCGCTTCCCGCCAAGGAAGCCTGCGCGCAGATCCTGAAAGACTGCCTGACCGGGCTCGGCGCGACCTATCCCGCCGTCGCCAGGCTCGCGAACGCGGCCGGTTTCGCGGACTGCGCCGCCGCCTGCGTTGGGCTCGACGGCCGCGCGATCCGCAAAATGGTCGCGAGCGCGCTCGCGAGTGATCCGGAGACAGCGGTGCGTCCGGAGAAGGTCACTCTCGCGCAGATCCTCGCCGCGGCGAAGGCCGCGAAGGCCGCTCGTTCGGCGGCGGAGCGCTGACCATGAGCACCGTCTACCGCCGCACCTTCGCCGCCACCCCCGCCCGCGATGCCCTCTCGACCTGGAGCGCGATCGTGGACGTGCTCGCGCCCGGCGCCACGCATCCCGCCCGCAAGGAGCTGACGTCGGTCGCCGGCATCGCGGCCAGCATCATCTCGGACCGCTCGCCGAAGGACCATGCCATCGTGGCAACCTGCGACGGCCCGCGCACCCGCGTCTATTGCCTCTTCGACGACGACGCGGTCGACGGTTCGGACGCCAACGAAGCCGCGCTCGGTTACGACGCCTTGAAGGGCGATTGGGCCGTCTCGCTGCCCTGCGACGCCGACGAGCTCGACTGGGTGCAGCGGGCGCTGAAGAAGCACGGAACCAGAATCACGGCGCGCGAACCCGACGCGCCGGTCGCCGCCGACCAGGACGAGCCGGCCGCGGCGGCGGCCCGGCTCTCGCTCGTCCCCGACCTGAAAGGATTGCGCGAACCATGACCGCCGTGGCCGTAAACGTCTACTCTCACACGCATTCGGTCACTTACGTGGCCGAGAACATCCTCAAGAGCCTGAAGGACATCATCCGTCTCAGCGGGCTCGACCCCGGCGAGTTCGTAAAGGATTGGGACCTGCACATGCGTGGCATCGACGGGTGGCTACGCTCGGGCGATCTCGAATGCGTCAAGCTCGACATCTACCACCAGCGCTCCTGCCAGCTTCTCTTCCAATGGAATATCGAGATCTCCTACAGCTGGGCGGGCGGCGACGGCAGCTTCTGGACCGACACCGACCAGTTGAAATACGCGATCCGCAAGGCCGGTCTAGCGCCGAGCGAAGCGAAGTACGACCTGCGTCTGAACACGAAGCCGGGGCGCCACGACATCGCCGGCTGGAGCAAGATCGCGGCGCGCTCCACGGAGGGCATGGTGCGGCACAGCCTCGGCACCACCATCGGCCACGGCAGCCTCAGCGCCAGCACATCCTATCTGAGGAGACCCTGATGCTGACCACCAACGAAGCCTTCCGCAAGTTCAAGAGCAAGCTCGAGCTGAACCAGCGCGAGCAGGACAACGCGCGGTCGCGCGAGCAGGAAGTGCGCGAGTACCTCGACACCAAATTCTCCATCTACAGCGACTTCCTGACCGGCTCCTACGCGCGGTGGACCAAGACCAAGCCGCTCAAGGACGTCGACATCTTCTTCGTGATGAACCCGAACAAGCGCGACTACCGCTCCGAGGCGCCGTCGGTCGTGCTGGGCGACTTCCACGACGCGCTCGTCGACAAGTACGGCGAGAAGGCCGTCAAGAAGCAGGGGCGCTCGATCAACGTCGACTTCGGCGTGCAGGTCGACGCCGAGGACAACACCGACTACCGCATCATGAGCGTCGACGCCGTGCCCGCCTTCGTCGCCGGCGCCGACTACGAAATCCCCGACAAGGATCTCGGCAAGTGGATCAAGACCAACCCGAAGACGCATGCCGAGAAGGCGACGGCTGCCCATCAGGCCTATTCCAGCGAATGGAAGGGCCTCGTCCGCATGGTCAAATACTGGAACAACAATCCCAAGCACGGCGAGAAGCCGATCAAGCCGTCCTTCCTGATCGAGGTCATGGCGCTCGAGATCCTTTACGGTGGCTTCGGCGGCAGCTTCGACCGGGAGATCCAGGGCTTCTTCGCCACGCTCGGCGACCGGATCTTCGACACCTGGCTTGATCCCGCAGGGCTCGGACCTCCGATCAGCGACGGCATGGACCGGGCGCGCAAGGAGCGCGCCCGCGGCCTGCTGCTGGCGGCCGAGCAGGAGGCCGCATTCGCGATCGATCTGGCCCGCAAGGGGCGCCAGGGCGACTCGCTGAAGGCCTGGCGCGCTCTGTTCGGGCCGAAGTTTCCGATCTCTTGACCCGAATAGTGAAGCGCAACCTGCCGGCAGGAGAAAAACATGGCTGACGCGGTCCTGCCGAGATGGCACGGCGACAACTACCAGGCCCGCGTGTTCTGGGAGAACGCGCTCAACCTGCTAGACGACGGCACGTCGTGCATCGTGGAAGTGGCTTTCGAAGCCGACGGCCCCAAGGCCTTCGACGATGTCGTCGTGCGCTACGATCCCGCCGTGGTCCGGTCGGGGCCCGAACGCGTCACCGCGGACTACCATCAGGTGAAATGGCACGTCGAGTACGGTGGCCGCTTCGGCTACGCCGATCTCGTCGATCCCGCCTTCATCGGCGCCAAGTCGTTCTCCATCCTCCAGCGTCTCGAAGAGGCGCGGAAGAAGGCCGGACCCGGCGCCTGCTTTTCCTTCCTCACCACCTACCGCATCAAGGACGGCGACCCGCTCGCCGATCTCGTTTCCGGCAACGACCGGTCGCTGCTGGTCGAGAAGTTGTTCGACGGCACCAAGACCGACGGCAGCAGGATGGGCGCAGTCCGCAAGCTTTGGCGCGAGCACCTCGGACTTCTCGACAACGAAGCCCTGCGCGGGGTGCTCGCCGGCTTCCGCATATTCGACGGGCATCGTTCGCTCGAAGAACTCAAGGACTCGATCGTTCTGCGCGCCAGGACGGTCGGCGTCATCACGACCATGCCGACCAGCTCCGACTTCCGCCTCGACGAGCTCGCCCGCGCGCTCAAGAAGCGCGGCCTCAACTCGTTCACGCGCGAGACGTTCAGACAGTTGTGCAGGGACGAATCGATCCTCGCCGAGGCGGCCGCCGCGGCGGCCGATCCCCACCTGCCCGTCGCCATCCGGTCGTTCCTCGGGCCCGCGTCGGACATCGTGGGCGCCTTGCCGGAGCATACGCTGGTGCTGACCGACTCGTTCCGACAGCGATATCTTCGTGACGATCTCGACTGGCAGCGCGACATCCGCCCACGCGTCGAAAGCTTCCTGCGCCAGAAGGTCGTGCGGAGTCCGATGCTGCGTCTGATCCTCGACGCCCATGCATCGGTCGCCTTCATCGCCGGCGCGGTGCTGGACGTGAAGTCCGGCGTGTCGGTCGAACTGGTGCAGAAGGGCCGGGTCGGGTCCCGCGTGTGGCGCGCCGACGATGGATCGGAAAGCGGTGCGCCCGACTTCCAGATCACGGAACACAGGCTCGGCGACGGGCCGGAGATCGCGATCGCCATCAGCGTCGCGCAGTCCGCGGAAGCCGCGGCGCGGGCCTACTGCGAGGCATCCCTGCCGAACGTCGGCAGGCTGGTCGTCTTCGCTCTAGGTCCCGGTCAGCGCGGCGTGCTGGGTGGTGGACACGCGGCGGCGCTCGCCGAATCCTTGGCGAACCATCTCCGTTCGCTCAAGGGAAACGACATCGACGCCCTCGCTCATGTCTTTGCGGCGGCGCCGAACGCACTGTTGTTCTATCTGGGCCAGCAGCACCAGGCGATCGCTCCGTGCGTCGTCCACGAATACGATTTCGATCGGCGCGGCAACAAGAGCTATCAACCTTCGATGATCATCGACTGATCCAGTCGCCATCATGACCATTCTCCTCTGCTTTCGTCGTCATCGCAGTCGTCGACTGAAAGCGCCCATTCAGTTTTCGAGCAACAGCGACAGGCGTCGTAGAACATATCGGGAACCAACGGTCGAGCCCTGAAGTCGCTAAATCTGCGTTTCACGGCCGGGGGAAAGCCCATGCCACCGGTTGCGCGGCGGAAGTTATATGTTGCAACCTTATGTGGAGCGATTCGAGTTCTAAACCTTCGAGCGGCCGTTGGCTGAATGGTTGGCGATTTCAATTCATCGGGGCACGAAAATGGCTGACGATCTGCTCAACGATACAAAGACCTATCCCCGCATGGCGCACTGGTTCGATCCGGTGTTGTTGCTGCAGTTGTTGAACAACGTGATCGTGTCGTCGATGTTCGGGCAGTACGCGGACAGACGACTAATGATCGCGGCACTCGACACCGTACCGCCCGAAGAGCATGCGAGCCGGGCAGAGGAATTCCGGTCGCGCCTTAAGCCCGACGAGAAAGGCGGCGTCTGGTTCGATTGGGTCTCCGATCTGGGCGACGGCTTTGACAGCACCTATGCGGTGGCGAGCCTGCTCGCGCGCAGCGAGTTGAAGGTCGGCGACGACAGGCTTCCGCGCGGCCAAGCGCTCGTCATGGGCGGCGATGAAGTGTATCCCAAGGCTACCCGGCAGGCCTATATTAACCAGCTTTGGCAGCCCTATGCTTGGGCGGCTCCCGACTCCGACAAGAAGAATGACGCGGGTAGACCCCTGCTCGCCATTCCCGGCAACCACGATTGGTACGACGGGCTGGTGCTTTTCCTCGCGCTCTTCACTCGGGAGAAGCCATGGCACGTCGGCGCCTGGCGTTCCTACCAGCGTCGCAGCTACTTCGCTGTTCGCCTGACCGAGACATGGTGGCTGTGGGCGACGGACGTGCAGCTTGCCGACAACATGGATCAGCCGCAGTTCGACTATTTCAAGCACATCGCGGCGCACATGCCCGAAAACTCCAAAATCATCCTGTGCAGTGCCGAGCCAGGCTGGCTGTACATGGACACAAATCGAAATTCCTGGGAAATCATGGAGTATGCCGCCGGCATAGCGATGAACGCCGGACGCGGTCACACCATCCCAGTGCTGCTGTCGGGCGACACGCACCACTACAGCCGCTACGTCGGCAAGGACAACCGTCAGTACGTCACCTCGGGCGGCGGGGGCGCCTTCCTGCATCCGACGCACCAACTCGAGCAAGACGTCTCGGTAATCTTCGTCAACCACCGCGAGGGCCTGAAACTTGGCACCATGCCGGATCCAAAGCATCCGGAAAAGACGACGGCTGCAGCATACCCATCGTTCTTGACGAGCAGGTGGCTCACGCTACGCAACGCGTTCTTTGCTTTCACAAACTGGGATTTCTCCCTATTGATGGGCGGGATCTACTTCCTGTTCGCGGTGCTAATATCGCTGCGAGACCAACCGGATGTCTACGTACTGATCGCCGCCATCTTCGGCGCATCCTTGATCGGTTACACGTTCAAGCAAGAAGTCTCCAAGAAATTCAAGATCTGGAGTTCAGCCGCCGTACACGCGGCCGCCCACGTCCTAGTTTTGATCTACGCGGCACGCTACGCGATTGCGTTCAACAACGCGCATTTCGCATGGAGCGGCGAATGGTGGGAGGTCTGGAAATGGTTCGGCCTCTTAGCCATAGAGATGGTGCCCGTCGGCTTCTTCGTCGGGAGCACACTGTTCGGGCTGAATATGCTGATCACGTGTCTGTTGCTCAGGATGAACCGCAACGACGCCTTCAGTTCACTCCGAATCGGAGCCTACAACAATTTCCTACGCTTCCGACTGACCGAGGACGGCTTCGACATGTACGTCGTGGGGCTTGAACGCGTTCCACGGCGCGAGGATTGGATCGCGAACAATAAGCACGACAAGAACAGACCGAATCCGGAGGTGCCGGTGTTCGTGTCTGCCCCCGATCTCGATCCTCATCTTATCGAAAAGGTATCAGTCCGGTTCACCCCGACGGAAAAAAAGCCAGCAACCTCGGCATAAGGCCGGATACGAGACCGCGGCATGGGATCACGCCTTCTTCCACTTCAACGCCCGCGCGACGGCGTTGTCTATAAGTTGCCATGCCTTCTGATCGTTGTCGTGCGCCGTATCCTTGACCAGCTGGATGAGGTCGGGGTGCATGTAGATCAACATGGCCTTCCGTGGGAAAGACAGGGCCGGAGAGCGCCCTGGCCCTGCCTTTGGACGATCCTGAACCGCCAGCAAAATTGACAGGAAGCAAAGGACGAGCACTCCCACAATGCTCAGCGAGTAGGCTGCCATACGGACCTCCACAATTTGGGATCACGTCGCACGAAATGCGCGAGTATTATTCCTTGCGGGCAATCCGCTCGGCGAACCGTTTCAGATAGAGCGGCCAGCCCTGATCGCCCTCCACTCCATCACGCACGCCTTCCCAACCCTCGCCATGGCGTTCAAGGTGACGGTGATCAAGTTCCAACCGAGTCCGGCTTGGCGACTCGACAATGAATCGTACCTCCCATTCACTGGTCTTGTCGGGATCGTTTTCGATTTGCGGGGGCTGATGTCCCAGCTTAGAAGGACGCGATTCGGCGGCTCAAAAGCCAATACACGTGCCCAGCGGCATTCGCTGCCACCGACACCTCGATCATAAACGTGCCCTCCGACCCGGGGCTCGAACACGGTCTCTGCGATGGGGACGGAGAGCAGATTGTGCTCGCGTGGCTTGAAGCTGCCGAAATCTTCCGTGAAGACCTTGAACGCACGCTCGATGGGCGCCTCGACCACGACAGATTGTTTGACGGGCGCGGCCGGTACACGTTTACTCATTGGTCCTCCACTGATTTTTCGACGGCCACTTTGCAGGCTGCCAGTGTGCTGCTCCAGAACCGGTCAAGCCAGGCGCGCATCTGGCCGATCCCCGCTGGATCGATGTGATAAATGTTGCTGGCACCCTTTGGCTCGGCACGAACCAAACGAGATTCGCGCAGCACCTTCAGATGCTGGGAGACGGCTGACTGCGAGACCGTCAGCTCTCGAGTGAGTTCAACGACAGTGCGAGGCCGCGCGCCCACCAGCTCGAAAATTCGTCTGCGAGTGGAATCGCCCAAAGCGGCCAATTGCACGCTGTCTTTAGCCATGGGTGGCCGACGTCCGATTCTCAGTGACATTAGTCATACCTAATGATTAGCGTAGACTGATGATTACGTCAAATGGAGATGTGGCCAAACTTTCGTCCACGGATCACAACGTGGTCATGACCCAAAACTTCGCCACCCCAGCGCCGCAGCGGCAACGACGGCGAGCGTGGCCTTGGCGCCGTCCGCGTCGCCCTTCTCGAAGTCGCCCTCGGTCTGCGCCATCGAGTTCGTGACGTGAGCGAAGCAGACGATCGAATTGCCGCTCGTCGCGCCGAAAGCGTAGAGGGCCGCGGCCTCCATCTCCACGGCGAGCGTACCCAGATCGCGCGCTCGTGCGATCGCCGCCTCGGTCTCGCGATAGGGGGCATCCGTCGTCCAGGTCGAGCCGCGATGCAGTTTCTCCGGCAGCGACCGGCCAGCCCGCTCGACGCGATCCAGAAGCGACACGTCGGGTGCCGCGGCGAAAGCCGAGCCAGGCAGATAGTGATAACTCGTCCCCTCGTCGCGGAGCGCGCGGTCGATCAGGACGAAATAGGGTGTCGGTCCGATGGGATTGATCTGGCCCGCCGAGGTGACGCTGACGAGCAGCCGGCAGCCTGACGCGAACAGCTGTTCTGCGACCAGGACGGCGAAGGGTGCCCCGACCGCGCAGCCGACGATCCCGACCTCGCCGATGCCGTCGAGATCGAAGGCAAGAAGCTCGGTGTGATAGCATGCCCAACCTTCGTGGATCCGGCCAGCGCCGGTCCGCTTGAGGTGGCGGACGACGTCACCGTCCGGATCGAGCACGCAGATTTCGGGCACAGCGACGAGCGGCAAGTGTCTCTGCCTGCGCGCCTCCCTCAACAGGGATTCAGGCCGGAACACCGAGGGCGCCTTGTGATCCTTGATGCCGACGATCGGCCACGCGGGTTCCGCGCGATGAGGCTTATCATCCATGATGCACCTGACGAGTTGTCTCAAGCCGCGGATTCGATCGGCAGGCCTGCGGCCCTCCACTCCGGGTAGCCGTCCTCAAGACGGCGAATGCGATAACCGCGCGCCCTCAGCGCCGCCACGGCCTCGAACGAAAGCACACAATAGGGCCCGCGACAGTAGGCAATCACTTCACGGCCTTTCGGCAACTCGCCCAAACGTCTTTCTAGTTCGGCCAGTGGAATGTTGAGCGCCCCCGGTAGATGGCCAAGTGCGAACTCATCCTCGGGCCGCACGTCGAGCAACGTAACCAGGTCGTCCCGCAATCGCGCGACCAGGTCGTCACGCGAGACAGGCTCGAGCGAATCTCGGGCCTGGAAGTAATCGGTCACAACACGACCGATCTCGGCAACATTCCGTTCACCGACGCGCCCCAGCGCTTTGAGCAGCGTGACCACTTCGGCATCGCCGGCGAGACGATAGAGAATGTGTTTGCCGCGACGCTCGGTCTCGACGAGACGCGCGCGCCTCAGGATCTGCAGGTGCCGCGACGTATTCGCGAAGGTCAGATGTGCCCGAGCCGACAGTTCCTCGACGGTGCGGATCCCCTGCGCAAGGTGCTCCAAGAGCTCAAGCCGGTGAGCATGGCCAAGCGCCTGCGCTACCTGGGCAAGGTTTTCATAGATCGCCTGTTTCGGTCCCGAGCTTGACACGGCGCTCCCTCAATATATCATTCAGCAGATCGATTGAATGTATCTAGCGTTTCTCACTAGGGAGTGCAAGTCCATGATTCTCCGCCAGTTCTTGCATAGCGATCCAGTCGGTATTTCCTACCTTTTCGGCTGCGGCGGCAAAGCCACCGGGGCGGTCGTCGACCCGGTCGGCGATATTCAGCCCTACCTCCAGGCCGCCCACAATGCCGGCATGCGGATAAACTACGTCATCGACACCCATGTCCATGCCGATCACCTGTCGGCGGGGCGCGCGCTCGCGGCCGCAGGGGGAGCCGAATACGTGCTCTCGGCGGAGGCTGGCGTATCGTTTCCGTACAAGGCGGTGAACGACGGGGAGGTTCTTCCGCTCGGCAATGTGTCGGCGACGGTGATGCACACGCCGGGTCACACACCCGAGCACATCTGCATCCTTGTGACGGACCGAACCCGCGCCAACGAGCCCTGGTTCGTCTTCACCGGACACACGCTCATGGTCGGCGATCTCGGCCGCACCGAACTTGCGGCGAGCGCGGAGGAAGGCGCGAGGCAATTGTTCAAGAGCGTGCGAAGGCTGAAGGAACTTCCTGACTACGTCGAGGTGTTGCCGGGCGCGTATGCGGGCTCGGTCTGCGGTCGCCGCCTGAGTGGCAAGCCATCGTCCGCGATCGGCTTCGAGAAGCGACACAATCAGGCGTTCATGATCGAGGACGAAGCCGAGTTTGTCCGGTTCATGGTCGCCGAGATTCCGCCGGCGCCACCGGGAGCCGCGAAGATCAGGGCGGAAAATTCAGGCACTGCGGCGGCTGCGGCCTGATCTCATGACCGAGGCTGTAACCGGTCCACAGACTGCCTCGTCTGTCCGATTAGGGCTGAAAGAGAACTGGCCGCAATTTGCCTTGCTCGTCCTGATCAACGCCTTCGTCGGCGGGATGGTCGGAATCGAGAGGACGGTCGTGCCGCTGATCGGCTCCGAGGAGTTCAAGATCAGTTCGACGACGCTCGTTGTTTCTTTCATCGTAAGCTTCGGAATCGTGAAGGCGTGCGCCAACCTGGTCTCTGGCCAGCTCGCCGACGCATGGGGACGCAAACGTGTTCTGATCCTCGGCTGGCTCGTCGGGCTGCCGGTGCCGCTCATGATCATGTGGGCGCCAAGCTGGGGATGGGTCATCGCAGCAAACGCCCTTCTCGGCATCAACCAGGGTTTGGCGTGGTCTATGACGGTGATCATGAAAATCGATCTCGTCGGCCCGAAGTCGCGCGGGCTTGCCGTCGGCCTGAACGAGTTCGCAGGCTATCTCGCGGTCGGCGTGACCGCCTTCCTCACCGGGTATCTTGCCTCGAAGTATGGACTGCGGCCGGCGCCGATCTACCTCGGGGTAGCCTACGCCGTCTTCGGCGCAGCGCTCTCGATCCTGCTGGTGCGCGATACACGTGAGCACGTCCGGCTGGAGACCGCGGCGCATGCGCATCAAGCGTCTCCGATCAGCTTCAGGGAGATATTCGTCCTCACGTCGTTCCGAGATCGCAATCTGTTCGCCGCGTCCCAGGCTGGGCTCGTCAACAATCTGAATGATGGGATGAGCTGGGGAATCTTTCCGCTGTTCTTCGCTTCGTTTGGCCTCCACGTCGATCGGATCGGCATACTGAAGGCCGTCTATCCGGTCACCTGGGGCATCCTGCAGATCGCCACGGGCCCTCTTTCCGATCGCTGGGGCCGCAAGGGCTTGATCGTGGCCGGCATGTGGGTGCAGGCCGCGGGTCTATTCCTGACCGCCGCGACAAGTCATTTCGAAGGGTGGCTGGTCGGCAGCCTGCTTCTAGGGCTTGGCACGGCCTTGGTGTATCCGAGCCTGATCGCTGCGGTGTCCGACGCTTCGCATCCAAGCTGGCGCGCACGCTCGCTCAGCGTCTACCGCTTCTGGCGCGACCTCGGTTACGCGATAGGGGCGCTGTCGGCCGGCATCATCGCCGACCTGTTCGGCATGGCCTGGGCGATCGGAGCGATCGGCGCACTTACTTTCCTCTCCGGGGCGATAGTGTTCGTCGCCATGGAGAGTAAGCCCGGAGCACGACAATGATCGAGACCTTTTCAGGCCGCTCCCTTTGTGGGGCGGTGGGCGTCGAGGCGCGAGGTCGGCCGAAGGGAGTCTTCTGGTGTCACTGCGATAGCTGCCGCCGCCATTCCGGCGCCCCCGTCAGCGTGTTCGTCGGGTTCGAGAACGACGCTGTCACGGTCACCGAGGGCACCATCACGACGTTCAAATCATCGCCGGGAACGACGCGCGGCTTCTGTGCCCGCTGCGGCTCGACGCTGACCTGCGCTACCGTGCATTTTCCGACGGAGACGCACTATCACGTCGGCGCCTTCGATCGGGCGGCGGAGCTCCAACCGGGGAAGCATTTTTTTGCCAACGAGCAACTTCCCTGGCTGCAGCTTGACCACAGCGAGCAAAGCAAATGACTGCGACGATTCGGCTGATCTATCTCGACTACAACGCGAGCACGCCGATCGATCCTTCCGTGGCGGAGGCGATGCGCCCCTTCCTGGACGCCGCGTTCGGCAATCCGTCCAGCGGCCATTGGGCCAGCGCGCCGGCGAAGGCCGGTTTGGATCGGGCGCGCAGCCAGGTCGCCGCGCTGCTCGGTGCCTCACCTGATGAGATCGTATTTACCAGTGGCGGCAGCGAAGCAAACAATCTGGCCATCAAGGGCACGTTCTTCGCGCCGAACCGCCGCGCTGCGCACATCATCACCTCGGCCGTCGAACATCCCGCGATTCTCGCGCCGTGCCGGTTTCTCGAACGGCTCGGCGGTTCGGTCGCCCACATCCGGGTGGACGGGACAGGCCGGGTCGATCCTGAGGACGTCCGCCGCGCGATCACTCCGCAGGCGGCCCTGATCAGCATCATGCATGCCAACAACGAAGTCGGAACCATCCAGCCGATCGCGGAAATCGGGGCGATCGCGCGGCAGCACGGAATCCGTTTTCACACCGATGCAGCCCAATCGGTCGGAAAGATCCCGACCCAGGTGGACGAGCTCGGCGTTGATGTGCTGACGATGGCCGGTCACAAGCTCTGCGCCCCGAAGGGCGTCGGCGCGCTTTATCTCAGGCGAGGCATCGAGGTCGAGCCGGTGATCCACGGCGCCGGCCACGAATTTGGCCGGCGTGCCGGCACCGAGAGCGCTTTGCTCGCAGTGGGGCTGGGAGGGGCTTGTGCGATGGCCGCCGACCTCGCGCCCTTGAGCCGCATTCAGACCCTGCGCGATCGCCTCTGGCAGGCGCTGCAAGACAGGTTCGGTGAAGGCGCCGCGCTCAACGGACATCCCACGCATCTCTTGCCCAATACCCTCAACGTGTCGTTCGTCGGCAGAATAGGCGCGGACATCCTAGCCCAGCTACGCGATGTCGCGGCGTCGACAGGTTCGGCGTGCCATTCGGGGCAGATCGAGCTCTCACCAGTTCTCGCGGCCATGCGCGTGCCCGAGAGGACCGGAATGGGGGCGATCCGCTTCAGCTTAGGAAGGCGCCCTGCAGTCGACGAGATCGACCAAGTGATCGCACGCCTGGCCACGATCGCGGCGGTCTGATCGTTCACCTACCGCTTCGTCGCCAGCACAAGAGCACGTTGGTTCGCGCTATCCTCAATCTCACCATCAGTTCAGAGGGATCCACCCCAACGATGTGGCCGCGCGGAGCTCGCGCAGCTCGGAGGCAGCGGCGGTGAGAGTCTCTCGCTATCCCGACGGGGAGCACCACGGGCCAGCCTTGGTAGGTTCGCAAAAACGAAAGCTCCGTTCATCTCACGGTTCAGGGCGCGGCCCCCTCGAGGCCCGGCCAAGTCTTTCGATCGCCTCGGGGCACCAGCTAAAATGCCTGGCTGGAGTCGGAGCGCTGGATGTTGAGGATATCCAACACCGGGCACTCCGGCGCGGTGGTGCCGGTGCATTGGGCGATAGTTCTCGCCAGCAAGTGCTCGAGCTTGCGGAGGTCATTGATCTTGGCGCGAATGTCATCGAGGTGGTGCGCGGCAATTTCCCGGACTTCGCGGCAAGAGGCCTTCTCAGGACCGCCGAGCCGCAGCAAAGCGCGTACCTCATCCAGCGAAAATCCCAACTCGCGCGAGCGCCGCACGAACGCAAGGATGCGCCGTTCCGTCGGACCGTACAAGCGACGCCCGTTCTCAGCGCGCGAGGGGACGGGCAGCACCTTGATTTTTTCATAATAGCGAATGGTCTCGATGTTCACGCCGGTAAGCTGCGACAGCTTGCCGATCGTCAGCGCATCCGCTCGCGCAGCCGTGATCGCACCCATGGAAAACTCCTTGATCCTGTAGTCACTACAGGATGTAGCCTCATCGTCATGACAATCAAGCAAGATCCTATCGTCAGCAGTTCGGAACGCGGAACGACGCTGATGGCTGCGGGCGGGCTGCTGGGCGCGCTCGCCGCTTCGTCATGCTGCATCCTGCCGGTGGTTCTGTTCAGTCTCGGGATCAGCGGTGCCTGGATCGGGAATTTCACCCAGCTTGCCCCCTATCAACCGTATTTCCTCGCGGCGACAACGGCGTTTCTCGGGACCGGCTATTGGCTCGTTCACCGCGCCTCGAAACGTGTCTGCGTCGAGGGCGAAGCCTGCGCCCGCCCTTTACCGAATCGGCTGGTCAAGGCCGTGCTCGTCGTGGCGACAGTCCTGGTCGTTGCTGCCCTTGGCTTCGATTTCGTCGCGCCACTGCTACTCGACTCATGATGGAAGGTACCCCATGCACAAACTGCTGATCTCCACTGCATTCACAATTTGCCTATTTGGCTCTTCCGCCGCGTTGGGCGCCGAGAAGAGGGTTACCCTTGCGGTGAAGAACATGTACTGCGCGACGTGTCCCCACACGGTGAAAGCAAGCCTTGCAGCGGTGCCGGGCGTGACCGATGTCGCCGTGTCCTACAAGGACAAGACTGCGATTGTAACGTTCGACGACGCAAAAACTGGTGTGAATGCGCTGACCGCCGCCACGACAAACGCTGGGTATCCCTCCGTTCCAAAGGTTAGACGTGACGATCCAAAGCGGGCTCCCACCACCAAAGCCTGCGCGGAGGTAACGCATGGATACGTATGATCTCATCGTGATTGGCACGGGAACTGCGGCTCAGGTTGTCGCGGGCCGCGTCCGCAAGGCGGGGCGTTCGGTGGCGATGATCGATCATCGCCCATTCGGCGGCACCTGCGCCCTGCGCGGCTGTGATCCCAAGAAGATGCTAGTCAGCGGGGCCGAGGCTATTGATCTCGGGCGCCGCATGCGAGGTCACGGCGCGTCCGGGGACCTGCACATCGAATGGAAAGATCTGATCGCCTTCAAACGGACCTTCACTGATCCGGTGCCGAGCAGGCGCGAGGAGCATTTCGCCAAGCAAGGCATTGATGCGTTTCATGGCTTTGCCCGCTTCACCGGCCCCGATCGCGTCGCGGTGGGTGAACACACTTGCCGAGGCCGTCATATCTTGATTGCAAGCGGTGCGCGGCCAGCCGCCCTCGGATTTCCAGGTTCTGAGCATCTCACGACCGGCGACGCCTTCATGGAACTCGAGCACTTGCCCGACCGTATCGTCATGGTCGGCGGCGGTTACATCGCTGCCGAGTTCTCGCATATCGCGGCGCGCGCCGGTGCCCAAGTCACCGTGCTACAGCGCGCGGCGCGGATGCTGCCGGCCTTCGACGCCGAGGTGGTCGGCTGGCTGATGGAGAAATTTGCCGAAATCGGCGTGGACGTACGCACCGGACATGCGGTGACTGCGATCGAACGGAGTAGCGATGAGTACCGCGTGCATGTGCAGACGCCGCACGGCGAAGCGATGGTCACCGCGGATGTCGTGATACATGCCGCAGGGCGTGTACCGGACGTCGCCGAGCTTAATTTGTCTGCCGCGAATGTTGCCGTCGCGGGCGGGACACTCCAACTCAACGATTTCTTGCAGAGCATCTCCAACCCGATCGTCTATGCAGCGGGAGACGCCGCGGCGAAGGGACCGCCGCTGACGCCGGTGTCGAGCCACGACGCCAAGGTGGCCGTCGGCAATATCCTGGAAGGCAACCGCCATAAGCCGGATTATCGTGGCGTGCCTAGCGTCGCCTTCACGCTGCCCCCGGTCGCCGCCGTTGGGCTGTCCGAGAGCGCCGCCCGTGCACAAACCTCGAAACTGCGGATCAAGTCTGCGCGGGTGCCACACTGGTATACGGCCCGCCGCGTTGCCGAGCCCGTCTACGGGTACAAGACGCTCGTCGATGAGGATCGCGAGCGCATTCTCGGCGCGCATCTCGTCGGGCCGCATGCCGACGAAGTCATCAATCTTTTCGCTCTTGCCATTCGGCACGATCTCACCGTCGATGATCTCAAATCGACGATCTTCGGTTATCCTACCGGAGCCTCAGACGTCGGCTACATGTTTTAGGAAACTCCATGATCCTGGAATCCATCATCACCTGCCCGCACTGCGCTACCGTGAAATCAGAGACCATGCCGACCAATGCCTGCCGGTTCTTTTATGAATGCACCGGCTGTGGGGAGAGGCTGCGGCCGAAAGCAGGCGATTGTTGCGTGTTCTGCTCCTACGGGTCCGTGCCGTGCCCGCCGATCCAGGCCGAGCGCTCAGGCGAGTCCGGCGCGGCTGGTTGCTGCGGAGGATAAGGGATTACTGCTGCACGAAGCTGTCGTGAGAAAGCCGGCCAGCCTCATCCAGCAGTTCTCATTTTGCGAAAAGGAGTACATCCATGCGCACCGATCCCGCATCTGCAAATCTCTCTGATCGGCTGGTCGCCAGCGTCGGCCAAGCCGTAAGCGCCCGTACGACGCCCCGGCTTTACAAAGCACTGCTGCGGTTCCTCTCCCATGGTGAGCCTGTCACCATCGCCGAACTAGCGGCCGCCGCAGGACAAGCCCCCGATGTCGTGCAACGCGCGGTGGCCGGCTGGAATGACACCGAATACGATCTGCAAGGGCGCATCGTTGGATGGGGACTAACCCTGCGTCCCACTCGGCACAGCTTCAACGTCGACGGCAAGCAGTTGTATACGTGGTGTGCGCTGGACACCCTGTTCTTCCCGGCCGTGATTGGCCGTCCGGCCCATATCGAATCTCCCTGCGCGGCCACTGGCATTCCCATAAGGCTGACAGTCGATCCGACAGCCGGCGTCAGCGCGCTCGACCCGCTCACTGCCGTCGTCTCCATTGTCACGCCGGAACAAATGAGCTCGTCCGCATCGCCTTCTGCAACCCCGATCGCTTCTTTGCCACGCCCGATGCAGCGCACGCCTAGCAATGCAAGTATCCGGGAATGGAAGTGCTTAGCGTGGTCGATGCCCACCGAGCGAGCCGCCCCCTCAGCGAGATGCTTCAGTGAGCTGTCTGAGTTGCTGGCTGCCATTCCGCCAAAAGATCCAGGGTTTCTAAGACACAGATCTTCCCGCAGCGGGAGGCCCGTGCGGAGCACCGCCCCTTGATCTCGGGCGCCAGACCTTCATTACCCCCACAATCGGTGCGCCTCCGCGCGTCACTTGCCCCTGCGTTCCGATTTGTCTCCACTCCGGAATCGATGAACATCTACTTACAACATCACCGCTCGGCCGCAGGCATCTGCCGGTGACCGAGAGACCAGTCGCGCTCCCGCCTCCTCAAGCGATCCGCTTCAGCCTGGGCAGGTACACTACGGCCCGACGCGATCGACGAAGTGGTCGCAGGTCTTGTAACTATCGCGGCCGTCTAATCGCTTCGGCTCAGTTGAACCGTTTGGTCGCCAGCAGAAGAGCGGGTTCGTCGGCGCCATCGCGGACAACATCGACGTCCATACCCGCATGTTCCAGCGCCGCCGACACGTCGGCCAAGGCGGGAAAGCGATAGATTTCCGGCGGGAACGATGCGATGGCCTTCGGGTCGGCGTTCGTCCGGAACAGCAATCCTAACCGGCCGACTGGCTTCAGCACACGCGCGATCTCGTGCAACGGCCCTTCGAGATCCCCCCAGAAGTAAAGCACGTGCACGCACTGCGCCTTGTCGAAGAAGTTATCGGGAAAAGGCAGCGACTCCACGCCCGAAAGAACGACCTCCACGCGAGCGGCTTCGATCAGCGAACGGCTTCGCTGCGTCGCGACTCGACCATCAGTTGGGAGGGATTTACGCCGCTGATGCGCCCCCGGGGAGCCCGCGCGGCCAATTCGGCCAGACTTCGCTCATGGCCGCATCCGACATCGAGCACATGATCGGCCGGCTCGATGCGAAGCGCATCCATCACGCGCAAATTCTGGCGCCAAGTTTCGCGGGCCATGATGAAGGCAATGAGCCGGCCCAACAGGCCACGCGCATTCCGAGCGTGCTCGGCAATGAATTGAGGACGACGCATCATCGACTCCGTGACTCACCAAGGGATATTTTTGGCTTGAAACGTGCCTCCAATTCGCAGAACTGGCTCGCCGAAAATGAAACGATATTCGCCGTTTTTGAGAATGCAGCGATTTTTCAAAGCGATATGACGCGATTCCTAGCGCTCTTCCGCCGCGGCCTCTTCGTCCGCATCAGAGACAGATTGATCGAGCTTCGAGAGTTGGTTGCGAATGCGCTTGACCCGCTTATTCACTTCGAACGCGGCCCGATCGAGCATCTGGTGAGGCCCTGCAGGCGATGATGCGATCGTCTCCTTGGCCGCGTCTACATTCGCGGTAACCAGCTCACACAGCTCTTCGACCCGCCTCAGCGTTCGAGCTGGACTCAGCGAGACTTGCTTTGCGAGTTGCTGCCAATCGGACCCGTAAATGTGGATGCCTTCCCTTCGACCGTTGAGGGCTTGCGCCAAGCGTTTCGTGATCTTGGGATAGACCTCGCCGCACATGAGATCGTAGAGCGGCGCGATCTTCGCCGACCCACCTGCACCGATCAGAATCGAATAGTTCTTCGCGTGTGCGTCGACGTTGCAGATCAACACGTTGTAGATGACCGCATCCATCAGCGGCAGTCTGGCGCCGGGCTGGATGAATCGAGCAGCGCCGTCGAACAACGCCTTTAGACCAGGGCCTCCTCTGACGGTTGGGGAGGTGAATTCGTATTTCGAGCTCGGAAAATATCCGAGCAATTGGCAGAAGTCCTCTTGATGCACGCGCGTGACACGGCCGTTCGGGGACTTCACACGGTCGTAGCGCTCGATCAGAAGGTAGAGCCTTTTCCCAGCGCGGCCTGTTGTCGCCTTTGCGGTATCCAATCCGATCAGTTCCGCGAGTTTGAGACAAAAGGCTTCATTGTGAACATTGCCAGGCAGGCGATCGCTGTCAGGTTTAATGATGTGCGTCGAAGGTGTCCCGTTGAGAGGGATGGCAAGTTTCCGGTCGATGAGGCTTACTGGAAGCTTGTCTTGAACGCCGGCCAACGACATAGAGACTCCGTCCTCGCCGACGAGGAAGGGCTTCCGCGGTAGTTCGTTGATGATCCGCTCCAGATCAGAGTCTCGCGCGATAGAGCGGAATTCGTCTCGTGGGGGACGAGGCGCCCCGATTGCCAGAGCGCCCGCGGTATCGCGGCCGATGTGTTCGAGCAAGCCGAGGATGTCTTGAGGCGCGACGCCGATCTGCTGTCCGATTTCCGAAAGATGGCTCTCCGGAAGAAGATTGGCGAGCCAGGGAATGATCCTATCGTGGTCGACGGGATCCGGACCGAGCGGCATGGAAAGGGAAATCGGAAAGGCACCATGTCGCGTGACCCAATTAGCGTCGTAACGCATTTGAACGCGTTCGTTCGCGACGTCGACCGTCGCCACCTTCAGTCGGTCGAAGTAGATGTCAGGCATGGGTCATCTGAATGTTGGGATCTGGGATAGCGGATCGTCTTCGTCGGGTGGAGCGCGGGTTTGGCCCCCCGGTGCCGGGGCGTCTTCTAGGCGCAGACCAACCTCAGCGGCGACGGTCAATGCCTTACCGAGTTGGCAGGAGGGTTTTCCGCTCTCCAAATCAATGATGAACCGGGCGCCAACGCCGCAGCGTTCGGCCAGCTCATCTTGGGTGATGCCGAGAACCTTGCGCTTCTGCCGGATAAGGGCGCCGTATTCCTGTGGTGTCGTGATTGGAGCCATCTTCCCGATCGGTAAGTTTGTGAACGTAAAAGCCAAATATTCCCGATCGGGAAGATATTCAAGCGGAAAATCAAAAACTTCCCGATCGGGAATAATTCTGGATTAACGGGCACAATATTCCCGATCGGGAAGTTTCACCTCAAAGGGGGCCATGCCGCTGCTCGCATCGGGCTCGGCAGTAACGTGCCGGCGCGATCATTCTCGGCACCATCAGCAGCAGCAGCACCGCCCTCGCGGCGATCATCGCCGCGAACATGGGCCACCTATGATCACCGGGACGAACCCGCCGTCGCGTTGGATTTGCACGCCGGGCAAGCGTACCGGCCGATCGACTGCGGCGAGCCTGACCGACTGCGGGCGTGCTATGCTTCCGTTTGCGGGCCTACTTAGTCGCTCTGCGGGCTAACTATGGGTCGGTTGGCATCTCGCCAGGGGCCACAAGCCCGACACGGACACGTTGCTGGAGGATTTCTTGTCTCGGCAGTTGGAGGCTATGTGCCGCCCTTAGACGACGCCTTCTTTGGGGCTGTGCACGGTGTCAGGAGTTCGGCAACGGGCACCTTGAACGCATCGGCAAGTCCTTCGATCGCCACGATTGTGGGGTTCGAGCGCCGGTTCTCGATAAGACTGACGGCATTCTGGTCGATGCCGGCCTTGGCCGCCAGCGCTTCCTGACTCCAGCCACGCTCCTTCCGCAGCTTGCGCAGATTGGTGGCGAGCGTCCGCAAGGCCGCCGACTTCCGGGCAGGGAATCGCTCCTTGAACGGCTTCTGTTCCGGCTTATTCTGCTGTGCTTTGGCCACGCGGTCGGTCGGTCGTTGGTGTCAACCGCGATGATAGACACATCGCACGGGATGACAAACATTTTCCCCTAGTTGCTAACCGAAGCTAATCATGTGGACCAAGGTTCACGGCGTCCGACGGATGTGACGACCACTCGCTAGGTGGACCTGTTCTTCTGTCCGATTCGCGCCGTCCTGCCGATCAACCACAGCTTAAGCGCGATGTAATGAATTCTGGAAAATACGAGGACGTTCGGCGCTGCTCGCGGGGGGACTTTTCCGGCCTCTGGCTCCGCCTACGAGCAGAATGGTGGATAACGACCGGACGTCGTGATGGATTCATCGGCGGCGTTCGAATCAGAGTTTTGCGATTTCGTCGGGGATGCATGCCGCGGCTTCTACCGCCTGTTCCGGGCTACTTTCCGCTCGAGCAGCCTAATCCCTGCTGCATTGTGCAGCAGGCCGTTTTACAATTGCGGCTTTCGATCCGCTGCGCGAGCCGCAGTTTTTCACCCCAAGAATGCCGTGGGGCTTTGGCGCGACGAACGCGTCTCGCCGCTGCGGAACGTGGAACGCATCGTCGCCGTCTTAGGATGCTGCCCCTCGCTGTCAGCTGGCAGACGGCGCCGATCTACTCCTCGCGGACCGGGCAAACAGAGCGCGAGGTCGGCGGAGAGGCGCTGGTCTATTCGCACATTTGTCGGCCCACTGGCAGCCGTTCGAGCCGCGCGGGCGGCCTGATGAATCGCGCCGGCATGATCGGAAGCCACGAATGCCTCGCGTCCCGGCGAAAAGCCGTCTCCGTCCCGGGTATCAGGCGGCGGTCCGTTCGCCGGCATAACGCTTCTGAACGGCGTCGAACACTTCGACCGCCACGATCGGCTCGTGTCGCCCTCTGGCGATGTTCCATTCCGCGCACGGCTTGAGGACCCGCATCCGAGCTCCGGTGGTTGCGTCTTCGAACGTGTGGTACATTCCGGAGATGACAAAGCCGGCGTAAGTCATGTCGTGCAGCACGCCGAGAACGCAGTCCTTCGACAACATCGTCACTTTCCATTTTCCCCCGCGAGGCGACGGAATGCGCATCTCGTTCAGCTCTTTCACGATCGCCAGCAGGGACGTTCCGTCGAGGTAAGAGCGGTAGATCTTCCGCACGATGAGCGCCTCCTGGGGACGGATCTTCAGAATGCCGCTTTGCCCGCCGGAGCGAACCACGTCGTAACCGTAGGGTGCAGGGCCAACGTGACGGCCGTCCTCATTCACGGCCTTGAGCCTGCGCGCAGTGTGGCAACGCCTGTCGTCAAGCCCCAAGCCGGCGACCATGTGCAGCGCCACGGCCATCATATTCGTAATCGGACCGGTCGTCGTCGTCCAAACCTCCACGCCGCAGCGCTCGGCCAAGCCGATGAAATAGGCTAGTTCGGAGTGCCTCCGGCTAAAACGGCTCGGTTCGGTCGCCAGCACGGCATCGACCTGGCCGGCGCGCATGGCATCTTCAATCTGCCGGAGCGCCGTCCGCATCCGCAGCGGCCTGCCTGCCGCGCGGCAATCAGGATGACAGAGGAGCGTCAAACAGGATGAGAGAGCTTCGCCGGGCTCGTGACGCAGGGAGGGCGTAGCCCGACCGGAGTTACGAGCCCGGCGTCGGCGCGATCCTTGAGGGACCGCGCCGACTGGTGATCGCGGCCGGTGGGGTTATGCAAGTGGTTCTTCCGCCAAGAGGAATCACTCGCTTGCCAGGCCGACACGTTACCGATCACCAGATGAGGCTCTACATGAAGTACCGTCAGACCGATACCCCGCCAGTGGCCGCTGCCAGAGCGTCGTTCAGTACCTCGACCGCGTATCGCTTCGACAAGGATCGAAGGCTCCCATCGCAGAAGAAGGGAGCCCGCGGCCGGCGCCGACCGGACCCCTTGGCCGACGTGTTCGAGATCGAGGTCGTGCCGATGCTCAAGGCCGCTCCCGGCGTGCGGCCGATTGCGATCTTCGAGGAGATGTTACGACGCCATCCTGAACTCGGGGCCGGAATCCGCCGCACGCTGGAGCGCCGGATCCGCGCCTGGCGGACAATCCACGGCGAGGAGCAGGAAGTCATCTTCCGGCAGACCCATGAGCCCGGCCATGTCGGCCTGTCAGACTTCACCGACATGGGCGAGCTCGGGGTGACCATCGCGGGCGTGCCGCTCGATCATCGCCTCTACCACTTCCGGCTGGCCTATTCCGGGTTTGAGCACGCCCATGTCGTGCTCGGCGGCGAGAGCTTCGTTGCCCTGGCGGAAGGCCTGCAGAATGCCCTATGGTCGCTCGGTGGCGCGCCGCGGGAGCATCGGACCGACAGCCTGTCGGCCGCCTTCTGCAATCTGGACCGGAATGCTCAGGACGATCTGACGCGGCGGTACGAGGAGCTCTGCGCCCATTACGATATGCGGCCCTCCCGCAACAATCGCGGCATCGCCCATGAGAACGGGGCGATCGAGAGCTCGCATGGCCATCTCAAGCGGGCGATCGCCGATGCGCTGCTGCTGCGCGGCACCACCGACTTCGACGATCTCACCGCCTACCGCGGCTTCATCGACGAGATCGTCAGCCGCCGCAATGCCCGCAACGCCAAGCGGATCGATAGCGAGCGCGCTGCCCTGCAGACGTTGCCGGATCGCCGCATCTCGGACTACGAGGAGGTGATTGTCCGCGTAACGTCAAGCGGCGGCTTCACCTTGCGCAAGGTGTTCTACACCGTGCCGTCACGCCTGATCGGCCATCGGCTGCGGGTTCGCCTTTACGACGATCGTCTCGATGTTCGTCGGCGGCACCCATCTCGTCACCCTGCCGCGTGGCCGGCCGCATCCTAACGGCAGGCATGACCAGGTCGTCGATTATCGGCACGTGATCCATTCCTTGCGGCGCAAGCCGATGGCGCTGCTCAATCTCGTCTACCGTGATCGGCTGTTCCCGCGCGATGCCTACCGCCGAACCTTTGACCTGCTTCGGCAACGGCTGCCGGACAAAAAGGCTTGCCGCCTCATGGTCGATCTGCTCGCACTTGCCCATGAGCGCGGCTGCGAGGCCGGGCTCGCCGATCAGCTCGCGGCTGATCTTGACGCTGGCCGGCTACCGGACCTCACCCGGCTACGCGCTCACTTCGCCCCTGATCCTGCCCACGTGCCGAACGTCGTGGTGCATCTCGCGCCGCTCGCCACCTATGAATGTCTCATCGGCGCCTCCGAGATCGGAGGTGCCGCATGAGCACGGCGAACACCGTCGACACCGCACGCCTCAACCTGTTGCTCAATGAGCTGCGACTTCCCGCCATCAAGGTGCTGTGGCCGCAGTTTGCCGAACAGTCCGATAAGGAAGGGTGGCCGGCGGCCCGCTTCCTTGCCGCCATAGCCGAACACGAGATCGCCGAACGCGGCCGCCGCCGGATCGAGCGCCATCTCGTCGAGGCGCGGCTGCCCGCCGGAAAGACCTTCGACAGCTTCGACTTCGAGGCCGTGCCGATGATCTCCAAGGCGCAGGTGACCGCGCTCGCCGCCGGCGATGGTTGGCTCGGCAAGGGCGCCAATTTGCTGCTGTTCGGGCCGCCCGGCGGCGGCAAGAGCCACTTGGCGGCAGCGATCGGCCTGGCCCTGATCGAGAACGGCTGGCGCGTCCTCTTCACCCGCACCACTGATCTCGTGCAGAAGCTCCAGGTTAGCGCGGCGCGAGCTCAACCTCGAGGCGGCGATCAATCGTCTCGATCGCTTCGATCTCATGATCCTTGATGATCTCGCTTACGTCACCAAGGACCAAGCCGAGACCAGCGTGCTGTTCGAGCTTATCAGCGCACGCTACGAGCGGCGCTCGATGCTGATCACGGCCAATCAGCCCTTCGGCGAATGGAACAAGGTCTTCCCGGACCCCGCCATGACCCTCGCCGCTATCGATCGCCTCGTTCACCACGCCACCATCGTCGAGATGAACGTCGAGAGCTATCGCAGGCGCACCGCGCTCGAACGCAAGCGCGGCCCCGGACGGCCGCCTTCGCACGCGACACCCAAAACTGTCGCTGATTGACGCTCCGCGACAATCAAAGCCAACAAAACTCTTGCGCGCGACAATCATCGCGGCAATCATCACCTCGCCGCGACACCGACTCGCCATCCTGATTGTCGCGCGCTTCCCACCCAGATTGTCGCGCTATAGCCTGCCGCTCTCGGCGTCAACGATCTTGCCCGCCGCGGCCCAGCCCTTTTGATTCGAGCTGTACTCGGCCATGGTGATCATCTGATCCTCAAGCGAGACATCGTACGGTTTGTTGGAAGTGCTGGCATAGGACAAGACTCGTACGGCCGCCGCCGCCTCCACGCCCGGCTTGGTCGACGATTCGCCTTCATCGGTCGCGGAATTTGCCGTTTCGGGTATGGTCATCACTTGCAATCCTTTTCGGAGCTTTCGCGCGTTCGACGGCGCTTTCCGTTATCGAACTTTCGGGTGCCTAACCTTCCGGCCAAACTTTAATGCTCGCCTACCGTCCTTACGAGTTTGCCGGACTGCTTAAGTTTCGGTTGCCCGGACGTGGTTAGGCTTCCGTGAAGGGCTACGATTTGATCGATTCCGCGCGAGATATCGCCGTCGATCCGATCGACGCTCGATCCGAACGAAGCTTTTGAGACCGTCGCCGGACCTCTCCGTCGACCGCCGCGAGCGCCATGACGGCCAAGACGCTGCGCAGCAGTTGCTCTCGCTCAGGCGAGAGGGGTTGCGGTATTTCGTTCTTCTTCTTCCGCTCGAGCCGGCGTGCATCGGTGCCTTCTCGGCTTTCCGCTACCTTTCGGTCGGCGGCTTCATGATTACTCATTGGGCTCTCCTGCGTCGCTGGTCGGGGTCGACGCCGCAGGCAGTCCTGCGGCGATCTTCTCGCGTCGTCACCTGTCGGAATAGCGGTCGAAGGCGGTGACGCGGCGATGGGGAATGGCCGCGTCGTTTCGCCGATAGACCTCCCGACGTAGAAATTCGACTTCACCGTCCAACGCGTCCTCGGCAACCTCCGCGCACCAGGCGCTCGGACCGCCCTTTCCACTTGCATCCCACCGATATCCGCGCGATTTCAGGAGCAGACGGGAGCCATAGGGCGCTCCTTCGGCGCGCACGCGTAGTCTGGGCGTTCGAGCCGATTCCAGGAGCGCGGCGAAGACCGGACGTCCGCTTCGCGGGAGGTCACGGGTGAGAATTTCGACTCCTGCGTAGCAGTCCTCTTCTGCCCGGTGCGCGTCGAAGAAGAAGCCGTATGCCGCCGCGATATGGCACAAACGACCGCCCTCAAAACCCTCTCCGGCCCAGTCCACCTCCTTCAGCGAGCATGCCCACGCCTTGGAAGCGAATTCCGGCCACAAGGGCTCGCAGAACGGACGATCGAATGCGGCGTTGTGGGCGACGACCAGCGACACGTCGCGCAGCATGTCGCGAACGATCTCGTCGTCCACCACGGCGCCGGAGATCATCTCGTTCGTGATGCCGGTCAACGTCGCGATGCCGGGAGGAATGGGGCGACCCGGATCACGCCTGGCGACGAACGGCTTGTCGATGCCGACGATTCTGCCGTCAGGCGCGTAATCGAACGGCAGCATGGCGAGCTCGATCACCGTGTCCGTCTGCCGGTCGAGACCGGTGGTCTCGACATCGAGAAAGACGGCCCGCTTGGTCGACAACGCTCCGCGTGAAGACTTGAAAACGCGCGGCTTGAGGCGGCGGAGCAGCCGGTAATTTCCGCAGCTCTCCAGTGAAAGCGCGATCCGCTCGTACTCCTGCTCTCGCGAGATGGGTGAGCGCGTCTGGGAGAGGTCCGTTTCAGTCATCGGTCTGGCTCCAGTCCTCAGCGGCCACGAGAGGCCGAAGATGTGACAAATCACATAACACGAACTATCCGAATTTGGTAGCTTAAAGCTACCGAGTTTCGAAGACGGTTAACGGCGGATGATGCCGCTTCGAGATCGCGAGGTATCGGCCGGCGGCGGAGCAAGGCGGAGGACGTCCCCACGCTTCTCCATGCCGGACCGTATCTGTTGCGGCATGTCTATGGCCCATTCGAGCGCGTGGGCGACGGCGGACTTAGTCCGACAATGGCGTCGATATCGTCCGCCGACAAAAAGCGACGGCGAGACAGAGCATGGGCCACGTCTGTCACCTGCCGACGGTGGTTTTCCACGACTTCTACGGCGCGTGCCTGCAACCGTTTGAGCATCTCATTGATCTTTCCGCGCGCAATGTGATCGCGGTCGAGTTCACGATGAGCTTCGTCGGCGTCGGCGAGATAGATCAGTTCATCGTCTCCCAATCCGTACGATCGGTTCATCGCGGCGAGCAAGCGCGTCGCGACCGATAGATCGGAACGTTCGCTACCCCCGGCACCAGCGGACGCCGAGCCGAGCAAAACGATCTCGGCCGCACGACCCGCAAGAAGTCCGACGACGTGTCGTTCGATCGAAGGCCGCGTGACCGCCACGGGGTCCTGCTGGTCGATGCGCGTGACGCCGCCGGTACCGCCCCGTCCGACGATCCGGACGGATTCCACCCGAAATCCGCTGCAATAGGCAGCCAGGACGTGGCCGGCCTCGTGCACCGCGATCCTGTAGATCATGTCGGCAGGCAGTTCCGACTCCGGAAGCGCCGCGCTCCTCACGTCCTCGATAGAAAGTTGGCGCCCGGCCCGCCGCGCTTTCCGACGAGCGCTGCGCACGGTCTGCATGATCTCGGCAGGCGTCGACCCCTCGAGCGGTCCGATCACGGTGCGCAGCTCGTCGTCGGATACGTCTCCCTGGACATGAAAGCGGAGGATGTTGAGGATTCCGTCGGCGTCCGGCGCGGTGATCTCGATCGCGCGCTCGAGCCGTCCGGGCCGGAGAATGGCCGGGTCGATGGCGTCGATCCGGTTGGTCGCGCCGATCACCACGATGCCCTCTCTCCTGCCGCTGGTCGCATCGTCCAACTGCAGCATGAAATCTTCGATCACGGGCATCCACCAATCCCGATTCCTGGAGTCCAAGGATTCGCGGGAAGGCAGTCCGTCGATTTCGTCGAGGAAGAGGATCGCAGGCGCGGAAGCCATAGCGCGCGCGAACAGTTCGCGCATGCTCTTGATCACTCCATCCAGATGCCCGGAACTGGCCGCGAAAAGCTCGCCCACGCTGCCGACCACCAGCGAGGCTTCACACGCGTGAGCGATACTCCTCGCGAGAACGCTCTTTCCCATGCCGGGACCGGAAAAGAAGACGGCTCCGCGGTCCACCGCACTCCAGGGAATGATGCCCGCGCGATAGTCCCGCATGTCGCATGCCAAGGCCATCCCCCAAGCGCGCGCGGCGCCGTACTCGACCGCAGTGGCAAGATCCGGAACGTCTTCGGCATTTCCGGCGCCGCCCCTCGCGGTCGCGGCCGCCACGATGCGAGAGGCGACTTCACGCGCATCAACTCCCGGACGCATGGCGGCCACAATGTCGTCGAGCCCGAGGCGGACCAGATGAACCTCGTCGATCCGTGGAGGCGGCTCGCCGTACAGGTCGCTAAGCGTGCCACCGAGGACCGACTCGTCGAGCTTGATCTTTATGCGATGGTCCGCGCCCGCGACGAGCGTCGACGGGAGTACCTGCTCGGGATCCACGGCGATGCCGATAACGGATCTTCCTTTCGCCAGTGCAGAAGCCACCTCGGCGTTGCCGATCGACGGTTTGTGGCGAAGGCGCTCGGAACCGTCTCGCGCGAAGCAGAGCCACTTTTTTCCGAAGGGACGTTGCTCGAAGAATTCCTTGACCGGGACGATCCAATCGGCTGCCGGGACCGACACCACCACGGCCTGGGTCGACTTTCCCCAGAGCGCCTCGTCGACGATCGGCGTAACGGCCGCGGTGATCGCGGCGGCAACGAGCGCTTTGCGCGGGTCCCGAGGCGCACCGCCGTCGTCCGCCGTAGTCCCAGGGCCGTCGTCGTCGGCGGCATCGGAAGAAAGATCGAAGTCAGGATCGCCGCCATCCTCGGCCTTTCGCGCTCTTTCACGCGCGGCAAGCAGCCGGACGAAGCCGGACGGTACGCGCAGCGCATCGCCGCCTTTTGACGGATTGTCGGTCGGCGTCGCAGCGGGCGCGGCTACGGGCGACGAGCTTTTGATCGAAGGTGACGGTTCGCCCGTTTGCGTCTCGGGCGTAGCGAGTTGCGTGGGTTCGTTTTTCATCGAGATTCTGAAGGAGTGAGGATGAAATCGATCTTGCGGATGTCCGGAGAAAGAAGCCGTAGGCAGCAGGTTCGACGAGCAAGGCTGGATCGAACCGTCGTTTGTCTCCCGCCTAGTTGGCCGGGTTGGTTACCTGCGGCGCATGATGTCGACGTTGCAGCAGCGCCGCGACCGTCGAAGCAAGCCCTCGGCACGTGTCGCGGACTATGACGAACGCTTCGGTGCCGGCGGCTGGGAAGAAACCTCTCGCTTCCGGGATGAGCGGGGTTGCTTATCATCAGGTCTCCTCCGAGAACTTCCTCGCCACCAAGGGACGGAAAGATTTCACCAGCCACGATGTCGCCAGGCGTGCCTCGCGAGCGCCGGCGCCCGGCAGACGCCGGATCACGGTGGAGAGAACGAGGCAGGCCGTAGCGTCGCCTTCGCAGGCGCACAGAACCAGAGCGGTCATCACCAGATCGAACTTGTGACGAAACGAGTCGCCGCGGCTCAGCGCAAGCGCCATCCCGATCGCGGCGGCTGCGTCGCCGGCAACGGCGGCGTGCCAGCGCGGCTCGCCGACCATCTCGATCTTTTCGACAGCAAAGCGCATCGCGCCCAGCGCCGCCGCGTGGAAGTTGGGCGCAGCGATGGAGCGCCACCACCTGATCGGCGACGAGGCCGTTGCGATCGAGTTGATCTTTGCTTTCGGTTTCCGGCCTTGCTTCGCAGTGGTCCTCATCCTCGTTCTCCTCAGGCGAATATTCCGCGTGCGTATCGGAACGCGCGCACGCTCGACGTATATGTGATAAGTCACATAGCATGCAGCGTCAAAGAGGGGTAGCATAAAGTAACCGATGTTTCCGCGACGGTTAACGAGCGATTAAAGAGGACGGGTCGGTGACCGTCGAAGTCCTAAACACCGCACGGTGCGGCGATAAGCAGCGCCGGATCTCGCCGGAGTCCTGGGCGACGGCGCTTTTATATTGTTGCAGCACTCAAGATCGGGACGGTCTGCATCCTCATGAAGGGGCCCGACCCAGACCGACTATGACGCCGCTCTTGTCCGCGCGGCAGCTAAGCGACTACGGCTTCAACCGTAACGGTGCCCTCTGCGCCCGGCGTGGGGTGGCCCAGTTCTGCGCGATGGAAGGCGCTCGTCCTTCCCCCTTCTGCCTCGAACTGCTCACCCTGTACGAAGCCGGCGAGATCTCGGGCGCCGAGATGCGCAAGCGCATGCTGGAAAGGCGCGGAGCTGAGCTTGTGGGGTCCGTACCGTATTCCCGGTACGGACGTCCTCCGCAAGCAGTGGCAAAGGTCTAACTCGCAGCGCCGGCGCGGAAATAACCGAGGGTGAGACTTTCAGATGACCGCCAGACAAGCCTGAACGAGAAAGACGTCGATCGGCGTTATCGGCTCCGGACACGTCTTTGCTGACCTCGGCCTTCCAGACCCAGAGGCGCATCTCGCGACGGCGAACGCCGTCATCGAGATCACCGACGTCATGGAGAAGCGTCGCCTCACCCATACCAGAGCCGCCCGACTCATGGGAATATCTCGGCCAGAGCTCACCGAGCTCCTGCCTGGCCGCACCAGGGGCTACACAGTAGATTTCTGAAGGAGTGTCTGCGACGCCCTTCGGCGTGATCTACCAGAGCACTTTGGCAGTAGGCGGCTGCCAAGAACCCGACCTTCCGACGACTTAAGCCGCCGTCGAACCCTCTGGACCGTCTCAGACGGCAAAATAACTTGTCGATTTGTCTCATTTGGCGACTTAGCGCCGGAGCCGAGCGCTGGAACCGGATGATGGGGCCTCCGTGGCGCCCAAAGCCGGAACGCAAGGTCGGACCAGCTTTCCTTGGCTCGACGCGATGGTGGACGCTGGGAGCACCGGCAGAGGGGCGGCGCCCGCCGTGCGGTCGGCTTGAGGCTAAGGGCGAGGGATTTCCGCCCGCAGCGGCTCGGGGGCGCCTTTCTCCTGGAGCGGCCTGCTTCGGCGCGTCGTTGTGCGCCATGCCGCTGCGGTGGTCAGTCAACTGCCTTGACGACATCCGGCGGCTGGGAGGCGTAGTAGGCCGCCGCCTCGTCGATCTCCTGCGGCGTCATCGCGCGCGCGATGTTGCGCATCTGCTGGCTGATGTCGTTGCGGCGCTGCCCCGAGGCGAAGGCCAGCAGCTGCTCCCTCATGTAGACCTCCGATTGGCCTTCCAGCCACGGGCTGCCGACCTTGTTGTCGAGGCTGCCATGGCAGGAGCCGCAGGGCGCGATTCCCCGCAGCGGCGCGCCGTAGATCACGATGCGCGGTCTCGGAAGCTGCGGGGTCGGATGATAGGCCGGCAGCCGCGGCAGGTAGGCGTAGTACACGGCGACGTCGGCGATTTCCTGGTCGGTTAGGTTGGCGGCAAAGGGCGACATGATCGCGCTGGTCCGCGCGCCCGAACGGAAGTCGAGCATCTGCTTGTAGATCACGCTGGCATACTGGCCGGCGAGATTGGGGGAGTCGGCACGACTGAGTCCGGTCGGGCCGTGGCAGATGGCGCAGCGGTGCGCCAGCGTCGCGCCCCGCCCGATGGACTCCTGGCTCGGCCTGGCGAGCATCGTGGGGGTCAGGACCGCTTCGGTGAGGCGAGGTCCGACCTTGCCCGTCGCGACCGGAGCGGCCCGCTGCGGCAGCCCGGCTGCGCTGCAGATCGCGTCCCAGAGGCTGGCGAACTGAACTTCCTTCTGGAGGTATGGCAGCAAGATGAACCCGCCGAGTGCGGTCAGCACGAACAGCCCGGCGGCGATGCCGACGCCCGCCGAGAAGAACCTGTTGCGGAAGGTGAAGAGCTCGCGGGCGCTCATCACTGCGCTCCCACGTAGATGGCGGGCACGGAAGTGTCGGAACGCGCGGCCAGCGTCAGGATCGGGTAGCCGTAGTTCGTGACCGTCAGCCCGATCATCAGCGCCACCCAGATGGCGAATGTGTTCAAGGCCAGCGGGATCGACCGGACCGGATGAACGGGTACGCTGAAGCGGTACTCGCCGGAGCTCGCGGCTGGCTGTCGATGAGCGGTCGCCAGGATGAACAGGAATAGGAGGCCGGAGACCAGGAGAATGAACGCGCCGATCGCCGACAGCGTCACCGAGAGCGCCTGAGGGGCGATCGCCGGGTCCGCGTAGTCGTAGTACGCCATGCGCCGCGGCATGCCGAGGATCCCGACCCAGTGCCACGGGAACGTTGTCACGATCATGCCGACGAACCAGAGCCAGAGCTGCGCGCGGACCAGGCTTAGGCTCGGCAGCGCGCGTCCAGTCAGATGCGGCCATAGATCGTAGGCGATGGCGAAGTACATGATGACGATGGCGCCGCCGAAAATCAGGTGGAAGTGGCCGGTGATCCACTGCGTGTTATGGATGGTCGCGTCGAGCTGGTAGCTCATGTTGATCAGCCCGCCGGCGCCCCCGAAACCGAGCAACACGAACGAGAACGCCACCGCCAGCATGATCGGGTTCTGCCATGGCAGCGCCCGGATCCAGCCGAAGGGACCGCGGCCGCCGCGCAGGCGCGCGGCGATCTCGACCGAGGCGCAGATCGTGAAGACGGTGAGCAGGGTCGGCAGAGCGACGAGCGCGGTGAAAGCCGAATGGATGAACTTGAAGCCAGCGCCGACCTGCGGGTCGGCGAAGGTGTGGTGAATGCCGATCGGCATGGCCACCACCAGGAACAGGATGAAGGCGATCCGCCCCATGGTGTCGCTGTAGAGTCGGCCTCCAATCGCGCGCGGCACGATGGTGTAGTAGGCGATGTAGGTCGGCATCAGCCAGAAATAGACGATGGCGTGCAGCGTCCAGGAGAAGAACACGCGGGCGAGGCCCGCATCGATGGTCGTTTTCCAGCCGAGCGCGACGGGAATGATCTGCAGCAGGAGTTCGAGGGCGGCGCCGACCGCCGTCCAGGCCCACAGATAGGACCCGGCGACGTTCGCGAACATCGCGAGCGGCACCGGCTCGCCCGGGTGGGCGCGCCGCCAGACCCGCAGGTTCATCGACATCAGCGCGACCCAGATCCAGGATCCGACCACGACCAGCACGACGCCGATGTAGTAGAACGCGTTGCCGATCAGGGGCGGGTAGAAGGTGTAGAGCACCGAGGCGCGCCCCAATGCGACGGGCACCATCGCCATGACGCTGCCGGCCACGATCAGCCAGAAGCCGGCCCACGCCCAGCGGACGCCGACGAGACGCTGCTTCAGCGCCGCCTCGGTGATCGCATAACCGAAGCCCATTGCGACCAGCGTCGGGAAGACGTAGCCCATCACCGTGCCATGCGCCGTCAGCGAACGGTAGTACCATTCCGGATTGCTGATCCAGGTGTAGAGCGGGCTGCGGACAAACATCTGCCAGGCGCCCAGGAAGAGGGCCAGACCGAAGGCGGCGAACGCGAGCCAGAAATGCGCGAGGATGAGCTTCCTATTCTCCAACACAGCTCAGCCTCCCGCCGTTCTTCGCGCGTTCCGCGAACGCGGTCTTGTCGATTACCTTTACTTTGCCCCACATCCCTTCATGGCCGAAGCTGCAGAACTCCTGACAGGGCATCAGGTAATCGCCCGTCCTCTCGAACCGCATGAACTGCTCAGAAACGTAGCCGGGCACCAGCATGGTGTTGACGTTGGTGGCTTGGATCAGGATTCCGTGGACCACGTCGGCGCTGGTCGCCCGCAGCGTGATCGGCGTCTGGGCCGGCACCAGGATGCAGGCGGGAGTAAAGGAATATTGCTGTCCGATCGCGCGAACCGTCACGGCGCTGTTCGATTCCAAGACGCTGCCGAGGTTGGACTCAACGAACTCACCGGAGATGTGCAGGCGGGTCGGATCGATGGTCTCGACGCGGGCCTGCGGCATGGTCGCGCGGTGAATGCCAGCGAACGCCGCCAGCACCGCGAGGAGGATGATGATGAGGACGGAGACGGTCGCCCACCGCTTCTCGGTCCGCTCGGCGACCTCAGCGCCGTGATGGTCCTCCTGCACGGTCATTGGAGCGGCCCGCGCGGGAGGAAGACGAGCAGATAGAAGGCGAACCACATCGCCACGACCAGCGCGGTGGCGATGCCTGCGACCATCAGCGCGCCGCCGGGGCCGGCCGCCACGATCCGGTTCACGCGATCGTCGGTACTGTTCTCGATCGGCTCGGGAAGATCCGTGTTGATCATGAAATGCCTCAGTTCAGGGGCGCGGAGCGCAGTTCGTTGGCCTCGCGCGCGCTCACCGGGGCGCCGCGGTTGCCCCAGGCGGTCCGGATGTAGGACACGACGGCGGCGATCTCGTTGTCCGAGAGTAGCCCCGCAAAGGGTGGCATGCCGTAGGGGCGGGGATTTCCCTCGGTGCTCGGCGGATAGCCGCCGTTCAGCACCATCCGGATCGCATTCACCGCCGATTCCATCTCGATCGACTGGTTGTTCGCGAGCGGCGGCCAGTGCGGCGGTTTGCCCTCGCCCTGGGAGCCGTGACAACTCGCGCAGCGGGCGTCGTAGACGGTTTTGCCCAGACTGATCAGCAGACTGCTCTCGCTCGTCGGCAACTTGGTTCCAGCCGGCGGAGGTGATGCCGGCTCGGCGATGCTCTTCAGGTACACCGCCATCGCCTTGGTATCCTCGTCGGTAAGGTACTGCAGGCTGTTGTGGACCACCTCCGCCATCGGGCCGTAGACGACGCCGCGGGCCGAGACTCCGGTCTTCAGGAGGTCGGTGATGTCCTTGATGCTCCAGTCGCCGAGACCCGCCTCGCGGTTGGAGGTGAGGGAGGGCGCGTACCAGTTCTGCATCGGGATCAGACCGCCCTTGAAGGCGTCCGACTGCGACGTGCCTCCGAGGACGTTGATCGGCGAATGACACATGCCGCAATGGCCGAGTCCTTCGACGAGATAGGCGCCGCGATTCCACTCGGCGGACTTCGTCGGGTCGGGCTTATACTCGCCTTCAGTGAAGTAGAGCGTGCGCCAGCCTAAGATCAGTTGTCGATTGTTGTAGGGGAAACGGAGGTCGTGCTCGCGGTTCTTCTGATTTACCGGCGGGATCGACTTCAGGTACGCGAAGATCGCGTCGCTGTCGGCGCGCGTTACCTTGGTGTAGGAGGCGAACGGCATCGCCGGGTAGATCAGGCCGCCATCGGGAAAGCGCCCCCGGTGCATCGTGACGTAGAAGTCATCGGCACTCCACTTGCCGATGCCGGTTTCGCGGTCCGGCGTGATGTTGGACGAGAACAGCGTGCCGAACGGCGTCGGCATGGCCCGCCCCCCGGAGAAGGTGCGGCCCTCGGGAGCGGTGTGGCAGGCGATGCAGTCGCCCGCGCGCGCGAGGTACTCGCCGCGCTTGACGAACTCGCCGCCGGTCACGGATTTCTGCTGCTGCGCATCCGCGGCGGGCGCTGCGAGGAGGGGCAGCAGAGCCAGGCCAAGGATTCGTGAGAGTACGCGCACCTCCGCCTCCTCAGTCCGGTTGGCTGCCGCAGGCGAAGGGCAGCACGTAGGCGCCCTTTGGGCCTGGAGCGTTGTTGATCGGAGCGGGCCGGCTCGCGAGATAGGCGGCGACCGCGGTGACGTCGGCTTCCGTGAGCCGCGCTGCGACCTGCTGCATGCAATCCGGGGCCTTCGCGGTCCGCGTGCCGTAACGCCATGCGCCCAACTGTGCGCTGACGTAGTTCGGACGGAGCCCCAGCAGTCCAGGGATGCCGGGTTCCATGCCCGTGAGATTCGGTCCGTGGCAACTGCCGCACGCCGGAATCTGCCGGGCCGGGACACCGCGCGTGACCAGTGCCTGCCCCTGCTGCATGACCTGCTGGCTCACGTCGCTCGCTGGGGTCGCGGGCAACGGGGGGCGCTGCTCGGCGAAGTATTCGGCCATCTCCTGCAGGTACGGATCGCCGAGGTACTCCAACAGGTAGTTCATCGGCGGGTACTTCCGCCGGCCGTTCTTGAAGGCCAGAAGCTGGTTGTAGAGATAGCCGGCCGGCTTGCCGGCGAGGCGGGGGAAGTAGACGTCGCTGGTGCCTTCGCCCTGATTGCCGTGGCACGGCGTGCAGGCTTCCACGCGCGCCGCCATCGTGTCCGGCGGCTGGCCGGGTGTCTGGGCAGAAACGGGAAAAGCCTGGAGGGACAATCCCAGCCCGACCCCAAGAAGCACATTTCGCAACCGCACGCGGCACCCCAAAGCTGCGCAAGAAGGTGCAAAACGTCGGGCGGTTGGATTTGTTCCAAGCGCCGGAACTGATCCGAGCGCAGCAGGGAGTCCGGACGCCTCGCAACCGGAACGACTTACGAATGCCGCTCGGTACGGTCTCAACATACGCTCGCTGCGGCAGTTCGCCTTGAGCCTGGTCAACTTGATGCGATGACCGCGTGAGTTCGCTTCCAGAGTCCGTTGGACAAGATTGGCGGAGCCTAGAACATTCCTATCCACGCGAACACCGCGACTTCGAGCAGAAAAGCGGAGCTCATGGTCAGGACGGTGAGGAGCGCATCCCTCGCGGATAATGAGTTCATCACATGCCTCGCGCGTTGCGAAGCCCCGAAGCCTTGAGGAGCAAATTCAGCGAGACGCCGAAGGTTTCGATCATCGCCGTGGTCAATCTGTGACTTGGCGGCGTTCAACAACGGAGCCGGACCGACCAGAACCCAGAGGAGCAATTGCAGCCGCATCGTCATCGCGGGTGGGGTGCCGATAGCAACCTGTTTCACCAGGGTGTCGCGAAGGAAACCGACGATCCCGAGATCGTCGCCGCGACGATGGCGAAGTCGGGCGTCGTGCTCAGGCGGCCCGTCGGATCGAACGGCCCCTTCAAGCAGCACGCCGAGCTGCCGACCGAGCTGACGGGCGACGAGGCCAAAGCAGGACGGGCGAGACGTCGCTCGAAATCGAAGGGACGCGCCCCGGCCAAGATCAGCGATAAGCAGGCCCGGAAGGCGGCGCTGGAATTCGAGCGGGAGCAGAAGCAGCGGGACGCCGAACGCCGCAAGGAGGATGCCGCCAGGAGGATGCCGCAAGGGCGAAGGAACGCGAGCGGCGCGAGAAGGCGGTTGCCAAGGCACAGGCCGCGCTGAACAAGGCCCGGCGGGAGCACGAAGAGAAGGCGGACGCCATCGAGGCTGAGCGCGCCTCCGTGGACGAGCGCGCGAAAGCCGAAGAGACCCGCCGGGAAAGCAGAAGGCGAAGCTTGAGACCGCTCTCCGCAGGGCGCGAGAGTAGGGACGGCCGCGTATCGGTAAAAGCTCACTCCGCCTTGGGTAAGCGTCCCTTGCCGCCACACTTCGCGCAGCGGCCCGGAAAGATTCTGCGGCCGGGCGCGATCTCGCGCGCCGGTTGGCGCCCCGTGCCGTTGCAGGCGTGGCACTTGATCTCAGAGGAAGCGCCCTTGGTCATACTTCGCCGGCTCTGGCGAAGTATGTGGCGGGAGGGCTGGTGCGAGGTAGTGGCGAGGGCCGGGCGCTCCCGAGAGGTTTGCTCTTGGCGTCATATCTTTTGGCCAGATCGAGCAGCCGCCGGCGTGTGAACGGGTCTGCCTTCTCCGCCAGGTCGCGCGCACGCTGTGCGAAGCCTCTGTAGAACTCTTCCACGACGCTACCCCCGCAAAACATCCGTGAATGCTGGATTTGAGTGCGGGGCGGGGTCCGCGTCAAGACATCGCTTGTGCCGGCCCGGAAAACGGCACCAAGTTGAACAGGGCGGGGGAAGTCACATGTCGCTGCTGCATCGGGGTGGGAAGCCGGTGCCCTCATTGCGGGCGGCCGATGGAGCTTGTGCGCGACGAGGCGGCCAACGGCAGGGAGCGCTACGTCTGTCCGGATTGCGACGATCCGCTGCATGATCCCGCCGCCCAAAAGTGGGTGGATAGCCCGCTGCGGCCGCCGCCGAAATAGTGGTCCGGAAGAAATCAGCCCGGGATCTCAAGGAGCGCCGAGGCCGATAATAGCATCCGGCTTGCGAGTCCAAGGTGGACCGCCGCGGTAATGTGATGGGCCAGCGTTCTGGCGCTACGGCAGGGATGTCCGGGACCGTGACGGCGGCTGATCTTTTTCGCAAAGCGAGCCAGATTGACTGCCACGCCCGATGGGTTCATGCATCCTGTGTGCGGCGGATGGGGGAGATCTCCAATGCTCGATGCCGACACCACCGCGCTGCTGCGCGCGGTCCTCGATGAGGTCTGCGAGAACGTTTCCCGCTACGAAACCTTGGCTCGCACTCACGTCGCCTCGAAGATCCTCGAGGCCGCGACGAGCGGCGAGACCTCGGCGGCCAATCTGAAGCAGGTCGGCCGGAAGGCGCTTTCCGACGCGCCGACGATGTGGCGATAGGGGTCGGGTTACTGCATGACTTGCCTGCCAGCGCGACCTCCGGCGAACCGCTTGCGCGGGTGACAGGAGGCGGCTAGTCGGGGACGCGTCTGAACGCGGAAGTTCCCTATGTCTCCGAGCATCTGCTAATCTGTGTTTCCGCCGGTCTCACGGGGGAGACCCATGCCGTTCACCGCGTCGCAACGAGAAGCACGTATCGTCCGCGTCCTGCTACACTTGCGCCATGAGCCAATGGCCGCATACGGCGTCTCGATTGTCGCCGTCGGGGTGGCCGCATTGGCCCGCTGGGCGCTCGAGGACCATGTCGTTGCCGGGGTGGTGTTCATCACGTTCTACCCGGCGATCATCCTGACGACCATCGTTGGCGGGCTTCGCCCCGGCCTTCTGGCAATCATCTTGTCGGCGACGGCAGCGTGGTACCTTGTCTTTCCGCCCGACCATACCTTGGCTCTCGGTGCGCGGGCGGCGGTTTCGCTCACTGTCTTTTTCATGGTCAGCGCCCTCATGGTCGCCCTGATCGTCTTTCTGAACGATGCGCTCGAACGAGTCCTGGCACGTGAGGAAGAGGTGCGAACCTTGATCGAGGCGTCTCCCAATGGGATCATAGTTGTTGACGATCATGGCAAGGTCAGGCTGCTTAATGCGAGCGCGGAGAAGCTGTTCGGCTATAAGCGGATCGAGCTGCTCGGGAAGAGCGTCGAGGTGCTGGTTCCTGATCGGTTCGTCAATGCCCATGAGGCGTTGCGCAACGCCTACATGAGGATTCCCGAAGCACGCCCGATGGCGGCCAATCTGGACCTCAACGGCCGGCGCAAGGATGGCACCGAGGTGCCCGTCGAAGTGGGCCTCAGTCCGCTCCAGCGGAATGGAAAACGGGCCGTGGTCGCGTCGGTGGCGGATCTTTCGGAACGAAAGAAAGCCGCTGAGCAACAGCGCGTTCTCATCGGAGAGATGCGACACCGGATGCAGAACCTGTTGACAGTGGTTTCGGCCCTGGTGAGGAACGGTCTGACGGCAGACCGGCCAATCGCCGAAGCGCGGGACCTCCTGCAGAGCCGCCTGCAGTCGCTGGCACGTGCTCATTCGATGCTCGCCGATGCGGCCTGGACAGGCGCGCCACTGGATCAGATCGTCAGGGGTGAACTGCAGCCCTTTGCCGACCGCGCCGAGGTGCGGGGCTGCGATATCGCAGTTGATGCTTCCGCAGCCCAGCACTTCGCGCTGATCGTCCACGAGTTGGCGACCAATGCGACCAAGTACGGCGCGCTGAGTGTCCCAGGCGGGCACGTCACCGTTGAAGGAACGGTCGAGCAGTCCCCACTCGAAGAGGACGTGTTATCGTTTCGCTGGCGCGAGATCGGCGGACCACCGGCAGCAATGCCGATGCGCAAGGGGTTCGGCAGCACCGTGCTGCTGGAGATCGGCAACTGGCTCGGCAGGCCAGCCCTCGAATACAAGCCCGAAGGCTTGAGTTATGAGTTGCGGATTCGGTTAAGCGCGATACAGGCGAGCATTCCAGTCCCAGCAGACCCCCAGTGCAACGGGAGCGCGAGCGCCGCCGGCTCGCCGACCGGTCACGCTGCGGCGCTCTGAAGAGCAGGATCAGAGGCGTTGCGCGACACGAGATCGCGGAACCTCGCCAGGTCGTCTCCGGACGCGGCCCGGCACCGCGACCCGCCGTCGAA